>OIYY01000375.1_pt1 | contig 32106 bp, 29 predicted proteins | sample 1588341 | NCBI WGS metagenome assembly OIYY01 (sample SAMN03283287) | human gut metagenome | biome: human-associated habitat; material: feces | host: Homo sapiens | place: Peru | collected 2012 | reverse complement strand
CTTTTACGAAAAAATACAATCTTACAAAGACTCACAACTACTTGAAAGCATAATAAAACGATATGAAATTGACATTGATAAAAAGCAAGTAAAAGAAATTCAAAGCGACATAGTTGACATGACGCAACTACCACAATCATTAACTGAAGCATACTCAATGCTCAAACAAATCGAAAACGACTTTGACTCAAGACCAGCCGTTATCAAAAAAGCATTCAATAACAACATCGGAGAATATATCGCTGGAATACAAAATGGCGAACTGGAAAAAGTGCTACAAAAGTACTCTGGGGAAACAATGCAAAAGCAAGTAAAAGAAGAACCTAGACAAGCACAAACACTAACTGAAGACGCAATAAAACAGTTAGTCGCTGAAACAATTAAAAACAATGTAAACAACGGAGGAAATGACAATGTATAACTTTGGAGAAGTGACAAACTTAAAAATACAAAGAATAATGTACCTAAAATGGGATTAGTTTTTGGTGAACCTGGATTAGGAAAAACTAATGCAATTTTATGGTGGGCAATTCAACAAGATGCACTAATCATAACCGCAAAAAATGGTATGACTCCACGATGGCTACTAAAGCAATTAGTTTCTGATTTAGGTGAAGCTCCGAAAATTCTTGTTGCAGATTTGTTTGAGCAAGCTGTCGCAAAATTAGTAGAAAACCCAAGAATGATAATTGTTGATGAGATAGATTATTTAATAAATAACACAAGAGCCATTGAAACAATTAGAGATTTACATGATGAAACAGGAATACCTATTTTGCTCGTTGGCATGGGTGCAGTAGATAAAAAGTTAAGTAGATATAAACATTTTTTCGATAGAATTGTTGAAATTTACAGGTTTATTCCATTTGATTTTGAAGATGTAAAAACAATTATAAACACACTCTCTGACGTTCCTTTTGAAGATTCTGCTATTGAAATTGTTTATCAAAAATCAAATAGATTTAGGCAAATAGTAAAAATAATTTTAAAATTTGAAAATTTAGCAAAAACTAATGATTACAAAGTTATAACAAAACATATTGCAGAAAGCGAATTATTATGACAAGAAAGAAAGCAACAAAATTAGAGATAAAAATTATAACAATAGCAAAAAAGCTAAAAACATTTACTGTTGATGATATTGAAGTTTTAACAGAATGCTCAAAGTTTGAGGTAGCAGAAATGTTGGAACTTTTAGTTCATAAAAATAAGCTAAAAGAAAGTGATGGATATTATGTCTATATCCCACAAAAATTAAGAAAACATGAGGATAAAGAAATTTGTAATGATGATTCATTGATACACTCATTACCATTTAAAACAAAAAAGCCAAAAGAAATTTTTATTAAACGAATTAATGATTTAGACGGTTTTGTCGATTACTTTTTTGCAACACCAAAAGTAAAAGAGAGAATTAAGAGAATATTCAAAGTGTTGAAAGAAACTCAAGGTTTGAGAGGTAGTAAATTATCTCAAGTCTTAAAGAAACATGAAATGAGCATTAAAGCTTATAGAAGATATAAGAAAGAGATTTGTCAAAACGGTCTAGTAAATTTAGTTGGCAATGACTCAGCAGAACCTGGTGAAATTTACTATTTCTTTAAAGAATACTATTTATCACCTAAGAAGTTAAACATTGATGAAGCGAGAGAATTGGCTATCCAAAGATTTGAAAGATTAATAAAAATGCAACTTAATAGAGGTAAAATTACAACAGCTTTGACCATGTATAAAAGATTAAAACAAGAATATACAATAGAACAAATTGAAAAGTTTAGAAATTATAATTTTTCTGAATTTGATACTGAGAAAATGTTTGAAGAAAATATAAAAAAGAGTTCAAAATAGAACTCTTTTTATTTTGCTTTATTTCATAAAATTTTATTGTTTTGACATAAAGGGATCAATAAAACATAAACTCCTCATAAAAACGATTTTGAACGCGTTTTGAACAATCTAAATGACAATTTCTGAGACTCTATGTGTAAATAATGTTTTTTTGCATATAATAAAAATATATAGGAGTAATTTAATGTCTGGATTTCAAATGCCAATTACAATTAATGAAGCTTTATTGCATATAAAAAATGATGAATATTTATTACCAGCTTTTCAGCGGGATTTTGTATGGTCAGCAGAACAAATAGAAAGATTATTCGATTCTCTTATGAGAAATTATCCAACGAATTCAATGCTATTTTGGAAAGTTAAGGGTGCAACAAGAACGAAATGGAAATTTTATAAATTTATCGATACCTTTATTTTAAATGCCTCAAACAAACAAATCATAAACCCTCTATTTAATCAGGCTTCAAGTTCTAATGATTTTTATGCGATTTTAGATGGGCAACAAAGGCTTACTGCAATGAGAATTGGTTTATATGGAACCTATGCGTATCATGAATCCAGAAAATCCTGGGAATATTCGGAAAATTCTTTCCCTACAAGAAGAATGTACTTGAATTTATCCCAAACGGGTGGTATTGATGATGATTGCAAATACTTTTTTGAATTTAAAAAAGACATAGAAACAAATAAAGAAGACTTCGTTATTGATTTAGATAATAATAAATGGTTTAAAGTTAATAAAATTGAAGAATATTATTATAGTGGAGATGATGCTGGAGATTATTTTTCAAATGAGAATTTAACAAAAGATGAAAAACAAGTAATTAATAAATTAAAACAAACAATTTATAATATACCAACGATTACTTATTATGAAGAAGATGAACAAAATCCAGACAAAGCTGTTAAAATTTTCACAAGAATAAATTCTGGAGGAACTTTTTTGGATTTTTCAGATATAGTTTTTGCCCTAATTGTTTCAACTTGGATTAATAAAGATGCGAAAACAGAAATAAAAGATTTAAAATCTCAAATAGAACAAAAAGGATTTTCAATTGATATAAATTATATTGTAAAAAGTTTTTTGTATTTATTTAATCGTTCCGTAAAAACCGAAATAAACAGTTTTACAAAGGATTTTTGTGAAAAACTTGAAAGTAATTGGGATAAAATAAAAGTTTGCATTTTATCTGTATATGATTTATTGAAAACATTTGGTTTAACATCACAAACTTTAACTTCAAATAATGCAACATTGCCAATATTATATTATTTATTTCATAAAAATATTTATATTAATTATTCTAGTAAAATCCAATATGAAGATGATAGGAAGGCTATAAAACAATGGTTGTTATCTGCCATTATAAGAAGAACATTTGGTTCGACATCTGATTCTACATTGCAGCAAATAAGAAAAGTCTTTACCGACGATATAAATAACAAGTTTATTGATGATGATTTTATGTTTGATGGAAATGAACTTAATAAAAATATCAAAAACATCGGAGGTTTGGATGATGAATCTATTGAAAATATTCTTTTGACCCAAAAAGATGATCGCTATGCTTTTTCTATATTATCTATCTTATATCCTAATTTAGATTATAAAAATAATAATTTTCATAAAGATCACCTTTTTGCAGAGACTCTTTATAACACTTTACCTGACGAGGTAAAAGGTAGAGTTTCTTTTAAAATTTATAATTCTATAATAAATTTACAAATGTTAGATAGCAATGAAAATGAATCCAAAGGTAGTATGGCTCTTAATAAATGGGTGGAACAAGCAAGCAGAGGTATGGATACAAAATCCTTTTTTGATAATCATTTGATTCCAGAAAATGTAGCGCTTGAGTTATCTAATATAGAAGAATTTCTCGAGAAACGCAAAGAATTGTTAAAAATAAAATTATATAATTTGTTAAATTGTAAATAATTATATTTTTAATAAAAAAATCTATAGAGTATTATCTTTAACTAAAATTGATAAAATTTTATTTTTATGAGATAAAGAAATTGTAATACTTTAAAAATGTTGAGGTTGTGGATTTGTGAAAAGAATAGATGAAGAAACTAACAAAAAAATAACGAATCTTATATCTGAATTAGATGGAATTGAAAATAAAGTTTCTTACTCTTTCAAGAAAGTTTTTAATTTTCCAGGAAGAAAGTCAATAGATATTGCACAAAAAATAATTGAAACTTTATCAGAAGATGGAGATGTTATTTATGATCCATTTACAGGATCTGGTTCTTTTATTATAGCAGCTGCAAAGGTCAATAGAAAAATAATTGGTAACGAAATTGATAATTATACTTTTTCGATTCTAAGGACATTACTTACAAAAGTTGATAATGATAAGTTACATGAATTATTTAATAAATTAGAAGAGAACATAAAAATACAAATTATGAGTTTGTATGAAACAAAATGTTGTGGTAAGAAAAACTATATTTCAAAATTATTCTATGATCCTCAAAATGGTGAATACTTTTATCCGACCTCAAATAGAGAGATCAGAGATGGTAAAAATATAAAACTATCTAATACCTGTCCTATATGCAATAGTTCGTACAAAAATTTTACTCAATTAGATTTGGCAAAGTTAAATGATATAACCAATGAAGATATTGAAGATTTTCCCAAAAATAAATATATAGAAAATAGTAGAATCAATATAACTAGTACTACAGGAGCCGATTATTATGATAGACTTTTTACAAGAAGAAATCAGAAGGCTCTTTTACTACTCCAAAACGGTATAATAGATTTAGAAGATAGTAAAGAAAAAGATTTATTGCAATTTGCATTGGTTTCAGCACTTGCATTATCAAGAATTGCGATGTATGGTTCATCTACTGATCGGTTATATCAAGTAATTTTACATGGTGCCCAAGAAATGAATGTTTGGGAACTTTTTGAATCAAAAGTAAAAGCTTTTATGAAATTCCAAGAAACATTCAATAGCATTTTGACAGATAATCCACTAGATAATAATTTATATGAATTAAAAAATATTGCATATCAATCATATGTTGACTCTTGTCTAGAACATAAGTTTGATATGATCTATACTGATTTCCCTTATACTGATCAAGTTCCTTATTTAGAATGGAATCAGTTATACAGAATTTGGCTAAATAAATTTTACAAACCTGGAGAATTCGAATTAACAGATGAGATGCTAAGTAAAGAAATTGTTCAGACTAATGCTCCATCAAGATCTGATAAACAATCTATTGAAAATTATTATCATGACATAGACATAATGTTTAAAGATTTTAATAAAGTACTTAAAGATAATAAGTTGGCAATTTTTACTGTTAAACTAGGAGCAAAAAAATATTTTGAAACCCTAATGCAAATAATAAATCTAGCAAGAAAAAACGGCTTTGAGTATGTTGCAAAAATTGGAATTGATAAAAATGATCCGACAATCAGAAAACAATCTGCATACAAAAACACCTTATCAAAAGAAATGATTGTATTTTTCGAGAAATTGCCTAAAACCGAAGCTTATTGGTATGTAGGTAATAAAAACTATGAATTTGAAGTTGTCAAATTAATATATAATAAAATACTACAAACTGCAAATTCTGATATTACTTTAACTACCTGCGTGCAATATATTTTAGACATTTTGAAAGAGAAACAATCTTATATTGCAACCGAAAGTGATATTGAGAAGATTACTTCTGTAATACAGCAAAATTTTCATATAGACACAAATGCAATAGTGAGAATAAACTGTAACAAGTTATATCTTGATATTGAAGACAATAGTGATTTATTTACAAAATTATATGATTTGATGCCGTTATTTATAAAAGAATTACTAGAAAAAAATGGACAATTTGTATTAGATGATCTTTATTTGGAAATAGCAAACAAACTATGTGATGGTAATCCTAATTCTATTAATAGTTTTTTAGATGATAATAATTGTCAAAATGAAATAAAAAAAATAATTGAAAATTATTGCGATTGCAATGAAAATGTTTATGTCAAAAAAACATATACAAACGCAATTTCTGATGATGCAATAGATGTATCATGTTTATCGGGGACGGATTTTGAAATAACTATAAAATCATTACTCGAAGCACAAGGCTATATTGATGTAATTAATACTGGAGGTTCTGGAGACCTAGGTGTTGATTTGCTCGCAAAAAAAATAACAAATGATAATACAACTAAATACTTATTCCAATGTAAACGTTGGGTTGCCAATGTTGGAAGCGAACCAATTCAACGTTTACATTCTGAAAAAATTCGAAGAGGTTTCGATATTGCAGTATGTATTACAACATCAGATTACACGCAAGATGGAAAAACAATAGCCTGCGCAAATGATATTAAAATAATAAATGGTCAAGAAATTGTCCAACAACTAAATGATGCATTTCCAAACAAATATTATAATGGAATATTAGAAAGCTAGTGTTAAAGAGTCCATTTTGATTTAATTGAATCCCAAATTAAATGCTTTTCAAATATATCAACTAAAGATTTGTATTTTTTTGATAATGGATGTAACCATCCATTGTGAATTAAAATTTCCATAAGACCAAAATCATACAATTCTGGAGTAGAAAGGCAATTCGCTCGTTTTACTAAATATTTTGCTTGTTTTATAATATTTTGTTCGATTTCTAATATATCTTCTGAACCAATAGGATTCGAAGCAATGTTATTATCCTTTTGAAAAAATAATATACAATCTCCATTCAGAGATTTTTTGGGGCTTATTATATTCTTTAAAGTGTTTGATTTTCGTATATGTGCTTGTGATAAATATTTAAAATGATTTTTTGACAATATATTAATTAATTTATCCCATACTTCTAGACTGCTATCATGAAAATACAAACACAAATAACCTTCATTTTTCATTTTTTTTGAACATATTGAAAATACATTATCTAGGTCTTTGAAATATTGGTCTTCGTTTTTATTTCTTGAAGGTGCTGATGACACAATTATTTCATCATCTAAATTAAAATTTAAATTTAAAAAAGGTTTATATAATTGCATATATTCTGAATATGCAACTTGTCCTAAGTATGGAGGATCAGTAATAATAAGTTGAACTGATTCATCTGAAATATCTGTATCATCTATAAACTGACTGCCCTTGTGCAATAATTTATAAGAGTTAGAGTTTGAGTAATTATTATTTAAATATTTTATTGTTTTCTCAAATTTAATAACTTTTTTTTCTATTAAATCAATAATGTTTTTTTCAACGCAGTTATTCTTCGGAATCCAAAGCGGCCACTGTGAAGAAGAATGTGTATCAGTGATTTTTGCTAAATGAATAATAGACATTAATAAATATTTAAACAAATCATTATAGTTTTCAAGATGGTTTATTATTCCTATAATTTTATCTAAAATTAGATAATTTCGTTTTGTAAAAATCTGATCAATATGTTGATTTTCATATACGGCTATTTTTGAGTTCGGAATTAGAAACTCGCTTTTAATATTTTTAATTTCTTCATTTATATTTATTGATTTGTAATCATTATCATCAGCTAATTTTGTAGATTTACTAGTACAAGAACATCTAAAATTAATTGTTTTAATATTAATATCAGCATTTCTTGACGGTTTATCAAAAATTACAGATGTTATTACTGCATTTTTCCCACAATAAGGACATTTCGTGTAATAATATGGTAATAGTTTTTTTAATTGTTGAATAAATTCTTCTGATATTTTTTTGAATTTTTTAGTATCATATTTTGCCAATAGGGTATTAACAATAAAAATAGGTGCATCATTAATTTCACAACCAATACCAATACGATCATTCTCTTTTTTTATAGATTGTAATAATGTTACTCCAGAACCTAGAAATGGATCAAAAACAATATCACCTTTTTTGCTAAATGAATTTATTAGAATATCACAAATATTATAAGGTTTTTGTGACCAATAGATATGTGAATCATATAGATCATTTCTATTGGTAGCTGTCGCATTATTTATTTTATCTTTTATTTTTTCTAAGCAAATTTCCATATTAATATTTACATAGTATTAAATACTCTAATACCTTTTTTGTTTGTGTATTTCTATTGTTTGAATGATTGTATTTTGTTGAAACAACATTTACTTTTTTTTCTTTAAAGACTTTAGTACATTCTCTTACTATTTCTTCAATGCTCATAACATATCTATCCGTTTTTTGAAGTATTGGATCATCGGGATATGCAAAGCTGATAGCAAGATTTTTGTTATATTTTTTTGAAAAGTTAATAAGATTACTAAAATGCTCTAGACAATATCGTTTTTGGCTAAGCAAAGATTGACTTCTGCCTTCAGTATATAAACCTTTTGTGTATACATTTTTTATTAATGTTGGCTTTGGATAATCATATTTAGAAACAATGTTTAATAAATGATAGTATCTAGAATATTGCATATCTGTATATGGTGGATCAGCATATATAAGTCCAACATTATCTTGAATTTCTTTTAACTTTATAAGATTTTCAAAATCCATATTATATGCGGAGTTAGAAAAATTAGTATTTATAAACTCTGAAGAAAAGTATTCCGTTAATTTGCTATAAAAATTATCTAAAATAGAATTTTTGCGCTTAAATATTAGTTTTGAAGCATTTTTATGTAAATCTAACGGTTGAGCCATATGACCATCCTTTGAAAATACACAATTTTTCATAGCAAAAAATAAACATGAGATTAACATTGAGAATAAATTACTATCAATGTTTTCAATTAAATTTCTTAAACAATCAATTTCTATAGCTTGTTTTATTCCAAAATAATTACCAGCATAATATGACGTAAAAAGGATATATTGCTTTTTATCCAATATCATTTCGGCGTTATTCCATATTGTTGGATATGAGCTATATAAATCAATTAAATCTTCTATTTTATTGGATTCTAAAAAAGTTTCTTCTGCAATAATCCACTTATCATATTTTTTTAATTTTAAATTGTATAAGTTTTTAAATTGATTGCCTATTTCTTTTTTTATCTTATTAAAATTATAGTTATTATAATTATTTAATAAAGAATCAGCTATTAAGTAAGAATAATATTCTAAATCATTAGCATATACTGGGCAACAAGACTTATAACTATAGCCAACAGCACAAGTTCCTGCAAAAATATCTAAAAAAGCTTTTTCTGGAATGATTAAATTATCTATATGCTTATGAATAAAATCAATCAAATTTTTCTTACTACCTTGATAATTTAAAATAGTAAAATTCTTATTTTCTTTAATTCTATCATCTAAGCTTAGTACCATGCATATAATCATACTATTAAAATGCTTTAAATCAAGTACAATAGAAAATTTTTACAAAAAATTATTGCATCGGAAAACTTCGTATAAATTTATTTGATTAGCATCATAAAAATTTTAGTTAAACATATAAAATTCTCAAACCTACTGTTACTTTTTCTCAAACTAAGTGTTACTTTACATTAGCATTTTTTTGCACTAAATTGTACTGATTTTCTATTGCAGATTATCAGAGAGATTGAGAATACTGTCCCGGGAAGTTTGAGAGATTTCTCAAACTTTTTAGTTTCTGGGGGAAGAATTTCAAAACTCCCTGATAAAAACTCTTAAACCTTCTGATAATCAACTCTCAAAATTCGTGATATTTTTTATATGTTTTGAATTTTTTATTAAAATTATTCTATACTTGCTCCAAATGATATGTTATAGTTGACTTTATTTAAATTCAAGCAATTTATATTTATAACTTTTACTTTATTTTCTTTAATTGGTGAGCCCAAAATATTAATATTAATTGCTTTATTATCTAAATAAGGTTTAAAATGTGAATCAGATATAAAACCATCAAATCCTTATTTTGAACAAAGTTAGCAATTTTTCTACAAATTTTATAAGAGTTTTCATTTGTATTTATAAGTAATTTTACAGCAATGTCTATGCTTTCAAATAAATCATTATCATTTAAATCATTTAATATTTGTAAGATCTAAAAGTTTTAATTTATTTACTGGTTTTAGTGTTGCTATATATAGTTCATCCATTTCGTTTACTCGACATTCTTTTATACAAGCCTTTATACTTTTAGATGCATATAGTAATTGGTTATTGCTTTTATTGAATCTTCCCTTTCCTCTTGGTGCGGAATCATATTCGGAAATTAATGTTGGATTTTGTGGATTTTTTCTTAATCTATAAAATAAATTTTTAGAATTATAATATTTCGTACGGCTTTTTTCTATTAATTTTTTTATTGCATTTTTAAAATTATTTGAATTATAATGTACTGAAAAATCATGTATATAGTCATTTTCTCCAAGATAACATAATCTTGGAGGATAATAGAAAAAACCTATTTTAAGATGTTGTCTAAATATTTCAACATCGTTTTTCAAATTTTCTGCAAAAATTATATTATCGTCATTGTTATAATGAGAATTATTATATTGGATATAATAAGATTCTCCATACGAAAATTTATAGGTATTGTTTAAAACAAAAAAGTTATGACATAAGTCATCAAGAAGTTCAGTATCTAGTTTATATTCTTTTTTGTTTCCACAATTGGGACATATACTACTATTTTTAATACCGATATTTTTAGCTTCTTTTTTTAGTCCAATATCATTAAAGCATTCTGAACAAAAAACATTTTTATTTTGCATTTAAATCACACGTTTTGATTTTTCTTAATTTTTGTTTATAATTAAGCTGTTTTTGTATCATCATTTTTTTGTATTTTTTATATTCAAAACTAGAATTTATTGATTTAGTATTATCAATTATTGTGCTGTATTTATCATAATCACGCTCAAATGTTTTTTTAGAAACAGTTAAATCATGAATGATGTTTGCAATATACTTAAAGATTGTTTTAGTGTTTCTTAATTGTATTAAATTTAACTTGTTAATATCTGCAGTTATATCTTGCGAAAATGATATTGGGGTATTTTCATATGCATATTTTATTTGTCCGTGATCCACTTTATTTCTAATCGTTATAATTGGTGCAAATTCTTTGTCAATTATTGAAATTAAGTTATCATACCTCAGCGAAAATGTTTTTTGCCCACAAAAATCTTGTATATCAAGTAGGTTCTTACTTAACTTTACATTATATGCTTTTTTAGCAGAAAGATTAAGTGTAATTTTCCATTTTTCAAGTAAGGAATTACCTTCTAAAATTTCTTTTATTTCCTCATTATTAAATATTTTATCTGACGATAAATCTTTAAAATCTTTCACTTCATTTATTAATTTTAGAAGCCGCATTTCCAGCCAAGATACAATAAGTGTACAAAGAATTCTAGTATATATTCCTTCGGAATCTTCATTACGTGTTTTCATTGAATTTCTTATATTGCAGTCAATAAGAGTTATAGCTTTTTCTAATGCTTCCAGATTTTTACAATGATTTATATATATTATATTTTTCTTTCTCATGTCATTAAAAAACAATTTATAAATAATATTGCCCTTTAATGACATGGGAGTCGAACCCATGCTAGCCTCTTCGTAAAAGTGTGCTTTCCTTTACACCATCATTCATAATTATTTATAATACAAAAATGTTTTTAGTGCAAAAACAATTATATTATTGGTTCGTTTTAACCATTGATAAGAAATGTGTCTAAAACACTTGGTATTATTGATAAAAATACTTGACTTGTCTAAAAACAGAGTTAAGATGAATAGTGACATAGCAAGCGTTTTAAGACTTAACAGGTTCGTGTCCAACCTGAGCAGTTTTAAGAGTTTGTGTATATAGTAACCATGTGGGTTTTAATGGGACTGTATGTAGATTATTGTAAATTATCTGTTAGTCTAAGAATACTACCCCCGTGTGAATTATCAGAGAGATTGAGAAAAGTACCCCCGGAAGTTTTAGAGAATTCTCAAACTTTTTAAGTTTTCGGGGAAATCTTTCAAAACCTGCTGATAAAAACTCTTAAATCCCCTAATAATTCACTCTCAAAGTTACTGATACATTTTTGATAAGTTATATGTCAATAATAAAAATAGTTTGTCTATGTTTGTTATATAATGCTTTTAGGGTTTCTAATTAATTTGGAAGTATTATAGTGAGCAAACCATTATATTCTACAAAACTAGGCAAATACTATATTGATAAATGTGAAAATTTTATCAAACATTCTAGGTTGCAAGGAAAGGTTCAATTAATTTTAACATCGCCGCCTTTTCCACTTAATAAAAAGAAGAAATATGGAAATTTTTGTGGCGAAGAATATAAAGCATGGTTTGTAAGCCTAGCTCCATTGTTTGAAAGTTTATTAACAGATAATGGTTCAATCGTAATAGAAATGGGAAATTCATGGGAAAAAGGTCGCCCTGTGCAATCACTACTTCATTTAAAATCATTGATGGAATTTGTTGAAAATCAAGATGCAAGTTTAAGATTGTGTCAGGAGTTTATTTGCTATAATCCTGCTAGATTGCCCTCGCCAGCTGAATGGGTGACTGTAAAAAAAATACGTGCCATTGATAGTTTTACACATATTTGGTGGATGTCAAAAAACGATTATCCTAAAGCAAATAATCAAAGAATTTTAAGACCATATAGTAAAAGTATGCAAAAATTACTTTCAAGTGGAAAATATAATGCCGGAGCAAGACCTTCAGAACATAAAATAAGTGAAAAAAGTTTTTTGAAAGAAAACAAGGGAAGTATATCGCATAATGTTTTAGAGCTTTCATCTATTAATGGGGAAGATTTAAGGTTACCATATTCTATGCTAAGCATAGCAAATACAAAATCAAATGATTTTTATACAAGGACTTGTAAAGAACGGGGTTTTACACCTCATCCGGCAAGAATGCCATTAGAATTAGCTAGCTTTTTTATTGATTTTTTAACTGATGAAGGAGATATAGTATTTGATCCTTTTGGAGGAAGCAATACTACAGGTTTTTGTGCAGAAAAAGCTAATAGAAAATGGGTAAGCATAGAAGCAAATGAAGATTATGGTAAACAATCCATGATTAGATTTGAGGATCCCTTAATTGAAACAAAAATTAAAACAAATATGGAGTAATGGTATGAGTATCGTTGATGAAATTAAAGTTATGGCAGATGTTGATATTTTTGAATCGGCAAAGAAAAAAGATTTATTTGTTGGTCGACCTTATTATCTTGATTATGATAAAGCGTACATTTTGATTACTGATGCTTGGAAAGAAAAGGTTGGCGGTGTTCCACAGGGCTGCTTTTTGCTTGCGTTTTATGAAAATTCTAAAGATAATGTTGAAGAATGTTTATTGTTAAGAACTTTAAGACCATCGAAATTACCTACAGATAATGCTGTTATTTCATCAATGGTAGAATATTATAAGGATAATTTAAAAACTTCCGGCAACAATAATCAGTTAGATGATTATACGAAATATACTTTTAGTTTTTCCGGACTTGAATGCCGTATATTGGGAACATTTTATAAAGATCAGAAAGGTAATGTAACATTTGGTGCGGATGTAGAGAATTTTTATAGTGCTCATAATTATGTTGTATATAAGCCAACTGGTAAAGTATTAGAAAAAATTGTTAATTTCCGCGATGGCAATTCTGTTGTTGGCGGGAATAATGATGTCAAAATCGGGAAAGTGAGATACAGTTCAAGTTTACGTTTTCAAGGAAATGAACAAAATGTCCCGGTTTATATAACACCTCAAGATTTTTTAGGCAAGCGCACAGCTTTATTTGGTATGACAAGAACTGGTAAATCTAATACTGTAAAAAAAGTTATTGATGCCACAACAGAAATTAGCCAAAAAGCAAACCCTTCAACGCAAATTGTAAGTACATCCGTGGCTGATAACTTAAAGTCATTTGATGATTATGGCAATCCTAAACTTCCGGTTGGGCAGATAATATTTGACATTAACGGTGAATACGCAAATGCTAATATGCAGGATTCTGGTACTGCAATTTTTGAAAAGTATAGAGATTTAACAACAAGATATAGTGTCGTAGATAAAGAAGATTTTAAAATACTAAAATTAAATTTCTATAATGATATTGAAGCTGGATTTGATCTTATATGTAACACACTAGAGGGGGAAACTGGTGACTACATTAAAAGTTTTCTTGCAATTGACTTTACAAAACCTGATCCTAATGAAAACCGTGGAGATTATACAAGGTGGCAAAGGAAAGTAGCAGCTTATCAATGCTGTTTATCTAAGGCGGGATATAGAGTTCCAAGCGGTTTTAAATTAACATTTCAAGGAAAAAAAGAAATTAATTGTTCTATAAAAGAGAATGATGAAATTGATCCTAGTAAAGGTATTAGCATAGATGATGCAATTACTTGGTTTACGTGGGTTGCGGAGAATTATAATTCAAATGAATTTTTCGATAATTATAAAAAGAAAGAAGGCAAAGAATGGTTAGACGAAGAACTAAAATCAATATTAGTAATGCTAACTCAGAAAAGAACTCTTTCTTCCGGTCAAGTATCAGGTTATAGAAAATTAGTATCATTAAATAAATATCATACAAACACAACAAAAAGTTCTTTTACACAAGAAATTCTTGAAGATTTACGTAATGGTAAGATTGTTATTATTGACCTGTCACAAGGTGATCCTAAAATACAACAAACCTTTTCAGAAAGAATTTGCAAGAGTGTTTTTCAAGATGCAATGAATTCATTTGTAAATAATACTCCAAATAATTTTATTCAATTTTATTTTGAAGAAGCACATAACCTATTCCCTAAGAAAGATGATAAAGACTTGAGTCAAATATATAATAGGATTGCAAAAGAAGGTGCAAAATTGAATTTGGGTATGATTTATGCAACACAAGAAGTAAGTTCTATTAGTTCTAACATTTTGAAAAATACTCAAAATTGGTTTATTGCACATTTAAATAATGATGACGAGATAAAAGAAATTCGCAAATTTTATGATTTTGAAGATTTTTGTGAGAGTTTGATAAAATATAGCTCAGGCAGCGATAAGGGTTTTATCAGAATGAAAACTTATTCCAATGCATTTATTGTTCCTGTTCAAATAGACAGATTTACCTCAGAAAGTTCTAATTCATAGGTGGATACAATGAGTTATAATAATAAATATTCCAATAAACCTTTTGAATCCGCTAGTAAAACCAATCATACAAGTATTATTAACGATAGAGACGTAAAGAATTTCTTGAGCGATTGTCATATTCCTTCATTTGATAAAGATATTTCTCAACAAGATATGCAAAACTATTTTCTTGAAAATCTTGAAAATAATCCAATAAAAAACATTATTGCTATTGATGGAGGTTTTACAGATGTCTTTGTTAGAAAGGAATTTCCTTCTTCTACAATTGCCTTCTTTCAATTTGGAGCTTTATTTTTTAAATATCAAGACTTAATTGAAATGGAAGAAAAACCTTTTATAGATCCGGATGATTTTTCTAAACTACAGAATATGCAAAGAATGAAATTAGTTCTTCCTACAAAAGGAGTTACATTTAAAGATGAAATAGATCTAATAGATTCTGTTAGAAGATCTATATATGATTTTTTTGTCAATAATATTGAAAATCAAGGTTTAATAAAAGCTTTAAAATGGTTAATCTTTGAGGAATATAATTCTAATAGTGAAATAACCTGGACTATTGCGCAATGTCCACATTGCACAAAATCTATAACCTTTAGAAGAAGTGATTTATCTTCTGATTGCACCTTTAAATGTCCTCATTGCAATGAAACTATATATTTAACAGATGTTTTTAGATTACATGAGGTCGTTGATAATGAAATTGGGGCAGGTGGAATCTTAGGTTATTTATGTACTACTATTGAACAGCTAATAATTGTTTATTTGATAAAAGAGATTCTTAATACAAAAGCAGATATCTTGAAAGAAACATTGATAGTTAAAGATGGTCCCTTGGCATTCTTTGGTCAAACCGCTAATATACATAAACCAATGAAAAAATTAATAAAATACTTGAATAAAAATTATACAATAAATTTAATTGGTTTAGAAAAAAGTGGAGCTTTTGTCGAACATGCTGAAATGATATCCGATAAATTAAAGAATAACCAAATTGTATTATTGGGTAATAGTTACATATATAAGTATATTTTACCAGGACAACCTAGACCTGGATCCATTTATGGAGAGACTACATACTATAGTCATAAGCTAATTTATAAATCAAAATATGATAATATTTACATAGCATCCATACCAACAATGGATTTAAAGGCTGAACCGAATTTATCTGATTATATAAATTTACCAATCATATTAAATAATATTGCATATTTAAAATGTGATTTATATTACAATTCTCTAGTTCCTGTTGTATTGGCCAATAAACTTGTTTCATTATCAGACCATCCTAGTGCTGATATATTGAAGAACTTTGCACAACAAAATTTATTATAATTATTGATATGTAAGGAGGAGTAAATATGCCTAAAATGGATAGTAACCTCAAATCTGCAGATAAAATATATAATGAATTAATAGAAAATATAAAAAATGTTGAAGAATCATTAGCATCATAAAATCTTAAAAAATAGTTAATTTTTATATATTATATTATTTTTACAGTTATTATAGTCTTATCAATTCATTAAGTTAGGGAGAAGGTAAGTGCCGGAAGAAGCAATCAAAACTGTAAGTTTAAATATTATGCTGTTAAAAGCGGAATGCAATCTCAATAATCGCGAAGTTTATATAGATAATTATTCCGAGAATAATATTATTAGGGGTGGGAGTAATTCTGATGACTATTTTCTATACAAGAGTGGACACAGCGGGAATAAACCTAATTGGGTTAATGAATTTGATGAAAAAATATGGAATGATGAGATTAAAGACGAATTTTCTAATACTGCTTCAGAAGGACTTTCTGTTACAAAGAAAATAACACATAATCATCGCGATTATTTATTTGCAATAAACTTTGGACAGGGACGTCACAATATTATAAAAGATAAAATAGAAGACACTTTTGGAATTTATACGGCAATTGCATTAATTGAACAAGGTGCAAGTATAAGAAGGGCAGGGACTCGTAATATATCAAGTAATCCTAAAAATACAGAATTTCAAAATGCACAAGAATTATCAAGAGATGCATTTAACGCTGAACTAGAAGATAATGATATTATACGTCACTTAAGTGCAGTTGCAGATTCTTCTACCATAAGTTCTGTTATAGGTAAATATGGACCACTTAATATAAGAATGCGATTTAAAGAGACAGAAATTCCATGTTGGAATTATTTAGATGATAGATTAAAAGATTTAATTAATCTTTTTGAAAATATTCAAAATAATAGTGATGTTGTAAATAAATTTTTCAAAGGACTGCGTCCGCTACCAAGTCAAAAACAAAATGAACTTAATAATATTCTTACTGATAAGATAAATGATAACAACTCTAAATTTTTCTTATTTGAACCAGAAATCGATTATGATCCAACGCTTATATCAAAAATAATATATAAATTAAAGTCGGACCCAAGGACGGCTCATCATGAAGACGAAAAATTATCCTTAGATTATTATCTAAATTTAAAAGAAAATATAGACGAATTAGATTTTATAAACGATAGAATTATTTTAATAAATGAAGATGGACAAAAATATAAAGAATGGTCTATTATTAAATGTCTATATGGAGAAATGAAAATTGATAACCAAGTTTATATTCTATCTAATTCAATATGGTATGGATTATCAAAAGATAAGTATGAACGTGTAAATGAAAATATTAACAGTATAATTGATAATATTCAGGTTGACGAAATAGTAAAAACAAATACTACAAATAAAATTCTTGAAGCAAAAATTCTTGATAAAAAACATATCGATAAAGAACGAATATTTAATAAAGAATTTTGTAATCAAATCTCCGGAGAATTATTTGATCAGATAAGTAAACAAATTACAATTGATGATGATAAAATGGAAATTTGTGATATTTTCGATCCTAATAATAAAGAGTTTATTCATACAAAAATAGGTACAAAGGCTGCAACATTAAGCCATTTATTTAACCAAGGATATGTTTCAGCGAGAGCATATGCGTCAATGAAAAACATATATGTTCCCAAAGTTAACGAAAAAATGAATAATTCTGAACATTCTATAGGAAATGAACAGAATTCTCATCAAGAATATACAATCAGGTATTTAATAATAAACGAAAAAGCAGATAATAAACTTACTTTCATAAGTAAACTTGCCTTGGATAGAATAATAACAGATTTAAAAGGTTTTGGTTACAAAGTAAAATTATCGTGGGTAAATGGAATTAATTTAGATCCGGCAATTGAACAAATTGATGTATAGTCCAAGCATTTATGTTGTTTTGTAAAATTTTTCTGCTTTTATTCTTCTTTCACGCTAATGTTGTGTGGCAAAGGAAGTTTTATGTATTGAAAAAGTCGGATTAAATATTACTCCCAAGAAGTTTAAGAAGTTAAGCAAGTGGTCGGAAAATATTTATAACACAGTTGTCGTTATAGATTATTTTGTTGCTAACCAACCAGAGATTGAAGAATGCTACAATCTTGCGCCAGTTGTTAAGCACCTGCGAAATGATGCAGATGTGCTAAACGCATTCTTTATCGACCATGAAAAAGAATTTAAAGATTTAAATGCCGTTTAAAAGGTGTTTAATCGGTGTTCAAATCGTGTTCAAAAATTTCTTCGTGAGTTATACCAAGAATTCGTTCTTCAATTTCTCGTATAACATCCGGCGTTAAGCCTTTCGGCTTTTCCTCTTGGAGCTTTTGTTTTTCACTTATCACTTTATCCTCATAAGATTTAATCGGTCCAACCAATTTCAGCATTTTAGTAACGGCATAATATCTTGCAGGCTCGACTTTACCGTTATTCTCCATATCCTTCTCGATAGAATTTATCAAACTGCGGGTAAAATCATATAAATCCGAATGCAACGTTGTTTTGGTCCGAAGATATTCTGCTCTTTTGGTTTCCCAATCATCAGATTTTTTCCATCGGCGGAGCGTCCTCTCGTTCAAATGAAGTTGCCTTGCTATATCTCCCAACGTCATAAATTTTTCGGCATAAAGTTTGAAGGCATCTTGCGCCAATGTTTGTTTTTTCATAATTAACCTCGGGGTAAATAAAGTTTTGGTACACACAGAATAACTCTGTTTCGCAGAAACATCAAGTCCTAAATGTGTCTGTATGATACGATTTCAAGATTTAGAGTTGATGTTTGCCATAGAAAGAGCGATGAATGGTGTTGCTTGAAAGGAGCATACTATGATTGAAATTGGTAAAAAGTACAGATTAAAAAAGTTAAAAGGTTGGTTTGAAAAAGATAGCGAAGAATTTATGGTTTTGTGTTTTGGCGAGCATAACATTGTTGGCTGCGTTGTACCAAATGGTGAAAGATATGTATTTGATAAAGATTTTTTGATCGACCCCGACAAGCCGGACGAGATATACGCAGATATTACAATAACGAAAGGATAACTATGATTGAAAAAGATTACAAGCTATATGGAACAAAGATTTTAAATCTTAAAACACAAGAGATTGGTTTGCTAATTTGCTTTTGGGAAAACAAATATGCTGATAAAACAGTCGATTTTGCAACTTGTGTTGATAAAACCGGCAAACGATACAACATTGAACTTGATAATATAAGAGGATTTGAAAATGATTTTGAGAAATAAATTAACCAAAGAGACATTGGACATACCGTATTCTGAATTTAGGATAAAGTTTGCAAAAGAAATACAAGATGCGTTTGAAAGTTACCGCAGAACACAATTAAATAAATACTCTTGGAACTTCAAAGATGATAATTCTTTGGAGTTTAATTTTTATTTTGAACTCCATTGGAACTTTAATCATTTTGGAAACTCTAATTGGTATATTGAAAAACTGTAGATTAATCTTTTTTTAATCTAAACCTAGCAATTCTCGTATTCCAATAGAGTCTTCATTAGAGCAGCAATCTATAAATCTAAGTTTAATTTCAATATCATCAATTTTTATTGACTTATTATTATTTTGAAACTCCTCATTCGATGTTTTTGGGTATATCAGTGTTACATCATTACACTTAAGTTTTTTTGCATATGCCATACATTGATAGATGTCTGAGTAAGATATATCTCTTGATTTAACGTCCTTATATTTTACATCTACAATTTTTATCAAGTTTTCTTTTTTTGAGTTTTCATATATTAATATATCTGGACGGATATGGTATTGCTTTTCATTATCCAAAGAGCATGTCCTTTGAATCTTAACTTGATATTCTGTAAGAACTTCTTTTGCTAAGTTGCTAATATAATCTTCAAATAAAATCTCGGTCCTTAATAAAAAGGCAAAAGTTTCAAATTTACCACTTTGATTAAATGTTATACAATTTTGTAAAAACAATTTGCAATAGTCCAGAACGGTTACAAAATCTTCCATAAAACGATTTATGTATACTTTTTTACAGTCTTCATAAGTACATAAAACATCATCTACTTCATCAAGCAGAAATAAGATTTTATTTAATAATTCTTGATTTTTTTTACTTATACTTAACAGCCGTTTAGTAACATATTTTACGATTTGATTAAACTTATTATTAAATTCAAAAGAATCATAAGTACAATAAAATTTATGATTTTTACCTGTCTCAATATTTTTTGCATATTCAGTAAAATTTAATTTTCCTTTCAAAAAGTTTGTTTCTTCTTGAATTTCTTCATAATGCTGAAATAACGTTGTAGAAAAAAGTTCATATGTATATTTCGCATATAAATATATTAAGCACTCAAATAAATCATCACAATCAAAAGAAGCAAGTCCTGTTTTATAGTGGGGGAAATTATACATATCACTATACTTTAACCATTTTAAAAGTATATCTGCAGCTTGCTTGCCATTTTTATCTTTGCAAATTTTTGGATATAAATTAAATTCAGAATCTTTAAATTTTATGTATCCAACATAATTTTTTGACTTAAAATTATCTCTATCATCAAAAAACAAAAATTGTTGATGTTTTCTTATATCCGTATCAAAATTGTCTTCTGACAGATCCTCACGCCAAAGCTTGACAGTATCTTTATAATTAATCCATACTTCATCAAGAAAATTTTTAAATTCACGTATATAAGAGTTCTCTTTTGGTAGAGATTGAAGCTTACCATACTCATATAAAGTATATGTTAAGCATTTGTTGTCATTCATCTATTTTCTCACCACTTTTAATAAATATTTTTCATTTTTATCTATGCAATAACCTTCTTTTTCAAGGAATGGACCAACTATATCCTCAACCATTTCTTTTTTTGCATTAAAATATTCCATTAAAAGAGGAGTTACTTTTTTATTCATAACTTCAGATAAGTCTTCTGCTTCACTGCCTAAAAAATAGGTATGACCTATAAGAAAATATGCGCTTTTCTTTTCAAAATAAATTCTGTCATTTAATGCTTCTAAAAATTCTTTATGTTTTAGATCTTTTAGATCATACTTTGGATACATTGGAACAAATTCAAATCTTCGTCTTAGCGCTACATCAAGAAGTGCTAAGGATTTGTCAACTGTATTCATTGTTCCAACAATATATAGATTGTTAGGAACAGTAAAGCGGTCATTTGTGTAGGGGAGTGTAACTTCAATAGTATGGTACTCCCTGCCATCCTCAACAACTTTTTCACGTTTATCTTTTTCTATAAGAGTTATTAGTTCTCCAAAAATCTTAGAAATATTCCCTCTATTAATCTCATCAATAAATATGAAGAATTTTTTATTTGGCTCCTTTTTTGCTTTTATACACATATCTTTGAATATCCCGCAATGAAAATCAAATTGCATTGTACTTAAGTTTTTATCTTTAGATGTTTCATCCGGCTTGCTTTTGTTTATTATAGGTCTTATCCCTTCAACAAATTCTTCATATGAGTATGATTGATGAAAAGTACAAAAAACGTAATAATCTTTTGCTAGAATACTTTTATCTGTCTGAATATTATTATCAAAAGAATTTATATTAATATCATAATGCTCGCATAATTCATTATATAATTTTTCACCATCATCAATTAATATAAATCCATTTTCTTGTCTTTCAAAATAATTATTTTCATGTCTCGCATATACCCCTTCTTTTCTGATTGCATTTTTTTGCATTTCACCTCTGATAGAACATATTAAAGATTTTTCATCTTTGTAGTTACTACTAATCGAAAACCATCTTTGAATAAGCGGTAATTTAGATATTTGAACATCAGTTAATGGTTTATTTTGTGAATTGTTGATTTTGAATGCAAATATTATTTTTTCAACCCAATTTAAATCGCAATTTAGCAATATATCATCGTATATATTTGTGCTTTCATGGTCATCTGCAATTTGTGGATAGATATAATCTTTTATTATGTTTTCTAATTTGTACGTTTTACCTGTTCCAGGTGGACCATATAAAATTTGATTTAATGGAATATTAGTCATATTTGCCTCACTTTTTGTACAATTACTTAAATCTGTTTTTATATTAAAAAAAACATTATATAATTCTTTGTTAATTTTAAAGCAGTAACCAGTGTTAATATTATAGTTTTTATCTATCGGACTATTTTTATAAAAAACATTGATATTATGTTTTTTGATACTATTAACAAAATCAACTTTCATTATCGGCGATGATAACTCATTATAATTAACCTTTACAATTATGTTATTTTTATCATCTATATAATAAGCTTTAGTAACTTCAAGAGTTGCCTGAATACCTTTATTTTTATTGTAACTAACTATTTTATCTCCAACTTTTAGCTCTTTCAAAATTTGTCTATGTGGAGAACTTGTATTTGGTGCAATTAAAGAATTTTCTTTTTTTTCATTTAAGTAATTTTGGCTTTGACATACCCAATAATAATTTATTTCTGAATTATTATTAATCATATTTTTAGCACTATTATCATTTATAAAATTTTTAAAACTTATTAAGGCTCTTTTATAAGATACCATTGTGGAAGGATTTTTCCCTTCTCTTTCAAATTGTTCTTTTAAAATAGATAATAGATTTTCAAAGCTAGTATTATCTTTAAAAGATTCCCAATAATTAATTCCTAATTCATCAGCATGTTTTCGTGGATAATCAGCATCGGAATATTGAGTATTTGCATCAACTTTGCTTAATTTATTATTTGCTACTAGTTTATACAAATATTTTCTAAATTCATCACGAATTGCTTTAATATCTTCCATAGACCATTCCTTTTTTCTTTAGGGTATCACAAACATGATTTGAACGTATTTTGAACGTTTATAAAACGGGGTTTGAATTAATTTGGCAAATTATCCATTCCATAATCACAGAGATGAAATATTCTTGTTCGGTTTGGGTTAGTTCTCTGTGTTGAGGGAATTTGTGCCATTTCTCAATACATCCGCGGCAGCAAGTTGCGGTTGCGTGTTGAGCAATAAAAACAGGATGTCCTCGCATTGGAGTTTGTTTGCCATCGTTTGCAGGTTCTACCGGAGCCACTCTGTCCCGAATAAAATCACAGGCATGAGAATAAATTGTATCAAGTCCTTTGTCCTTGATATATTCAAGCTCTTTCACGCTGAGCTTAAATCTGCTCCTAAATTTTGATTTTGCTAATCTGCCTAAGATCTCCATATTTGCACGATTAAATTATTTTTTATATGCTTGAAAAGATGTTGGTATCAAATTAAAGTTTTCAGGGATGCTTCCTGCTATTTTGTAATATTTCACTTTAGAACAATCAGAACTTAAAGAATATACTCTATAAATATAAAAAGAATCGCTATGTTCTTGTGAAAACTTAACTTCGTTTATGGATACATCAAAGGGTTTATTAATACTTCCTGTTGTTGTTTTTACTTCTATAAAGATTTCTTTTTCTTCTCCATTAGGCAAAATATCATAAGATAAAATATCATAGCCTAAACCATCACCCATATCTTTAGAATCCCAATTAACTTTCTCTGATAAATCATCCCTTCCAAAATCATTCAATTTTTGTTTTTCAATAGCCAGAATAATTTGTTCACCTGTATCACCAGCAATTTTTTTATTTTTGTTACTTTTAACATAATCTCTTTTTACTGGTCTATATTTTCTAGGTTGAGATGACTTCTTTCTGATAGAAACTTCTGGAGGTTGTGTTTCTACAACGATATCTGTAATGTTGGTTGGAATTTCAAAACTAACATCATCATTATCATATTCGATTTTATCATCAGATATTTTACTTATATCAATACCATCTACATTATCTTCCGCAATCAATTCATCAATCATAAATGGGTTATCAGATGAATTTTGAAAAGGGATTTCTCTTTCTATAAAAATCACACCACGACGTTCTTCTTCAAAAAGTTTTTCTAATCCGATTCCATCTGGCCAATTATCCGGCAATATATCTACGTCAAAAAATCCTGCGTAATATGAATTTGTTGATGTTTTAAGAATGTATATAGTTAGATTTTCTGTTACATTTGAAAAGTCCGGGTCATTTTCAAAGTCAGGTTCTGGGAAGTTATTATCTGGTGACCATGCCGGATGCTTGTGCTTTAAATTTTGTCTTGATATTTTGTAATTTTTTCTATTATGTCTAGGTTCAAATTCAATTTCCTTATGAATATTTCTATTTCCTAATACTGAGACATCAATAACAAAAGATGGTCTATCGTCACCAACATATGTAGACGGAATTGTTCTGCCACCAGTAGAAAATTTGGCAAATTCTTCCGTTGTAATACCAGTAGCATCAATATATGTCTGCCCTCCTCCTGTTTCTGGTTTATCAATATCGTACATTTTTTTAAAATCAGAAGGATTTAATTTTCTATATAAAATTGCTTTAATATATTCCATGACTATACCTATTACTTGTATAGTTCAATTATATATTCCTGAATTTTATTAGGCAATTCGCTTTGATTACTTCTAAACCTTTTATAATCTATAGTAGATACTGTCGTTTTCCCAAATTGTTCGAGGAAATCAACTAATTCATTTATGGATAAGAGACCATCTTCGCTATAACTAATTAAGAAACACGGGCAATCCATATCTTTAATAACTTTTTTAAAAGAATCTCTTATTCGAGTTTTTGTACAAAATTTTGAATGTTGATCCCACCAATCTCTTAAACCACTTTTCCCTTGCGCTATTGGATTGTCACCTCTGGCAATAGTTTCTAATATATGATAATTTGCAGCATACTGGCGCTTTGTATATGGAGGATCTATATAGCATAAATCTGCTTTAATATTTTTTGCAAGATCCTCTGCGAAACCCTGCATAACTTTATTATTGGTAGAACCTATATTACAAAATTCTTGCGGTTCCAAAAAAATATCCTCAATAGAATTTTTTGTAAATTTAGATAAAAAATACCCATATGTCCCAGATATATTTGCGACCTTATTTACCGCCATAATTAAAGTATGCTTTAATACTGCTTCTTCATTTGAATTAATTTTTTTATTTTGAATCCAGTCCTCAAGTTCTTGTCTAATGGCATCTATTTTTTTTGCATTTTTAGATGTAAAATATTTTCTCGGAGAATAGCCATTATCTGGAATTCCCTCTGGGGAAAATTCATTATAGAAATATCCTTCTGTCCCTTCCAAATTGTTTAAATATGCAAGAATAGATTCATACATACTCATTCCAGCTATTTTTAATGATGTTAAATTTTTGAATTCAGGGCTTTTGCTATTTAACAAATTTGTAATTAAATGACATTTGCTATATGTCATCATGTCAGAGGCAATAACATTATAACCATTTTTCCTGTATTCTAGTGATACCATGCCAGTCCCAGCCATAATATCTGCTACTGTTCCGGATTTACCAATAATGTCTTTAGTCTTTCCAATTATATAATCTAATAATTTTGATTTATTTCCTATATATCTATACATTTCAATACTTCATATGATTAATTGCACCTAAATTAGGCAATTTATTTATTTCTGTTTTTATTATTTCAATATCATTATCAGTTAAATTATAAAGTTTATAAATTAAATTTTCTATCTGAAAATCAATATCTCTTGAATAATTATTTATAATTTTCTTTGTTAAATTTGCTATTTCTAAACATATATCCATGTTTGTATTATCAATTTGTCGTATAGGTAAGCAAAATACTACTTCTTTTGTAAAATATGGATGAGATTTCCATTCATTTTCACCAAAAAGTTTTAAATAATAATAATACATTACTCTTGAATTTAAAACACCTAAATAATATTCAAGAGGAATATCATTTTCTTTTATATAATTACAGGAATAAACTGTTTGAGAAATATAGGTACTATCATAATCTATACAAGCATTTATTCCCAAACCAGTTTTTCTAATTAAAATTTTAGGAGGCATATAAATATCTTTACTTTTATAATCAATACCTTTTTTATTTTTAATTATATACTTATTACCTTTCAGGTAATAACGTTGTATATTTTCACCAACATAGATCTTTGTATAATTATCCTCTTTTGAAGTACTAATAACAGATTCAATATTATTTTTACTAAATTGAAAAATCTTTGAACAATTTTTACAAATTTTACTTCCTGCATTAATTTGTTTTTTTGAAACACCTTGTGCTATTCCACAATATGGACATTCGACAACTAGACCTTGTTTGGATATTTCTACTCCTCTATTAAATTTAAAAATCGAATTCCAATCAATTTTATTTTGTTCAATTTTTCTTATTAATAATTCTTCTTGTTCTTGCGTATCAATATCAAAATTATAATTTAAGTTATTACAAAACCTATCTTGTTTTACAAAGTGCGCAACTTCTATATAATGTCTATAAATATCAATATTATTATTAAGATAATCTTTTCTTGCATTAGTCGCAAGCCTAAAACATTTAGTTTTTGTTAATTTTGTTGGTTTGCATTTTTTTGTGATTATAATGGTAGTTGCCCTATGGACACCTTCAAAAATTTTTTCTCCCAAACGAGCAATAACTTTTATTGATGATTTTTCTAGAAGTAATTTTCTTAAATTACTTTTTTCATCCGAAAACACTGAATCTGGAAGAATAAAAGCACAATATCCATCATCTGCAACAATATTAAGACACAATTCTATAAACAATTCATAGCTGTCATATTGTCCTTTACTTAGTGTAAATCCATGCTCTAATAAAATATTTTTATCATAAATTCTATTAGAACTCCAAGGGGGATTTGAAATAATAAGGTTAGGACTATCAAACTTTAATTTCCAAAAATGTTCTGTAGATATTTGATTTGTAGGCAAAATAGAATCAAAAGAATCAAATATAAAATGTCTACCAGAATATAATTTTTTATTATTGTCAATAACATCCTTGTCTACATCTACACCAATAAAATCTATGTTAAATTTTCTATTATTAATTCTATTTATAGAATTTAAAAGAGCATTTTCGCCACATGAAGGATCTAATACAATAAATTTCTCCTTCTTTACAAAAGATTTATCATTTTTGATTTCATTTATTACTATTTTAGAAACAAAATCTGCTAATTCTGGAGGGGTATACACGACTCCATAACCTGATTCTTCTATTAAGTTTTTATAATTATCTTTTGTTTTACTAGCTAATTGTTGTACCAATCTTCATACCTCTTTTATATATTATCTCAAAAATATAGAATTTTAAATCGATGGAATATAGCCATTTTATTATATTTTTTGTTGTTTTGTCCAATTTGTAAAATTTATACATTTGAGATTTTCTTATATATTAACATTAACTCTGAAGTTAAAAATTTGGAACCTAATTACATATAAATATGTTGTTTGTGTATTAATTTTCAACCTAAATTTACTTTCTAGAACTAATCAGAAATGAAGTCGAGTTTAATATAATTAACTGGTTTTATTCAAAATAACTTTACCTCGAATAGAATTGCCATATAAGAATAAATTATATCAAGTTCTTTTATATTTATTAAATGCTTTACAAGCGTCTAGAAAATCGTCTTCTTGTATATCTTGGTCTTAATTGATACTGTACAATTCTTTGAGTTTGCATATTTTTCAGTTTCCTATACAGTTCAGGAATTTCGCGGGTTAAATTATTTAAATAATTTAAAATTGCATCATTTTGTACATTATATATAAATGTACTACGCGTCATTCTCACAATAATTGCTTTATTATCAACAATAACGGGTAACACACAAAATAAAAACTGTCTAATATCATTTTGTGGTATATTTTCTTCAATTCCTAAAAAGTCAAACAAAATTGGAATATTTGAATTGCACCACATTTTCGGTATTGCACTTTGTGGATTATGACACAAAAATAGAGCAGGTTCTGCGGGTTTGCCTATAAGTTCAAAAGTTCCATTTTGAAATTTCTGATAATCATTTTTTAATCTAGTTCCGTCAATAACCCATAACATATTTTTATAAAAATTTTCTCTAGAAATTTTTTCCTCAGGTTTTATTGCGGAATGTTGAAATTCTATAACTAGATTGCTATCTGTACATATATCTGCAATATGTTTTTCTCCGGTTGCGTCATCAGTAAATATTTTTTCTTGCCATTCTGGCGCAAAATAATTTTTCCAATTTCGATGCCAAATAGTCTCATTTTCCCACCAAGCATCACAATTCTGTTTTGTTTTATGTGCCCAATGATTAATTTTATAGTTTCCACATTTTGCTATAACAGTACTTCCGCACACCGGACAAATACCAACTTGTCCTTTTGCGGCTTCGACTTTTTTGTTATTTACCAATGCATATTTCATTATTAGTTCCTTATAATATTTACATTATTATAATAACCAATGTTTATGTCAAATACGGACACAGCACATTTTAAGATATAAATTCATCTTTACTTTCTTCTACTTTTGATACATCAATTGTGTTAAAGGTGGATTTTATGAAGTTAAGAATCATATCTGACATACATTGCGATATTAATTCAGGGCAAAATACAAGTTTTGATTTTGCACCGGATGATTTTGTAATTTGTTGCGGAGATATTTCAGGAGATAGAATTACAACCGAAAAATGGATAAATAATAATCTGAAACAAGGGATTGTTGTCGATGGAAATCATTTAGGCTACACTCACTTTACTTATGCCAAAGAAGAATCATTAAATTTATCTATAAAATATCTTCAAAACAAATTCTTAGGACCTGTACATTTTTTAGAAAATCAGAGCATTGTTATTGATAACATTTGTTTTATAGGCTGTATTTTATTTACTGATTTTAATTTATATGGAAACTCTGACGGTTGTAGGTTTATTGCACAAAAATATTTGAATGATTTTAGAAATGTAAAATTGTACGAAAAAGGAAAATTAAGAACAATTTCCACAGAAGATCAATTGGCGCTTCATAAGAAAAGCATTAATTTTATTGAAAAAACTTGTCAAAAATACAAAGATAAAAAAATAGTTGTCGTAACTCACCATGCACCAAGTTTAAAAAGCATTTCCGAAGAATACAAAAATGATTTATTAAGTGCAGCATTTGCGAGCAATCTAGAATACTTGTTTGAAAGATATTCAAACATAAAATTGTGGTGTCACGGACACGTTCATAATTCAGTAGATTACAAACTTGGAAATGCAAGAGTTATTGCTAATCCTCTGGGTTATGGGAATGAAAACAAAAACTTTGATAGCAAAGGCATTCTGATAGATACAGATGATTTATAATATTTATATATGAATAATTGAATATATAGAATTAAATAATTCATCAAAATTACAAATGCACTCTTTCCAAATCATTACAGTTAAATGATACTCTAAATATTTCCGCATACTTGCCATAAATTTTTTGCGATAAAGAATATTATACATTCTTCGTGCCTCTTTTACTTCTTCAGGTCTTTGTTGTCTTATGTAATATTGTGTCCAAGAATATCAAAACCTCTAAGAGTATTAATATACTGTTGGCTTCGTTTTCGTCTAAAAGCGAGTTCAGGACTTTCAAACGTTGTTTTGGGTGATATTGAAAGACTATTTGCAAAATTAGTTTCTTGATTAAAATTAGAGTTTATTATAGGCTTTGGCATTATTATCTCCTAGATAATGGTGTTGTATTTATTACTTAGAACACATTTACTCACATTGACCACCTTTGGGCTAAATCGTTTTACAATATCTATATAATGTAAGACGATTTTCAAATATCAATAAAATCAATGGTTTTAGACCTATAAATCAAAACAAAAAGAACAATCCTTTACATTTTTTAATCATTATTTAATTTAATTTTATTTGTGGTACCATAGTCATAAGTTAGATTTCGGCTAAAATGCTTTACAATTTATAGAAAATGTAAGACGATTAAAATGTAAAGGGAACCCCAGTATAACAAGGATTAGAGGATAAAATTGCTATATGAATAATCGATTTCATCTTGTTCTATTCCAATATATCTAAGAGTAACTGTCGGAGTTGAATGATTAAAGATTTTCTGTAAAAGTACAACATCCTTGAACTTCTGATAATGGTGATAACCAAAAGTTTTTCTCATAGAATGTGTGCCGATTTTTTCTTGTAAACCAGCTTTTTTACAAGCATTTCTTATTAAATAATATGCAGTAACTCTATCTAATCTCCGTCCCCAGTGAGATAAAAATAGTGGTTCTTTCCCATTTCTACCTTTAATAAACTCTTTTAACATCGGTTGTAACTTTGAATTAATCGGAAACTTTTTAAACTTTCCTGTCTTCTGTTCAGTTATTTGTATGTGTGTTTTGTTCCTAACATTCTCGACATTTAATCTCAATATATCTGAAATCCTTAATCCACAATTTGTTCCGATAGTAAATAAAAGTAATTCTCGCTGTCCCATTTCTGCTAAGACTTTTTCAACTTTTACAATATCTTCCTTATTCCTTATAGGTTCTACTGTTGCCATATCTTCTCCTTTTTTCTACTGTTCCCCTTTGTTTTAATTAAAAAATACATTTGAAGTACAAATGTATAGGAATAAAGAAACTAGAAAAATTGCGTCGCTTTGTAACAAAATCCCCTCATAGGCCCTGACAAATTATCCAGATGCGTTAATCTGTAGATGCAATAGAGGTAATTTGTTATGAATAATTTTGAAAAACGTTTATTATTGGACTACTTGGACAAGCTTTGCTGTCAGATTGATTACAATTCCTACAACTTTGACAGTTTCTTTGATTCTTTTTTGGAAAAATTTAGGGTTAAGAAAAGCAATTTTAACTTTGATTCCGATGGCTGTTTGGAAATTGAAACAATCAAGGAAAAGAAAGCTTTTGTAAAAGATTTGAAAGTTGTAATCAAGAAACTTAAAGCAGAAATTAAACCAATCCAAACTCCGGTTGAAAAACGCCTTTGTTTAATTCAGAAAATCTTTAATATGAACGACAAAGAAATGGCTATTTTTACTTATGCCCTTGTTAAAGAATTGAACAAAGTTTTTACACAATTTGACAGCTGTCTGTATGGTTACGGGATAGATAATTTTTGTAGATTTTATCTCGGAATCAGATACGGTGAAAAAGATAGGTTGCTAGACAGTCTTTATTTCAAAAACCTAATCCCTAAACGAAATAATGTTTCTATAAATTCAAATATGTTGAAAATCTTTGATTCTCCGAATTGCAATACGGTTGAAAAGATAACCTCTATACTTTTAGGAGAACCTGAAAAATCTACTCTTACACTAAACGATTTTTCACATATTAAAGACAAACAAGAAAAAGTCCTAAAAATTCTAAAATCAGCCGTTAAAACAAAGGCTAAAGGCGTGAATATTCTTCTACACGGACACGTTGGAACAGGTAAAAGTGAGTTTTCAAGACTTATTGCTAATGTTTCTAATGTTCCACTTTACGCAGTCAAAACAGAAGATTCTTATGGCGAAGAAGCGAAAAGAACAGAAAGATTGGCTGATTTGTATGCCAAACAACAAATATTATCCCGAATCGGTAACGCTTGTATTCTTTTTGATGAAGCTGAAGATGTCTTAAATCGTGGATTTGGTTCTGATGGTACAGCTTCAAAAGGTTATTTGAACAAGATTCTTGAAACAACACCAGTTCCCGTAATTTGGACAACAAATAATATTTATGACGTTGATCCGGCATTTTTAAGACGTATGACTTACTGCATTGAGTTTGAAAAACTTTCAGAAGATTCAAGATTAAATATTTGGAACAGAGTGCTGAAAAAGAACGAATTAACTGTTTCTAAAGAAAAAGTTGAAGAATTAAACAAGAATTATGACATTCCGCC
>OIYY01000374.1_pt1 | contig 32158 bp, 31 predicted proteins | sample 1588341 | NCBI WGS metagenome assembly OIYY01 (sample SAMN03283287) | human gut metagenome | biome: human-associated habitat; material: feces | host: Homo sapiens | place: Peru | collected 2012 | reverse complement strand
CTTCGGTGGTTCGAATCCACCTTCCCCCACCAACTCCGCACCAATTTTGGTGCGGAGTTTCTTTTGCTTTGCGGGGAAATGACCGACTTTTGCTTCCTAAAAGTTACCTCTTTTTGAGCTGAATTTGATTTGACTGTAACCGTGACCGTAACGCCGAAATTTTGCGGTCAAACAGCGAATGCTATGCTCCCTGCACTGTGCGGATAAAATCGGTCATTCTCTTGGCACTTTCTCGCTTCATGCCGGGTGTTGCATGGGCGTAGGTAGACAGCGTGAATCCAACAGACAGCGGTAATTCAGGAATGCAAGGCCAGCTGGCAGACGAACAAGAAATTGCCCCTTTTGGAGGAGCATTATGCGTGGCTGCAAACAATCCACCCGGAAAAGGGCAGCAAACCGGAAGAGGCGGTGCGCTGCAGCCTGAACCAAAAGCAGCCGCTCACGGCATTCCTGTCTAACGGCCAGGTGCCGATATCCAACAACCTGACAGAAAACGCCATCCGCCCCTTTACCCTGGGCCGGAAGAATTGGTTGTTCTGTGATACCACAAGGAGGCGAGGCCAACGCTATTGTGTATTTCCCGGCGGAAAATAAAAAGGCAAACGGTGGTAAGGCCCTTTGCCTATCTCCAGCATGTGTTGGTGCAGCTTCTGTATCTCGGCAAAACGCATTCTCACCAAGAGCTGGAGTATCTCATGCCGTGGGCACCCTGTATTCAGCAGGAGTTTGGCATGAAGAATTCGGATGCCTATGTGAATACCTATCTCGACTAACAGGCAGGCCCACGGTTGCGGGCCTGCCTGTTTTATAATGGTAGTTGTTGAGCGGTTACTTTCATTCTAAAGCAAACAGTGCCCAAATTGAACAATTTCATTGCGAATCAGCAACTCGGTCGCTGATTCGCAATGACATGTTTATTCCCTACTATTTTGACCTATGGGGCTCTCACGTATATATCAATGAGTCAACCCCTTTGTTTACCTGTCTGCACCCCAATACCAAGCGGGTCGGTCTCCCGTGGGCATGCAGCGCACCAGCACAGGCTCTGCCAGTAGAGATGCCGCCAGTGCCCAGAGGCCCGGCAGCAGCAGCACAAGGGGCCAATAGAGCATCCCTCCAAAAATCACCGCCAGCGATATCAGCAGAAGTCCTATACTACGCGGTATGGCACTGACCATGGCGGACCAAGCAAATCGAAGTTGACCCCAAAAGGATCTGGAAAAACGTGACAGGCCAATGGCCAGCCAGAATGCCCACATCAGAACCCACACGAACAGTACCCGCGCCAAAGCCCCTGCAAAACCGGAAGTCCCTGCTAAAATTGGATACAAACAGGCCCCGCTCAGGGACAAAACCACCAGAGAAAGGCCGATGCCCTGCTTCCAGTTCTCCCGGAAGCTTGTCTGAAACGCCGCGCTCAGGCCGCCCCAGTCCCGACGGATTGCTTTCATGCAGGCATAGTACAGAGCAGCCGTAGCTGGAACCAGGGTTACCAACGGAACACAAGCCAGTAGCCACAGTACACTCACCGCCACGACCTGAGTGAATTTCTCGCAGAGCCACAGAAGGGCATGATCCGCCTGCCGGATTCTTCGCCAAAGTCCTCCCATCCGCCTACTCCAGAGGCTGCTCGCCGTGGGCAGTCAGAAATGCGTTCAGCGTCGCTTTATTTGGCATGGCGGAAATGGCACCCAGCTTGGTGGTGGTAATAGCCGCAGCGGCATTGGCGACGGTCGCACAGCGGGTCAGCCGGGCCACATCCATCGCGGTAATCTCCTCCAGACTAAGATCCCGCAACTGATACAGCATGGTACCCTGGAAGGTATCCCCCGCACCGGTGGTATCTACCGCCTCCACCCGGAAGCCGGGTACACAAGCCCGGGCGGCCTCCGTATAGCAGAAGCAGCCAGACGCACCTCCGGTAATAAAAATCACTCTGGGTCCAAGCTTCCGCAGGGCCGCTGCCGCCCGGTCCGGGTTCTCCTGGCCAGTGAGCAGCTGTGCTTCCTCCTGAGAAACCTTGACGATATCTGCCAGTCGCAATCCCAAGCGCATCATCTCCAGAGCCTGGGTCTCGCTTTCCCACAGGGGCAGTCTGTAGTTCGGGTCGTAGCTGATCACCGCACCGCCGGACCGTGCCAGCTCCACCGCCCGGACTGTTGCAGAGCGGCAGGGCTCCTGAGTCAGCGACAAGCTGCCGAAGTGCAGAAATTTACTGCCGCACAGCAACGCCTCATCCAGCTCCTCCGGGCGTAGCTGGGTATCCGCCCCATCGGAACGGTAGAAGCAGAAGTCCCGCTCTCCTCCTTCCCCCAAGGTCACAAAGGCAAGGGACGTTCTGGCCTTTTCATCCACCCGCAATCCCTGACAGCTGACGTGATTCTCCAAAAGGACACCGCGCAGGAACGTGCCGAAGCTGTCCTGCCCTACCTTTCCCACAAACGCCGCCTCCGCGCCCAGCTTGGCCGCCATGGTGCAAACGTTGGCGGGAGCACCGCCGGGACTTGCTGCAAACATGGGACGGCCATCCTCATCTGCCTGCTTGGGAGCAAAGTCAATCAACAATTCTCCCAATGCCGTTACAGTCATGGGCACACTCTCCTTCCTATTTGTCCAGGCGATTGAAATAGTGCAGCTGTGTAACCTCCAGGCCGCCACCCTGGACATACAGCTTTAGCTCCTGACCAGGTTTTTCACACATTCTGGCATTTAGCGCAACACCATCTACATACAATATACAAACGTCATCGTCTATAATCAAACTGATTGCATATTCTTTCCCAGGAATCAGTGTAATAGGTCTGGTGAGCCCGCGATTCATACAGCGAAACCATGGATAATTGGGCTTTTTATCGAACTCAAAGCGATTCTCTCCTGGGATAAAGTGATAACAGTAGCCCAGATCTCGCTGGGAGTTCTCATAGAATTTGATGCCGAAGCCGAAGGTCCCCGGCGTAAAGCGGACCGTCATATCCACTCGGCAGAAGGAATCATTACTGGAGCGGATGACCTGTTCCGCACAGCCGTCCTCCCGGAAGAGCGACACCTGCTCTGGCAGAGCTTTCTCTACCTCCTGAAACAGTCTGCCGAAGCGTTCTGGAAGACGAACGCCCAGAGTTCCGTCCGCTCTTTGATAGACCTCCTGCATCACTGCTGTGCCGCCCCAGATCCACATGCCCAGGTCATTATCTCCTTCCCGGGTCGGATTCCAGCCGAAGAGATAGCGTTTCCCTTCCGCTGCTATGGTCCGTGCCGCATAAAAGCAACGACCGTCAAAGCAATCGTCCGCTGGTGCAATCCAGGGACCGTGAATGCTCTTACTCATACGGTAGCGGGTTCGGCGCTGGTCATCGTATTCTGAGAATAGGAGATACCACCAAGAACCGATTTTGAACAAATCGGGCATTTGAAGCAGATGATACATATCTGGAGCCCAAAGTTCTCCCTCGAAATGCCAATGCTCAAGATCCTGGCTGGTCCACCATGTCATCACACCCCTACGAACCGCTGGGCCCTGATCCCGCCGAGCGGGAATCACCATGACCCATTTTTGTAGGTCCTCCATATAGCACACATGGGGATCACGGAAATAGTCACGTTCATATCCCTGAGGCGCATAAATTGTTAACTCCGGGTGCTTGTTCCAGTGAATTCCATCCGGACTGGTAGCAAACATGATTGCCTCCTTGGGAGGGCACTCTGGGTGTCCTTGGTAGGCTGCGCATTCTCCGGTGTAGAAAGCCCGAAAGCTGCCTAAAGCATGGATGATAGAGCCTGCATAGATACAGTTTTCACGTCCGCCGGGGGTACCTTTGTGTAGTACCTCACCGTAGTCTGTAAAATGTACCATATCCTTGGACTTTGCCAGAGACCATCCAAAAGGTTGGCCGTTTGGAAATGGCTTTGGATCCCGTTTGTCGCACTGATAATACAGATAAAATGTTCCGTCATGGTAGCAGGGCATGCAATCGCCTACCCATCCCCCCTTGGGTTGATAATACAATTCGTGCATAATTATCCTCCTTTTATCCCTTCACCGCGCCTTCAGCAAGGCCGGACTGCATATATTTATTCAGGAACATATAAACGATCAGCGTTGGGATCACTGTCACAGAAATCGCCCCAAAGGTAGGGCCCCAGTCCACAAGGCCCTCTTCTCCAACAAAGGCATTCAGGCCCAGAACCACCGTCATCATTGTCTTGGAGCGAATAAAGGTATAGGCAAAAACATACTCATTCCAGGAGAAGATGGCCCGTAATGTGGCAATGGTAATGATGATATTTCTGCACAGCGGTACCACAATGCTTAAAAACGCCCGCCCAATGCCGCAGCCATCGATGACTGCTGCCTCCAGCAAATCGTTTTCAAAGTCTGCGAAAAAAGCAAGAAATAGCTGTACAGAAAAGGGCATACCAAAGGCTACTTGGGGTAGCACCAGTGCCCAATAGGTATCCAGAAGGCCGATTTTGGAATAGGTGATATACAATGGAATCAACACGACCTGATAGGGAATCATCAGACCCAGCAGAAAAAATACCTCCATGGCCTTTTGACCGCGAAAACGAAGTTTCGCAATAGCAAAGGCAGCCATGGCAGAGAACACTACGGTAAACACTACAACCAGCGCCGCAATGGCCACGCTGTTGAGAAAATAGCGTAGAAAATTGCTGCGGAAGACCTTCTCGTAGTTTTCCCAGGTCAGTAGTTTTGGCAACGCATACTGAGGATTGCTCACAAAATCATCATAGGTTTTCAGACTGTTGAGTACCGTATAGACCAATGGATATACAAACAGCACCAAAACCAGCACAGAAATCAATGTTACCAGCGCATTTTTGCAGTGCTCCCGCCAGGTGTAGTGGTGACGCAATGCTTTTGCTTTTCCCATGTTCAGCCTCCTCTCTTTCCTTCAGAAGCCCACCGAACCAGAATGGCCAAGATCAAGGATTCCATGACAATGAACATGGCAATGGCGCTTCCATATCCATACTTCTGGCTGGAAAAGGCCTGCTTGTACATATACATGGCCTGTAGCTGGGAGGAGTTCACCGGCCCTCCTGCCGTCAAGAGTTTTGCAATGTCATAGCCTCGTAAGGAACCGTTGAGTACCAAGATGATGTTGGTAATGATGGTAGGCCGAATATGTGGAATCTTGATTTTCCAGAAGATCTGCCAGGAACTAGCTCCGTCGATCCGGGCTGCCTCCACCAGTGACCCCGGTACCGTTAAGAAGGCCGCAAAGAAAATCAGCATATACACCGGCATGTTTTTATAGCCCACCGTGCCAATGACCATTCCAAGAGAGGTTTTAACATTAGTCAGCCACTCTAGGCGGATCCAATCTGGGTTGATCAGAGCCAGTAGCTGATTAATAAGGCCCGCCGGAACCACTGCGAACATCTTTTTAAACATCTGCGCTAATGCAACAGAGGATACGATTACAGGAAGATAATAGAGAATCTGCATTGGTTTACGCAGAACCACCATGTTGTTCAGCAGCACTGCCAACAGCAGGCCACCGCCCACCTGAAGAACGATCTGCCAAAGTGAATATATCAGTGTGTTCGTTACGCTACCCCAGAATTCCTTATCCTGCATCAGTTTTTGAAAATTGGCCAGCCCAACAAAAATCTTTGCACCATAGCCATTCCAGTCAAAAAAACTGTAGTAGCCGGACCAGATGATGGGAACTACCACGGAAGTCAAATAAATCAGAACACCGGGCAGCAAAAATATCAGAATGGTCCGTTTTCTTCTCAATAAGGTATCCAATCTCTATCACCTCTCTGATTGTGTATCTGCTGTTGCTTAAATGGATATTAAAACACTGGGAGGCCTACGTATCCGTCGGCCTCCCAGACAATGGTCAGCCGCCGTTCTCGGCCAGAGCCTGATCAAACCGTTGACAGTATTCTTCCGGCGTGATCATTCCGTAGGCCAGTTCAGAGGCAGCGCTACCCACAGTTGTTACGGTAGCTGCAGTCAGCTTGTCATCCCAGGAAATCCAGCTGACCTCCTGCTTTTTCATCTCCTTACTGATATCTCCCATCATATTGCCTAGGACGCCTGCGGGCGCCTCGGTGTTGTACCAGGAGAGAACACCAGTATCATAAGATGCCTGATCCACATGGTCAAAGAAGTATTTCAAGAAGTCCTGGAGAACAGGATCATTCGCATAACTGTCCGCATTCACAGCCCATGCCTTGCCGCCATGGGTGGGAATCGTGGAGCCGGTACCTTGTTTGCCCTCTACGGTAGGAACGGCAAACCAGCCGATTTCACCCGCATCATAGAGTTCAGAAAGCTTGTAAACATAATTGGCGTTGGAATACATCATGGCACCGGTGCCAGACATAAAGGTGTCCACCACATCACTTAGAGTCATGCTCTCAAAGCCTGGAACGAAGTAGCCGCTGGTGCCCAACTTCTGCAGCAGCTCTGCTGCGTACATGCTTAGATCGCCTTCACTGTAGGTGTATTTTCCGGCTGCCAGACCCTTGACATAATCCCTGCCGTATGTTGTCCACGTAGGGAAGGAAGCGAAGCGGAGGAACTGGACATAATCCGCACCCCGCATTACATAGGCATACTCTCCATTGTCCTTTAGTTTCTGGCACACATCCAGGAATTCCTCCCATGTAGCAGGAACTTGAAGACCGTACTTTTCAAAAACAGGTTTCCGATAAACAAAGAATTCGCTACTGAAAGTGGAAGGGAACATATACATTTGACCGTCCTCCGAGGTGAAGTAGTCCACCAAAGAAGGAACGACATCCTCTAAATGGCCTGCCTCGGTCAAAGCCTCTGTGATGTTGACCAACTTATTATTTTTGATCATCTCTTCGGACAGCGTACCATTGCTGATAGCGAAGATATCCGGAAGGGTATTAGCCGTGTAGTACATCTGCAGCTTCTGCCACAGATCAGCGGTGCTTGTGATGGATTCATACTCTACGTTGAAATCTGGGTTGACTTCGGCCTGATATCTTTTCACGATGGTATTGAAAACAATGTTCACCGCTTCACTCTCGGCGCTTCCGGAGAGAATATGATAGGTCTTTGCCTTGTTAGAGGTGCTGATTTTCTCGGTTGCTTCGTTGGTGTCGCCGACGGTGGTGGTTGTGTCGCTCTTGCCCGCGCAGGCGGCCAGGGACAGGACCATAACGGCAGCAAGAAGCAATGACAGTAACTTTTTCATTCTTTTTCCTCCTATTTGTTTTTCTTTATCGCAACCGCAAACGCGGATGACTACATACTCTGCCGCCTGCCGGAAAGCCTTACTTTGCGAAACTCATGGGGTTTTCCAGGAATCGATCCACTGCGATGGCAGCGGCGCCGTAGAGACTGGCATTGTCTTTCATATGGCTGTAACGGATGGTCAGGTGCTCCACCAGCTCCGGTGTGACCCGCCCGCGGATGGTTTTGCGGATGCTCTCCAGCATCAGCTCCCCCGCACCGGACATGATATCGCTGATCACGATTTCGTCCGGGTTGTAGATATAGATGACATTTGCGATTCCTATGCCGAAATAGAATCCAATCTGGCGAATCACAGACTGGGCAAAGGCATCGCCGTCCTGGCTCGCCTGGAAGATTTCCCGATACCCCAGCTGTTCCGCCTGATTAAGGCTGCTCTCTGGGTGCAGCGGAAGCTGCTCCTTTACTTCCCTTACCAACGCAAGGGCAGAGACGTACTGCTCCAGGCATCCCCGGCTCTGGGGACCGCAGTCACAGCTGCGTCCGTCAAAGGCGATGCTCATGTGGCCGATCTCCCCGGCAGCGCCGTCCGCGCCGTAGACCAGGTGGCCCCGGTTGATGACCCCAGCGCCCACGCCCTCACTGGCGATAATATGCACCAGGGTTTCTGCCTGGGTATTGCCGAACCACCAATCTGCCAGAGCGCCCGCCTTGGCATCGTGCTCCACGAACACCGGGACGGTGACATGATCAGCAAAGTACTCGATCAGGTTAAACTCCTGCCATCCGGGGAAGTTCGTCATCTTGGCGATGATTCCTCGCTCCCGCAGATAGGGGCCGGGAACAGAAACACCAGCCGCGATCACATCCGGGTTTTCCTTGCTCCAGCGGCTCATCAGTCCCGAGAGGCCCCGAAGCACTGTCTCCGGGGCCTCACCCATGTTAATGCGTACCGTCTGTTGGCAGAGCATATTCCCTGCCAGATCTAAGATGCCTGCGCTGTAGCTCTTGCGTCCGATCTTCACACCCAGGACCTTGCAGCATTTGGAGCGGAGCTGCAGGCAGATGGTCCTGCGTCCCTTTTCCCCTTTGCCGTGGCCATTTTCCTCAATGATGCCCATTTCCAGCAGGCCTGCGGTAATCTTGGTGATGGCCGCCTGTGACAGGCCGCTCATCTGGGCCAGATCGCTGCGGGTGCAGCCGCCGGTCTTCATCAAAAGCTTAATCACCAAGGAACGGTTGCCCACCAATAAATCCGTGTAGTTATTGCCCTTCTCGCTGTTGCTCCAATTCTTCATGTCGTACCCTTTCGTATCAATTCATTTCCTTTATTATTTCATGGAGTTAAGCGATGACAGTATGATAGCACTCCATGTTCTATCTGTCAATAGGAAGCCGTAAAGTTCTACAATTCCAATAAATTTTCAGAGCCTCTTTTGTGGAAATCGCAAAAAGCTCCTCTTACAGTCTCTGACAGAATTCAACTTTCTCTCCATTTGGGCCCTGAATCAAAAAATATCGGATACCTCTATCCCAAAAAGGAAGTTCCTGAATTTCAGGAGTCAGCAGCCGCAGGCCCAATTTCCGTACCTCTGCATAGGCGCAGTCAATGTCCGTGCAGTTCAGGGCAATATGGTCAATTGCGCCGTCTCGAGCAGTTCTCTCCTGCTCGTAGATTTCCAACTGCAGCCCTTCCTGCTCCAGAAATGCCACCCGCTGGGAGCCGTTTTGAGTCTGATAAACCCGCGCAAAGCCCAATACTTCATAAAAATGCAGCGTTTCCTCCAATTTCTCTGTAGGAATGCCAATATGTGCCAATCCATGGATGTTATTCATCTGTATGCTCCTTTTCCGTAATTGTCTGTCCAATCTCTGTCAACACCGCCGTTCCTCTACCGGAGGATAGCGTGAAGCGGACCGGGTACGTCACCGTTTCTCCCCGGAAGCGGCGGGTAGCGGCCACACTGCCCCCATTCAGGAAGATTTCTACCAGGCTCCGGTCCAGGTACACATCCACCTGGGTCACGGGCTCCCCATCCGGCAGAGGCAGCCGCTCCTGCCAGATACGCAGCTCCGTCCGGCCTTCCGAGCCGGATAGGGACAGCGCCCCCTGCTCGCTTTCCGCCAGCAGCAGGCAGTAGCAGGCATCCCGGGAGACATCCAACCGGATATGGCAGCTCCCATCCGTTCGAACAGTTCCCGTTAGTAATCTTTCGTCGTGTTCCAGCGTCGATACCGCCGCTATGGGGAAGGTGTACACGTTTCCGTCCCGGAGAAAGAGCTTCCGCGGCAGACTCATGGTGCCGTTGGCCCCGCCGGGCAGAGGCCGATAGGTCTGCCCATAGTCACTGTTCCAGCCCAGCACGATGTCCGTCCCGGCCACACTCTGTGTGGCGTAATAGTCCTTGCCGTAGTCCATCAGGCCCTGGGCGAGAACACGGAACCGCAGATTTTCGATTTTTCCGCAATACCAGACCACATCCCGACGTATTTGCGTTGCCACATTGGGGCGATTGTGATAGCCTACAATCAGAATGTATTCCTCTCCCATAGGAATCAGGTCCGGGCATTCCGCCTGGCAATACTTGTTGTCTTCCTCCCGGTGGAAAATCCCACCATACTGCCAATACAACCGATCCTGGGAGGTATGGATGGCCACAACCGGAGTTTCGCCACTTCTTCCGCCCGTCAGCATGATCCACTGATCCCCCAGCCTCAGCACCTTCGGGTCCCGGAAATCCGTCTCCAGCTCCGGCGGTAGCTGTACCACTAACTCGTCCTCTCCAGCGAAATGGATACCATCCCGAGTGGATGCATGGACAGTCCATTCTCGGCACCAGGTTTTTGCATTGTCTCCAATGTGACGCGTGTAGTAAAGATGAAGAATATCTCCCTCCGGCAAAGCCGTACCGCTGTAGGCACCGCCCCGAAGCTCCGGCAAATTCATAAGCTCCTGCTGGGGAAATCTGGCGATGGGTAGATGCTTCCAATGCAGCAAATCTGGACTTATCGCATGGCCCCAATGCATATTCCCCCACTGCTGGTCGCCAGGGTTGAATTGATAGAACAGGTGATACTGTCCGCCGAAGCTGCACAGCCCGTTAGGGTCGTTCATCCAGCCCCGGATAGGCGAAAAATGATATTTGCATCGGGCCGCCTTTGCCGCCCTGCTACCAGGCTCCAGGGGCAGAAAGCAGATTTCCGGGTCACCGTTCTCCTGTTCCAGCAGATACGCATAGGGAATCGCCGCGTCTTCCCATTCCAGGCGATACCGCCGCCCCGGGGTCAGCGCAAATCGCAGATGCTCCCATTGTCGCCCCCGTAGCGCCACCTGCTCCTCACTTCCGTCTTCCCCCGCCAGACAGATCAGGCTCTGGGGTCCGGTGTTTTTCCCGATGAGCTGCAAAGCAGTGTAGCCCCCAGCATTGAATTTTTTCTCCATGTCCTCGCTCCTTTCAAAGAATAATTAACCGTGTGAATTTATAAATACATTACAATAATACATTACAATATTTTTCAGCCCTTGTCAAGGGACTGTCTGGGGCAGTTTCATAAGTGCTCAATAACCACCTATTTAATCGAGTAGGTGGGACGAAACGAGGCACCTCCCGGATTTCACCGGAAGGTGCCTCGTTATACTTATAGTGGTTTCAGATATGCATTACGCAGACGCAGCGTCGGATTCCTCCAGCATGCCGGAGATCAGCATGAAGGCCAGGGAGGTGAAGGAGACGTCGAAGAGGGGTTCGCCGATGCTGTAGATCAGCAGGCTCGCCAGGAGGACGGGGTAGATTTTTTGGCAGAGGGGCTGCTTTCCCCGGTAGATGCGGATGGCGGAGCGGAGCTGGAGGAACAGGAAGGCCAGCATGATCGCAAGGCCTACAATGCCGCTGAGGGCCAGGACCTGGAGGAGGGCGTTATGGGTATGGCCAACCACCCGGTCCATGTCGCCGTAGTAGAGCATGTTCATAGCGAACAGATCAATCGGTTGGTACAGGAGGTAAAGGAAGCTGACTGTGTGGTAGTGGGCGGAGCCTCCGGCCTGTCCGCTGCCGGTGGCGGAGATTTTTACTACGAGGACAACGACTCCTACCGGAAATACTTCCGGCCTTTTGCTGAGAAGTACCACTTCAAAGGTGCTTTTGCAGGGCATGATGGCTGGATGGCCCAGTGAGGAGGAAAAATGGGCCTTTTGGGCCCGGCTCATCCATCATTACTGCGGGCAGTACCAGCCTACGCCGGTGATGAACGATTTGAAGGCCATTGCGGGAACATATCTCCGAAAGCAAATGGAACAGGACTGACCAATTTCGCCGCACACGGGGGCGCTAATAATGAATAATAAAGAGGTGAACGATTATGGATGGATGTCAGGAAGCCAGAAACGCAATTACTATCACTGAAGTTCCCTGCCCTCAGTGCGGGGCCGAGGTGGAGATCTTTATCCGGGACGGTTCCCTGGCGGCGGATGCCGTCTGCGACGCCTGCGGCCATGTGATCCCTGCAGGCACCAACATGGGAGGGTAAGCCTTTGACACACCAACAACCAACCACCAACCGCGCCTTTCAGGAGATGCGGAAGCCGGCTCTGGACCGGCTGGCAGACCGAGTGCCGGAGGAACTCTCAGCCCGGACGGGTATCCCTTTTGATCGGCAGCGGCAGGTATTTTCCCTGTCCAGCCTGGGCCGGGACATGGAAATTGACTATCCCGGCTATGAAATTCGCCCGGCGGTGGACGACTGGCACCACTTGCTGATCCTACACTACCTGGACCTGGCCGATGGGACACCTTTGAGCCATCAGTTGATGGCCTTTGGGGACCTGCCCAGTGGCATGGTCCGGGGTGGGGGCTTCGACCGGCAAAGCGAGCAGGATCTTGGCCTGCGCCTGGGCCATGCGCCCCAGGCGCAAGTGGAAAGGGCCTGCCGGGCCTTGGGAGGCATCCTGACGCCGTCCAACGCCGACGTCTGTGCTGTCTTCTCCCTGTTTCCTAATTATCCCATCACGCTGAAACTCTGGTTTGCCGATGAGGAGATCCCCGGCAGCGGACGGCTGTTCCTGGACCGGAGCGCTTCCCACTACCTGACGGTAGAGGACACCGTCACCGCTGGCTCCGTTCTGATGGAGGCCCTGTTTCAAGAGCTGGATGCCCTCTGCTGAAAGAAGCCGGAATGGCCGCAGCGGCCATTCCGGCTTCTTGATCGGTTCAGGGAATGTACTTCATTCCCCACTGAGAGATAGCATAAAAACAGGCAGACCCCAAACCCTGGGTCTGCCTGTTTTATAAGTGAGTGGTTATTGGATCAAAAACTGGGCCATTTCACTGATTGGAGCAATTGTCATTTGAAGCTCTGTACCGGTGAGACCTGCAAGGCTAAGATCGTGATCCAGCTGCATCAGTTATCTGATGCAGCACAGCGATTTGACCTTTGAGCAGGCAGAGAGCATTTTCTATTTTCAGATTCACGGCTGTCTGACCATTAACCGGCTGATGCTTCAAAACAATTGCCGGGACTGGCATAACGTACAACAGACCATTGATCGGTTCATTCGGGCAGGCTTACAGGAGTTTTTGCAAGATGGAGAATCATAGAAGGAACTACGCTCATCGGAAAATTCTTCTGTTTCTCAGACTCCCACTGGGAAATCTGCACAAAAGCCAAAAAAGTATGACCTTTTGTTATAATAACGGACCTGTATGGGCATTGGACTTTTCCGGGAATTGCACCTATAATAAGTCCATCCGGATAACCATGGTTCACCGAAAACGTGAAGAAAAAGAATAAAATACACAAATGAGAAAGGAACGATCTCTATGTCCATGCTGGGTATCGCAGGCTTTGCCCTCATGATCCTCATTGTCGCCCTGCTGCTGTGGGGCAAGAGTACCCCCGCTGTTGTTTTTATCCTTCTGCCCATTATTACCGGTTTTGTTGTAGGCTTTACCCCTGCCGAAATGAGCGGCTATATTGCCGCCGGTGTGTCCGGCGTCGCCACCACGGCTATTCTGTTTATTTTTGCGGTGCTGTTCTTCGGCGTGATGAACGATGCCGGTGTATTTGACCGGATCGTTGGCAAGGTTTTGAAGCTGGTTGGCAACAATGTGACCCTGCTGATGTTTGCCACCGTGCTCATCGCCTTCATCGGCCACCTGGACGGCTCCGGTGCCACCACCCTGCTGATCGCCATTCCGCCCCTGCTGCCCATCTACAAGAAGATGAAGGTCCGGCCCATTAACCTGCTGTGCATTACCACCCTGACCATGGGTGTCATGAACATTGTCCCCTGGGGCGGCCCCTGCGGCCGTACCGCTGCCGCTCTGGAAGTGGGCACCTCTGATATTTGGAAATACTGCATCCCCGCCCAGATTTTTGGTCTGGTGCTGATTTTGGGTCTGTGCATCCTTTTGGCCCGGAACGAAAAGAAGCGGGGTGCCGGTTATGTACCCGGTGAGGAGGAGCTGACTGCCGCTGCCCAGGACGTCAAGGAAGTCAACGAGCTGCATCGGCCCAAGCTGTTCTGGTTCAATATTCTGCTGATCGTTGCCGTTGTCCTGATGCTGACCCTTACCAAGGTCGCCACCCATGTGACCTTTATGGTGGCTCTGGCCATTGGCCTCATGGTCAACTATCCCTCCCAGAAAGCCCAGACTGAGCGGATCAAGGCCCACGCCACCGATGCCCTTACCATGGCCTTTACCGCCCTGGCCTCCGGCGTGCTCATTGGCATTATGGGCAAGAGCCCCATGCTGGATGCCATGACCGACATGGTCCTGTCTGCCATGCCCGCAAGCATGGCTCCCCACCTGCACGTGATTTTCGCCGCTGTAAACAGCCCCCTGAGCATGTTCATCCACGGTGATGCGCTGACCTATGGCATCCTGCCCATTGTCAATCAAATCGTCTCCGGCTATGGCATCCCCGCTGCCGCTGTGGGAGCTGCCTTCCTGATTACCTTTGGCCCGGCCATCTACATCATGCCCATGACCGCCGCCACCTATATGGGCCTGGGCCTGACCAACGTAGAGCTGAAGGACCACATTGCCTTCTCCTACAAGTGGGCCTTCGTGCTGGCCTGTGCCATGCTGGCTTTTGTTCTGCTGACCGGCATCATCCCCGCCTGAGAGAAAGGAATCTACTATGAATCAATTGGATATTTCCGCCTTTGAAACCACCGTTGCCCAGGAGAATCTGGCAGTGCGGGGCCTGCGGGTCTACCGGGACGGGGCACTGATCGCCTCCTACCAGCCCCAGCCGGAGGAGCGACAGAACCAGTATTCCGGCACCAAGAGCTTCACCTCCACCGCCTGTGCCTTTGCCATCCAGGAGGGCCTGTTCACCCTGGACGACTATGTTCTGGACCACTTCCGGCAGGATGCGCCGGAAGCTGTCAGCGAAAACCTGAAGCAGATGCAGCTGCGGCATCTGATCACCATGAGCATGGGCTTTGAAAGCCCCATGCTTATGGGTGCCCAGCGGCCTAAAATGACCGAAAAGGACTGGGTCAAATACGTGCTCCGGGCACCGGTCATTCACAAACCCGGCACCGTATTCCAGTATAACAACGCGGGCCCCTACCTGCTGGGCATCCTGATCCAGCGGAAAACCGGCATGTCCCTGGTGGATTACCTGATGCCCCGGCTCTTTGAGCCTCTGGGCATCCCCAGACCTCAGGACGAAAAAGACCCCCTGGGCAACACCTTTGGCGCCGGTGGCTTGCAGCTGAATGTCAGCGAACTGGCAAAGCTGGGCCTTCTGTACCTGCAAAAGGGCCAGTGGCAGGGCCGTCAGCTGATCCCCGCCAGCTGGGTAGAGGAAGCCAGCCGCTCCTTCATCATCTCCGACCAGGGCGACGGTGAAATCGGGACGGATTATGGCTACCTGTTCTGGATCATGCCGGACGGAATGTTCCGGGCTGACGGAAAATACGGTCAGTATTGCATTGTGGTGCCCAAAAAGAACGCCGTCATTGCCATCAACTCCATGCAGATCGAAGACGAAAAAAAAGTGTTGCGGGCTGCTGTAAAAACGCTGCTCCCTCTGCTATAATAAAGGAAATACAAAAGGGAGTGACCGGCTGTGGATCGCAGAGAGTTGGAATACATCATCGTTATCGCCCAGGAGAAGAATCTATCCAAGGCGGCAGAACGGCTGTATGTATCCCAGCCCGCTTTGAGCCGATTCCTGCTGAAGCTGGAAACCCAGGCCGGTCTTCCCCTTTTTGAGCGGAAGAAGCGGCAGTTGGTGCCCACATTGGCCGGGGAACTGTATCTGGACACCGCTCGGAAAATGCTGCAGCTGGACCAGGATCTGGAGCGGCAGCTGAAAAAGCTTCGGGAATGCACCCACGGAAAGCTCACCATCGGAATCACCCCTGGGCGGGGCCACACGGTCCTGCCCAGGGTACTTCCGGATTTTCAGGAAAAATACCCGGACTATGAATTGACGATTTTGGAAGAAGATGTGCAGACCTTGGAGCAGCAGCTTCAGACAGGTGCCCTGGATCTGGCATTTTTTACCATGTCCGAATCCGAACGGGCGACTCAGAATCGGTTTCGCTGTCAGCGCATCTCCCAGGAAGAAATCGTTCTGTGTGCGCCCAAAAATGGCCACTATGAATTGCTGGCCAAGGAAGAGCCTGGGCGAACATACCCCTGGATCGACCTGAAATACCTGGAAAACGACTGTTTTCTTCTTCTGAAGCAGCAAACGCGCCTGGGGCAGCTGGCAGTCCGGCTTCTGGAAAGCCAGAATATTTCCCCAAAGATCGTAGAACTCAGCAGCATTGATACTGCCCTGTCCCTGGTGGCCCGGCAGTATGGCATTGCCTTTGCCAGCAGCTTCCGCATTGAGGAACACGAAACCGCCAAAGACCTGAGCTTTTTCTCCTTCGGCACCCGGCCGGAAGCCTGGGATTTTGTGGCAGCCTACGGGAAAGAGCACCTGCTGACACCGCCGGAAGCTTCCCTGATCGAGCTGATCGGGGCACTATATTGACAGGAGGAATTTTGCAATGGAACAGTCCTTTGACGTGGTGGCTCTGGGGGAGCTGCTGATCGATTTTACGGAAAACGGCGTTTCTGCCCAGGGAAACACCCTTTTTGAGGCCTGCCCCGGTGGGGCACCCTGTAATGTGCTTGCTATGCTGCGAAAGCTTGGCAGGCCCTGCGCATTTGTGGGCAAGGTGGGGGACGATCTGTTCGGGCGGCTGCTGAAAGGCGTGCTGGAAGACGCCGGCATCAGCACCCAGGCCCTGCTCATGGACAGGGACATCCCCACCACCCTGGCCTTTGTAAAGACCGCCCCCAATGGGGACCGGGATTTTTCCTTCTACCGCAAGCCCGGTGCGGATATGATGCTCCGGCAAGAGGAGCTGCCTTTGGAACTGCTGAAAAAGACCCGTATTTTCCACTTCGGCACCCTGTCCATGACCCACGAAGGTGTCCGGCAGGCAACCCTCCGGGCTGTTCAGACCGCCCGGGATGCCGGAGCCTGGATTTCCTTTGACCCCAACCTCCGGCCGCCCCTGTGGGACAGTCTGGACAACGCAAAAGAGGCCATTGCCTACGGCCTGGGCCAGTGCCATATTCTAAAAATTGCGGACAACGAGCTGGAATTTATGACCGGGGAGCGGGATTTCGCCCGGGGTGCCGGGATGCTTCAAAAGGCCTACCCCAATATCCGGGTGCTGAACGTTACCGCCGGAGCGGAGGGCAGCTACAGCTTCTACGGCGAGGCCGACCCCGTCTTCGTCCCCGCCTGCCCCCTGGGCGGTGTCATCGAAACCACCGGCGCCGGAGACACCTTCTGTGCCTCCGTCCTGGATTATGTTCTGACCCACGGTCTGGAAAACCTGACCCCCGAAAACCGCCGGGAAATGCTGCGCTTTGCCAACACCGCCGCCTACATCGTCACCACCCGGAAGGGCGCCATCCGTGCCATGCCCCGGGAGGAAGAGGTTCGGGCACTGCTGTAACAAAAGGCCCACTGTCTGTCAAGCACCCGTGGCAGCTCCAAGTAAACATGGACTTCCTTTTCGTGCTTGGTGTTCCTTTTACGATAAGGGACTTTGTCTCTATGCGCAACCTTTTTATATCGCTGAGGGGTCAGGCTCATCGCCTGACCCCAACATTTATTTCGGCCGTTTCCGGCCGATTTTTTCGTTTAAAACTCCGTAAAGGTGTACCGAACCATGCTGCCCTTCCCGTCACCGGTAATGATCAGCGCATCCCCTGTGGCGGTTTTCGTGTTGTCCATAATGGGGTAGGTTGCTTTTTCTTTGACATAGGCCTCCGGGCTTTCGCACTCCGCTTCAATGATTTCTTTTTTCGCGTGACGCTCTCCGCCGCAGGGGTTGATGGTTTCGATCAGGATCTCATATTCCTTCATAGCTTTCGCTCCTTTCCGTTTTGGTTAGGATATCACGAAGAACGCAGAAAGGCAAATGGGCGTTTTCTACAAGAATTCATACAGTTCCTTGTACGTTTTCACATCTCTTCAATGTGATACACGTACTCCAACGACCGCAGGGCCGAAATAATATCCTCGTGCTTTTTGTACTGCTTCAGTTCCTCGCTGGCTACGGTGAAGGAAACAGAGAAGACGCTGATGCCGGAATTTAAATAGGCCGGGTTGGATTCGATGTCGTCGATACGGATACCCAGGGCCCGGACGGTGGAGACGAAGTCCGGCAGGTCGCTCTTGTTTTTCAGCTCCAGATGGACCTCAAAGTGATTGGAGCGGTCCTTCAAGTGCTTTTCCAGCACCGGAAGGCTGGACATACAGGCCAGCATGGCAAAGAACAGGCCCAGGGCCACCGTATAGATGCCCGCTCCCAGGGCCATACCCACCACGGCGCAGCACCAGAGGCCCACAGAGGTGGTGAGTCCTTTGATCTGGCTCTTGGAGCTGAACAGTATGGAGTTGCCGCTGATGGTAGCGGTGCCGATCACCGCGGCAGCAGAGAGCAGGGGCAGCGGCGCGCCAAAACGCAGCATGAGATGCTGGTCAATGAGCATGGTGCCGCAGCCCGCCAGACACACCAGAATGAAGGTCCGCAGACCGGCAGAGTGACGTTTGCTGGAGCGCTCACAGCCGATGATGGCCGACAGCGTCAGGCACAGAACCAAACGAAACAGGACGCTGGCCAGGGTCAGCTCCTGGCTCCAGGGGCCCAGCAGGGACCCGATCCAATCTTTTTCCATAATATTACCTCCGCATTGAGAAATAGTGCCGCTGGAACTGGCTGTGGGCGAAGTGCTCTTCCGCCGCTTCCGTAAAGGCGGCCTCCTCCTCGCTCATGGGCAGCTGATGCTCCGGCAGGGTCTGCTGAATTTTCCGGATCCGCTCGATGAGCAGCTGGACATCCGTCTTCTTCTCCCCCGTTTCCGTAACCTCCTCCACCTGGGCCAGATCCTCCAGTTTGGTAGAATAGGATTTGGACAGATACAGCGCCAGCTTGGCGCAGCCGGGGCCGATGAGCTCATATAGGACGCTGGAGGCCAGGATAATGGTCTGTAGGTCCTCTCCCATGGCACCGCCAAGGGTCCGGGCTCCCAGTGCCGACAGGCCGATGGCAACGCCCGCCTGCGGGATCAGCGCCAGGCCCAGGTAATCCCGGACCAGCCGGTCTTTTTTCACCAGCCAGCAGCCCAGCCAGGCCCCCAGGTACTTGCCCAGGATCCGCACCAGGAAATAGCTGGCCCCGATGACCAGCAGCGGCACCCCGTTCAAGCCGCCGGAGGCAGACACCAGGGCATCCAGCCGGAAGGACATACCGGAGCGGACAAAAAACAGCAACAGAATGGGAGGGCTGAAATAGCCCAGCTGCTTAAAGAGCTTGTCGTTTTCCGCAATATTGGTATACACCGTGCCCATGGCCATGCAGCCCAACAGCGGTGACACATCCAGCAGGGCGCAGACCCCGCAGAAGGAGAACAGCAGGGCAATGGAGATGATCAGCTTGTTATCCGTGGAGCGATTGCTGGGCATCAGCAGCTTCATGAACAGGCCGAAGGTGCCTCCCAGGGCCATGATCACAGCATTCAGCGCCACAGGCTTTACAAGAGCCCCGAAGGTGAAGCCGCTGCCGTTTCTCGAAGCCAGTGCCACGGAAATCGCCACGGAATAGAGCACAAGCCCCACCACATCGTCCAGGGCCACCACTTGCAGGAGGGTATCTACAAAGTCTCCCCGGGCCCCGGTCTGCCGGATGGTCATCATGGTGGAGGCCGGAGCCGTAGCCGAGGCCAGGGCTGCCAGGACGATGGAGAAGGCCAACTCCAGCCCCAATACCCAATAGGTCAGAACGAACACCGCCGCCGACGCCAGCACCGCCTCCAGTATGGTGATCCACGCCACCTTCATGCCGTTGCGTTTCAGCACGGAGAGCTTGAAAAACTCCCCGGTGGAGAAGGCGATGAAGGCCAAGGCGATATCCGACAAAAAGTCTGTGCCGTCGATGATCCCTTGGGGCACCAGATTCAGGCCGTAGGGCCCGATGAGGATCCCCGCCACAATATAGGCCGTCACATTGGGCAGCCGCAGCCTCTTGGTGACCCGGGTCAGCAGAAAGCCGGAAAAGAGCATCAGTGCCACGGAGATGATGACGGTAGGCACCTGGGGCAGGTTCATTAGGGTTTCGTGAAATGCGGACATGGCAGCACCCCCTCCGCAAAGTAAAATTTTCTTTACATTTGCTCCATTATAGATTCGGAGCCGGGTTTCGTCAATAGCATATTACACATATTCTTTCTAAAATTCTGCTGATTTTTGTTTGAGATAAACAATCTCTTTTTTCGGCATTTTCTTTCAGGGAGATCATTTTCAATAAACAGTTTCGTAGATTCATTTATTGTCATTGAACATTTTCACAAAATACCACCACCTCAAATTATGAAATCCACACAAAAAATCTTCATAACGGCAAATTCCTATTGACTTTCTTCTCGCCTTGTGTTAAATAGAAATTAACGCTTGTACAGGCAGTCAGATTCGGATATCACTGCAGGATTCCGAACAGGTCCTTTGCGTTCACCGGGCGGCCAAACCGGACGCCTCATAAGAAAGGAAGGGAATGTTTTTTATGTTGGATTACCTGATCAAAAACGCCAGAATCATTGACGGCAGCGGTGCCCCCTCCTACATGGGAAATGTAGGGATCCAGAATGGGAAGCTGGTGCTTCTCCAGGGAGAGGCCCCGGCAGAGCATACCATCGATGCTACCGGCAGATGCCTTGCCCCCGGATTCATCGATGCCCATTCCCACGGAGATCTGATCCTCGGGTCTGAGGATGCCTACCTGTTCAAAACCACCCAGGGCGTGACGACAGAGATCGTAGGCCAGTGCGGCCTGTCCATGGCACCTGTCATGCCGGAGAATTTGGCCGCAACCCAGAATATGCTCTCTATGGGCACCACCTGGTTCCCGGAGGACATGAAAAACTGGCGCAGCTTTGCCCGGTATCTGGAGTATGCCGACGCCCAGAAGCTCACCGCCAACACCAAAATGTATATCGGCCACAGCACTCTGCGCATTGCGGTCATGGGTATGGAAAATCGCCCCTCTACGGACAAAGAGCTGGACACCATGAAGGGCATCCTGCGGGAAGCCATGGAATCCGGTGCCGCCGGATTCTCCACCGGCCTTATCTATACACCCAGCTGCTACGCTGAGGAAAAGGAGATCATCGAGCTGGCCAAGGTCATCGCTCCCTTCGGCGGCACCTATGCCAGCCACATGCGGGACGAGGCCAACTTCATTGTGGACGCTGTGAAGGAGACCATCAATGTTGGCCGTCAGGCCGGTGTTCAGGTGGACATTTCCCACCACAAGATGCTGGGCAAGCCCAACTGGGGCAAGCAGAAGCAGACCCTGGCACTGATCAACGAAGCCAACGCCGAAGGCATCCCCACGATCTGCGATCAGTATCCCTACACCCGGAATATGACGACGCTGAACGCCTGTATCCCACCCTGGCACTTCTCCAATGGCTTCTCCTCCATCACCGAAAAGCTGAAGGATCCCGCTTTCCGGGCCCAGCTGAAGCAGGAAATGGAAGACCCCGCCACCGCCTACGACAACTACTACCTGAATGCCGGCGGCTGGGACGGTGTGTATGTCTACTCCGCTGCCAATACCCCTGAGGCTGAGGGCCGCTATATCACGGAATATGCCCAGCTCATCGGCAAGGATCCCTGGACCGCCTTCTTCGATCTGTGCGTTGCCAATAACTGCTCCACCGGCGGTGTTTACTCCAGTATGTGCGACGAGGACGTGTGCGAGATCATCCAGAATCCCTACTGCATCGTCGGCAGCGACGGTCTGACCAGAAGCTGGAAGGAAAAGGGCCACCCCAGAGCCAGCGCCACCTTCCCCCACGCCATCACCTATTTCGTCAAGGAAAAGGGCATCCTGACTTTGGAGCAGGCCGTTCATAAGATGACCGGTCTCACCGCCAAGTATCTGTCCGTAAAGGACCGGGGTCTGATCCGGGACGGCTATGTGGCAGACCTGGTCCTCTTTGACTACGACCGGCTCCAGGATACGGCCACCTACAAAAACTCCAACAGCATCACCGAGGGCATTGACTATGTCTTCGTGGGCGGTGAGATCGTCTACCAGGACAAGCAGTTCACCGGCAAATACCCTGGCAAAATGCTCCGGCACAACGCCTGACAGAAGAAATGGAAGCACAGAAAGAATAAGGAGGTTATCCTATGAATGTCCTGATCGCGTTTGTCATCACCATGGTCGTGCTGCTGGTAGCACTGATCAAGCTGAAAGTCAGCCCCGGTGTGGCGCTGTTTGCCTGTGCCGTCCTGATGGCTCTGCTCTGCGGCATCCCTCTGGCGGACACCCTGGGGTATCTGACCAGCGGCTTTGGCGGCATTATGACGAGTATCGGCCTGCTGATCATTTTCGGCGGCATCTTTGGCATGATGCTGGGTGACTCCGGCGGCATGGAAGAGCTTGCCAAGGGGCTCCTGCGGACCTTCGGCAAGAAGAACGATATGCTGGCCCTGAACCTGGCCGGTTACATTGTCTCCATCCCCGTATACTTTGGCTCTGCCTACATCACCCTGAGCCCCCTGGTCTCCAGCCTACAGAAATTCACCCGTAAGAAGACCTCTGCCTACGTTGCGGCCCTGTTTACAGGTCTGCTGCTGACCCACTGCATCGTGGCGCCTACTCCCGGTCCTCTGGCCGTTGCCGGTCAGATCGGTGCCAACGTAGGCTGGTTCATCATCTACGGCATCATCGTTTCTCTGCCCGCCTCCCTGCTGTGCGGCTGGCAGTACGCCAACGCTCTGAACCGCCGGGACAAGGTCAGTGCGGAAGCCGCCAAGGCAGAAGCCGAAGCCATTCTCAGCGATACGGAGCTGCTGAAGCCGGATCCCACCAAGCCCTCTGCCGGTCTGACCCTGGGTCTGATCGCCTTCCCCATTGTACTGATCATCATCAATTCCGTTTGCTCCGTGGTCCTGCCCTCCGGTCATCTCGTTGGCACCGTCTTTACCTTTATCGGCAACAATAACGTGGCCCTGTTCATCGCCATGCTGGTCACCGCCTTTGTGCTGCGGAAATACCTGGTACCGAAGGTCAGTGACAGCATCTGGAAGTACATCGACAAGGTATCCGACTCCATGGGCAACATTCTGATGGTCATCGGCTGCGGCAACTGCTTCGGCACCATCCTGCAGAAGAGCGGCCTGGGCGATGCCCTGGTGGCGCTGCTGTCCAGCTTCAATTTCCCCATTCTGCTGCTGGCCTTCCTGCTGGCGATGATCATCCGGGCTGCCGTCGGCTCCGCCACCGTGGCCATGCTGACCACCGTATCCATCGTAGGCCCCTCCGCCGTAGCTCTGGGCTTCTCCCCTGTGCTGGTGGGCCTGACCATCTGCGCCGGTACCGTAGGCCTGACCTTGCCCACCGACGCCGCCTTCTGGCTTCCCGCCCGCTACAACGACCTGACCGTCAAGGAGGCCTTTGTCGCCACCACTTACTCCACGACCTTAGCCAGTATTACCGCATTCCTGGTCATTCTTCTGCTGAACATGGTTTCCGGCGTACTGCCCGGCCTGTTCTGATAATGAGGTGAACGCTTTGCATTCTGAAAAAATCATTCTGGGAAAGCCTCTGTCCCAATGGCGGCAGGAATACCCCATCATGGACCGCATAGCGGCCCTGGAGGAAACCGCCTGGATCAATCCCGGCAGGATCCCCTGCTCCCAGGCCATCGCTCAGTGTCCCCTGACTCTCGCCGATGTGCGCGATGCCAGCGACCGGCTGGAACGGTTTGCCCCCTATTTCCGGAAAGTCTTTCCGGAGACCATTCCCACCGGCGGCATTCTGGAATCCCCCATTCGGCCCATTCCCCGAATGGAGCAGAGTCTGGAGGCTGAATCCGGGAAGAAGATCCCCGGAAAGCTCTGGATCAAGCTGGACAGCCACTTGCCCATCTCCGGCTCTATCAAGGCCCGGGGCGGCATCTATGAGGTGCTGTATACCGCCGAACAGATCGCCTTGAAGGAAGGGCTGCTGAAGCCCGGGGATTCCTATGAAAAGTTCGACTCTCCCGAAATGCGGGAGCTGCTGTCCAACTACTCCATGGCCGTTGGCTCCACCGGAAACCTGGGCCTGTCCATTGGCATTATGAGTGCAAAGCTGGGCTTCCGGGTCACTGTACATATGTCCGCCGATGCCCGGCAGTGGAAAAAGGATATGCTGCGCTCCAAAGGCGTCACCGTGGTGGAATACGAATCCGACTACTCCATCGCCGTGGCCGAGGGACGCCGCCAGGCTCAGAGCAACCCCTACTGTCATTTCGTGGATGACGAAAACTCCAAAACCCTGTTCCTGGGCTATGCGGTAGCCGCCCTCCGGCTGAAAAAGCAGCTGGAAGAGGCAAAGATTCCGGTAGATGACCAGCACCCGCTCTTTGTCTACCTTCCCTGCGGTGTAGGCGGGGGCCCCGGCGGCGTATCCTTCGGGTTAAAGCTTGTATTTGGTGACAACGCCCACTGCTTCTTTGCCGAGCCCACCCACTCCAGCTGTATGCTCCTGGGTATGGCCACCGGGCTGAACAATGCCATCAGTGTCCAGGACCTGCAGGTAGACAACCTGACCATTGCCGATGGGCTTGCCGTTGGACGGGCCTCCGGCTTTGTCGGAGCGGTAATGGCTCCCTTTATGAGCGGCTGCTACTCCCTGGAGGACCGGCGGATGTACCATATGCTGGCCCAGCTGGCAGACTGTGAAGACATTTTCCTGGAGCCCAGCGCTCTGGCCGGAATGTACGGCCCCCTGCTGCTGGCCCCAGGCGGTGGTCTCAGCAACTACCCGGCCCAGGCCGGTATTTCCCCGGAAGCCATGGCCCACTCCACCCAGCTCGTCTGGGCCACCGGCGGCAGCATGGTGCCCAAAGCAGAAATGCAGCACTACTACGAAGAAGGTAAAAAAGCCTAACATCTGCCTCCGGGGTACTTCCCCGGAGGCCTTTGCATCCCTTCCGCGGTTTCATTTTCAAAAAAAGACTTTTCTTTCCGTCCTCCCTGTGGTAGAATGAAAAAAACAGATCTGTCCAAGGATGTACAGATCAGATTTTCGGAGGACTATTTTGGAAGAACTGAATCTCGGGAAAAAAATCCAGTCCATTCGTCTGGAGCGCGGACTTTCTGTCCGGAAGGTGGCCGGTTTGGCCGGGATAACCCCCTCCATGCTCAGCCAGATCGAAAACGACCAGGTCAATCCATCTATCAACACCCTGCGGACCGTGGCCCAGGTGCTGGAAACTCCGCTGTACGCCCTCTTTCAGGAGGATCCCACCCCTGACCCGGTGGTCCATCCGGAGCAGCGGCATGTGATCGGCACAAAGGACGCGCCGGATGTGCGCTATGAGCTCCTGACAAGAGATACCCGAGGCAGCATCGAATTCTGCATGATGGTCATTCCTCCCCATCTCAGCTCTTACCGGGACGCAAAGAGCCACGCCGGAGAAGAGGTGGCCTATGTCTGCGCGGGAGAGCAGGTCGAGCTGAATATCGGCGGCACCCTCTACCCCATGAGCCGGGGGGACAGCGTCCGTATTCCCGCCAATGCCCCCCACACCTGGCACAACCCCACCGATACCGAGGTCCGCGTCATTTTCGCAATCACCCCGCCAACCTTTTGACGGGTACGCCAAGGCCCCCAGGGACGCATCCCTGGGGGCTTTCGTTATGTTACTTCATTAGCCCATACAGCAGCCAGGTTGCCGCCAATGGGTACATCAGGCTGTCGCACCGGTCCAGGATGCCGCCGTGACCGGGGAAGATCTTGCCGAAGTCCTTGACTCCCGCCACCCGCTTCACAGCGGACATGGACAGGTCTCCCCACTGGCCCAGGATGGAGGCAACAGCGGCGTAAACCGCTACAGTGCCCACATTTCCAAACACAGGCCCCGCTGTCAACGCAGCGATCACAACACTGGCGGCCAACCCTCCCAGGGCCCCTTCCACACTTTTTCCGGGGCTGACCTTGTAGGCCAGCTTATGCTTTCCGCAGCGGCTGCCCACCAGATAGGCAAAGATATCCGTCAGCGCGCAGACCACGCCAGTCATGCACAGGAGCCAGGCCCCATTTTCCATATCACCGTAGGCCGTCAGGCCCCGGTACAGGCCGATGGCGAAAAACACGCTGACACCGGGCATATAGGCCTTGGCAGGCTTCCCGATGCAGCGCATCAGGTATGTAAACCAAGCCAGTCCTCCAAGGAGCATGATAAGCATCACCGGCCTGCTCTGGGCCAAGGGAACCCAGGGCAGGACCAGCGCATAGGCAAAGCAGGCAGCCTTATAGAGGCCGCTCTTGACCTTGTAGGCCTCCAGGATCTCCCACACGGCCCCTAAACCCAGGCACATGGTGGTGATCTGGGGCACAAGGGGCAGGTGGAACAGGCACAGCAGCACCAGGCTGACGACAGCCAAGGCGATTCCCGTTAAGGTCCTCTGTTTCATTTCCGTTCCTCCTTCTCCTCCGCCAGCACAGGCACAAACCAGCCGAGGCCATGGCGGATAGAAAACATGCCGATGGCGGATGCCAGCAGGGCCCCCAGCACATCCACAATGATATCCTTCATCGTGTCCCGCAAGGCCTCATGGCCTACCAGCAGCTCTCCCTGGGCGGTCATAAACTTCTGCATATTCAGGCCGAAGAGGCCGTCAGCGGTGAACTCATAGATCTCCCACAGAGAACCCAGGGTCACAGAAAAGCAGAAAGCAAACAGGCACAGGAAGAAAGGAGACAAGTCCATGGTGACGTGCTTATTCCGGTTCAGAATGGTCACGACCATGAGCCCGAAAAAGCCCGTCATCATAGAACTGAAAAAGTGACACACGGAATCCCACTTGGGCACCAGATAGTAGAAGCTCCGGACCTCTCCCAGGAAAATGGCACAGTAGAGAAAGACAATATAAAAGCCATACAGCAGCCCCGGCAGCTCAAAGCGGAGCCTGCGCTCCAGAATGGCGGGCAGATGGATGGTAATGAGGCCCAGAACACACTGCATAAGCATCAACACATAATCAGACTCCGAGTGCATCCCGGCGCTGGCCTGCTCACCGCCTCCGAAGACCATCCGCAGGATCAGATATACAATGGGCACCAAAAAACTCAGGGTCACTCCGAAATAAAGCACCCGGCCCAGCCTATTTTTCTTTTTCATTCTCTTTCGGCCTCCTGAACACAGTCACTTTCTCTAGTTTCTCTTTATTTTAGCAAATGATACTAAACCGAAAAGAAACAGCGGCTTCATTCCTGCATATCCTACCAAATCCCTGTTTTTCTGTCCAGGTTTTTCAGCCCATCCACAAAGAAGGGCTGGCACCATGCCAGCCCTTCTACACCTTATTGTTTAGGTATTACGCATTCAAGGAAATGCGCGCTGCCATCACGCAAGTCAATATTACAGCTTGCGCGGTACGGGAACTCCGAATGGCTGTCCAGCACCAGAACATGGTCACTATTCTGGCTTCTTCCGCTGTCATCTACACCGACAAAGCAAAATACGCCATCTTCATTTTCGCCATACGCAGATGTGGCACTTTCCCTATGCGTCATCACAAACGCACGGCCTAGCCGGTCGATACAAGCATTGATACCTATTTTTCTTGCAGCTTCCACACTTAGCATATTGCCTTGCCTCCTTTACAAAAAACGTCTCTTTTGATTATAGCAGATAGGGATTGCGTGTCAACCAATATTTACAAATCAAGCTCTGAGGAAATGTTGGAATACTGTTTTCATCTCTCCACCCTCCGCAGACGCTCTACGATGCTCTGCCTCTCCGCCTGGCGGTACATAGCCGCGGGGATGGCCGCGCCCAGGAGGGCGAAGACGGGAACCAGGATCAGGACGGGGGTGACGCAGAAGCGGTAGGTATAGAACCAGTAGGCGTTTTCCAGGAGTTTTCCCGCCAAGGGGTTCACGGCGGCGGAAAGGAGGCCGGTGACCAGTCCCGCACCCAGGGTGTAGAGGAGGCCCTCCCAGATGAGCATGGACTGGAGTTGAGATCCGGTCATACCTACGGCCTGGAGCACGGCGAATTCCCTCTGGCGGGAAAGGATGGAGGTCATCATGGCGTTGACGAAGTTCAGGACTCCCACAATGCCGATAATGGCGCACAGGAGGCCTCCCAGGATGGCAAAGGTGCTCTGGAACTGGCGGAAGTAGGCACGGTGGCTGGCCTTGCTCTCGTACATCAATGGAGAGTCCGAGGAGGCGGTCAGGTTCGAAAGATAGCTCTCCGCCGCCGCTTCCGCATCCGCGTCCGGGGTATCGAACAGGTAGAGTAAGGGGGACAGATTGTTATCCCCTGCGTCCCGGCGCAGGGTGTCCGCTGCCAAAACTGTTTCATATCCCATAATGCCGAAGCGGCTGCTCATACTGTAGGGCACATCTACCAAGGCACAGACCGTGTAAGTTACGTCCGACCGGGCCCCAGCCGGGTCGAAGGTCACCCTGACCTGCTCCCCCACCGCAGGGTATCTCTCCGGATCCGATAGGGTCCCGTCGTCGTCCAGGTTGACGGCAATGGCGACAGCATGGTTATCCGGCTCCAGCATGGGGGAAAGGTCCCCTTCTACCACAGTGAGCTTCGACAGCAGGTCGGCATCCAGGCCCTCCACCTGGGAATAGGAGGCGATTTTATCTCCGTCTCGGGCCGCCGTTTGAAGCATTTCCTCAATGTCCATACCCCGGAGGTAGTGCTCCGCCTCCTCCCGCCAGATATTCTCCGGCAGGTACATCTGAACCGAGCCCACTCCATAGGCAAAGCCTTCCAGGGACCGCTCCGTATTGGCCCGGATTGGGTCCACATCTGCCTCCGTCAGAGTGCTTCCCTGATAGCGGAAATAGTCCGGGGTGCTGACAATAAAGTCGGCGCAGCTCTGGTGGCTCAGGTATTTGTCCATGTCGAAGCCTCCTAAGAAGGTCGCCAGCATATTCAATAGCGCCACGGCCAGAGACAGGGAGAGCACCACCAGGGCAGTCTTCTTTTTGTTCCGCCCCAGGTTGGCCCAGGCCATAGATGCGGGGCTGACTTTTCCGGAGGAGCGCCGCCGCTTCCTGCTGCCAGTCACCTCCGTATATCGCACCGCCTCCACCGGGGACACGTTCCCGGCGATGCGGCCCGGGCGAGCACAGGACAGCATCACCGTCAGCAGGGCAAAGACGGCGGCGAAGAGAAAAATCCAGGGAGATATGCTGATGACGGTGTATTTGCTTTCGTAGGTGGTGGCAGACAGAGCCACAGGCACCACTGCCACGCCGATTCCATAGCCCAGCAGCAGCCCCAGAGGGATCCCAAAGGCGCACAGGAGCAGGGCTTGCTGGCGGATCATCCGCCGGAGCTGCCTGGGGGTCACACCAATGGTCTTGAGCAAACCGTAATACCGGATGTCCCCAGCTACGGATATCTGGAAGATGTTGTAGATCACCAGGTATCCTGTAAAGGTGACCAAGATCAGGATTGCCGCCATAGCCAGAAGGCCTTCCGCATCCATGGTGTCCGCCAGCTGGGTATAGGTATAGCCCCAGTTGACACCGATGCGCAGCTGGCCTGCCTTGTCACCCACGGTGTAGCCGCAGTCCTCCCCGATTCTGGTCAGGGTGTCTTCTATATTTATAGAGGTTCCCAGCATTACATTCAGGTCCGTGCGGAAGGGGTGCATCCCGGCGGCAATGGCCCTGGCTTCCATTTCCTGGGCGTACTCCCGGGAGATGTTGATGTAGTGCACCGCCATTCGCTCGTCATAGTCCCACCAGCCAACCAGGGTAAAGGTGTCCGTCACATCGTCGCCCCGCTGAGTCTGGTCCGCCAGGGTGTAGGTCAGGTCCACCTGGGCACCCAATTCCGGGGTAACGCCCAGCATGGCAAGGACCTTGGTGTCCATAGCCACCTCCCTGCCGGTTTTCGGCATCCGGCCTACAGCGGGCATGGCGAAGCTCCACTTGGCGGTGTTGTCCTCCATAAAGCTCACTTCACCGTAGTCCTTTTCAAAGGCCCCGCTGGTACACAGGCCGATGACCTTCCGGATTCCCGTTGCCTTCACCTTGGGATGGGCGGAAAGGACAGCGATCTGGTCCTCCGTCACCTCTTTGAAAGAGCCGTGGGAAGAGGTGCCCACGCTGCGGAACTGATAGCCCTGGTTGGTCTCGTTGATGGAAAGGACGATGGTAAATAGAGAGGTAAAGAGCAGGGCCGTCAGGGCGATGGCCAAAACAGCGATGGTGTTCCGTTTCCGGGCGGCCAACACCGTTTTGATGCTCAGGCGGCGGATACACCCTTGATTTTTCACCTTCATGCCCGGTCCCTCCCGGAAACAATGCGTCCATCCTCAATGCGTAGGATCCGGTCCGCCATCTGGGCGATCTCCTCGTTGTGGGTGATCATGACGATGGTCTGGGAGAATTTCTGGCTGGTGATCTTCAGCAGTCCCAGCACATCCTGAGAGGTACGGGAGTCCAGGTTCCCCGTTGGCTCGTCCGCCAGGATAATGGCCGGTGCTGTCGCCAGGGCTCGGGCGATGGCCACCCGCTGCTGCTGGCCGCCGGAGAGCTGGCTGGGCAGGGCCTCCAGCCGCTCCTCCAGGCCCAGTGTTCTCACAATCTGCCGGACAAAGGCCTTGTCCACCCGCCGCCCATCCAGCTGGATGGGCAGGACGATATTCTCCTGCACATTCAGCACCGGTACCAGGTTGTAGCTCTGGAACACGAAGCCGATCTTCCGGCGGCGGAAGATGGTCAGGGCCTCGTCCTTGAAAGAGAAGATGTCCTTCCCATCTACAAAAACGCTGCCGGAGGTGGGCCGGTCCAGCCCGCCCAGCATATGCAGCAGGGTGGACTTTCCGGAGCCGGAGGTCCCCACAATGGCCACGAATTCCCCATGCTCTATCGTCAGGTCCACGCCGTCCAGGGCCCTGACCGCCGTGTCCCCGGTGCCGTAGACTTTCCGCAGATCTTTGGTTTCCAAAATGCTCATAAGTAGCCTCCAAAAAGAAAAGGTTGTTAAGAATGCCGTGAGATTGCCATATCGGCGACATCGGTCACCGGTACGCAATGACAGCTTTTCTTAACAACCGTTATACGGCAACAATCTTTCCACAGCCTGTCCACAATCTAACAGAATGGAAAGATTCTATTTTCTTGGCAGATAGAGGGAGAAGGTACTTCCCTGGCCCGGTTGGGACCGGACCTTGACAAAGCCCCCCTGGCCCTCGGCGATCTGCCGGACCAGGTACAATCCAATGCCCACACCCTCCTGCTCCCGGTAGGCTGTTCCTCGGTAGAACCGCAGGAATATCTTGGGCTGCTCTTCCTCGGCGATGCCCGGGCCGGTGTCCTGAACCAGGACCGCGGAGAACATAGGGTAGACAACCGCTGTGACGCTGACCCTTCCGCCGGAGGGAGTGTACTTCACGGCGTTGTCCAGCAGATTATACAGAGCCTCTTCTGTCCACTTGGGATCAAAAACCGCGTTGGCTTCCCCACGCTCCAAGGTAATACGGACGCCCTTTTCTTCCGCCTTGGGTCTCAGCTGAGACACGGCGGAGGTCATGACCGGCCCCAGTTCTCCCGGCGCCGGGTGCAGGGCAATGACGCCGGTTTCCAATCGGGAAGTTTTCACCAGGGCGTCAATGAGACTTTGGAGCTTCTTGGTCTGGCCCTCCAGGGCCTCCAGACAGTCCGTATTCCCCGGCTGCTCTTTGAGCAGCTGGGTATAGAGGAGAATATTGGCAATGGGCGTTTTGGTCTGGTGGGAGATGTCCCCGATGAGGGCTTTCAGCTTCTCCTTTTCGGCATCCACCTTCCGGGCAGAAACCGTAGAGGCGGCGAGGTAGTGGGCAAAGCTGCTCTCCAGTGCGGAAAGGAGGCTCTCGTCGAAGCTAGCCTCAGTGAAGTTTCCCTCCATGGCCGCCTCCAGCATTTTTCCCAGGTTTTCCAGAATTTTCCGGCTCTGGCGGCGCTGCCAGAGGACCAATGCCGCCGCCAAAAGCGCCGCGCCGATGACAGCCGCGTATCCCCAACCTGCCATATCAGCCACCTGCCCAGGTGTAGCCAATGCCGTACACCGTTTTGAGATATTGAGGTGCCGAAGGGTTCTCCTCCAGTTTCCCCCTCAGACGCTTGACCGTGACGGACAGAGCATTTTCGTCCACATATTCCGCCCCGTCGGTCCAGATGCGGTCTACCAAGGTTCCCCGGGCCAGGGTCTGGCCCCGGTTCTCCACCAGCAGCCGCAGAAGCTTCTGCTCCGTCTTGCTGAGCTCCAGAGCCTTCCCGTCCCTCCGGAATTCCATCCGGTCGAAGTCAAACACGAAGGGTCCAACCTCCACCCGGGCATCCCGCTTCCCCCGGCGCAGCTGGGCATTCACCCGGGCCCGTAATACCGCCAGGGAAAAGGGCTTGGTAATATAGTCCTC
>OIYY01000373.1_pt1 | contig 32187 bp, 27 predicted proteins | sample 1588341 | NCBI WGS metagenome assembly OIYY01 (sample SAMN03283287) | human gut metagenome | biome: human-associated habitat; material: feces | host: Homo sapiens | place: Peru | collected 2012 | reverse complement strand
ATTATGCCCTTCTAGGGCTTACTCAAGCCACCGGCTCAGCCGGTGGTTTTGACTTCTGGGGACGTGCTTTCGCTGGGCGGTTACACTCGAACAGCACGGCCGCGCCGCAGGCGAGGTTCCAACGGTCAGGAATGTGATTGTACGAACCCGATTCTCAAAGGGTTCGGGTACGTTTTTGTTTCAAATGATAAGCAAGAACAAGCAAAGGCAGGGTATCATCATGGCGATGGTATCCTGCCTTTTGTACTATATAGCGTATTTCGGGGCAATCGATGCGTACGGTTCAAAAAGATTGCCTTATTTCTTGATTTTAATAAGCTTTGCGTTCAGGCTTTCGATAAAGACCTCCGGCATACAGGGTCACGGTATCCTGATTGGAGTACACCTTCACCTCGGTGGTCTCACCGGCGCGCTGTGCGTGACGGCGGCCTGCGATGTGCACCATGGGGTCCTTTGCCCAGTAGGCCTGATAGACGTAGAAGCAGTCCTTGCGGGTCTTGCGGTTGATGGTGACCAGACCCTTATTGCTGCGACCCTTCACGCCGCCCTCGCTGCGGGCTGCACAGCTGAAGTCGAACATGTTCCAGATGTGGCTTGCCCAGATCCAAGGACGGTCTTCAAAGGCCTGCGCCATATATTCGCGATACAGGGCCTGATACTCTTCCGGATAGTCCTTGCACTGGGGCGTATTGCTGTGCCAGTTAATGATGCCATCGCAGCCGTACTCGGAGATGCCAAGGCAGATATCCGGGTTTTCAGCGTGGAACTTGTCCAGCCACGGGCCGTTGCCCTCGATCTTGCCGCCGTACCAGTCAAAGCAATGGTTGTAGCTCTCCACATCGGTGATGCGGTGCATGGGGCCGGCAAAAAATGAGTGATTGCCTCTATTTTCCCTTGACCAATAGATGAACCAGCGGTAAAATTTAGAGTGAAGTAGCTGTCGTAGAGTAGGATATTCTGCGATATGCGCAATCTTTTGGTGCCATGATGAGGTGTTGAACAAAAAGTGAGGGCAATAGTATGATTGTTCGAGTCGGTCTGCTGGATAGAAGCGAGAATTATATTTCGAGACTCGCAAATTACCAAAGCGCACATGCAAATGAAACGGTGCAGTTTGAAATCTATTTGTTTACGGAAGAACAGATGCTGCGCCGACAGATGGAACGCGGCGGACGGATGGATGTGCTGGTTGCGGAAGAAGAGCTGCTACAATCTCCGGAAGAGTACACGCGCAGTATGGAACTTGCGTTCTGGAGTGAGGATAAGCACGAGCAGATGCGCAATGGCTGCCCTGTGATCTGCCGCTATCAGAAGGCTGGCGATATCTTCCTTGCCATTCAAGGGCTGGCCTCCAAGCGTGGTAAGGGCTCCTCCAGCTTTGCACTGCAGGACAATGGGCGTACTTGCTTGTTCCTTGGCGGTTCGGGAGGAGCCGGCAGCAGCACGGCGGCCATGGGCTGCGCTGCTGCGCTGGCCGCACAGGGGCGGAGCACCATTTACTTCAGCCTGAAGCAGAAGGAAGAAAACGATCTGTTTCAGGAAAGTGGCAGCTCGCTGACGGACGTGATGTACGAGATCGGCATGTGGAGGCAGCTGGGGGGAACCGATCAGGGCCAGTTGCAAATGAAGCTGCAGAGTATGCTTCGTAAGGACGAGGAGACTGGCGTGTATTCCTTTGCTCCCTTTGACTTGCCGGTGAGCGCCATGAACTTTGGGCCAGACGATATGGAAACTCTACTGCATGCGGTCAGTGGTTTGTGCGAAAGGTGTGTGGTGTGCACAGATAGCTATCTCTCCTCGACGCTGCTGCAAGGCATCCGTTTTTCAGACTGGGTAGTGGTAGTAAGCGACAGCACCCCGGCAGGCAATGAAAAGACAAGGAAACTGCTGGATTCGCTGGAAGTGATCGACAGCATGGATAAAAAGCTGATTGAAGGCAGTGTAGGAATCATTTATAACAAGTTCGGCTCAATCGGCCAGAAAATGGAGCTGCCCAAATATGTCCGCGAGCTTGGCACCATTCCGCACTATCAGAATGCAGAGAAGAAACGCATTGTCCGGGAGCTGCGAACCAGCAGTGCTTATTTGCAACTGGACAGCTGACCGTGTGAGGGAATAGCAGATGACAACAGAGGAACTGAAAGTACTCCGAAGCAGAGTTATGGATTCCATTAACCGGGAGCTGCAGCCTACCCGGATGAATGACGAGGAAATGCTGAAGGCAATCACATCCATGGTGGAACGGGAAAGCAGGGGCGGATACCTGCTTCCGATTCAGAAAATGGATACCGTCAACAGTATATATAAGATGTATCGCGGTCTGGGCGGTCTGCTGGATTCCATCCTTGCAGATGAAAATGTGACCGAGGTGATGATCAATGGCCCAGACAACATCTTTGTAGAGCGCAGCGGCCGCCTGACACGGGTGGATAAGCACTTTAAGGACGAGCAGGAGCTGCGCAGAGTCATCGACCTGATCGTAGGCAAGGCGCATCGTGAAGTGTCGGAAGCAAATCCCATTGTGGATACTCGTCTTGAGGACGGCAGCCGTGTGAATGTTGTGCTTGCACCCATTGCGCTGAGCGGCTCCACCGTTACCATTCGTAAATTCTCTAAGCAGCCTATGACGATGAGTAAGCTGTTAGAATACGGCTCCATTACGCCGGAGGTGGCGAACTTCTTGAAAAAGCTTGTTGCGGCCCGGTACAACATCTTTATTGCGGGCGGTACCGGCAGCGGCAAGACGACCTTTTTGAATGCACTTTCCAATTACATTCCGCATGATGAACGTATCATCACCATTGAAGACTCTGCCGAGCTGCAGATCACCCAGATCCCAAACATTGTACGTTTGGAGACCCGCAATGCAACGGCATCCTCAGGTGAGAGCAAGAAGATTGACATCCAGAGTCTGATCCGTTCCAGTCTGCGTATGCGCCCGGATCGGATCATTGTTGGTGAGGTGCGCGGTGCAGAAGCTTTGGACATGCTGCAGGCGATGAACACCGGCCACGATGGCAGTCTTTCCACAGGTCATGCCAACTCGGCAGAGGATATGCTCAGCCGTCTGGAAACCATGGTGCTGCAGGGTGAGGCAGCTTTGCCGCTGAAGGCCATCCGTCAACAGATTTCCAGCGCAGTGGATATTATGATCCATCTATCCCGTCTGCGCGACCACAGCCGTAAGACAATGATGGTCAGCGAGATCCTACCGCATCTGGACGAAAACGGTGACATCCGTCTGAATCCACTGTTTGAGTTCCGGGAGGATGAACATTCGACATTGCAGCATGTTTCGGGTGCGTTGGTGCGTACAGAAAACCCCATGATCCAGACCGATAAATGGACTCGTGCGGGGTTTTTGCTGGAAGATATCCCCGCTCCGGTGCGGAAATAAGCGGAGAACGGGGATGCAACAGAGAGGAACGATCAGATGAAAAAGGAAAAGAACGCGGCAAAGCCGAAGACAAAGCGGCCCGCAAAACCTAAGAAGGAACCGGTCTCCCAGTGGATGACCAATCCCCTGAACGAACAAGTTCTGGATTACCATAACTATGAGATGACACAGGGCGAGCAGGTATTGTATTTTATTCTAGCATTTTTGATCGGTGGTGTGGTGAGCCAGTTCTTCTACGGCGGCCTGTTTCAGGAGGACGGCGCGCCCACCCTGCTGACCTATATCAGCAATGCAGCGGCATTTGTGGTGGTCGGCCTGATTGCGGGCAGGGTATTTCTGCCGGTGCGCAGCCGCAAGCTGGCGGAAAAGCGCCGCGATGTGTTGCGCAAACAGTTCCGTGATATGCTGGAGTCTCTCACGGCTTCTCTGGCAGCCAACAGCACGGTGCGTGATGCGTTCCATACTGCATATACCGATATGTGTCTGCAATATTCGGATGATGCACTGATCGCAAAGGAGCTGGATCAGTTCCGCCGCGCAGAGCAGATCAACGTGACACTGGATGTGATGATGAACGATTTTGCCAAACGCAGCGGCGTGGAAGAAATCGAAGATTTTAATAATGTATTCCAGGTGTGCTACGGCCCCGGCGGCAACATGAGCCGCGTGATCAATCAGACCCACGATATCATCTGTGAGCGGATGGAAGTGGAGGACGAGATCCAGGCAAAGATCCACGCCAACGAAATGGAACTGAATATTATTATGCTTGCCCCGGTGTTGATCGTTGCATTGATGCGCGGCGCAAATGAGACCTTTGCCCAAAATCTGGCATCGCCTATGGGTGTTACGGCAATGACCGGCGCGCTGGTAATGTTTGTTGGTGCGTATATCTGGGGCCAGAAAATTATTGCGGTGGGGTGAGAAACGATGCTGATTGTAAAATTGATCTGTCTGGTGCTGGGTACGGCACTGGCAGTGCTGTTCATCCTTTTCACCCTGCGGGGCAGAAAAGAGGACTGGCGCATTGAAGGCGTGCCGCAGAAGGAATTCAGCGATAAAGAACTGTGGGCGGCAGGCTTTGCCATGCAGAAATTGCCAATGTTTTCCATGGATTCCGCCGTGGGCAAGAAAATGATGTCGGCTTCTGCCATTCTGCACCCGGAAAACGGTGGACGTTTTGTGGAATATTGGGCACGGCTGTATTGGGCACGCACCCTGTCCATGTCGCTGCTGGTGCTGGCGCTGGCGTTCTGTGCCTCTGTGTTCATGGACGGTTACATGGTGTTTGCCGTGCTGGCTACCGGTGTGGCAATGGTGACCATCATCTATTCCAACGGCGCAAACGAGATGAGCAATCAGCTCAAAAAGCGCAGCGAAGAGTGCATGATGGAGTTTTCTAACGTGGTGTCCAAGCTGACGCTGCTGATGAACTGCGGCATGATCCTGAAGGAAGCCTGGTACATCGTGGCCAAAAGCAAAAAGGGCATCATTTACGACCTGATGCAGGAAGCCTGCCGCGAGATGGACAATGGCATGGCCAGCGCAGAGGCCATCTATAACTTTGGTGTCCGCACCGGTTCACCGGAAGTGCGCAAGTTCGCCAGCATCATCATCCAGAACATTGAAAAAGGCGGTTCGGACGTGACCACCATCATGCGCCAGCAGGCCGACGAGCTGATCTCTCAGCGCCGTCAGATGTTGCTGCGTAAGGGCGATGATGCTGCAATTCAGCTGCTGGCACCTACGACGATTGTACTGATTGGGGTTGTTATCATCATCATGGTGGCAGCAATGTCTGGTATGCAGCTGGCAATCTAATATAGCTATAAGCAGAACACTCTGCTTATAAAATAAAAATTTTTCAGGAGGAATTATTATGAACGATTTTATGAACAGACTTTACATCAAGGCTCTGGTCGGCGCTTCTATGGCCAAGAACGAGCTGAAGAAGATGCGCGAGGAGGACGAGGGCCTCGACATCATCATTACCATTATTCTGGTGGCAGTTGGTCTGGTACTGGTTGGCGTTATTGCAAAGTACGGCACCGAGGCTTTGGGCAAGGCCAGCTCTGCAAACAGCGGTGCGAACACTGCAATCGAAGGTTTGAACAGTGCTGCTCACACCTGAAAAATTTATGAGCTGAAATGAGGGATGCGCAACGAAGAACGTTCAGAATAAACTGATGTTTATAGTGATAAAAGCACAGATGGGCGTGCACAAGGCAAAAGCTGAGTGGCGCAGAATGTGCGAAGAAGAAGAGGGTCTGGATGTTATTATCGCAGTTGTGATGTTGGCAATCGGACTAATTGTTGCAGGAGTACTTGCAAAATACGCAGAACAGATTATTGGGGCTGCAGGTGAGCAAGTGAAGCAGATCACAGGATGAGGCAACGGCTCTTTTGGCGGGTAATCTGTCAGAGGCGGCGGTTTCCGAGGCTCATAAAGAAGGAACGAGTCCTGTCTTGCGGGGCAGGATTCGTTTCCATTGGGCTGTACTTTGTATGAGGTACAGCCTGATGGAAACGAAAAATGATGGATTGAGGAACAAGAATGGAATGGATCATTGCGGTATGCAGTGCCGGGCTGAACCTTGCGGCGGTCTGGTATGCACAAAAAAAGACCGGCCTCAAGCCGGAAAAACAAAGCCGATGGATAACAGCTTTGCCTCTTGCAGCAGCAGGCGGCTTTGCCGGTGGATACCTGATCGTTCTGCGGGTGGGTACCTACCTGCCCAATGTACTGCGGCTTCTGCTGTTGGGAACACTGCTTGCTGCGGCAGCGTATATCGATGCGCTGAGCCATAAGATCCCGAACTGGGTCGTGCTGTGCACGGCGGCAGTTTTTGCGGGGTGTACGGTTCTGGACTTTGTGCTCAGCGGGACGGATGCTGTGCCCATGGCGATCAACAGCGTTCTGGCAGCAGTGGTATTTTTTGTGGTGTTTTTCCTTGTGCGGCTGGCGTCACGCGGCGGCGTTGGATATGGAGACATCAAAATGATCACAGCGGCCGCATTGATTTTGGGCGTATATGGAACGTTCGCTTTTTTACTGGTGTCCCATGTTCTGGCGGCGGTAGCGGCCATTGTGCTGTTGGTCAGCAAAAAAGCAACACGCAAAGACGGACTTCCCTTCGGACCATTTTTCTATTTGGGGTATCTTGCAACGATCCTGCTGGGATCGTTCTGAGGAAGGCACAGGAGGAATAAAACATGAAGAAAACGCGTCTTGTGGCATTGGCGGCTCTGGTAGTGATCTGCATTGCAGGCTGGGTGATCTTGGGCACGACAGCGGTGGCCAATGCCAAGCAGCAGAAAAATACGGTGGCAACAGCCGAATATTACCGCAGTAAAAAGCTGTTTCAGCTTTCATTACAAAACTATCAGAGTGCCATTGCAGCAAAGCCCACTGAGGCACTGTATGATGAGTATTTGGCGGCCTGCGCAGAATACTATGAGGATAAGCCTACGGCAAATGTGCGCAGCGTTGAAGAAAGTGCCTATGCGGCAGCAACTGCGGCCTACCCCAAGCGTGCAGACTACTGGGAAGCGTATGCGGCAATCTATTATGAAGAAGGTGACTATGACAAGTTAGTCGATGTGCTGAAGAGCGCGGATGCAGCCAAGATATCCTTCAATGATACCATGATGCAGTATTGGAACGAGGCTTACTACGCCTGCAATGTTTCCAATACCGGTTATCTTAGCGTTACTCCGGCGGGCATGGATGGCATCTATTTTGGCTGGGATGGCGAGGAGAATGTCCTTTTCAGCAGTGTGGACGGCGATCTTTTGGATCAGAGCTATGCATTCATCGGCCCAGTGGGCCAGAGCACGGTGGTGCTGTGCGGCAACGGTGCAGGCGAAAGCTACGCCTTTCAGCTCAGCCAGAACCTGATGGTGGGCCGTTTTATGGCGGACATCGAACAAGCCAACGGCTATGGCGATGGTTTGGTGCCGGTACAGCTGAAAGGCCGCTCCGACTGGTGCTATATCGATCTGGACGGTCAGGAGTATCTGAGCGGATATCAAGCAGCCGGTATGTTCCAGAACGGGAAAGCGCCAGTTCAGAAAGACAGTACGTGGTTCTTTGTAAACCAAAGCGGAGAACAGCTGGGGGACAGCTATGACGAGATTCAGCTTTCAGAAAACGGAAGCTGGCTGGTGGCGGATGTATTCCTTGCCAAGAAGAATGGCGTGTGGAATTTCTACTCTGAGGATGGTAAGCAGCAGGGTGCGCTGGATGCGGATGAAGTGGATCTGAACAAAGGGAGCGGTCTTGCCTTTGCGAAGAATGGCAAATGGGGTTTTGCCACTAACGATGGAAACGTGGTGATTGAACCCAAATACGACGGCGCAAAAAGCTTTTCTGGCGGTGTCGCAGCTGTATGCGATGATGGCAGGTGGGGCTTCATCAATGGCTATGGTACACTGGTGATCGACTATCTGCTGGATGAAGCCGGATATTTCGATGACAACGGGAAGTGCCCCGCAAAGATGGACGGTAACGACGTGCAGCAGATGCTGAGTTGGCGCGTAGAGCGCAACTAAACGCGGAGGACAGACCATGAAAGAGTGGAAACAAAGCTTTTTGCGCGTACAGGAAGATGGTATGGAGGCCATTGAGGGCCTGCTGGTCATTACATTGATGCTGTTTGTGCTCCTTTATATCTGGGCGTACGGTTTCTTGCTTTATCAGAATTGGGCGGTACAGTATGTGGCAACGGATACGGCCTCCCGGATTGCGCAGACATCTGCATATCCGTATTCAGACCCGGTTACAGGTTTTGTGAGTCAGTCAATGCGGCAGGGCCTAAGTCCGTATCGATATAACAAGGATGAAAAAAATACTGCGGAAAATGCGAACAACATTCGAGCGGAAAAATATGCCAAATGGAGCTTACAGCAGGTAGGCTTTTCTCGGTCAGGAGACATTAATATAGATTCCAAGATAGTACATGATACAATGGCGCAAAGTCATGTAGAAGTGACAGTTACTGCGACTTATAGCATTCCGTTTGGTTTTGCGATGAAATATTTTGGACAGAGCCCATATCGGACATTTACGGCAACGGGGCGTGCGATGTGTCTGGACATACAACACTATATTTTTACTTCAGAAACCGTAAATTCGGTTGAAGATACCATCGGTGTTGGAGTGGATTCAAAAACGATAAAAGCGTTGGAAAAAATCGTTTCGATGATTCGGACTACAGGCAAGTGGGTGGAAAAATTTTTTGAATAATGGGGATTAGCGAAAAAAGATTGAAAATATTTGCGGTTTGACGTCGAAAATTGCAAAATGCTGATTCGGCTTGGTGCAAAAAGAGGAACGTTATGAAAATTAAACTAAAAACCAAACAGAAAATTATACGACACACAGAAGGCGTGATTTCGGTGTTGCTGGTATTGCTGCTGGTGCCGTTTTATTCTGTAGCGGCAATTCTTGAAGAGGTAGGCCGCTATCAAAGCGCTTGCCGAGGATTGGATAATGCTATCAGCACAAGCGAGATATCAGTCTTGGCACAATATGACCAATATATAAAAGAAAGATTTGGCTTACTCGCAATCAGTCAGGACATTGATATTGATACAGCGTTTGAAACATATCTGAAAAAGCAGGACACGCAGGATACTCGTTCGTTTACTGGTGGGTCGGTCTTGGCGGAGGGCGTTTATTCGCTGGCAGATATAGAAACGCTGCGTCAACAGATACTGGAACTTTCGGCATATACAGTGCCGACAAAGCTAGTCGCGGATATAGGAGATTTCAGTAGCGTTATAAGCCAGTTGGAATCGTACAATACCATGCTCAGCAATGTTACCAACCTACTGTCCGGTATTTCTACTGGACTGGAAAAGGGGATGGAGTCCTATAATGCACAGAGCGAAGCAAAAAAACAGATGAAAACCGCAGTAGACTCGACAATGAAATATCATGATGAGTACAAAAAATACGAAGAGTCGCTGATAAATCTGAGAGAGCATCTGAATACAGTGTGTCCGGAAGATGAAGAAGGAGCAAAAAGCTGGAAAGAAAAAGAGCAGGAGCTTCGACAGAAAGCGATGGAAGCCGGCTCTCAATATGAGCAGACGATAAAAGATGAGAGCCGTAATGTTTCGGATGTGGCCAAAAAAATCGATGATGCAGTGGCAAAAGAAACCAGTGCATATGACTCGATCATAGAAACTTCCAAAACTTATGTTTCAGCAGCTACAGAGAATGAAAATGAAGAAATAGATAATAAAAAGAAGAAGACCGATGAAATTATGAATAATCAGAAAATATCAGAGGAGGTTGGATACCGGGCAGAAGACATCAAAGACGCAAACGATAAAGTTAAAGATTTTTATTCGGAAACTGTGGACAACATGAAGACAGGCGATAATGCAAAAGACGTAATGAAGGATTATAATTCAGATGCCTGTAAAATACTTCTGGAAGAACTTAATAAGGAAAAGACACTTTTGAACGGTACGGATTACAACAGCTTGACGGCGGAAAGCATCGACAAAATACTTTCACAGACCCATGTTGCAGATACCGGAAAGTTTGAGAATACAAAGCAGTTTGATGAGCTCTGGGAAGAAGCAAGAAATGTAGTTGAAGGTGAAGCGGTAAAATCGTCTATCATCGATACAATCGATGGCTTAGTAACGATTATGAATATTGATACGACATATGATCCGAATCTGAATAGTATGATCGATATGGATTACTATGGAAAACTTCCGAGTCAGAAGAACCGTTCCAGTCAGGAGTATTCATTAACTTCCCGATACGAAAATGCTGATTCACAGACAGCGAAGCTGAATCTCAACAAAATGGGTTTGTATCAGGCTGAACAGCGGTGGCAGGAAAAATCAGGAACGAATTTTAGTGTGGATGAGGGGGATCAGAGCAGTGAAAATGGAAACCTGCTGAAAAAAATGCTTGGTGTTGTAAAGCAGGTTCAAAAAAAGGTCAGCAGCTTGAAGAATATGGTGACTGCACTGAGTGAGATTCGCAGCAGGATGGGAGAAGGCCTTTTGCTGAAAGGATACATGGCGTATAGCTTGTCGAATCGGATGAATTACAGCTCGGGTTCATCGCTTGTAGGAAAATCTTATTCCGAATGCGGCGGTCTGGCAGAAACAAATGATCAGCTTCAGAGTGCACAAATATTGCAAAAAAAGCTTGATGAGAAGATAGGCGGCCTGGCAAGTACATTTGGAGCGTTTACCAATAAAAATTATTCCTTCTGCGGAGCGGAACTGGAATATGTTATGTTTGGAAGCATCAATGAACTTAACAATCAAAAGGCGGCTTTTACACTCCTCAGCATGGTCAATGCGCTGCTTTCTCTACCGGCGGTTTTGACGAGTACCTATGTGGAAGTACTGAAGGATACGGCGGTTATCATGTGTGGGGCATGTCCTCCATTGAGCGCGGCAATGGTAGTGGTTGTTCCGCTTGTGTGTGCTTTAGCAAATGGTAGGTTGGATGCAATTATGCTGGTAAATGGTCAAAAAGCAAAGTTCATCAAAACAAACGATGACCTGAATATTACGCCTTCTGGTATCGCAAGAGTCATCAACCAACTGGCTGTTTCAAATGTGACAGACGCAAAAACAATGGAAAAATTAAAAGGTGCTAATAAAAAAATAAATAAAAACGATGATTCCGGAGCGGGTAATAAGGATAATTCTAACGATAATCAGATGAACAAAGAAAAAGATGCCAGCAAGCCATTGATCAGTGGATCGGATTATATAAAAGATGTACGTTCGTGGAATTACACACAGTGGATGACTGCAATCGTAATTCTATTGTGGCAGGATGAGACAGGAATGCTGAATCGATTTGTCGATATTATCCAGATGGAACAAACGAATCGTATTGAGGCCGGTAGAAACGATACTTACACATTGGAAGAACAGCTTTCAGGCAAAAAGAAAAAGTTTGATGTTGACAAAGCTTATACAATGATCCGGGCAGACGTCAATAAAAAGTTTGTAAACGTGCTTCCTGTTCCTACATTGTCTCGTAACTCAGTGTGGTCAACAAACCGTGTGCTCTATCGAGGGTATTAAAATGAAGAAAATAGTATCCGATTTTAAAGAACGTCAGGAAGGCGTTATGGCTCTGGAAGCCTGCATCTCCCTGACCCTGTTTATGATCGTTATGCTAGCTCTGTACAGCATATTACAAATATTTACAGTCCAGAGTATGATTGCTCATGCGGTGCAGGAGTCCTGTCAGAGCATAGCAATCGAAAACTATAATAACTCTTCGGTACTGACAGGCACGATGCAGCAGATCCCAAACTGGATATTGTCGATGGTCACAGGGCGTGGCCAAAATGACTTCAGCACTTCGGCCGACTTTTCACTGAAAAATTTTTTTACTGGTTCATTGGGGGAAGATAGTGTACTGAAAAAGCTTGATAAAAGAACGAATGTACAGTCAAATGCAAAAAGACGTTTTTCAGCGTATCTTGCGGGCAATGAAACAAAAGCAGATCAACTGCTGAAGAGCTATGGAGTTGTGAATGGACTTGAGGGAGTCTCTTTCAATGGTACGGACGAGTCCGACACAGACATGACGATACAAGTCACATACAAGATCCGTCTGTTATTTTACATCGAAATGTTTCACTTTGGGGAATTTGACAGCACACAGAGCGTTTGCTGCAGACTTTGGAAATAAAAAACAGGCATGTTAACGTGCGGAAAGGATTGTGCATTATGGAGGAATACACCATTATCACACAAGGCAACTCCACTTATCTGGAAACAACGCTTGGAGCAGATGAACTGTTGGACGAAGTGGATCGCGGAATGCTGGTGTCGAACCAGATCAGCGGACTGCTGCCCCTCAGCGTGCAATGGATCAATGCAGGCTGCCGACTTCTGTATAATATCACAGGGCTGACACCGCTGGAGCAGGCTGCACGGATTCTGGAACATGAAAAACGGTTGAGCAACTTCTTCCTCGCACTTTGCAAGGCGGAGAAGGAATGTGATGAGTATCTGCTTGACCCGCACAAGATCGACCTGAGCCCGAAACATATCTACCTGGATGCCACTGGCAGCGCATTTGTTCTGTACCATCCGGTTCAGACGGTACAGTCAAATTACGATCCGATGGAGCTGACCCGTTTCGTGTTCCGTCTGGTGGGACAGCAGATGCCGCAGGATAGCCGTGTGGCAAATGTTCTATCACGTCAATTGCTGTATGGCGGAAGTTTTACCTTTGCGGAGCTGGAGCAGCAGTTAAAGGAGCGGCCAGACCCGAAGCCTCAGTCTGCACCGGTTCAGGAAGAGCCGGTAAGACCTGCACCGGTGCCCCCGGTACAGCGGTCGGAGCGTATCTTTGAGCCTGTAAAAGCACCGCAGCCGGAGAATGTCGTGCCGCAGCAGCCGCCCCACGCACCGGAGGCAGGACAACAGGACAACCCGTTTGCAAGAAATACAGCAGACAATCCCTTTGCTGCCAGCCAGCCGGAGCCGCAGCCTCAACAGATGAAGGACAAGAAGAACAAAAAGAACAAAAAAACAGAAAAGGCCGAAAAAGAAAAGAAGAGCGGCGGGCTGTTTGGCGGGTTGTTTGGAGGAAAGAAGGACAAGAAAAAGCACGTCGAGGAAGAACAGGAGAATCCGTTCCGGCAGGAGGCACCTGTTCCGGAACCGTCGGTGTATAAGCCTGTCTCGGCAGCTCCTGCCTACGTGCCGCCGCAGTCGTCTGGAGGCTGCACGGTGGTCTTGTCCAGCGGCCAGAGTGACGGCAATGTCCGCACGACCATTATGGGAGCTGGTGCAGGGGCAAGCCGTGAACTGTACCTTGTGCAGAAGGACACCAACCAGTACATTCATGTGACGCACACGAATTTTCATATTGGACGGGCAGAGGATGTGGTGGACTTTACTGTTCGGACCAAAAACTGTTATCTGGGCAACGACCATGCTTATATTCTGCTGAAGGACGGAAATTACTACATTGTAGACAATAACACACAGAACAGCACCTATTTGAACGAACAACGCTTGGAGCCTTCTAAGCCGACGCAGTTCCATGCAGGGGATACGATCAGGATGGCAGATGTGGTGTTCAGTGTGGTCGCGGGCTCCTGATATGACGTTGCAGTTGGCACATATGACTGACAAGGGCGTGATGCGCACCTCCAATCAGGATAGCTTCTGTGCACGGATCTCGAATTTTGGAGATCGGACAGTTGCCATGCTGGCAGTGTGTGACGGAGTAGGCGGACTGCAATCGGGTGAACTTGCAAGCACCGGGGCGGTTCGCTGCTTTGAAAACTGGTTTGAACAGCAGCTCCCGGAGTTGGTGCGAGCAGGCTTAACGGAAAACAGTATCTTTCTTTCTTGGCACGAAATGCTGGAACAGCTTCATAAAATGCTTTCCTCCTATGCCGAGAAAACAGGCGTTCAGCTTGGCACTACGGTCTCAGCAGTTCTTCTGACACAGGACAGGCTGTACTTGGTCCAGGTGGGTGATAGCAGAATCTATCTGGAGGATGGCACTGCTCTGCACCAGCTGACAAAGGATCAGACCTTGGCAGTACAGGAAATGGAAGCAGGACGCATTTCACCGGAAGAAGCACAAGTGGATCAGCGCAGCAGCATCTTGCTGCAATGCCTCGGTTATGGTCGGGTGGAACCCGTGTTCCAAAGCACAGAACGCCCACAGAAGGGGACTGTCCTTCTGTGCAGCGATGGGTTCTGCCACAAGCTGACGAAAGCTCAGATGCACCAGATACTGACAGCACCAAAGACCAGAGATCAGCTTCAGCAGCAGTTGCAGGAAGCGGTGGCCTTTTGCCGGAGCAGAGGTGAGACCGATAACATCACTGCGCTGGTGCTTCGGTGGGATAACCGGGATGATCTGCCATCTGATTCAAAGGAATGGGTCGAAGTATGGGCAAGACTTTCGGGGGAAGCGGTACCGGAGGAATACGATCGGAAATTGGGGGAGAGTATGTGAGAGAAGATGTTGCGCTGGGGTTCACAAATCCGGATTATGAAAATATCCGGGTGCTGAACCGCCTTGGCGGCACAGGAGATGTCTTTGTAGCGCACAAAAGGGGCATGAACCTTGATGTTGTCATCAAGCGGACGCAGCTTCAATATCAGCATGAGATCAATCAGGAAAACGAGTCGAACATCCTGAAAAGTCTGAAGCATCAGTATCTGCCGCGGATTTACGATGTGCTGTATGGAAACGATGGCTGCATTTATACGGTGATGGATCTCATCAGCGGCCAGAATCTACAGCAGTATGTGGAACAGAATGGCCCGGTGACGCAGAAGGAGTGTTATCGATGGGCATGTCAGCTGTGTGAAGTAGTGCAATATTTGCATCAGGAAAACAGCGAAAAACCTGCAATCCTTCACTGTGATATCAAACCGGGAAACGTGATGATCACAAACAGCGGCGATATCTGTTTGATCGACTTCAATACCTCGCTGATCTTCCGCAGGGATAAAAAGGCGGTTGCCGTAACGGATGGCTATGCCGCACCGGAACAGTATCGGACCTCCGCCCGGAGCAGGCCGCAGCATACACCGCAGATGCCGACAGTGGCTATGCCGGAAAACCGGGTCCCTGCAGGCAGTGCGACTGTTCCCATGGACGCTGCTACGATGCCGCTGGAAAATGCGCAGGAGAGCGGCGCAACCGTAGTGATGGATGCATGGACTCCACCGATGGAGGAGACAGTGCCTATGCCGCAGAGCACAGGCGCACAGGCGCGGCCCGACAGGCAGAAGGACTATGGCCCTATTTCCATGGCAACGGATGTCTATGCCATCGGTGCGACCCTGTATTTTGCGGTGACCGGTCATAATCCTGAAAAATCGCTGGATGAAGTAACCCCATTAGAGCGCTATAAGCCGAAGATCAGCCGCTCAATGCAAACAATCATTATCCGTGCAATGCAAAAACAGCAGGAACGTCGGTTTCGGCAGGCTTCGGAGATGCTGCGCGCACTGAAAAACATTGATCGGATGGATCGCAGCTACAAGAGCTATCAGGTGCGTAAACGCATTATTATGCTGGCACTTACGGTCTGCTTTGCGGCAAGTGCATACAGCTGTTACTATGGTACAGAGCGAATGCGCAGCGAGCGCGAAAATGTCTATCTGCTGAATTTGGCTCAGGCGAATCAGGCAGAACAGAATGCAGATTATGATTCAGCAAAGCAGTTGCTGAAGGACGCAATCCAACAGCAGCCGGGGCGGACGGATGCCTATCTGCAGATGGCAGTGTTGCTGTATCGCACTGGCGATTATCAGGGGGCAATCGATCATCTGGACAGTGCAATCTCCTCAGGAAATCTGGTGGAGAAGAATATGGATTCTGTATCGGTGGAAAAGCTGCATTTTATCAAGGGAAATTGTTACATTGAACTGAAGGATTATGTTAATGCAGTGCGGGAACTGCAGACAGCCGTCCGGCTGCAGGGAGCAGACACTGAAAGCTATCGAAGCCTTGCCATTGCGCTTGCCAATGATGGAAAGCTGGAAGAGGCACAGCAAGCCTTGGAAACATTGAGGGAAAAGGGGGCTTCTTCCGGTGACTGTGATTTGGTTGCAGCGGAAATTCTGTCTCTGCAAAAAAACTACGATCGGGCACTTGAGCTTTACGCAAAAGTGTTCAATGAGGTGGAGGATTCGCAGCTTCTGAGTCATGCCTATTTGTCAGCTGCAAATGCGACGCTGAATCAGGGCGATATACAAGAGGCTGTTCGCATTCTGAAACAGGGATGCAGGAGCCTTCCGGAAGGTCAAGCCGTGCTTCAAAAGGAGATGTTGGCGAATCTTATGATGCAGCAAGCCACATCCGACAAGGAAAATGCGGAAGGATACTATGTTGAAGCACGGAAGCTACTGGAGGAACTGGTGAACAGCGGCTATGGTACAATTGCTACCCGGCTGAACCTAGCAACCGTGCTGCAGGCATTGGATCAGTACAGTGAGGCGGAAATGGTTCTGAAAGATCTGCAGGGGCAGTATCCATCGGATTATCGTTTCGACATGCAGATGGCCTATCTTCTGATTGATTGGCAGGGAGCCAAGCCGACGGAGCAGCGAGACTATCATCAGGCGGAAAGCTGTTATGCGTCTGCACTGAAAAAATACCGCCAGGCACAGGCGAATGGGACAGAGGATGCACAGATGGCGGTTCTGAAAAACCTGATTGACCAGCTCCGCACCAGCGGATGGATCAAATAAGGAGGGAGTTCATGTGTCCACAGGACAAATCTTTTTTGTCGTTGGAATCGTTGGCATGATCGCTTCGGCTGTTGCGGCAGTCGTTTCAGTATGGATCCTGCGCAGGCAGGAAAAAAAGCTGAAAGAGCAGATCTGGAACGAGTATCAATAAAAAAATAATCGATTGAGGGGTATGAAAAAATGCTAAAAAAACTCAAAATTACGGTTTCCATCCTGGCAGTATCGGCTATGTTTCTGATGCCGACTGCACATGCGGCACAGGCTGCAGTCACGCCGAACAAGGAGGAGGAAAACTGCATCAAAGAAGTGATGGAATTTCTGGGATTCGACACAGGGAATACCGAGTCCATTTGGAAGGGAAGTCTGTTCCGGAAAAACGGCTTTGAAGTACAGGACGGCAGGCTTTACCATTACACAGACGATCAGATGGACATTTATCAGCCCGGTTTTGTTCAGATCGGAGAAGGAGTGTACCATGTGTCGGCAGAGGGCGGTGCTATTGACAGCTATCCTGCCGGTTTTGCGATGGTGGATGGTGTGCTGTGTCATGTGTCTGTGACCGGAAGCTCCTTCGATAGATATCCTGCTGGTTTTGCAACGATTGATGGCAAGCTGTACCATGTCTCGCAGGATGGCTATGCCATTGATCAGTACACAAAAGGTCTGCACGAGATCGATGGCGGGATGTATTATGTTACGGAGGATGGCTCGTTCCTGGTGAACAGCGCGGTGGGGAATCTCACCTTTGGTGCGGATGGCCGATATACCTCTGGCAATGCAACGCTGGACAGCTATGTGGATCAGGCGTTGGCAGAGTGCACAAACTCTGGCATGACAAAGGCACAGAAACTGCGTGCAGCATATCTGTATGTGCGGAATCACGGTGCATATCTTGCCCGCCCGCATCAGGCAAGAGGTACGACGGACTGGGCAGAAGAAAGCGCGCTGTTCATGTTTGAACACAAAAAAGGCAACTGCTACTGCTTTGCGGGCCAGTTCCTTTACATGGCCCGTCGGCTGGGCTACGATGCCTATGTGGTGTCCGGCGGTGTAGGCCATAAGGATTCTGACCATGCCTGGGTCATGATCCATGAGAATGGAATCCCCTATATCTATGATGTGGAACTGGAGTGGGGCTATCGTGTTGGTAAATACGGCCATGCAGAATACAATATGTACAAAATGCCGTTGAATAAAACGGTGTTCAGCTACCAGTTTCCGTGATCGTTGAGGTAGCTGCAAAATGGTTTTTAGTTCCGTAATTTTCCTGTTTCTGTTTTTGCCTGTTGTGCTTGGCTGCTACTATCTTCTGCCCGGACGGCAAGCGAAAAATCTCTGGCTCATTGCGGCCAGCCTGCTGTTCTATGCGTTCAGCGGGCTGTGGTATGTGCTGCTGCTGCTTTTTTCAGTGTTCTGTAATTATCTTGCAGGCTTGTTTGTCTCTGGGCGAAAGAGTGTGCTTTACACTGCTGTGGTCGTTAATCTTGGGATTCTGGGTGTTTTTAAGTATCTGACCTTTCTGGTGCGTACAGTGGATCAGCTGCCGGGCATGGCGATTCCGGTGCCTTCCATCATTCTGCCGGTAGGCATCTCGTTCTTCACGTTCCAGGGGCTGAGCTATGTGATCGACGTATACAGGAATGAGCGTTTGAAGAGCACTCGTTTTCAAGATGTGCTGCTGTACATTGCTTTATTTCCGCAGTTGGTGGCAGGTCCAATCGTCCGCTATGAGGATGTGGCGGGTGAGATTCAGAGCCGCCGCCACACACTGGAGCAGTTGGCGAAGGGACTGCACAGATTCATTGTGGGCCTGAGCAAGAAACTGCTGATCGCCGATGTTTGTGGCAGTGTTGTTACCTTGATCTACAGTGCGGAACGCTCTGTGCTGGACAGCCGGGTGGCTTGGCTGGCGGCCGTGTGCTATCTGCTGCAGATATATTTCGATTTCAGCGGGTACAGTGATATGGCCATCGGTCTTGGCTTGTGCTTCGGTTTTCACTTTAAGGAAAACTTCAATTATCCGTATATTTCGGCCAGTATCCAAGAATTCTGGCGCAGATGGCACATTTCCCTTTCTACATGGTTCCGAGAATACCTGTATATCCCCTTGGGCGGCAATCGGAAGGGTAAGGCAAAGACCTACCGCAACAAGCTGATCGTCTTTTTCTGCACGGGTCTGTGGCATGGTGCCAACTGGACGTTTATTGTCTGGGGTCTGTGGCATGGCTTCTTTATCGTCGCAGAGGATGCTGTAAAAAAACTGTTTCGGATCGAAAAGCATGGCAAGGGCAGGCGGAACCCGGTGATGGCGGTGCTGAAGCATTTGTACACGCTGCTTGTGGTGTTGATTGGTTTTGTGATCTTCCGGGCAGACAACATGGGACAGGCGGCCTCAATGATCAGGGCAATGTTTTCCGGAATCTCTGTCTCTGCTCAGACAGGGCTGCTGCTGGCACAGTGCTTCACTCCGCTGACCCTGTTTGCCATAGGAATTGGTATTCTGAGCAGCACACCGATTCTGCCGATGGTCTGCCATAAAGCGGAGCGGCAGACCGGAAGCGTACGCACATGCCTTCGAGTGATAAATTATGCTGCAGTGCTGGTGCTTCTGCTGGTAGATATCCTGCATCTGTCAGCTGCATCCTATGTGCCATTTATTTATTTCCAATTCTGAGGTGGGAAAATGCAATTGAAAAAATTAGGATACATCCTGTTTGTAGGAGCTGTTGCCACAATTTGCATTTTGCCTGTGGCCGTAATGCCTTGGCAGATGGAAAAGGCAGTTGGAAATGAGCAGCTTGCTTCCTTTCCGGAACTGCGGAAAGAGGACGGAAATTTCAATACCGGCATCCTGAATGAGTTTGCGGATTATTTTGCGGATCATTTTGGCTTTCGCCATGAGATGATCACGCTGAACGATTGGCTTACGGAAACAGCATTTAAGACGCTTGACAGCAACAGTGTGCTGCTGGGAAAGGATAGTTGGCTGTTTTATAAAAGCACCCTTGAGGACTATACTGGTACAAATCTTTTTACAGCCAGGCAGAGCTATGCGGCTGCTCATGTGCTGGGGCTGATGCAAGAGTACTGTGAACAGAACGGCATCGATTTCTGCTTTACGATCGCACCGAATAAAAATTCGATGTACAGCAGTCAGATGCCGGCGCGTTATGCGGCAGCCTCTGTACGGAACGCCCAACTGCTTAAACAGCAGATGGAACAGCAGAACGTCCGATATATGGATCTGTTTGAGGTGCTGTCCAACTCTAAGGAGCAGTTGTATTACCGTCTGGACAGCCACTGGAACATGCGGGGGGCACAGCTCGCGGCACAGGCCCTGCTGAAGGAATTGAAAGGCTGCGAGGTGGAGTTTGATCCCTTTATTACTGGGGAAAAGCTTCCGCATACCGGAGATCTGTATGAGATGGTGTACCCTGCTGGAAGCGAGACGGAACAGGATACGGCATACGATTTTACATATCAGTATGACGAAAAATTCCACTCAGCGGATGATATCACGATCCACACAAAAAATTCTGAGGCAGACGGCAGTGTTTTTGTTTACAGGGATTCCTTTGGTATCAACCTGCATCCTTTCCTGGCGCAGAGCTACGGCAGTGCCTGTTTCTCTCGGAATATGCCCTACCGTCTGACGGCTGTTATGGAAGAGCAGCCCGATGTGCTGTTGGTGGAACTGGTGGAACGTAACCTGAACTGGCTGCTGGAACGCGCCCCGGAGCTGCCTGCGCCAGAACGTACGGTAGTCCCGGCGGCAGATACCGGAGCAAGATTGAAGGCACAGCGAGAGGATAGCCGCATGGAAGATACGTTCTGCCTGACAGGCAGTTTGAGCGGGCAGAATGTGGATGATGATTCTCCTGTTTATGTTCTGACAGAGACTGCGGCCTATGAGGCATCCCCCTGCGGAGAAAGCGAACAGCCGTTTACGGCATATCTCCCGCAGAACCTACGAGAGCAGGAATTGAAAGTTGCATTTCTGTCGGATGGAGAATGGGTCTGCTGTTCTCTGGTCGATTGAAGAAAAGGAATAGAAAGAAGGATAAAACAAAATGAAAGCAAGTCATAAGATGATGGGTGTAATCCTCTGCGGTGTGATGCTTCTGGCATCTGGCTGCGGGGCAAAAGCGGAAACAAGTGCATCTTCTGTAGCGGAGTCAGTGTCGGAATCGGCTTCCTCAGTGGAGTTGAAGTCGGTTTCGTCCGAGTCGGCATCAGAGGATGCATCGGAAAGCGAGGCTGTTTCGGAAACTGCTTCGGAAACTTCCTCTGTTGAAAGCAAGGCAGTGTCGGAATCACCGGCTGAATCCAAGGTGGAATCAAAAGCTGAGCCGAAGGCAAAATCCGAGCCTGCAAAGACGGAAGCAGCAGCTTCTCCCAAGGCGGAGAAACCCCAGCCGGTGGAAAGCAAGCCTGCCGGTGAGGCGGCTCCTGCAGAGCAGGCCGCTCCGGCAGAGGCTGCCAGCTTGGAAACTGCCCTGAAGTATGTGGGCAAGGATGTCTCCAAGCTGTATGCTGCCATTGGCAAGCCGACCAGTTCGGAATATGCGTCCAGCTGCATCGGTGACGGTGAAGACGGACTGCTGTATTATGATGGATTTACGGTGACGACTTACCGTGAAAACGGCAAAGAGACGGTACAGGACGCCTATTGAACATGAAGTTTGGCCTCTGGCATTCTACCGGGGGCTGAATTTTTATATGGAAAGATGAAAATGAAACGCCAAAAAATCAAGCGATATCAGTTTAGTGTGACGCAGAATACACGAAGAAGGAGAGAGGCTACGCCGTTGAAGGCTGCCGGTGTGGTACTGGTGTGCCTGTGTCTGATTGCGGGGGCTGCTTTCGGTGTCCACAAGATGATCCGGAGCGAGGCTGTGGGGTGGCAGGGAGAAGGCCTGCACCGCTATTTTGTCTCACCGGCCACTGGCACACGCGTGCAGGGCCTGTATGAGATCAACCATAGTCTCTACTACTTTGGCAGCAATCATTTTTTGAAGATCGGCTGGATCAAAGAGGATGGCTATATCGGCTATGCTGACGAGGATGGAAAAATCACCCGGGGTGAAGCCAAGGTGGACGGAAAATACTACTACTTTCAGCCAGAGACCGGACAACTGTATACCGGCTGGCTCACATTGGATGGTGTGGAGTACTGCTTTGATGAAACGGGACACCCGCGCACCGGAACCTATCAAGAGGATGGCAAAACTTGGGAGCTTGATTCTGACGGCCGGGTAAAGGGCCGACTGAATGGGTGGAAAAAGGTGGATGGCATCCTGAAATACTACGATGAGACCGGCGCACCAGCACAGGGCTGGATACAGCTTGAAGGAAAAGATTACTTCTTTGTGGATGGTATCAGCCAGGCTGGATGGGTCGAGACGGATGCGGGCACCCGCTATCTGGATGGAAACGGAAACCAGATAACAGGGTGGTGCGTGATCGATGGCCAGCCCTATGCCTTTGATGCAGGTGGTGAACTGAAGCAGGGATGGGACCATTCCCATGAAAGAAGCTACTATTTTATCAACGGCATCAGCCAGGCGGGCATGTTCCGGGAAGGCACGCTGAGCAGCGATCTGAACGGCAGCGGAAGCGTTCAGCCGAGTGGAAATGCAGCACTGGAGGAAGACCTTGCAGAGGATGCCGAGGGCGAACCGCCGGAAGAAGAACTGTTGGAAGAGCAGCCTGCGCAGACGGAAACGGAAGGTGGAAAGACCACTCCGGCAACAGAGCAACAGACGCAGCCTGCAGAGGAACCTGCGGCAGCACCGGAGACCACCCCGGAGCCGCCGATAGAACTGGAAACTCCGGCAATGGAACAGCGGGAAGAAGGGACGGAAAATGCATGAAAACGACAAGACGTGACTTCCTGTGCCTTTCGGCCATGGCATGTACCTGGCTTCTGACGGGGTGTCAGCAGCCCACTGTGGAAGAGCGGGCAGTCAGCTGGCAGCCGCAGCAGGGAAGCAGCGGACCGGCCTCTGAATCTGATCTGCTGATGAATGCGGCGCTGGACGACGATGCTGTTCTGCGGGAGGGAATCCGAATTCCCCAGAGCTTTGAACTGCCGCTGGAAGGTTCAACGGGCTTTGCAGGAGCAGCTGTGATGCCGCTGTACGAGAAACCGGATGTGACCAGTGCGGTGCTGCGCAGACTTGCAGCGGGAGATATGTTCTACATCCGGCAGGAGTCGGGATCATATTGGCAGGTCTGCCTGCTGGATGGCACCGTGGGCTGGTTGGAAAATGAATTGTGCATGATCAATCTGCCGGATGTTCTGCCCTCTATCGTGTACGAAAACCCCAACGCAACAGCATCGATCTTCAGAACATGCGGAGAGGACATTAAAGGCATTACGGGACAAAAGCTATATGATGGCCTGTTCTACAACCAGCGTCTTGGACGGGATGAGTTTGTAATGCCCATCAACTACACTATGGCAAAAAAAGTTGGTGCGGCTCAGAAAAGTGCGCTGCAGGCGGGCGATTGCCTGAAGATCGTAGAGACGTTCCGACCTTATGAGGTACAGATGCTGGTAAAAGATGCGGTATATGCCAAGGCGCGTGCCGACAAGGATTTGATGACGGAGCTGAATAAGGGAGCGTGGAATATCGGCTGGTTCATTGCAACGTCTCTTTCCAACCATCAACGAGGTGTGGCGATGGACACGACTCTGCTGCGCATCACAGAGCAGACGGAGCACAAAATGGCTGGATGTCCCTTTGTACAGGTGACGGGTGAGGAATACGCCATGCCCTCTGCCATGCACGAGTTGAGCAGTGCGGCGGCCTGCTTTACCGGGCCTGTAACATCCAACTCCGCCACTGCGTGGAAGCGGGCCACAGCGTCGGCATCCATGACAGACGGTGCCCGGCGGCTGCAGAGCTACTGCACCAATGCAGGCATGACACCGCTGGCCTCGGAGTGGTGGCACTTTAATGATCTGGATGCCCAGAATAAAGTACGTATGACCTCCGGAAACGGAAAATTCTGGCTGGATGGGTGTGTCAGCTGGAAGATGTTTGAAGCATAATTTCAGGATCAGAATTTTGGGGGAACATGGAATGAAGAAACTGGAGAAAGTAAAAAGCGGTTTTTGCTGTTTGCTGCTGATGCTGGTGGTGTTTGCAGTGCTGACGGCTTGCGGTTCCAAGGCGGCTACAGCGGCGGATAAAATTGAACTGGGACAGAAATACCTGACCGAACTGAACTATACGGAAGCTGTGGCATCTTTTACCGAAGCCATCAAGCTGGACCCGGATAACATTCAGGCGTACATGGGCCGTGCGGAAGCCTACATGGCCTTGGGTGAGTATGACAAGGCACTGGCTGACTATCGGTTTGTCAGCGGAAAGACGGAGGATATGCCCTACACACGGGCACTTTCCTACATCGGCCAGGCGGAGGCACACGAAAAAATGGAACAGCCTGCCCGCGCCGTTTCGGATTACGGATTGGCAAAGGCACTGCTGAAGGCCAGTGACGCAGGAAAGGCAGAAAACGTTTCGGAGGAGGATGTCAGCGCAAAGCTGGTGCAGGTGCTGTATGTCCATGCGGCCCTCTGCGAGACTCTGACAAATTACAATACCGCGCTGGAAGACTACAACGACCTGTTGGAGCTGGGCGAGAACACTGCCGCCAAACGGGACGAAGTGCTTTCTCAGCTGGGTGGGACGGCAGAAGACGAAAACGGCCTGACCGATGAGGAAGAGCCTGCTGCCGAAAGCACCGCGGAGGAATCGGCGGAAGAGCCGACAGAAGAACCTGCCCCGGAGCAGGAAACTGCTTCTGCATCCGGAAGTGAGCCGATGAGCGAGAAAACGAAACCGGAAGAGTCGGCTTCCAGTTCGGAACAGGAAAAAGAAAAGGCAGCACCAAGTACGGCGGCTTCGTCGCAGGCAGAAGAAAAAACAGAAGTTAACTGGGTGGAAGATACAGTAAGGTCAAAATATTCCGGCAATCGTGTGAGTGTACGATACTGCATTGGAGCAAAAAGCATCCAATTCCTGTATGATGACGAACCCAAAACGTATCATTTGTCCGCACCGCTCCAGTCCATACAGCGGGTCAAAAAGGGTGACTATGAACATTTCGTTTTTTATGTGCCGGAGGGAACGACCGTTACGGCAGACTGGTCGGGCGTCGATGGGGCGATGCTTCGCTGGGTTGAAGTGGATCATATCTTTTCGGAAGACGAACTGAAAAATGTAAATGATTCAGATGTGCAGATGGAAACGAGCATGAACGTCCGAAAAAATATAATGTATCAACAGGTGCAGAGCTGGGATTATGTAACATATACCAGTTGGGCAAGCGAGGACGGCGGTGTTGTATTTTGTGTGCAATAAATGCGGAGGAGCAAATATGATTGCGGAAAAAAGAAAGCCGCTGCTGCAGCTGGCCGCAGCAGTTCTGCTGGCGGTAATGCTCCTGACTGCCTGCGCATCCAAGGCAACAAATGCAGCAGATAAAATTGAATTGGGCCAGAAGTATCTGACCGAGCTGAACTATACGGAGGCCGTGGCCGCATTTACGGAAGTGATCGGTTTGGACCCGGAGAACATCGAAGCATACATGGGCCGAGCCGAAGCCTATAAGGGGCTGAAGCAGTACGACGATGCAAAGGCGGACTATACCACAGCCATTGAAAAAACAGACGAGATGCCCTATACCCAGGCACAGGCATATACCGGCCGAGCAGAGGTCTATGTTCTTACAGAGGAGTCTTCTGCAGCAGAAAGTGATTATACCTCTGCAATCGGCCTGCTGGATCAGGACAATGTGGGCGAAAAGGAAAATGTAGCAGCTGACCTGATTACCCAACTGAAAATCAAGATCCTGCAGCTTCATGCAGAGATCTGCATGAAGCTGGGCTGGTATGATAAGGCGATGGAGGACTATGCGCGGCTGGAAGAACTTGGCGTGGATATGTCGTCAGAACAGGGTGATGCGGAAAGTGAGACAGCTGCCCGGAGCGGAGGTGCATATACTTGGTACTATACTGGTGAGGATGGAAGCACTACCAAGGAACTGCTTACAGTGCAGGCTGGCAGCAACCAGCTGACTGCAGTGGTGGAAGTATCTCATCTGGAATCAGAGGATATTGTAAGCATGATTCTTTTTCAGGAGTTCCAGAAAAAATATGGCGCCATTGATGTGGAAAATATGTCGGTGGAGCAGATGGAATTATTGTCTTCTATCTATGAAAGTGAGTGGGACAGCTGGGCGGCAATGAACTGGCGGCCCCAGATTTTTGAGACGATCATGCTGAGCGATTCGGTCAGCTGGGTGGAAAAAACGGCGGATATGCTTTCCATCTATGTTCCCACCAATACCTGCTATCAGGATGCCGAGGTAACCTTTGTTACCTACGACGGAAAGTCAAAGAGCTATAGTATTGCGGATATGCTGGATGGTAATGCGACTACGCCGGTTTACTTGTTGGATGATTCCGGTGTAGAAGGCTCTTTTAAACTGGAATTTAAGGAAGCAAAATAAACAGAAAGGAAAACACAACAATGAAAAAACAAAGGGGATTGCAAATTCTTGCGGCAGTGGTACTGGTTCTTACCCTTTTCACGGCCTGCACATCCAAAGCAGCCAAGGCCGTGGAAAAGGTGGAGCTGGGCCAGAAGTATCTGACCGAGCTGAACTATACCGAGGCTGTGGCTTCCTTTACCGAAGCCATCGATCTTGACCCGGAGAACATTCCGGCATACATGGGCCGAGCCGAGGCTTATGTGGGCTTGAAACAGTACGACGATGCAAAGGCGGACTACACCACAGCCATTGAAAAGACCGCCGACCAGCCCTACACGCAGGCAGAAGCCTATGTGGGCCGTGCGGAGGTGAATGAGCTGACAACGGCCAACGAAGACGCGCTGAGTGACTATGAAGCAGCATCCACAGCGCTGGATACTGTGGATGTGGAAAAAATCACCGATGTCACCGAGCAGATGCTGGAAGCGTTGAAGATCAAGATCTACAACGCCTGCGCCCGGCTGAAAGCGTTTTTTGGTCAGAATGAAGCCGCAGCGGCTGACTACACCAGTGCGCTGAACAGTCTGGACAAGCTGCCGGAGGATACCGATGTTCTGGATGTGAAAGCGACCAAGATCGTGTCTTATACAGGCCGTGCCGATGCCAATGCGGCACAGGAAAAGTATGAGGAAGTTCTGCCGGACTATGATGCACTGATCGCACTGGGCGAGGACAAGGCCGCAGACCGTGACGCCATTCTGGCTGCCGGAAGCCTTGCAAAGAGCAAAGCCGGTGACCTGCACAGCTCTGACAGCTGGCTGGATGAAGTGAATCACACAGACTATGCGGAGGATATCCAGCTGACTGAAGCACAAAGCGTACTGAGTCAGGCCGCAGCTGCGGCACAGGCCGACGGAACCAAGGCTTATGACAAGGTGAAAGAGCTGCTCTCCACCGACGCAGCCAAGACCGCCATGCAGAATCTGCTGGCCCGTGGCTACCAGCTGCGCTATTACGATGCCGATGGCAAGATGTTGGCTGTCTATGTCGGCGACACTGCATGGGCAGATGTGAACGAAGAGGAAAACGGTGTGGTCACCGCCGACGAACTGGCGGCAGCGGCACAGCCCACGGCCGAGGATGTGAGCGGCGTGTCCCTTTCCAATCTGTACGTCTATTACGGTGACTGTACGGGCCGCAGCCGTGAGGGCGAGGGCCTGTGGTTCATCCTGAACCCCGGCAAAAAAGACCTGACCGCTGAGACCTATACATGGAAGAACGATAAGCCGAAGGACGGCTTCAAGCAGAAGGAAGAACCGAAAGCTGCTCCGGCTGCAGCTGCAGCCTCGGCGGCAAATGTGCAGATGACCTCCTACACGGCGTCCGATGCATATGCGCCCAATTATCAGGGCGTGGTAACAACAGTGTCGGCAAAGATCACCTATGGTGTGGGCGGAAACACGATCCGTGTGGTCGAAAACTGGATGGACAACGGCGAGCTGCGCAACAGCTATGACGCCAAATTCACCCTGAGCGGCGGCACTATCACGCGGGCGGAGCGGGACGGATACAACGGCACGTTCTATGTAACGGCGGGAACAAAGGTCAAGTCTGTCATGACCACCGAAACGCGGAATGGCAGCTCCAGCACGTACAACCGCACCTCGGACGGCATGTATGCAGGCTTTGGCAGCTACGGCGTGCTGATCGTAGACGAAACGACCGGAAAGAGGGTTTATTAAAAAGCCTTTTGCCGGATAAAATCAACGCAAGCACCACGCAGGAATGGGAAGATGGCGGACAGGGAAGATCGCACTATAAAATCGTGCGCGGCGAAGATACGACCATCGGCGTGGCCGTGGGCTGGCTGGCAAATGGCCAAGCATGGACGGTCATTGTGACGCTCTGACCCTCACCGGAAAATAAAAATGAAAAAGGGGCTGTTGCACAAGCTCCAACAAAAAGACCAGAGTTATTTAGCCGAAAGGTTTTACAACTCTGGTCTTTTGTTTTACGTCGCTTTTGGCAGTGTGCAAGAAAAAGCGTAACCGCCCAGCGAAAGCACGTCCCCAGAAAGACAAGAGGCACCCGACTCGGAATCGGGTGCCTCATTTTGTCATTCTGAACAAAGAATCCTTCCAGACATTCTCTCTTGCAGCTTTCTCCCAGAGAACGCTCCGATATAAACTTGCTCCGTTCCGGCGGCAGATAGCTGTAACGCCCACGTTGTGTTTTGACGAAAATGTCATATTCATCCTGCAGGATGTTTTGAAAATCTTCATACGAGATTGCTTTCTCACGGGCGGCGGCAACGGCATCCCGGATAAGCTGTTTCTGTGTTTGAAACTTTGTCGGGTTGGGCGTAAATCCTTTCTCATCGATTTCCTGCTTTTTTTCATCCAGCCGCCGCTGTGCCCAATACTCTGCTTCGGTCACACCCGTTCTGGATGGTGACAGCAAATCGACCTGATGCAGAAATTCACGGTTGCACAAATCCATGAGGGATTTCTGCAGATGCTTCAGGTACTCGTTTGTTACATGGTGCTTGTACCCTGCCTTGCAGTCGATGGGCCGTTCCATGAAGGGCTGCGGCGGCACATCCAGTTTCCGCAGACTGTTGATTACGATATGCACATGAATGTTGCCGCTGCCATTATGCCCGTCCATGTGCGTACAGACCAATGCCTGATGCCCCGGAAAATTTACTTTTGCATATTCCAGTCCAAGCTCCTGCGCCCGTTTCCCCGTCAAGCAATTTTCTGTGCTGTCCCGTGGATCAAAGCTGATAATGTAATGGTGGCTTTTGATTTCATCCTTGTTTTTGTTCTTCTGATATTCGCGGTTCAGCTGCTGGCAGGCCGCATCGAAGGAATAGGGTTCACAGTTCAGGCCGTCCAGATAAAACTCATTCCGCATGATGCGATTTCCGTTCTGGTCAAGGATCGGAGTTTTCCGAAACTCGTCATGCTTGAAAATCAGGTACTCCAGCGCAGCACCATAGTTGGAACTCTTACTTGCGATGTGCTTTAAGATTGCCATAGTTCTTTCCTGCCATTTCTGCGACCTGCTCCCGCATTTCAAAAATACAGGAAATCGCATGGTTGATGTTTTCGTGCATCGCACGGGACTGGATACCGCCGCTGTTGAAGAACGCCGCGATCTGGTTCAGGTTGTTCCCGATGGCGGCAAACTCCCGTGTGATGGCTTCGATCTCGTCCGGGTGGACATAGAACACATACGAGGTATTCACGCGGCCTTTCATCAGCATCTGCGCTGCAAATTCAGAGAGGGTCATTCCGGCATCTTCTGCCTGCCGGTGTAAAAGTTCATGTACTGTTTCTGTAACTCGTGCGGAGATTACTTTTGTCTTTACGATAGATTTCACTTTTTTCTTCGTTCGTGGCATGGGGTCTCCTTTCCAAAATCAAGAATTTGATTTTCCCGGCAGTGCATCTGCACTCCGGCTGTGACCTGCTGCAGCAGGCCACCAACAGGCAAAATCATGTGATTTTGCACGATGTGAGGGTATGGGGAGCGCAATCCCCATCAAGATGCCGCTGTAGAGAAACCGCCCGTAGGAGCGGTTTCGTATACAAAGGCGAATCTTGCTCTTAACTACCGTCCACTCTGTCCCGGCCCGTTCCTGCCCGATTTTCTCCGGCGTATTTTCCGGTAAGACGTGCAGAATGCACATTCAGTACCAGAGGTATCCTGCTGGGGTGGCTCATGCGATTTTCAAGGTGCGATGTGACTTTGTAAGGAATCGGGGAATTTCATCAGTGATACCGTAGCGAATTGGCTTACTTTTGAAAACACTTCCTATACCCTATACAAACTTTAAGATGTGTTTTTAAACCGGGTCTTTTGAAAGTTCAAAGAAAATTCATTTTTCCAACGTTCCCCTCTACCTATAACATTCTAAAAGGGGTGTTTGGCAACCAGTTTTTCAAATTTTGTTGAACTGCCTAATTTTAGAATATAGATTTTGTTCATTTTCCACTTATAGAACCAGAGGAAAGCCGTTTCACAAAAGATTTTGAAAACCCCTACACTAATAGGAATCCGCAGAGCCGTTTTGGAATACAGTTCTGAAAAAATTTATAATTTAAAATAAAAAGAAAAACGGCAAAGTTCAAAATCGAACCTTACCGTCATCCATAGAGATGTCTTATAAAGTAAAAATACTGCGGCAGACAGGTGTTGCGCCTGCTCATCGTGGACATATTGCTATTTTAACATTGTGTAACTGTTACTGATATTCATGCACTGAAAATTTTTGTAGATTACAGCAGTGCAGTTTCTATCAAGCTATTGCTTTTCTCTTTTTCCAGATATATAATTCAGACAAGCCAATTCGATTTATAGGTTTTGTTGGGAGGTTTTCTCATGGCAAAAGATCGTATTGAAAGCAAGTATGTCACTGTAGCCCCCGGTGTGGAGTTACATATCTTGGAAAAAGGCGAAGGTAAACCGTTGGTCTTCATTCCCGGCCTGACCTTCTCTGGTGAGATTTTCAAGAACCAACTGGAGTATTTCTCCTCTGAATATCGTATCATTGCTATCGATCCTCGCGGCCAAGGCTATTCTGCCAAAACCGTGGATGGCAACGACTACCTGACTCACGGTCGCGATGTAGCTGGTCTGATTGATGCATTGGGTCTCAAAGATATTGTCCTGATTGGCTGGAGCACGGGCAACCTTGACACATGGAGCTACGTGCAGCAGTTCGGCAAAGACAAGCTGCGCGGCGTTGTGACTATCGATATGTCTCCGCTCCCGCTCTCCCCTGACCCGAAGTGGTGGACTGAGGGCACGATTGAAGAGCTGTCTCAGGTCGCCACGCAGGTGCTGACTTCTTCTGAGGGCTGCCGTGAATTCTTCAGCGAATATGCGACTGGCGTCATGATCCAGCATAAGATGGAGCCTGATGAGCTGGAGTATCTGCTGGATATTTCCGGCCGCACGCCGTACTGGATCTGCCGTCAGCTGTTCTGCGACGCTGTGTTCTCCAACTATCTTGAAGTCGCAAAAGATGTCGGTGCAACGATGCCCAGCCTGATGTTCATTGCAGAACACTGGCAGGACATTGCAAAGCCCTTTGTCGAAACACAGCTTCCCGGTTACGACACCTACGTCATGGGCGGTCACCTGATGTTCTATGAGTACCCCGAAAAGTGGAACCGTGTTCTGGAAGACTTTTTGAATAAGCTATAATGTGATTTCAGCCGCCTGTGGTTCATTCCGCAGGCGGATTTTTTGTGTAATCTCCGGGTCACGCAGTGACTCAAACATTGGGTGATTCTTCTTTTCCGCACCCTCTGCGGCATCCGTGTCAGGACGATTTGCTGAACGCTTTCTTCATCTTTTCTTTTGCTTCATCCGGCACATCGATTAGCCCGAACCGATAGAACATTCCGTATATATAGGTCACACCCCGGATATCGCCCAGTGCTTTCGGTCGTTCAACTACTTCTCCTACCTTTTTAATATGGCTCAGAGCTAGCCGCACGGAACTCCACGCCAGGCTTTTACTATTCTCTCTGCGATCGATCCACAGTTCTTTTGTGTACTCGCCGTTCCTGCCCTTTTTAATTTCGTAAGAGAATGGCAACCCGGAGTACGTCTTAAATTTTACTCCAGTATAGGCCAGAACCACACCCCAGAAGTTTTCTTCTGTCGGATCAACCCTCCATCGCTTCATTGCTCTAAATCTCCGCTGCCGTTCTGCTCCAACACTGATCTTATCTTTTTCTGTACTTGGGTAGTACACGCCTTTTTTATACGGAAGATATGAGGTGACGGAGGCTTTGGAGAGCTGGAGAGCATTTGCGGTTGAGAGGATGGCATCTTTATAGTTCTGTATTTCTCGGTACTCTTCAAAGGTATCCTGTACCTTCTCCGCCACTTCCGATTCATACACGTCGGCTGTGATGAGCAGCTTCCGTACCTTTATTGGATTTAATCCCAGTTCCTCACCGATGGCCTGCAAGGACATCTCAGAATTATAAAGTGCCACAGCACTTTCCATCTGCTCTTTCAGATTTTTCCCGGCA
>OIYY01000372.1_pt1 | contig 32213 bp, 29 predicted proteins | sample 1588341 | NCBI WGS metagenome assembly OIYY01 (sample SAMN03283287) | human gut metagenome | biome: human-associated habitat; material: feces | host: Homo sapiens | place: Peru | collected 2012 | reverse complement strand
CACAACTGTCTTTAAGTCTTCGTCCACGTCCTCTGTCACGCCCGTGCTTCTTACCACGCCGCCAAAATACTTGTTGCTCATGGAAACCGTGCGGTTGACGAGATTTCCGAGGATGTTGGCAAGATCGGAATTAAAGCGCTCCACCACCAGTTCCCAGGTAATCACACCGTCGTTCTCAAATGGCATCTCATGCAGTACAAAGTAACGGGTTGCATCCACGCCGAACAGATCCACCATATCGTCCGCATAGATCACATTTCCCTTGGATTTGCTCATCTTGTCTCCGCCCTGTAAGAGCCACGGATGTCCGAATACCTGCTTCGGCAGCGGGAGATCCAGCGCCATCAGGAAAATCGGCCAGTAAATCGTATGGAAACGGATGATATCTTTTCCGATCAGATGTAAGTCTGCCGGCCAGTTTTTGTTGAACAAATCACTGGAATTGCCGTCTGCATCGTATCCGATCTTGGTGATATAGTTGGTCAGAGCATCCAGCCACACATAAACGACATGTTTTGGATCGAAATCTACCGGAATACCCCAGGAAAATGATGTCCTGGAAACGCAAAGATCCTGTAATCCCGGAAGCAGGAAGTTGTTCATCATCTCATTTTTTCTGGAAACCGGCTGGATAAATTCCGGATGCTCATTGATGTAGTCAATGAGTTTGTCTGCATATTTACTCATTTTAAAGAAATATGCTTCTTCTTTTGCCGGCTGAACCTCGCGTCCGCAGTCCGGGCATTTTCCGTCCACAAGCTGTGACTCTGTCCAGAAAGATTCACAGGGGGTACAGTACATTCCCTCATAGGCTCCCTTGTAAATATCTCCCTGATCGTAGAGACGCTTGAAGATCTTCTGTACCTGTTTCTCATGATCCTCATCGGTAGTACGGATGAACTTATCATAAGAAATATTTAACAGGTCGCACAGTCCGCGGATCACGCCGGCGATCTTGTCCACATGCTCCTTGGGTGTGATACCGGCTGCCTCTGCCTTCAGTTCGATCTTCTGTCCATGTTCATCGGTACCGGTCTGGAAATATACATCATAGCCTTCCAGTCTCTTGTATCTTGCGATTGCGTCTGCCAGTACAATCTCATAGGTGTTTCCAATGTGCGGTTTACCTGATGTGTAGGCAATCGCGGTGGTCATGTAAAACTTTCCTTTGCTGCTCATCTTCATTCTCCTTTTCTACATTAAATATAACACGGCATTTTCCATGAAATATTTGTGTGTCAAAAAATACATAAAATTTTATATAGTAAATTGCATAACACCATATCCATTTGTTCCAACTGTAAGCAAATAAGAATTTCTAAATGTACCTGATTGAAATAAAATAAATATGACGCAGCCGTCCTAAATGAGCCATCCAGGCTCTTTAGGACTCATTCTGACATCCATGTCAGAATGCTACTGTTTTTGCAACAGGTACATTAAGAACTTCTAATTTGCTTCCAAAGTCACAAACATGATATGCTTTTATGCAATTTACCACATATAATATTTAATGTACCTTTTTGACTCACTTCCTTTCGAAAAAAAATCCCGCCTTCTATAAAAGAAGACGGGTGTTATCCGTGTTACCACTTCTATTTTACACATACCTTACAATATGTGCCTCATGAAGTATCCTGCAATACTTCCCGCTATAACAGGCGGTCCTGTCGAAGCCTTGTCTCTTAGGATTCAGCCCCGCCACTCCAAAGCCATCTTCCATCTATCACCCTTGATTCCATCTCAGCTAAACCCTGCGGTTCATTGGAACTCTCTGTACAATTCCGATAAATGTACTCTCTTCTTCCTTGCGTTTATCATCTAGGTGTAAAACTAACACAATTTATTTGAAAAGTCAACCGTTTAAAGGAAGTGCCTCCTTATTCCACATGGAAATACTGTACGCTTCCTGCCAGCTGGTCAGCAATCTCACGAAGCTGCTCTGCGCTCATGTATACCTGCTTAAAGGTATCTACAACCTCTTCCGTATCTTCGTAAGTCTTTTTCGTTCCGGATACGCTGTCCTGCGCTATATTAGAAAGAGTCTCAACTGCCTGCAGGACCTCATTTCTCACATTCGCAAGATGCTCTGTGGTCTCTTTAATCTGCTGGATACTCTGCATGGAATTGGCAATCTGTGCCACTACCTCTTCCACTACCTTCTGGGTATCCTGCATGCTCTCGCTCTGGCTCATAATGATTTCCTGCATCTTCTGCATAATCTCTACAGCCTTCTGGGAATCCTCACTTAACATCATGGCAGTCTCTTCTATTTCACTGCTGGACTGGTTGGACTGCTCGGATAATTTCTTAATCTGTTCTGCAACAACTGCAAATCCTCTGCCGCTTTCACCGGCTCTGGCTGCCTCAATGGATGCATTCAGACTGAGTAAATCCGTTTCTTCTGCTATGGATGTAATAAATGCAGTTGCCTTATGAATCTGCTGCACAGAATCATTCGTACGGTTGGTCTGTTCCTGTACTTCGCCGATAATCTGTTCTACTTCGCTGTTAATATGCTGCAGGTTTGATAGTGTTTCTGCTGCTTTTTCACTGGACTGATGCATGAATTCCGCATTGCTGTTTAATGCTTCTACCTCTGCGGAAGTCTCTGTAATATTTTCTCCCATCAGACGCATATGCTCAGAAGTACTCTTTGAATTTTCCGCCTGTTCGGCAGAATTCTCCACAATCCGGTTTACAGCGGAGCGTACCTTATTCATCGTTCCATTGGTATTATCTGCCGCTGTTCCAAGTAAAGAGGATGCCTCTAACAGCTTCTGGACATTCTGATTAATTTCAAGAATCGTCCTCTGCATCGCATCACACAGGGTAATCGTAACTCTGGAAAGGTCTCCGATTTCATCCTTGCTCTTAAGCAGCTTTTTATTCACCTGCACATTCAAATTGCCTGCTGCAATCTTCTCTACTGTTTTAATACTGGTTCTGATATTCTTACTGATCGTGCTTGCCAGTTTCGTGCTGACAAGCAGGCAGACCAGCATAATTGCTGCCACGGCTGCCACAATCGATCCTAAAAGCCGCATTACAACAGCATCTTTATTCTGCTTGTTGGTTCCGACAAAAATCATTCCCACAATATCCGTATCGGAGCCATTCTGATATACCGGCATAAAATAACCATAATTTAAAGTTCCTTCTATAGATACTGCTTCACTAAAATATTCTTCTCCACCATTTAATACTTTTTCTACAATGACATCTCCCGCTTTGGATTTTAAAATACGATTTCCATTCTCATCCATTGCCGAAGTCATGATTCGTTTATCTCCATAGAAAAAAGTTACATCCATTCCGGTATTATCTTTAATCCGGTCTACCAGATTCTCTGATTTGGAAATATTGTAACTTCCCTTCCAGATATCCCCATTACTGGTCTCAAGATAATCTCCGGTATTCTGGTCATATGCTGCCAACGTTGCGGCAGCAGTTCCCTTTAATGCATCCTTTGTCTCATCCATCATGGAATTCTTTACCATGGTTACGGTAAATAGTATGGTGATAATTCCTAATATCAATACCGGTCCAATTGTAATTGCCAGAATTTTTTTCTTTAGATTCATTTGCTTCCCCCTACTCTACCACTTCAACCGTCTTAAAATACCAGTCTATTCCTCCGGTAATTGTCGCATCATCTAATGTTTTTCCTTCTTTTCCTACGGTTTCTCCGGTATTGGTCTCAATTACACCATCAAACACTCCATTTTCCCCGGAAAGAATCGCTGCCTTTGCCTCCTCTACTTTCTCCTCAGTTCCATCTGCGCAGAAATCAGCAAGCGACGTAAGTCCTACCAGGTTCTCATTCATTCCTCCATAATAATTGCTGCCATCCCAGGTTCCGTCGATAACACTCTGCACTGCTGATGTATAATAGGCACTCCAATTCCAGATAACACTGCAAAGACAAGCCTCCGGTGCATTTTTACTCATATCGGAATTATAACCGATACTGTAAACGCCTTTTTCCTGTGCCAATGTCTGCGGATATTCTGTATCACAATGCTGTGCAATTACATCACAGCCCATGTTAAGAAGTGTCTCCGCAGCCGCTTTCTCTCCATCCGGGTCAAACCAGCTGTTTGTAACTTTTACATAGACCTTTGCATTCTGATTGACAGAATAGATTCCCATTGCAAATGCATCAATTCCACCGGTTACCTCTGAATTGGTTGAATCCATTGCTGCCACATAACCGATTTTATTGGACTTTGTATTCATGCCCGCTACGATTCCGCTTAAGTAACGCGCCTGATAAATTCTTCCGAAATAATTGTTAAAATTCTTTCCATTACTCATATATCCGGTTCCATGAGAAAAATAAACATCCGGATATTCTTCCGCCATCTCTGCGGTGGTCTCCATATAACCCCAGCTTGTAGTAAAAATAATATTGCAGCCTTCGTCAATACATTCCTGTATTGCTGCTCTGGTTGCATCTGCATCAGTGTCCGAAATATTAATTTTACGCACAATCTGGTCATCGGAAAGATTTAAGTTCTGCTGCATTCCCTGAATACCAAGATCATGGGTATATGTATAACCACTTCCCTCTGCCGGATCGGATAGATGAATGACACCTACCTTAATCTCATCCTTCGGTATCCCTCCGGTATCACCCGATGTGTTATCCGCCACTGCTTCCGTGCCTTCTTCTACGCTGTCGTCACTTCCTTCATTAGTGGCATAATCGTCTAACTGCGTGCTTTTCCCGCACCCGGAAAAAACCAAGCTGGCTATCACTAATAAAGCACCGGTCAGCTTTATCATTCGTTTCTTCATAAATTGCTGCACCTCCCTATACCCTTCTCTTCCCTATTGGTATACCATTTATTATATCTTATGTTTTTTCATAATACAACCTACCCATTGGCATGATTTTCTCAAAACAAATGGGTAGGTTGTCCACTAATCTTCAAAGATATTCAGTTTTGCTCCACATTTTCCACAGAACTCGGTGTCCTCCGGAACGGTTGCACCACACTGCGGACACTTCCGTGCTCCTTTAATCTTTAATACTTCCTCCTTCATATGGTCAATTGCTGCAAATGCCTCTGCAATTGCCTGCATCTGCTGTCCATATGCACCATCTGCTTCATCCTTGTGGTCTTCATAATAAAGCTTTCCAATCTGTGCATACTGCTTTTCAATAAAATCCTCTTTTGCCTTGATGTCAAGGTTTAACTTTGCAGTTCCGGATAAATCCTTTGCCTTCTGTGTGACATCCCTTCCTGCAGTTACCAGTTTCTCTCCCATGCGGTCAAAAAAATCCATTGTATATCCTCCTGTTCTTACTATATTCCCCTGTGCGTCCGCACTTTACCTGATTATATACCTCTTGATATTGCTTTTCAATTGGGCGAATCTTAAAAAAGAATAAAGTTTTGGTCAAACGGATGTCTGCACTGTTTACCGAGCCCGGACGCGATATAAGGGCTGCAAGGGGCACTAAGAATTTCGAATAAAATTAGTCTGTTCCGGCAACCGGCGCAAATTCACATCCATGTTCATCTGCGCCTCGGCGGCACGTCCCTGTGCCGCCGTTGCCAGATGCTATCCGAAATTCCAAGTGCCCCTAGCAGCCCTTATCATGCATCCGCACTTCGATAAACCGTGCAGATATCTATTTTCCCTAATACTCGTACCTCTTCCCCGGAAAACTTCATTCTTTTTTAAAGATTTTTCCAGATAAAATGTGCTATACTCTAGGTACGAATGCGAACCACAAGGAGATATCTATGAAGCAAAGATTTATTGCCCTGATTTGTATTGCCACCCTGGTCTTTTGCGGATGTGGTGGGAAGAAACAGTCTTCTGTACAGACGGATTCCGGCAGTGAACAGCCGGACGCTACAGAAGAGTCAACAGAACAGTCCCGGAATGACCCGGTAACAATAACATTTAATTCCAAAACAGAGACTTATCATGCCGATGATTTATCTACTGTTTTATTATATACCTCCTATCAGAAACCCATGGTGACCATAGACGGTCATCCGAAGATTTCCAAAACCATTACACAATCTTTAAACGAAGAACTGGATGCTTTCCAGGATGCCCGATTAGAAAGTCTGCTTTCCGCAAGAATTTCTTTTGCTGAGTCACCGGATTCCTTTTCCGCCTATCACTTAGATGAGGATTTTTCCTGTACCAGACAGGACAGCCGGATTATCTCTTTTGAGAGTACCAGAAAAGAATTTACCAGTGAGGAGACCCACAGTGCTGCTTATGGTGGGTTTAATTATGATCTGGAAAATGGCAAAACACTTTCTCTTTCTGATATTGCTACAGATTCCAATGCCCTGATAAACAGTGCACTTTCTTTTATTAACCAGCAGCTTTTGTTACCGAACTACGGCAAAGTCAGCCAGCTTGCCAAACATGACGGCTCCGATGTATCTTCGAACCTTTTGGAACATGTACTAAGGGATGGCAACTGGTATTTTACCAGAGGCGGTATTACCTTTATCGCCAATCATGGTGCTATTACACCGTCTTATTCCGGTACACTTTTATTTTCCGTTCCTTATCAGCAGCTGAATGCTCTGAAGGCTGAATATCATTACACCGGTAATTTTCAGCTGAACGCTTTAATGGGGTCTGCTGTTTCTGCAGATATGGATGGAAACGGAGAAATGGATGCCGTCTACTATGACACCACTTACAACGAAGAAACGGGAATGCTTTCTTCTACTCTGACGGTAGATGGAACCGATTATTCTGAAATGCTTTATAATGGCGACTTTACCTTATCCCGCAGCGCCGCCTCCGATATAACAAATGAATATTATCTCATTGACCTTGATACAACAGATGAATATATCGAGCTTGCCATCCCGGATGATGGATTAAGAACAACCTATTTCTTCCGCTATGCCGGCTTTCATCTGGAATACTTAGGTTCCATTCCGGACCTGATAGACAGCTCCACCTTCCAGCTTAACAATGTACTTTCCCAGTTAGAAGAATCGGAAAATTAGTCCGCATTCTGTTGAACCTGCCACCGGCAGCTTCTTACGGATATTTTTGCTTCTCGTATAACAAAATAAGAAGCCCACAAAAACGGGCTTCTTATTTCTTATCAAATATATTATCTCATACAGATATAGACCATATATCCCGCATAGGAAAGCAGCATAATTGCTCCTTCAATGCGGTTTATTTTCTGCCTGCTCCAGGCAAACAGCAGTACCATTATGCTCATGGCAATTAAGATTACAATATCAATCACATTTTCCATGATAAATGCGACCGGACTTATGGTTGCGGCAATACCAAGAACAAAAAGGATATTGAAAATATTAGAACCGATGACATTTCCCAGAGCCATATCTACTTCATTTTTACGGGCTGCCACAATAGAGGTTACCAGCTCCGGTAATGACGTTCCCATTGCTACTATCGTAAGCCCGATTAAATTCTGGCTCAAACCAAATGCTGCTGCAATGGCAGAAGCACTGTCTACTACCATGTCGCCGCCAAATGCAATGGCTGCTGCTCCACCCACAATGTATACAAGACAGAGCCATACCGGAATTGGCTTCGCACGCTCAATCTCATCTGCTTCTTCAGAAGCATCTGTTGTAATTCCTGCTGTTCTTGCCTTTAATGCAGAACGCACCATCCAGAACATGAAGAGAGCAAAGAAAATCAATAAAATCACACCATCTATTCTGCCAACGCTCATTCCAATGTAGCCCAGCACTAAAAGCAGGGCTGCCATAAGCACAGAAAATGGGAATTCCTGCTTTATAGTCTTTTTTCCTACTGCAAGTGGTGTAATTACGGCACAAAAGCCACAAACCACCATCAGGTTAAAGATATTTGAGCCAACTACATTACTGACTGCCAGGGCATTGTTTCCGGAAATAGATGCTGCCACACTGACGGCACATTCCGGCAGGGACGTTCCCATTGCCACTATCGTAAGTCCGATAATCAACGATGGCACCTTTAATTTCTTTGCAATTCCCGAGCTTCCTTCTACAAAGAAATCTGCTCCTTTAATTAACAGTACAAAACCAACTACCAGTAATACATACGTCCAGATTGTTGTCATTTTACGTTCCTCCTTATTTTAAAATGCCAGGATTCCAAGATGCTCCAGTAAAATCTTAAGTCCGATTAAGATAAGAATTATACCACCAGCCAATTCCGCCTTCTTCTTATATCTGTTTCCAAAGAAGTTTCCTACATACACACCAATGACAGAAATTACAAAGGTTGTAATCCCGATGATGGAAATTGCCTCAACGATTGGTACCTGCAGAAATGCAAATGTGATTCCAACGGCAAGGGCATCGATGCTGGTTGCGATTGCCAGAATAAACATCTCTTTGAGATCCAGTGGCGGATCCATTTTCCCGACTTCTACTGCTTCATCCTTTTCCCGGATTGCTTCCACTACCATTTTTCCACCGATAAATCCTAACAGGATAAATGCAATCCAGTGGTCAATGCTTGTAATATACTGTTCAAACTGGCTTCCCAATACCCAGCCAATAAATGGCATCAGTGCCTGAAAACCTCCAAAAAACAAGCCAATTACAAGACATTGCTTTTTGTTTACCTTCCGCATGGAAAGTCCCTTACAAATAGACACTGCAAAAGCATCCATCGAAAGACCTGCTCCCATCAGTAAGAGTGTAAAGAACATTACCATAAACACAAATTCCTCCGATAGTATAATTTAAAATGAGACTGCATGTATGCAGTTATCCTGTGCTGCATACATGAGTCTCATTCATTAAGATTTGCCAGGCCTTCATCAGACCGAGGTTGTTGACAAATCACGTATTCACGCGAACTACTCCCTCACGGATTGTTATTCAAATATACGCTAAATGATAATTTATGTCAATTCTTTCCATTCTTGTTCTTCCTAAAATACAATTTCTATGGTGGTTCCCTCATCCAGCTCACTGTCCAAGCAGAGGGCAGCATTATGCTGTGCCACAATGTGTTTTACAATGGCAAGTCCAAGACCAGTTCCACCGGTAGACTTCGAACGGCTCTTATCTACCCGGTAAAACCGCTCAAATACACGTTCCTGGCATTCCTTTGGAATTCCGATTCCGGTATCCGCTACACTTAAGAACGGACGCTCATCCTTTGTTCCTACCGTTACTGTAACACTTCCGCCTGACTTATTATAGCGGATGGCATTGCTGCAAAGATTATAAAAGACTTCATCCATCAGTCCCTTGTTTGCCATGATCATGGTGCTTTCTCCCTGCAACGTCAGCCTGATTCCCTGCTTTTCCGCCGTCACCTGCATCATCTGCACACAGTTCTCTGCCAGTTTATAAAGATCGATTTTTTCCATTTCCATCTGGTGGTCTGCCTCATCCAGTTCTGAAAGCTTTATAATATCATTAATCAGGCTTAACAGCCGGTTGGCATTGGAATGTATCTCATTAGAGAAACGGATGGTATCCTCTTTGCCGGTCATTCCGTTTCCGATTAATTCTGCATAACCGGAAATTGCTGTCAGCGGTGTCTTTAATTCATGGGATACGTTCGCGGTAAATTCCTGGCGAAGCTGCGCATTATTGATAATATTGATGTGCTGCTCCTTAATAGTATTCACAAAAGGCCGGATTTCTTCATATACATTATTTTCATCCACCAGCATAATATTCGTCGCCAGCTTCTCGATAGGCTCTACCAGCTTCTTCGTCAGATAATGGGAAATTCCCATACAGACAAAGAGGATACAAAGTGCAATTACCAGTACAATCACTAAAGTATTTACCATAATACGGTTTACACTGACGGAATCCCTTCCGATTCGAAGCACATTTCCATTCTGTAAACGCTCCGCATAGTAAAACGTATGGGTTCCGGAAGTGGCCGAGTAACGGACGGCTTCGCCTTCACCTTTTTCCCTTGCTTCAATAATTTCCGGGCGTTCATTATGATTATCCATCTCGTCTTTATTTAACAGACTTTCATATAATACTTCCCCATCTGCTCCAATCAATGTGATTCGAAGGTCATCATCGATGGGATTATACGGGTCTTTTTCTATTCCTGCTGCAAGGTCATCTATATTCAAAAGCTCTATCACATGGGCATAGGCTTTCAAATCTCCAAATACCTGCTCTTTTAAGATATTATAATACACTAACATAGCAGACAGCGCTGTGACCACAATGGCAAGCGCTGCTATCATAATAAATCGTATATTTATTTTTTTCTTCATGAATGCTCCTACGGCTCCATCACATAGCCCACATTGCGGACGGTTTTAATCTGTTGCCCGCCATCGCCAAGCTTGTGCCGGAGCGTCTTTATGTGCATATCTACAGTACGGCTTTCTCCTTCGTATTCAAATCCCCAGACCTGATTCATCAGCTTGTCACGGGATAATACTATGCCCTGATTTATCATAAGGTATTTTAATAGTTCAAATTCTTTAAAAGTAAGCTCACAGGTTTCTCCCTGAACGGTTACGCTGTGACGCTTATTATCAATCTCTATGCATCCACAGGTTAATGTATCACCATCATCTTCCTTTTCGGTACGGCGGAGTAATGCTTTCACTCTGGAAATCAGCTCCATCACGCCAAAAGGCTTACTGATATAATCATCTGCACCCATATCCAGTCCACGGACTTTATCAATCTCTGTGGTCTTTGCCGTTACCATAATCACAGGAGTCTTTTCTGTTGCCGGATTTTTCCGGACACGGCTTAAAATTTCCAGTCCATCCTCTCCCGGCAGCATAATATCTAACAACATCAGGGATGGTGCCTGCTCTGACACTCTCTGGAAGAAATCTTTTCCGTTATCAAATTCCTCTACTTCAAAACCACTGTTTTTTAATGCATAACGTTCGATTTCCCGTATGTTTATATCATCTTCTACGATATAGATAAGTGCCATTGCATTTTCCTCCCGGCTTTTTTATTTTTCCGGCAAAGCGTATTTTTCTGTATATTCTTTTACCTGCTCTGCAAATTTTCTATTGTCTTCTTCATCCATATGTGCCGTCAGGTCATGCTCTTCTACCTCTTTATCCTGTTCCTGGATCAGGCAGACTGCAATGTTGGAACAATGGTCGGATACACGCTCATAGTTGGTAACGATATCTGCCAGCACCAGTCCTAACTCGATAGAACATTTTCCTTTCCGAAGACGTTTGATATGTCGTTTCTTAATTGCTTTATTTAATTCATCAATAACCTGCTCTAACGGTTCTACGGTCTTAGCCAGTTCTTCATCATCGGCAGCGTATGCAGTCATGGTACGGCAGAGAATGTCTTCTACTGCTTTTCCAAATACATGCATTTCTTCCTCTGCTTTCTTAGAGAAAACCAGCTCCTTCTTTGTCATCTCAATAATGGAATCTACGATATTCGCTGCATGGTCCGAAATACGCTCAAAATCTGTAATACAATGTAACAGCGTAGATACATTCTGGCTGTCTGCATAAGTCAGATTCTGACTGCTTAATTTCGTCAAATAAGCCCTCAGCTTGTCCTCGTATTTATCTACAAGATTTTCCTTTGCAATAATGTCGTCCGCTACTTCCTGTGTATAATTCTCCAAAAGTCCGATTGCTTCTAAAAAGGAATCCTTGGAAAGGTTTGCCATCTCAATGGACATGCTATGGCACTGCTCAATGGCAAAGGATGGTGTTGCAAGGAAACGGTCGTCTAATAACGGGAACTCCTGTACCTCTTTCTTGCTCTTTTCCTCTTCGGTAATCGGAAGTGTCAGATATGCCAACTTCTCCAGTACTTTTGTAAATGGGAATAAAATTACGGTTGCAAATATATTAAAGATACTGTGAATCAGTGCAATTCCTGCTACACCAACTGTATCATTCGCAAACGGGAAATGAATAACTGCATTCAAAATACTATATAATGTCAGGAACAATACGGTACCAATAATATTGAAATACAGATGCACAAAAGCAGTACGCTTTGCATTCCGGTTTGCTCCAACAGAAGAAATCATAGCTGTAACACAGGTTCCAATATTCTGTCCTAAAATAATCGGAATAACTGAGCCATAAGTAAATGCTCCTGTTACAGACAGTGCCTGCAGTATACCTACAGATGCGGATGAGCTCTGAATCACCGCTGTCAGAAGTGCTCCTACCAGAATTCCTAAAATTGGATTATGGAACATAGTCAGTATATTGGTAAATTCAGGAACATCAGCCAACGGTTTTACTGCTCCGCTCATACCTTCCATTCCGGTCATCAATACTGCAAAGCCTAATAAAATCTCCCCTACATCAGCTTTCTTGCTTTTCTTTCCGGTCATCATTAAAACAATACCTATCATCGCAAGAACCGGTGTAAAAGAAGATGGTTTTAAGAGATTAATCCATACATTTCCACTATCTATTCCGGTCAGACTTAAGAGCCAGGATGTTATCGTTGTACCGATATTGGCACCCATGATAATTCCGATTGCCTGGGAAAGCTTCATGATTCCGGAGTTTACAAAACCAACTACCATTACGGTTGTTGCTGAAGATGACTGAATGACAGCCGTAACTCCGGCTCCTAACAAAACGCCTTTGAGCGGATTGGAAGTTAATTTTTCCAGTATTCGCTCTAACTTACCTCCTGATACTTTCTCTAAACCAGCTCCCATAACATCCATTCCATAGAGAAACAGAGCCAGTCCTCCAATCAGTGTCAGTATTCCAAAAATATCCATTTTGTCCTCCTTATGCATCGTATATGCATAGACTTTTCAATTTTTTACATATTTTTCGTCTTACATATACACCATATACACTTTAGAGACTTTTTGCAAGGATATTTTATCGGTTTGTAAGAATTATGTATAAGCAGTGTAAAAAATGTACTTATTTTTTCTCTTTTGTCTAAGAATTTTTAGTCAATATGGCTTCCCGTAATGGAATAGATGACCCATTCTGCAATATTGGTGGCATGGTCGCCGATTCGCTCAAAATATTTGGCTACCATAAGGATATCTGCTGCCTGCTCGCCATTTTCTGCACTCTTATTAATCATCTGGATTAAATCCTGTTTTACTTTCATGAAAAGATCATCCACAACATCATCCTGTGCAATTACTTTCTTTGCCAGCTCCATATCGCGTTTTACAAAGGCATCAATGCTCTTGATAACCATGTCTGTGGTTTCCTTTGCCATACCCTGAATCTCTTCCGGGCTGATGATATACGGTTCATCAGACATCAGCAGTGTCATCTCGGAAATATCACCGGCATGGTCACCGATTCGCTCCATATCGGTAATCATCTTTAATGCTGCAGAAATCAGACGCAAATCTCTTGCTACCGGCTGCTGCTGCAATAAAAGCTTCATGCATAAGGATTCAATATCACGCTCCTGATGATCGATTTCCACATCATATGCCATTGCTTCTTTGGCTTTTTCCGTATCCTGGTTTACCAGGGCAGAAACTGCCATTTCAATGGCATGCTCTATCATGCTTCCCATCTGGATTAATTCATTATTCAACTGTTCTAACTGTCTGTCAAAACGATTACGCATTTAACCAAACCTCCCTGTAATATAATCTTCTGTCCGTTTGTCTGTTGGAACGGAGAATAATTTTTCGGTATCTCCACTCTCTATAATCTCTCCCAATAAGAAAAATACGGTTTTATCCGATACACGGGTTGCCTGCTGCATATTATGAGTTACCATAATAATGGTATAATCTTTTTTTAATTCGATTACCAGATCCTCGATTTTGGAAGTAGAAATCGGGTCCAGTGCCGAAGTCGGCTCATCCATCAGGATTACTTCCGGCTGTACTGCCAGCGCTCTTGCAATACAAAGTCTCTGCTGCTGTCCACCGGACATGCCCAGTGCACTCTTATTCAGGCGGTCTTTTACTTCATCCCAGATAGCTGCCTGCCGCAGGGATGTCTCCACGATTTCATTTAATTTGGCTTTGTTGTGGATACCGTGGGTCCTCGGACCGTATGCAATGTTGTCATAGATACTCATCGGAAATGGATTTGGCTTCTGGAATACCATTCCCACACGCTTTCTCAGCTGGCTGACATCCATGCCGCTGTAAATATTTTCACCGTCTAATCTTACATCTCCGGTAATCTTACAGCCCTCTACCAAATCATTCATTCTGTTTAATGTTTTTAAAAATGTAGACTTTCCACAACCGGATGGTCCGATAAATGCAGTTATCTCTTTTGCATTGATATCAAGATTCACATCTTTTAATGCGTGGAAGTCTCCGTAATATAAGTCAAGTCCTTTGACAGAAAATTTTGCCTGCTCACTCATTTTACTTCTCCATCTCCTTTCGTGAATTTCCTGGCTATCAAAGTTGATACACCATTTATCAGTAATACAATGACCAGAAGAACTACGCCGGTTGCATAAGCCTCATTGGTATGTAAGCCCTCTCTGGAAAGAGAATACATATGAACGGCCAAGGTTCGTCCGGATGCCATCAGGTTTGGTGCAAGGTCTGCTACAGTTCCTGCAGTATAAATCAGTGCTGCGGTCTCTCCTACAATTCGTCCTACTGCCAGGATGATTCCGGATAATATTCCCGGCATTGCGGATGGAAGAACAATACGGAATACGGTACGAAGTCTTCCTGCTCCTAATCCAAAGCTTCCTTCCCGGTAGGTATCCGGCACACAAAGCAATGCTTCTTCTGTGGTTCGCATGATAACCGGCAATACCATAATGGCAAGGGTTGCCGCACCGGCTAACATGGAATAGCCCCAGTGCAGGTAGGTTACGAAAAATAACATACCAAACAGACCATATATAATAGAAGGAATACCGGTTAAGGTCTCTGCCGTAATTCTTACTACTTTGACCAGTTTGCTTCCCTTCGGCGCATATTCCACCAGATAAACTGCGGCTCCGATTCCAAGTGGTACTGCAAAAAGCAGGGAAACCAGCGTCATTTCCAGTGTATTTATCATTGCCGGAAGCATGGATACATTATCCGAATTATATTCCAGTGCAAAAAGGCTTGGTTTTAAATATGGCACACCGTGAATCAATATGTACGCCACCAGATAAAGCAATACTGCTACTGTTATAATTGCCGCTGCTACTACCAGCAGTAATAAAAGGAAGGAACCCGGATGCTTTTTATAAGAATTCATTTTATCTTTGAATTTTGTCATTATTCTTTATCCGCCTTTCCTTTTACAATTGAAAATACCAGATTGATAATAAGGATAAATACAAACAGTACAACGCCGGTTGCAATCAATGCCTCACGGTGCAGATCCGTTGCATAACCCATTTCAATTACGATATTTGTTGTCAGGGTACGTACACCCTTAAATATACTGTTCGGAATACGTGCCTGATTACCTACTACCATCATAACCGCCATGGTCTCACCAATGGCACGGCCGATTCCTAAGATAACTGCTGCCATAATTCCAGATTTTGCTGCCGGAACCACAGTCTTAAAGACACTTCGCTCATGGGTTGCGCCAAGTGCCAGTGCTCCTTCGTAATAATGCTCCGGTACTGCACGGATGGCAGCTTCCGATACACTGATTATGGTTGGAAGTATCATGATTCCAAGAAGAATCGATGCTGTAAATATACTGTTTCCGTTTCCTTTAAAATGTTCTCTTACAAATGGTACTATGACTACCAGACCAAAGAATCCATATACGATGGACGGGATTCCTGCTAACAGGTCTACCATTGGCTTTAAGAAGCTATGAAGCTTCTTCGGGCAAAATCTTGCCATAAAGATTGCCATTAAAATCCCAATTGGTACTCCCACCACAATTGCACCGGCGGTTACATAGATACTGCCTAAAATCATCGGGAAGATTCCATAGAGGTTATTTCCCGGTTTCCATTTTGTACCTAGCAGAAAATCCGGCAATCCGATTTCTTTGATTGCCGGTATTCCATTTGCAAAAAGGAAAACACAGATTAAGGCAACAGCCAGTATGGAGAAACTGGCTGTGAGTAAGAATACTATTTTCATTGCTTTTTCTTTGAAATTATTCATACTGTTCTTACCTTATCCTACTTGCAGATTTATTTTGCAACTTCATCCCAGGTTGTTACTGCACCTGTGAAGATATCCTTTACATTATCTGAACTCATCTCATCCATTGGGTTGCTGTTGTTTACTACTACTGCGATACCATCCATTGCGATTACCTGTGCGGTAAGTCCGCCTTCTGTTTCGCTGTCTTTTAATTCTCTGGAAGCCATTCCGATATCACAGGTTCCTTCCATTGCTGCTGTCATACCTGTTGTAGAATCAGATTCCTGAAGTTCGATTTCTGCATCTTTGTTGATTGCTTTGTATGCTTCAATTAATTTCTCCATTACAGGTGTTACGGAAGAAGAACCGGCTACTACGATTTTTCCGGTAGAACCATCGGATGTAAATGCTCCGTTGCTTCCCTGTGAGATATAACCGTTGTCTTCGATTACTTTCTGTCCTTCATCACTCATGATGTAGTTGATGAAATCTGCTGCAAGTCCTGTTGCATCACCTTTCGTTGCAATGTTAAATGGTCTTGCGATTTTGTATGTACCGGCTTTGATATTTTCTGCAGTTGCTTCTGCTCCGTCAATCTTTAATGCCTTTACGGTGTCATTTAAAGAACCAAGTGATACATAACCGATTGCATATTCATCACCAGCTACGGATGTAAGCATTACTTCTGTACTGTTTGTGATGTTTGCTTCCTCTGTTGTGTTGTCAATTTTATTTCCATCTGCATCTTTCTCTTCGATGCCGAACAGCTCGATGAATGCTCCTCTTGTTCCGGAACCATCTTCTCTGGACTGTACGTTAATCATTTCACTGTTATCAAAATCTGATGTATCTGCTGCATCACTGCTGCTGTCTGCCTCTGTTGTTGTGCCTGTTTTCTGACTGTCATCTGATGTGGTTTCTTTGCTTCCACATCCTGTTAATGCGCTGATTGCTAATGCTCCTACCAGCATTACGGATAATAATTTCTTTTTCATTTTCTTTCCTCCAAAATGATTTATTTTTTCTTTCTCGTCTTCGTGACAATTGTTATCATAACGGGGGAACGTAAAATACAAAGCTATGGTTTTGTAAATTGTATGTAAAAAAGCAGGTATATCAAAACTGACATACCTGCTTCTAAGGTTTTAACGTATTTCATCTTTATACATTCCCTTTCCATAAAGTCCTGTAGTGCCCTTCCCTATTTTTTCTCCGATAACTTCTGCAATTTCTTCATTTCTATCAGAAATTATGATAACAAGTTTTGTAAAATAAATACCTTCAAATATTATATCTATCATTTTTCCCATCAAATATATTGCAATTGCAGAATATAAGCCTATTTCAATTTCTTTAAAAAATAACATATTTAAACTTACAATTATTACATCTACTAATATTATTACATTTCCAGTTCTTATATTGGGATTATATTTTTTTACTAGCATACTTATTAAATCTGAACCGCCTGTCGATGAATTTGCTTTTAAGATTATTGCTGTGCCTAATCCTATTATAATTCCTCCATAAATACATGCTAAAAATCTGTCTTGAGTTAATGGTGTTATTTTATCTAATAGGTCAATTGCAAAAGAAAATGTTACCGTTCCTACAAATGACCTTATTACAAATCCTTTTCCTAATTTGTATGCCGAAAATATAAATAATGGTACATTTATTGCAAGTATTGTTGTTCCCATTGGTATATCTAAAAAATAGTATAAAATTGTCGCTATACCTGCGAACCCTCCTGATGATAGTTGATTTGGTAATAAAAATAATGATGTTGCTATTGCCATTATTATTGCTCCAACTATGGTTTCTATTATTTCTATTGAAAATTGTCTTACTCTTTTTTTGCTTATTTCCATAAAAAAAATCACCTTTATTACTATTATGGTAATTTTGGTGATTTTTATGTGATTATTCTAAAAAATCATTATATGTTTTTGTAATCTCAATTTTTGATTTTCCTTGTTTTACATTTTTGTCTTGTTTTACTTTTAAATCAACTTCATATAGATCTTGTAGTTTCTTAATATTTTCTCTTTTATGTCCAATTACATTATTTGCATCTATTGGATTTACAGTAACTTCTACTTCTTTTACTTTTACATTTAATTTTTTTATTTTCTCAACAATTGCATCATACCACAAACCAGACTCAACTAATTGTCTAAATGCTGGATGGAATGGTCCTGCAACAACTTCACTTTGATTACTTCCTGGCTCACATATTTCTTCAGTATTTTGTAGTCCAACTCTTATTATATCAATTTTTTTATCATTGAACATTCTTACCAATTGTTTGCAAGTTTCTACAGCTTGTACTACTGACAATGGTTCATATGTTCCATCATTATATTCTTTTTCCAGTTTTGTTCCTTTAATAACAAGCACTGGGTATATTCTTATCATTTTAGGTTTTAATTTGATTAAAGCTTTTGCAGTGTTAATTTCATCTATTCTACTACTTTCTGGTAATCCTACCATCATTTGATGTCCTAAATTGAAGCCATACCATCTGATCAACTTTGATGCTTTTACTACATCTTTAAATGTATGCCCTCTATTAGCTCTACCTAAAATATAATCATTTGCTGATTGTACACCAAGTTCTATAGTTTTTACTTTATATTTTTTTAGCCTTTTCAAAATCTCTTTGTTGATGTAATCTGGTCTTGTAGATATTCGTATGCTATCAACTTGTCCATTTTTTATGTATTCATATGCAATTTGTAATAATTCTTCTTGCTGTTTTACATCTATTCCTGTAAAACTTCCACCAAAAAATGCAATTTCTTTTTTTGCGTCTTTATCTTTTATATTTTCTAAAAAATACTCTATTGTTTTTTTTGCATCTTCTTTTGTTAGATTCTTTTTTTGTCCGCTTATCGATTTCTGATTACAAAATATACAATCATTTGGACATCCCAAATGTGGTACAAATACTGGAATTACATATTCTTTACTCATATTTTCTCCATTCTTTCTTTAAATTTTTAGAATTTGTTAATTAATACACAAATCAATTATTTCAATTTTGAGTTTTTAGTTTTTATTTTCCAACGCTTTTTTTGCAGCTTGCATCTCAGCTTCTTTTTTGCTCTTTCCTTTTCCTGTAGCAAGAATTTTACCATTTAAAGCAACCTCTGCTTCAAATGATTTGTTGTGATCTGGTCCTGATTCTTTTATAATTATATATTCTATTTTTACATCTCCATTTTTTTGCAATTTTTCTTGTAATACTGTCTTATAATCTTTTTCTCCTACATGTTTTGTTGAAACTTCTATTTCAGCTTTTAAATTTTCTATAATGAATTTTTTTGCAGGTTCTAATCCACCATCTATAAATATCGCTGCTATAACTGCCTCTACACTATCTGCCAATATTGCTGGTCTTTTATTTCCACTTGATTTTATTTCTGATTTTCCTAAATACAAAAATTTTCCAAAGTTATGTGCTATAGCTACTTTATGTAGGCTTTTTTCGCATACTACTGTTGCTCTAACTTTTGTTAATTGTCCTTCTTTTAAGTTTAGATATTTATTGTACATATATTCGCTTGATACAAATTCTAGGATGCTGTCTCCCAAAAATTCTAGTTTTTCATTGCTTTGTACTCCATGTTCATATGCATATGATGTGTGTGTTAATGCGTTTTGTAATAATTCTATATTTTTAAATTTATATCCTATATTTTTTTCTAGTTCTTCTAAGTTCTTTTTTTCCAATTTATTGCATTCCTTTCTTCAGGTTTAGCTTTTGGCTTTTCCTGTATGTATATATTATATAACATTTTACAAATTTTTCAAGTAATTTCGAGGTATTTTGCTTATAAATTCACCATTCTTCTTTTTTCGACATAAAATATACTAGCCCAAATCTATGAGGTGATTAATGTGAAAAAAATAAAAAAAGGAGATATTGTTGCTCGAAAATCATATGGAAAAGATATTGTATTCTATGTAAAAAGAATAATTAAAACTTCTCCTGAGAATATTGCTATACTTTGTGGGCTCTATGAACGAATTGAAGCAGATAGTAAATTAGCAGATTTAGAGTTATTAGACAGTGCGCAATTACAAAACATAACTAAAATCCAGGAAAATAAACTAAATGCAAGAATAGACAAAAAAAATAAAGACTATAGATTCAACTTTTTTGAGGATGAACAGCAATTAAAAGAAAGAATTATTACAGGTAAAATTTTGCATCTAGATGGTGATAGAAGATACTCTCAAAAATCTTACAACTATTATAAAAAAATGGGACTAAATGCAATTGTAAAAAATATTCCCGAATATAAGCAACCTCGTGTTGTCTATAAATTACTTAAAATCTATCAACCTGATATTCTGATAATAACCGGACATGATGGTATGATTAAAAGGGGTTCTAATTTTAACGATATTTATAATTATAGAAATTCTAAGCATTTTATAAATACAGTTAAAGAAGCTAGAAAATATGACAAAGATAATAATAGAGAAACTGTAATTTTTGCTGGTGCTTGCCAAAGTTATTTTGAAGCTATTATGATGGCTGGTGCAAACTTTGCTTCTTCACCTGCAAGAATTTTAATTGATTTTTTGGATCCTCTGATAATTGCAGAAAAAGTTGCTACTACCGAAAGATATAAGTTTATAACTGTTGATGATGTTACTAGAGAAATTCGAGATGGTAAAAAAGGCATTGGTGGCATTGGTTCTAATGGTCGAATGACAGTTATGTAACATAAATGTAATCCAAATGTAATATTCCACATTTTGTATCTTGTTTTGCTTGATATATCAACAAAATCAAGTCTTTTGTGCAAACAAAGTTTTTTTGACAATTTTCGCAAAAAATGCTATAATTAAGCCATCTTAAGGGAGTAGGTGATAGCATGATTTGTAAAACAGATATATCAAATCTAAAAACTGACATCTTGGAGAAAGTGGGTCAAAAGATAATAGTAAAGGGTTCTCTTGGTAGAAGTAGAACATTTGCAAAAGAGGCAACAATAGAAAAAGCATATCCTAATATTTTTGTTGTTAGATATGAAGAAAATAATAGAAATGTAACTTACAGTTATACTGATGTTTTAACTAGAACTGTTGAAGTTGATGTTTATGATGGTGAGGCTTATAGTCCTTTAATTCCACCACCAGTTGAAACAAAAAGAAAGAAAGCTGAAGTTTTATTATAATTTATACTTTAAATAGCACATTTTTGTATGTGCTATTTTTATTTTGAGTTATGTTTTTTTATTTTGAGTTATTTTTCTTTTGTATTTCGTTTCGTTATCTTATCCTTCTTTTAGATGACTGTATTTTAATTTTGTTGCCATTCCTCCTCTTATGTGTCTTTCTGCTTTATTTTCGTCTAGTATTATTCTAACTTGCATTGCTAAACTTGGGTTTATTTTTTTTAATCTTTCTGATACGTCTTTGTGCACTGTACTTTTACTTATTCCAAATTTTTTGGCTGCTCCTCTTACTGTGTCTTTTGAATCTATTATATATCGTGCTAGTTCTATTGCACGTTCGTCTATTGATATACCTCTCATAAAGCTAACCCCCATATGAATACTTTTGTTTAATTGTATTCGTGTGGGGGGTGTAATAGAACATTGTTTTTATCTTATCCTTATTTTTCGTTAACACTTATTTTATTACAAATTTTTAACACTTTCTAAAGCTGTCTTTTTATTGTAACGCAAAAAAATGTGACACAATGGCTATTCTGTTGTATCACATTTTATAAATTTGGTAGTCTTATTATTTGATATCTTTATATTTAAAATATTTATTATGAGATATTATAGCTACAATAATTATAGACACCATACTAATTAAATAAATTTTATTTTCTCCTGTAAATGGTAATTTTCCTTGTGCAGTTGTGTTATCATTTGTATTTTGGGATTTTATTAAGTTATTTTTTTCTTCTTTATTTGAATTTTCATTATTTTTTGAATCCTCAACTAAATTATCTTCTTTTTTAGTATCTTCTTCTGTTTTTGTTCCTGTTACAGTATAAATTCCTTCGTCATAATATGTCCCTTCTGTTGTTACTAATTTTATCCATATTGTATAAGGTTGTTTCCCAGTAAATTCTTTTGTATCTATTGAAATATTGTTATCTGTCGCTTTTAACCAGTTATTTTCAATATACATAGGTGTTAATTCATTTATTTTATTATTTGTCTCTGTAGCCATGTTGTTATATTCATCAACTTTATCATTATATTCTTTTACTTTATCTTGATAATTATTTTTTGCTGTTTCATAATCTGTTTTTAACTTTTCCTTTTCCGCTTCAGTTAGAGATGTATTTTTTAATCCTTCAGCGTATGCATCATATGCTGTATTATATGTTTCTTTTAGTGTCTTAACTTCTGCTTCTATTGCTTTATATTCTTCTTTCGATTTCTCCAATTTATTTTTACCTTCTGCCTCAACTTGATTTATTTGAGAATATGTTGAATTGTCTATTTTTACTGCCTGAAAGTATAAGGTATAGTCTGTAACTGTATTTTTTATTGTAACGGTTCCACTGTCTCCTAATATCATCATTGGTAATGATATTAAAGATTCTGGATCCAAGTCTACATTATGTGCTTTTATTGTTTTTAGTGGTGTTAATGCTATTAATAACATTATTAATAATATTAATGCTATTTTATTTTTTTTCATAATCATATACTTTTTCTCCTCTTTTGCATGATTTCAATTATCCATTTAGTTCTTTTGTTATTTTTGAATTTTCTTTAATTGCTGGCACTGATATAACAAAAAATAGTATAAGAAAGACAATTACTAAAATTATTCCAACTGTTTCTTGATATCTCATAAGTGCAAGTGATTCAAATAATGCAACCATTATTGCATATATTTTTCTTAGGTTTTTTGTAAGTATATTTTTTTGTTCTTCATTTGCTTTTTCTTTCATTTTTTTAGAAAGTAAAATATCTGGTTTTGCTAAACTTACAATAATTATTATAATTAAAATTAAATCAATCATTGTTCTTCTCCTTTCTTATTTTTATTTTACTTTATCATATTAAACTTTATTTTTCAAGTATTTTTGGAAAATTCTTTAGATATATCTTAATAAGTTTTAATGGTATTAAGTTATATAAATTTTATCTTTATAATTTATATATAATTAATTTTTATATTATATTTTTATAAAAAGAATGGAGATGATTTTATGACTTCTATGGAATTGGTTGGACTTAATACTAAATGGTATAGATATAAAAATAAATGGACACAAGAACAGTATGCTAATAAAACAAAATTTAAAATGGCATATATAAGCGTTATCGAAACTGGTAATGCCAATTTGACTTGTAAAAATATTGATTTTATTGCTAAATCTTTTCGCATAAAACCTGATTTGCTTTTTAATGAAGAGACTGCAAAATTAGCTAAAAAGTTACCTGTTAGAGTTGATATGTATAATAAAAATCTCATGAAGTAATCATGATATTTTTATTATACTTGCTCTTTTAATAATTCCAATGCTTTTTTTCTTGCGCTAATTTGATTTTTTTCTTGCATTTCCTTATTTTTCCATTTTATTGACATAATGTTGATTTTAAAACAATTCTGTGTTATAATAATCTTTGTTGAAACATATAAATGTAATTTTTAGTTTAAGGAGGAAAAACATCTATGAGAAAAAATTACGGTGAAACTGCTGCCAATTGGTGGGCAGAAAAAATAGAGGAGTATAACTTGGGGGTTGAACCTAACATTTTAGATGCATTTCGGAAAGTTTTATCAATGAAAATTGATAATGCAGTTTCAAAATATGCACATATAGAACTTTCAAGTTATAAGCCTGGGCAATACAAGAAAAATTTTGAAATACTTGATAACATTGCCAATAGTGTGGGGCTAAATGCTAATATTCCTAATGGATATGAAATGAGCATCGCATATGACACAGGTATTTGTATTTATGATGATTCAGGTATGCTGATTCCTCTAAATTAAATTTCATTGAGGTGTGTTTGTTAAACACACCTCCTTTACTTTATAAAAATAAAATTATATAATATAGGAAACCAGAATTAAGATTTTGTATGCAGTACAAACTGCTACAAAATCTAATTTCTGCCATATTTATCTTCTACAGAAAGTTATCATAGTATGATAACTTTCCTAGAATATAAAAAAATTTGAAAGGATACAAAAATGATAAGAATAAGTAATATAAAAATATACAAAGACATAACAGACGAAGAAGTTTTGCAAACAGCAATTAAAAAATATAAAATTCAAAAAGATAATATTACTGAATGGCACATATCAAAAAAATCAATAGATGCAAGAAAAAAAGATGATGTACACTATTCATATTCTATTGACATTTGTGTAAAAAATGAAGAAAAGTTTTTAAAAAACAAAGACATTTCCTTAATTAAAAAAATAGAGCAACCACAAGTTGAACTAAATCTAAATAAATCTGTTAGACCTGTAATAGTTGGTGCAGGGCCAAGTGGTTTATTTGCAGCTTTGACTTTTGTTAAGTATGGATACAAGCCAATTGTTATAGAACAAGGTGAGCAGGTTGAAAAGCGTAAAAAAACTGTTGATAATTTTATAAATAATGGTATTTTGAATACTAATTCTAATGTCCAATTTGGTGAAGGTGGTGCTGGTACTTTTTCTGATGGAAAGCTTACATCTGGCATAAACTCGCCTTATTGTAGAACTGTGTTAGAAGAGTTTGTTAAATTTGGTGCACCTGAACAAATTTTGTATTTAACTAAACCACATATTGGTACAGATAATTTAGTAAATATCATTAAAAATATGAGAAATTATATTATTGCTCAAGGTGGAACTTTCTTATTTAATACAAAATTTATTGATTTGGAAACTACTAACAGTTCTGTTTCTAAAGTTATTGTTAATCATTTAGATACTGATTCAACAGAAAAAATCGATGCAAATGTTGTCATACTTGCAATTGGTCATAGTTCAAGAGACACATTTAAAAAAGTTTATGAAAAGGGTCTGTTGTTAGAACCAAAAAACTTTTCTGTTGGTGTTAGAATTGAACATTTACAAAGTGAAATAAATAAGGCTCAATATGGAACTTTGACAAAATTAAAACTGCCTTCTGCTGATTACAAACTTGCATATCATGATCCTTCTGGACGTTCTTGCTATACATTTTGCATGTGTCCAGGTGGTACTGTTATGCCATCTTCAAGTGAAGAAAAAACTATTGTAACTAATGGTATGAGTTACTTTGCTCGTAATGGCAAAAATGCGAATTCTGCTGTTTTGGTTAATGTAACTCCAGAAGATTTTAAAGATTGCAAAAATCCTTTATCTGGTATTGATTTTCAAAAAGATTTGGAAGAAAAGGCCTTTATCCTTGGTGGTTCAAATTATTTTGCGCCAATACAGAGATTTGAAGATTTTGATAAAAATATAAAAAGCACCTTTATAGGTACTGTTGAGCCATCTTATAAACCTGGTGTTACTTTATCTAATTTAAATGATATTATGCCTGAATTTGTTTCAACAACTTTGAAAGATGGTATTAAATTTTTTGATACTAGATTACATGGTTTTGCAAATCCAGACAGTATTTTAACAGGTATGGAAACTCGTAGTTCTTCTCCTGTACGAATTTTAAGGGATGAAAATTTAGTTTCTAATATCAGTGGAATTTACCCTTGTGGTGAAGGTGCTGGTTATGCTGGAGGTATAATGTCTGCTGCTGTTGATGGTATTAAGTGTGCAATTTCTGCAATTGTAAGAAAATGTTTTTAATTTAATATTTCCTTTAACTTTTTTACTAGATAATCTACATCGTCTTTGGTGTTAAAATCTCCAAATGTAAAACGAATTGCACCTTTTGCCAATTCACTTGGCAAACCAATTGCAGTTAGTACATGTGATGGACTGTTATCTCCTGAAGAGCAAGCTGAACCTCCTGATGCACAAATCCCCATCTCATCCAATTTGTACAATATTTCTGTTGCGTTTTGTCCTTCAAAACTAACATTTATATTTCCTGGTAATCGTTTTTCCATTGTTCCATTTATATGGATATTGGGAAAACTTTTTTTCATTTTTTCTAGACAATAATTTCTTAAATTTTGTAGTTTATTTTGATATTTTTCCATGTTCTTCTCTGCTATTTTACAGGCTTTTCCTAGTGCAACTATTTCTGCAACATTTTCTGTTCCAGACCTTTTATTTTTTTCTTGATGTCCTCCATCCATAAAACGTTCAAACTCAATTTCCTTCTTTACATATAATGCCCCTATTCCCTTTGGTGCATATATTTTATGGCCTGATAAAGAAAGCATATCTATATCCATTTTTTGAACATCTATTGGGATATTTCCACATGCCTGAACCGCATCTGTATGAAATATTATACCATTTTTGTGTGCAATTTTTGCAATTTCTTCTATTGGTTCTATTGTTCCAATTTCGTTATTTGCAAACATTATGCTTATCAAAATTGTGTCTGTTCTTATTGAATTTTCTAATGTTCCTAAATTTACAAATCCATCTTTGTCCACATCTAAATATGTTACTTCAAAGCCTTTGTTCTCCAAGTTTTGGCAACTATGTAAAATTGCTGGATGTTCAATTTTTGATGTTATAATGTGCTTACCTTTATTTTGATTTTCATATGCTATTCCTTTTAATGCTGTATTGTCACTTTCAGACCCACAACTTGTAAAATATATTTCTTCTGGTTTGCAATTTATTAGTGATGCCACTCTTTTTCGTGCATCTTCTATTGCTCTTTTTGATTTTCTTCCTATGCTATATAATGATGATGGATTTCCATATTCTCGGCTTAGATATGGGAACATTTCGGTTAAAACCTCTTCTTTTATTCTTGTTGTTGCACTGTTATCAAAATACCTGACTTCCATAAATTTCCCTCTTTTCTTTTACACAATAAATTTGTATATTATATTCAAATTTATTGTATTTGATACTTCTAAAATTTAATATTAATTATCATTTATCATATCTTTAATTTTATCAATTTGATTTATAGTTTGTCTGTATCCATATTTATAACAAGCATCCAATTTTTCAGTTTCCAACAAACCTGTTTTATCAGTTTGAATAGTCAAAACCATATCACTATTACTAATATTTTCCTCTGATATTTTATTTCCCATAATATCAATAGTTCTCATAACAATATCCATAATATTGCTACTTTCCTCAATATCATCTGTCTTAAAATTAACCGTCAACATTTTATCAGCCCCCTGATGTCTAACTTCAATTGTTGGAAAATTGTCTAATATTCCACCATCCAAAAATTTATGTTCATTATACTCACACGGACTAAAAAATACTGGAAAACTGCAACTTGCTCTAATTGCTTTGCCAATTCCGATGTTATTTATATATTCTGTATTTGAACAAGTTTTTTCAGGTATATTGTTTGTAATCACATATTTTTTCGAATTTTGTACATCAACTGTTGGAATTACAATCGGCATTTTTATATCTGATATTGTTTTAATTCCTTTTCGTGCTGCAATGTTGTTAAAGCACTCTTCTATTTCTTCGCCAGAATAAAAACCTTGAAAACTTGCTTTTTTATTTGCCATAAAGCTTCCTATGTTTGTTACTTTTGATATTGTATTTTGATTTACTAAATCTTTTGCATATTTTTTGAACAATATGTAAATATAATATGGTGAATATCCCATTGCATATAATGTTGCAATTATACTTCCTGAACTTGTACCTCCTATTGCATCTATCTTTATATCATTTTCTTCTAATGCTTTAAGAACTCCAGCATGTGCTATTCCTCTTATACCGCCTCCTGATAATGCTAAACCTAATTTCATTTTATCACTTTTCCTTTCAAATTTGGTGCATTTTATTCCCTTATACACATTTTCTATTTGGTGTTTTTTTAGAAATTATTTTTATTATTTACTATTTTTTATGATTTTAAACTTCTTTTTGTTACAGATGCTTAAATTAAAGTAAGCTAAAATAAAACAAAAGCACCCTTATTAAACTATATGTCTAATAAGGATGCCTCCACTTTATTTTGTATAATAAACTTCACCGCTTCCATATGTAACTTGATAATATTCACCAATAAATGTTGGATTTTTATCATTTAACTTATATCTAGGTTCTACTATAATATTTCCATTCTCATCAACTATTCCCCATTTTTTGTCCATCTCAATTCCAGCAAAGCCATATTTATTAACCTCTGTTACAGAATCATATTTGTAATCAATTACAACTTTTCCATTTTTATCTACAAATCCCCATTTTCCGTCTTTTTGATTTGCAAATATTTTGTTGTTCTCAAATAGTTCTGTATTTTTAACTTCATTTCCATCTTTTGTTATATATTTAATTTCTGTATTATTGTACAATTTAATATAATCAGAATTTACTTCTATATTAGCATTTTCTAATTCGCTAATTTTTTTCATATCTTTTGTATATATTTGAATTGTATTTGTATCATTTTGTATTGTTTCTATAAGATTTGTTCCCTCAATTCTTTGTATAGAATTATATTCAAAATTGATTTTTGTTTCGTCATTACTGTTTATAACTCCTAGTTTTCCATCTTCGTTACATGCTGTAAAATAATTATCAAATAAATATTCTATATATATATACTTATTTTTTGTAATTTTTTTATCATTTTGATATATTTCATAATTTGTCTTACCATTTGCTGTGTCAATCTGAATTTTATAATCTGTAGAGTCTACATCTATTATTGCTATACTAGATTCTATTCCTGCTTCATTTCCATTTGTATCAAATACTTTTTCATTTTCGTCAGCAGTTGTTGCATATAAATATTCCCCTGAAGTTCCTATTTGCTTGTATTCAAATGGTATTATTTCTTTGCCTCCAATAGTAAATGCCCCATAATTTTTTCCCTTTAATGCTGTTATCGTATTGTTATTTTCATTATATACTAGTGATTGATAATCATTTTCTATAATTTTCTTTCCATCTTTTAATAGTCCGTATTTTCCATTTTCAGCACATATTATATATATTTCATCGCTATTCATATCTGTAATTCTGTATAAATCATTATATTTATTATCAATTATTTGTTTTCCATTTACTGTTACATATCCATATCTGTATCCTTCATCTGTTGTCTTCTTTACAATATATCCGTCTTTTTTATATCCTGTATCTTCTTCATAATATCTGTCTGCTTCTATTCCATCATATTGTGCTTTTACTAATGTTGCCCCTTTGATATTTATTACACCATATTTACCGTTTTTCTTTACAAGTAGTTCTCCTTCTTTAAATTGAAGTGTATCTATATCTTCATATATTGCATTTGTTATCTTTTTTCCATCTATGCTAATTATTCCGTATTTTCCATCTTTGCTATATTCTAATGTTGTTTTTTCATACATTAAATCACTCAACACATTTTTTAGTTTTAGTGGTTGTATATTTTCATATTGTGTATATATTTCTTCTCCATTGTTGTTTATCACTTTTGTATTTTCTCCTTCAAAGCATATAAATACTGCCTTTTCTGGATTTGGAATTTTTACATCATCATATTTTGCTTCAACTATTGTTTCTCCTTTTGTGTTAATAACTCCGTATTTTTCATTTTCTTTAAATACAAAGTATTGATATTCGTTTATTTGTGATATTTCATATTTTTTGTTTTCTTTTTGTATTTTGTTTACTATAAAATACACTGATAATGCTAGAATTGCCATTATTAATACTACAATTATTAAGTTTTTCTTTTTCATATTTATAATTCCCCGTATAATATGTTTATAATTTCTATAAACATATTCTTTCTTTTATATTTTACTATTTTATTATAATTGTTTTATTTATTTTTTTCAATAGCATAAAAGAAAAAATTACCTCAATGCTATTACATAGAGGTAATTTTTATTTACATACCTGTAACAGGTAGTTTTTTAACATTCTCAACTGTACGAGAAATTTCTTGTTTTGTAGTTTTTGGTTCTGGTTCTTCTTTAAAAGAATTATCTATTGTAATTGTAAATTCTTCATTAAGATTAACATTAAATTCAAATACTTCATTATTTAATTCATACCCATCTTTTGTACTAACCTCTTGAATATAATATTTTCCAGGAATTAAATTTGCAACTTCTATCTCACCATTTGAATTAGTTTTTAAATTAGAATAAATTACTTTTTTATCACTGTCTAAAATATTAAATTCCACATTTTCTAATCTTTCTTTTGTTTCTGCGTCTTGTTTTATTATTTTTACTTTAGTTTCATTTTTATAAAATTTGTCTTCTGTTTTTCCACTTGCATCTTCATATGTAGCAGCAGTAAGTGCATAGTCTTGATATGATGCATTTGGTGCTTTTCCATATAATATTGGTTTGCTATTTATCCTTGTTTGTATTTCTATATTAAATTTATTTTCCTTTGTAAGATTTCTTATTGGTATTAAAATTTTAAATTTTTCATTTTGTGCAAATTCTGTTTTTTCATTGTTATTAATATCTGTTATTTTTATTCCTTCTGGTAGTTCTTCTTGGATTTTTGTTAATTGAACTTTATAATTTGATATTGTTGTTCCTGCTTTTATTGAATATGTTTTTGATACATATGTTTTTTCCTTGATATCTACATCAAATTGTTCTTGTTCTTTAATTATTTTTACATTGTTAGAAATTTTTGTTTCGGTACATCTTTCTGCATTGTCTAGGATTTGTTTTATTGCTCTTACTGTTCTATTTCCTGCTTCTCCTATTCCAGAATAATCATTTGGATTATTTCCATGTATATAGCAATATATTGCTTGTTTTGTTGCTGAAAACGCCTCTCCTTTATTATTGCAACCTAACTCTTGTATTGTTTTATATGGATATCCATTTATAATTATTCTCCACAATTTAACATCAGAAATAGAATCTTGAATTGAAACAGAATATGTTAAATCATCTTTTACTCCTTGTTTTGTTCGATCTAGGCAATATGCCGGATATTCTTGTCCATCTTTTAAATAATATGAGTAGTATGTTTTTACATATATTCCTTTATATATTAATAAACTTCCACAGTCACCACCTGAAATAATATTTGCTGAGTTTATATCTACAGCCTTTACTGAATTAATTATCAAATTTATATTAAGAACTATTATAAAAGCTATTATTGATATAATCTTTAATGTTTTTTTTATTTTTAATCTTCCTCCTTTTAAATCATACATTATTATATTCTTTGGTTTCTTTTGCTTGTACACATCTTCTGTATTCTGGTTCATTTTCTACACATGTTATTAATGTTATTCTATTGTCTTTTGTATTTTCTAATAGGCTCCAGTCAGTATCTTTTATTATTTTGTTTTCTATTACACTATATGTTTTTTGTTCTCCATTATATTGATAAATTATTTTATCATTTTCTTTTAGTTGTTTTATATTTGCAAAATAATTAACAGCATATCCTCTATTATGTGCCGCAAGCCCTACATTACCACTTATTTTTGTTGTTTCTTCAAAGTGTCCAACAAATTTATCCATTATTTCTTTACTTGTGCCTTCAGATATTTCTGCTTCTAACGATATTTCTGGAATTATTATTTTCCATTTATTTTTTTCTTCTTTTGTTTCGAGGTTATTTGTTTTTGGGTTATTTTGATTTTCTACATTCTTGTCTTCTGTGTCTTGATTAAAGTTGTTAGATTTTAATTCTACTAATACAGAATCTCTTTTTAATAGAATTGATATAAGTGTACCGTAATTTATTCTATTTAAAGTAATTCTTGCATTAATTGTAATTATGAAAATTAATAGTGTTATTATAAAGCTAACAAGATTAACATATCTTGTGGTATACCTAACCATTCATGCCTTTTCCTCCTCACTTTTTTAATTTTCGTTTTGGAATAATTTTTTCGAAAAAATTTTTTAGATTAAAGCACTTTCGTGCATTTGATTAAAATCTATATTTATAATACTACATTTTTTTGCATTTGTAAAGAACTTTTCATCGCAAAATTCGACAAAAAGAGCCAAGTTGTTAGAATTTACAGCTTTAGAAACTTTTGTGTACAAGTTGCCACCTTAAGGGTTAGATATATTTGATATTGTATCCTGTTCATTACGTTTAAAAAGAAAATCTAAAATATCAAACTGAGCCTCTCTCACTCATATCAAAAATGTATATATGTATATGATTTTAAACTTTTCGAATGTGATTAGAGCAATATT
>OIYY01000371.1_pt1 | contig 32402 bp, 30 predicted proteins | sample 1588341 | NCBI WGS metagenome assembly OIYY01 (sample SAMN03283287) | human gut metagenome | biome: human-associated habitat; material: feces | host: Homo sapiens | place: Peru | collected 2012 | reverse complement strand
TTCCGCCTTGTAGTATTCTGTATAACATTATTACCCTTTGTTATGCCGCAAATACAGGCATTAAGAGGTTACCCCCCCCCGAAATCCGCTCAGAGCCTGACGTTCTATTTTTCGAGTTATCAATTGATGAAATATTCTCATAATGCAACTTGTTATATAAATATATTTCCAAATAAGAAGTAATCTTTTCTAATTTTTTAGAATAATACTCTCGTTTTGCTTTTCCTGGGTAAATTCTTGCCAAAATCTTATATCTATAATATTTAAAATATAATTTTGAGATATTCATCGGCTCAAAAACAGAATTTCCAATTAGATTATATTGATCGATTCCCTTATTTTTAAGTTTTAGAACTTTTTCTAAGTTTTCAGAACTGCTCCAATAACAAACTCTATTAATTTGAGATTGTTTATTTTTATTTAGAGCAAGAAGTTCTACCAATGGATCAATATCATTTGTAATTAAAGACTCTGTATTGTTATAACCTGTAAATTCCGAACATTTTTGAATTAGAGCATTTCTCATTGCAAAATGCTTAGTTGGATTTGGCTGTGGATTATTAAAATCATAATTTTCTAATTCCTCAAGCCCAATATCAGTATTAACCGAATTTAAAAATTCTTCATACCCCATATAACGTCCTTGTTCTCCTACATATTTATCTCTATCGGATATAATTCGCAAAACAGGTGTTTCCATTGCTAAAGAAGGCAATATTACGTGCAAACGAGGAGAAACAACTAACGCCGCATCATGATAAGCTCTTAAAACAAGTTTTGCAACAGTCATACGTTGCTTAGAATTATAATAAGGGGAAAGCATTCTACTCATAGAATACACAGGTCTATTTGTAAGCGTTCGAATCTTGTCAACAACCGTTTTATCAACATCTACACATAGAATATAATCTTTTCTTGGAATATTATAATTTCTTTGTAGTGTCAAAGTTAAGCATCCTGAAAAATATGAAGGAATACTTTCCTTTTGGAGCCACTCATAAGTTGACATATCACGACAACCAACAGGTCCTTTACTTATTAAATAATTTCTAACAACCGGAGTTAAAAATTCTGATCTAATTGGAGGTCTAACATACATTGAAATAAGTAATGGTTCTATCCATTTTGAAGGTAAAAAGTTTTCAGGTTTCCACATCCACCAAGCATTCATAATTAATTTTGTTAATGTTTTATTTTTAGGAATAAAATTATTAATCTGCTCCCTATACACATACTCATCTATCTGAGGTAAAAACCTTGAAGCGGCAACACTTTGAATTTCATCTCCGATATTTATAGAATTATAGGTAATTACACCATATTTACACTCTTGGCTATTCATTTTTCGCTATCCTATTTATACTTTTTCTAAATCTTTCTTATATCTAAAATAATCCGCAACAGGTTTTTCAACCAAATAATAAGTTAAAATGCCAAACATCAAAATTACAAACATCGTAAAAATTAACATCAACACTGGATGTAACAAAATCCAATCCCTATACCATAAATAAAAACTTTTGGTAAACATTTTTATTACGAAAAAATGGGTCATATAAATACTATACGTATAAACCCCAGCTTTTGAAACCCAAATTGCAAAATTTGAATTGTTCAAAAATTGAGAAACAAAACCTTTCTTTTGCAAGAAGAGTACAATGCACAATACAAAAACAATTATAAAAATAATTTGATTTTGGTAATTATTTTTATAAAACATCAAATCATTAATTATAAAATATAAACAAGCAAACTCAACAATTGAATAAATATATACTGATAATTTATTTGGGTGTTCATTATTATTCCAATTTTTAAACCATTCTCCTATAAAGTATCCAATACCACATCCGCCCATCGCTCTCATCAAACCAACATTAAAGATATAATAAAATGTTTGATGCATAGAATTGATAGCCCCTTGTTTTGAATGTAATATAAAGGAATAGGAGAAAAAGACACACATTGCAATAATTAAATCTGTAAATTTTTTAGGTAAAATTTTTCTGATATAAAAAATAAAAGAAAGAACCCAAAGCATAGCACTAACATACCAAAACGGTCCGGCTGCTGTATGAGTTTTTGCCGGCAAAACTAAACTTGTTCCGTTCAGACCTAACAAAATTAATAAATTATCCCATAAATTCCAGTCTATTCCGCCAAATATATGAATAATATAAGAAGTGACAATAACAAAAATAAGAACCGGCCATAATCTTTTAACCTTATGTTCAACAAATTCAAATAAGGTCTTATGTAAATTTAATTTATATGCAAAGAAAAAACCTGAAAGTATAAAAAACAAATCAACTGCTTTCATACCATTACAAGACATTACCCCTAAACGAGTATATAAATGGCAATCTGGGAATATTTTTAATAGTACAGATTTACAAAGATGAAACCAAACAATGGTTATACAACCAATAACTCTAAGTATTTCGAGATTTATTATTTTGTTACTACTTTTCAATTTACAATTCCTCTACATCCAGATAGTACTTTCTTCCACGTTTATTAAGCCATTCGTTATAATCTTTGGCATAGTTTGCAATATCTATTATTGCTGGAATATTCATATAATCCCCATAACTTTTTTCTAAATATTTTTTATAATTATTTATAACGTAATATAATTCATTTTCGAATTTAATTCTTTGCAAAGGATAAATATCTTCTACAGGTAATACAGAACACTTTGCCATATTCACAAAACTATAATTTCCCCAACCATAAGCTGTTAAAGAACTCTCTTTTACATACATCGTGTTATCATTTTGAGCTTTACGATAAATTTCGAAATATTCTTTCCAATTTTTATACAATTTTGAAACTCGCCCCAATGATTTGCGATAATCATTATATTCTTTTTCGGTAATTTCAGAATTGATAAAATCTCTTGGAAAAAAGTCTATAATTATACAATCTTCACAAGAAGTACCAAAATAAGCACTCGTACAAGTTGGTTTTTCCGTAAATAAAATTTCGTTAGGATGTTCCCTTAGTGCAAAATCTACCAATGCACGATGTTCACTAAAAGATAAACATTGTTCTGCATTCAAAAATCGACAATTAGTTTTGATATATTTTAAAAATTTATCATATTCAGGACGCATCAAATCAAAATCCAAATCATCATCCCAAGGAATAAAACCACCATGGCGAACTGCACCAATCAAGGCTCCGCCAGTCAAAATCGGATGAAAGCCAAGTTCTTCCATTTTTGGAATTAAATTATGAACCAAATCTAAAATTCGCAATTGATGTTTACGCAATAGCCCCTCAGCTTGACATAATTTTGTGGCATCTATTGTTTTCAAATAGTCTTTCATCATTTTTAAATCTTTTTTATAAGTCCATTTAGGGTAAAAAGATTTTGAATGATTTTCAAGCAATTGAAAAACATTAGAATCTACAGGAGTTGACTTCTCAATCCATTTTAAAGTTCTTTGCATTCTTGAATATTTCTTTCTATATTTTTCCTTACTCTTAAAAAACCATTTTAATTTAATTACATCAATTAATTTCATTATTTTATTAGCTTTCCTTTACATTTACATCTATTGGGAAGTGATTATCTACTTTATTCTGCAATTTTTGGTAATTGTCATAAATTCTTTTCTTTAATTTTGAAGAACTTATACCTGCTCCATAAGGGAAGTACACGACATCAACCCCTTGTTCTTTCAAATAATCATATTTTCCAACCCAATCATCACCAACAACAAACACATCAAAATTCAACTTCTTTACTTTATCTGTGTGATCCAATGACCGCTGTGGAATTACAATATCCGGTCCTTTAATAGCCTTCATCAATGCAATACGCTCCTCAAACGGGATTATCGGTTGAGATTTATAACTTGCAACAAGTTCATCTGTATTAACACCAACAATCAAAATATCACCCAATGCTCTTGCATATTCAATCATTTTTAAATGATTTACATGAAGCATATCAAAAGTTCCAGATGTATAAACTACTGTTTTATTTCCTATCATATTATTTTACTCCTTGTATTTGTTTGTTTTTCACTTCATCTATTGAAAGTAAGATTTTTTCTAACAAATCATCTATATCAGCGATAGTTGTATTACCAATATGAGAAACTCTGAACATTCTCTTTGCTAAATCACCTCCACAAGGATTTACACAAAGCTGATATTTTTCTCTCAACAATTTCACAACTTCGCCTGCATCTACATCTTCTAAATAAACAGGAGTCAAAGTGTTTGACTTTGGATAAGATGGGACAGACAACCCTGCATCAATTGCTTTTTCTCTGAAATATTTAGCTTTATTGGCTACAATCTTTATCCATTCATCTTTTCCGCCAGCTTTTTCAATTAGCTCTAACATATCCTGTAACTCATACATAATTGAAACGGCAGGAGTGAAAGGTGTTTGACCACGTTCAATATTTTTAAAATAATCTCTAAAATTGAAATAATAAGATTTTGGCAAAGGATTAGAATAAATTTTATCTATCATTCTTCTACTAAATGAAACCAACGACATTCCTGGAGATAAGCATAAACCTTTTTGAGAACTTATAATAGTAACATCAATTCCATATTTTTCCATATCATATTCATCTGCTAAAAAAGAACTAATCGCATCAACAATTAAGAACATTTTATTCTTTTTACAAAAATCACTCAACAATTTTATATCATATAGTTTACCAGTTTGAGTTTCGTCAATATTAACAAATAGGGTTGTAAAACCTTTGTTATTATAAGGTTCTAAGGTCTCTGGGGTTACAACCTCATCCCATTTCAAATCAATTGAGTCATAAGGAATGTTATACCACCCAAGTAATTCACAAAAACGATGACCAAAACTGCCTCCATTAATAACGAGAGCTTTATCTTTTTGAGTCATACAGTTATCAACAACAGAGTCCATTGCTCCAGTACCTGATGCCGCCAAATAAATTAAAGAATTTTCTACACTATTTCCCAAAAATTCAGAAACTTTATTTAAACAAGTTTTTACCATATCACCATATTCAGAAGTTCTAAAATAGGTATAACCTTTTGTAAGAACCTCTTTCGTACTTGGATACATTTCAACAGGACCAACTATAAATTGTTTCATATATACACCTTCCTTTATTAATCAACCTTATGTCTTTCAAATGATATATCCATAGGTAGTTTAGCATAAAAGTTAAAGATTGTTTTTAAGTATTCATGATGATTATTTGGAGCCCAAAATTCTGTATCCTCAAATTTCATCTTCTTTAATGGAAAAATATCAGATTTTCTTCTTATTCCTTTCATTTGGTAATAATAAAAGTCATAATTATCAATTCCTGCTTGTAATGTTTCACTATCTTTTACAATATCTTTATTTTTCGAAAATTCTTCATCATACAACTTGAAAATTTCACCAAAATTATTTATATCCCAAACTCGTTCTTTTATACTTTTAGCATAATTTTGCAAGGTTACACAATTATGAGCATCATTGTAGTAGTCAAGAGCAACAAAATCAATAAAAGTAAATCTATCAGGAGTTCCCTTAATACACTTCAATGAATCCATAAGACGTACTACAATAATTTGATTTTTATACTTTTCTAAATATTTACGAATCGTTTTTGTATATTCGCCTATCACCCAATTAGACGTATCAATGCAAATATATTTTTCTTCGAGATATTTTCTTAATTTGTTATAATCATCTCTTATCAAAAAGAAATCGACATCATCATCCCAAGGAATAAACCCACCATGACGAACGGCACCAAGTAAAGTCCCACCATCCATTACAACTTTAACATCAATATTCTGTTCAATATCTGAAATTATTTGTTTTGTAAAATCAAGCATCTCTAATTGATAATTTCTAATTTCCTGATTTATTGGAGGAAGTTTAGAAGGATCAACTTTATCTACAATCTCTGAAATTTTTTGATAATCTTTTTCAAAAATCTTGGCTGAAACTTTTGATTTTTTAGATTTTTTCTCTAGTTCTGAAATTAAACCATCAATATCTTCAGAAATTAAAGGCTTTATGTATTTTAATAATGTAACATATTTTTGATAATATATTCCTTTTGAATAACGGAATGTAATTCCCAACAAACGCTTAGTTGTTATATTATCTTTTTTTGTCTTTTTGCAAAAACAATTTTTAATATCTTGTGCTTCAATACTACAATCTATCATTATAACCTCTCTCACATCTTCGCTTAAACAGTCATTGTCGAAACATTAAACTGCATATCATAAAGTTTTTTGTAATCTCCATTTGGAATACTCAATAATTCTTCGTGAGTACCTAATTCGGTTAAACAACCTTTATTGATTACAGCAATTCTATGTGCATTCTGAATTGTTGAAAGTCTATGAGCAATTACAAAAACTGTTCTATCTTTCATCAAATTATCTATTGCCTGCTGAACAATATGTTCCGCTTGGTTATCTAAGGCTGAAGTTGCTTCATCCAAAATTAAAATAGGGGCATTTTTCAAAAAAGCTCTTGCTATACCTATTCTTTGTTTTTGTCCTCCTGATAAAAGAACCCCACGTTCTCCAATTTGAGTATCCAATCCTTTTTCTAATGAATTAATAAAATCCTCAAGATATGAATTTTTTATCGCTTCTTGTAATTCTTCTTCTGTAGCATTCAAATTCCCAAGCATAATGTTATCTCTAATTGTGCCCTCAAATAAGAAATTATCTTGGAACACAATTGCGATATGAGATCTTAAATCATTTAATTTCATATCGTTGATAGAAATTCCATCAATTTTTATCGCACCGGTTTTCAAATCATAAAAACGAGGTAGCAAGTTTACTATTGTTGTTTTTCCGCCACCAGAATTTCCAACAAGGGCTATTGTTTCGCCTTTTGCAACCTCAAAAGAAATATTTTTAAGAACTGGTTTTCCTTTTTTATATTCAAAGTTTACATCTTCAAATGTAATCTTATCTTTAAACTCTGGGAAGTTAACAGCATCTTTTTTATCCTTAATTCCAGGTTTCTTATCCAATTTTGACACAACTCTTTCCATTGCACAAAGGCAAGTTGTCATATTTTTGGCATTATTACCTAAGCCTTTGATAGGGGTATATAACATAATCAACGCAGTGATAAATGAAACAAATTGACCTGCTGTTAATTTTCCTTTAACAATCAAATAGCTACCCAAACCAATAACTGCACCTATACCAAAAGAAACAATAATATGCATCAATGGAGATAACCAACCAACGTGTTGAGTAATTTTTATTCTCAAGCCAAATACCGTATTTATCAATTTTTCAAATTGTTTTTTCTTCAAGTCGTAAAGGTTGTATGCCGCAATAATTTTATTTCCTGCAAATGCCTCGTTATACGTTGTAAGAACTTTTGCATTTTCACCTTCTGATTTATTATAAACACCTTTGATAGCAGATTTCATTTTCATCAGAGGAATCATCGCACAAGCAAGAACAAATACTGCAATGATTGCTAAAAGCCATGAGTTAAAGAACAAAACTCCAATCAATGATATTGATGAAAATAATCTAGAAACGCAGGTTTTGATATTAGTTAAAAGCCCGCTACAAGATTTATCTGCATCATTATTATATGCTTTTAGAATTTTTCCAGAAGTTTGACCATCAAAGAAACTTGCAGTTTGGTGCATGAGTTTTTTATACAAATCAATTTTCAAATCATTCGTAACTTTACCACCAACCCAATCATTCATATAAGTTGCAAGATAATTCAATGTACCCTGAATACTTGTAAATACAATAATCAATATTGGAATATACCAAGGGGATTGCATTTGTTTATCTAACATAACTATATCCATATATGGTTTTAAAGACAATGCAATAACTGCATCCAAAGAACCAATAGGAATAGCTAACAATAAAGCTAAAGACGCTCTAAAAAGATATGGCTTAAAATAAGGTAAAATCGTAGACAAGCTATGATAATTTTCATTATCCGAATATTTTTCATCTAATTTAGTTTTTATTTTTTGAATAAATGTACTCACTTATATCTCCTTTTTATCTAAAATATTTATCCCCAACACCCAACAAATACAGGCATTAAGAGGTTACCCCCCCCCCGAAATCCGCTCTGGATGGGATGTTTTATTTCCTAATAAATTTAATTCAAGATTTTCACTAATAGAATTTAGAGTTGATAATTTTAATGTTTCTATAATTGAATTATCATATCCTTGAGCTACTGCACTCTCCAAAGAAGAAACAACAAAATCTGCATCTGAAAACTTTTCGTTTTCTATAAAGCGTTCAGGACAACCAATAATTTTTCCAAAAAGTTTTAACTTATTATTCCAAACAATGCCAATTGTAGGAATTCCGTAAGAAACGGCAATTATATTTGCGTGTAATCGAGCAGAAATAGTGGCTTTATAAGAATATATTTGTTTCACTAAATCTATTGCTTTTCTAGGTCTTGGGGCTAAATATTCTTCTGATTCTGGTAAACCTAATTTTTCTAGAATATTTTTTCCCATTTTGTAATCACTTTTAGCACCGTTACAAAACATTTGCCACTTATAACCTTTTTCTTCAAGTTTTCGAATAATATTGACATATGAATTTACAATTTGTTCTTCTGAAAAATCAAACCCATAATCAGTAAAAATTTTTCCTCTAATTACTCCAACGCCAATAATATCTGTCTTTTTTACATCTTCAACATTATAAGTTTCTTTTGTCCACAATGCCGGATCGCCAACAAGACTAATTTTATCTTTATCTTTTACATATTTATTTAAAGAATCAATATCATCTCGTGTTGTTATCTTTTTTACGCAAGATTTATTTAAACTATATTTTAGTAATTGAGAGTAAAAATTCTTTTCATCATATCCCTCAACTCCAACAGCATTAAAATATACGGGGATTCTTTTTCTCTGACAATATGTAATAATACTGTAAATAGGGTCCCATAAATCTTCTCTAGAGAATTTAATTAACCCGCCACCTGCAAATATCACCTTTGAATTTCTTTTTAAAATCCTTTTATAATACTTATAAACAGAAGTTCCTCTTTTTTGAGAAAGCCACCATTTAAGAAAAGATAAAATTTGAATAAAATACAAATTGTCTTTAAACCGTTCTATTAAACAATCTATTTGAGGATGAGATAATTTAATTTCTTTCATTAAATCTTTATCTGGAGAAATATCACATACAAATATCTTTGCATCTGGACAAACTTTTTCAACAAGGAACTTACAGGTATCAAATATAACCTGATCTCCTAGATTATTATTCTTCAATCCTATCAGAGTAACTTTATCTATCATAACTAATTTTTCATATCCTCGATTAATCGTTCAAACATTTCTTTCTTTCCAATTTTTGCTTCCCAACCAAGAGAATTTAATTTGTTCGCATTTAATTTTATTTTCACGGTTGGATTGTAACCTCGATTTACATCATCAATTTGATAAACAACTTTTGTGTCTTCGTTTTCTAATAAATGTGCCATCTCTGCGATTGAACAATATGTGCTTTCGTTTGCAACATTATACGCATTATTATTTTCGCCTTTTGTCAAAATGGTGAAAATAGCACGCACTGCATCAGTTGTATAACAATAATTTCTCTTAGTTTTTCCTTTTGTATGGAGAACAATATTTTCTTTATTTATTACTGCGTTAACAAATTGAGCAAATACTCTATTATCAGATTTTGAAACCCCAGCACCAAATGTTTGAGCAAGCCTTGCTATTCGAACAGGAACTCCATATTCTGAACCATAAGAAATACACATCGTTTCTACCATTTTTTTACTTTCAGAATAGCTGCTACGGGGATTCAAAATATCAATATAACCATATGAATTTTCTGTTATATCTTCGAAATCGTTAACACCATAAACTTCAAGAGAAGATAAATATACCATACCTTCAATTCGTTTATTTTTGGCAAATTCTAATACATTTCTTGTTCCATTAAAAGCAGTATAAATGGTTTCAACAGGCTTTTCGACAAAATCTCTGGATGAAGTTGTACTCGCAGCATGAATAATATAATCAACTTTTCGAGAGGTACTAATTCTTTGATTTATGTCTTGGATAATAAATGATAATCTTTTGGATTCCCCAAAAAGATTTTTGGCTTTTTCACCATCTCTTACTAATGCAATTATTTGAGTATTATAACCTGAATTTAAAAGACTTTTTACACAAAGCTTACCGATTAAACCGGTTGCTCCAGTAACAAGAACGGTTTTTCCATCAAAAACAGACATGTCAAAATCTTTTATTATACTTTTTATATCTTCTTCAAAGATTATACTCAATTGTCTTCTCCCATAGAATTTAAGCCAAAAGCTTCCAAATCTTCTTTGTACCGAATAAAAGCACGTAAAATATACAAATCCTCTATTGTTGTAATTTTTATATTCCCTCGATTGCCAAAAATCATATATGTAGGTTTATTCAATGTCTTAAACAAAGTACAAGAATCAACAATATCTGTATAATTCGGATTTACTTTTCTTGTAGACTCATGAGCTTGAACAATCTCTCCTAAGTGAAAACTTTGAGGAGCTTGGGCTGAATATGTATGCTTTCGATATGGAACATGTTGAGGATTTTTTCCATTTTCACTCACCAATATTGTTTCAAAACAAGAAGTACAAGTTATTGCGTTGCCATTTTTCTTTGCACATTCTATATTTTTTGTTATAACTTCCTCAGTAATATTTGGTCTAACGCCATCATGAATTAAAACAATTGAATCTTCAGGATTTTCACTTTGAGCAAGTTTTAGTGCGTTATAAATAGAATCTTGACCAGTCGCACCACCTTTTACTATTCCTGCTGTTTTTGTTATGTAATAGTGCTTAACTAATTCCTGCATATATTCATAATAATCAGGATGAATTGCAATATAAATTTTATCTATAGAAGGATGATTTTGAAAAAGTTCCAAAGTATGGATAATAATCGGTTTTTCATTAATTTTCAAAAACTGCTTAGGAATAGAATTTTCACCGTTATTTAACCGTTGTCCAGTCCCGCCGGCAAATATTATTGCAATATTTGTCATAACTAAAAACCTCCTCCTAAACTCTTAATTATTTTTACTTGTTCTTCTGATAAATTTTCATACGTACTATGCAGAATCTTCATCTTTTTTGGATATGACATGTAATCGCCATAAATGTTTTTCAAAAAGACGTCTTTATTATTTACCGCTGAAAAATTGGTTCCTTCAAATTCAAGTTCTCTTAATGGTAAAACTATATCTCTATCCAAAAACCAATTTTTTATTTGGTGAGAAAAATCTACTCCATACACAAAATCACTATTTGTATCAATAGTCTTATCTTGTGGCAAAATCTTTTCACTCATTGTTCTTTCTAACAATGATTTCAATTCTTCATCCGATACTTCATTATTAACTCTATGTTTTAAATCCTTTAGAATTTTATAAATTTCTTTTGTTTTATTTGCTTGTTCTCGGCTATTCAAATATTTTCCGTAAGTATCCAACGGGAAAATATCTACGCCCAAGAAGGGACATTGTTTATGTAAAACTTTTATAAAATACTGACATGTTGTATCTTTATCTCTCACAAAATCAGCATAAATATCTGAATTCCTTGACGATGTTTTAAATACTTCTACAATTTTGTTGTAATCTTCTCGGAACATCAAAATATCAACATCATCATCCCAAGGAATAAATCCCTTGTGGCGAACTGCACCCAACAATGTTCCACCATCAAGCATATATTTTAAATTATTCTTTTTACAAACATAATCCAACTCTTTTAAAAGAGCTAAATTTGCCAACTGTATATCTCTTAATTGACCTGTTGCCTTTGGAACTTCTGTTATATCTACATTATTCTTTTTATACTGGTAGAAAACATTTTCTTTTCTTGCTTTTGCAATTTCCTTTTTAGCAATTTTTATTTTTATGCCGAAAATATTCACAAGATTTCTTGTTTCAGAATAATCAACAATTTTTACTATTGGAATTAGGTTAAAAAGTTGAAATTTCTTTTGATATTTTCCAATATATTCTGTCAAAAATAAACAAATATTCTTTTTTGTATAATAATTCAATCTTTCAGGTAAAATGATATTTTTATCTTGGCAAAACTCTTGTAAATTCGTATATGCTTTAGTTAAATCCTCTGCTTTTTTACCTGCTTTATCTTTATATTTAACCAATGAATTATTTCGTTCTACATAGTGATATTTAGTATTTGGAACAGATACAACTTTATTTGAAAAGTAAAGAGCATTCATCGCAAACATTACATCTTCATAAATCTGTCCTTCGCTAAATTTTATTTTGTTATTCTTTATTAAATCGGTTTTATAAATTTTATTCCAAGCATAGAAAAAGAAATGTTTTTTATCTCCGCAAAGTTTAATCTTTTCTTGAATATTTTCAGCAACTTGTTCTTCTGAATATCTAACATTATATTTATCAAAATATTTTTTATGTTTTAAAATACTTGTTACAGCTATGTCTGAGTTGTTTTTTGTTGCGGTATTATAAAGTTTTTCAAAATAATCTAAATCTATATAGTCATCACTATCAACAAATCCGATATATTCACCTGTTGCTTGTTCAAGTGCAATATTTCGAGCAATTGCAACTCCTTCATTTTGTTTATCAATAATTTTTATTCTTGGGTCTTTTTGAGCAAAATTTTTTAGGATGTCTAAAGAGTTATCGATAGAGCCATCATTTACGCAGATAATTTCTATATCTTTCAATGTTTGGTTAATCAAACTTTCCAAACATTTTGAAAGATATTTTTCCACGTTATATACAGGAACTATTATTGATACTTTTACCAACTAAAACCTCTCTTTATAGCCAAATATTTGCCAATTCTGACCAATCTCCCTTATTTATATGTACAACATTTTCAAGAAAATGTTGTACATATAAGAACACAGTAACCCGAACATGATAAAAAAGAAATAATTTAACACATTACCGTTAATATTTATTTATAAAGAAAAATATTATTACATATTCTTATTTAAAGTTTTTATGATTTTTAAAACCTTAGAACTCGTTTTTAAGTTTATCTTGAACCCCAAAAGCTTTAACTGCTCATGCGTTTTAATATCAGAAAGTTTTTCGTAAGACCCCTTAAATATTGGATGCAAAAAAGTGCCAAAGCACTTTTTAAAATCATTCAATCCTTTATATTTTCCAACCCTTTTATGCGGATATGCTCCCCCTGTTTCAAAATACCCACACTTACCAAACATTTCTCTTACATAACAAATAACTTTAAATAGTAAGTATTTATTAACTCCAACTTCCTTGTCATCTTTTGACGCACCCCACCAATAATAAGCCGTTTTTCCATAAATCAAAATAGCAACAGTTGCAATATATTCATTTGTTTCGTTATCTTTTAAAAAGAATACTTTACTAATTTTTTGAGGAATTAATGTTTCAAAAATATTTTTATTATAACTATCGTCTATAATATTTTTTTTCGCATTTGTTCTTGTATATGTCTCTTTATGAAGTTCTATATATTTATTGCAATCTGCCAAAGAGCCATCCGATTCAACAACTGTATAACGAGCGAGCTTATCATATTTTCTAATAGCTTGCCGAGTTGTTTCCTCACAATCTGCAAGCATTCTATCATCAGATTTTGCTAAATCAACAAGATAGGTATATCTAAGCCCAGGAGAAAAGAAATAATAAATTGACGGGTTGACCATATTATGATTTTCAGGCAAATTTATCGCAGACAAGGGACAAATATTTAAGTCAAAGCTTTTTATTTTAAATTTAGATATATACGAATCTATATAATTTTTGAAAATTTCTTTTAAATGTTTTGATTGTTTTTTAGTTAAATTATCTTTTACCACAAATCCCCATTGAGAAACTAGCTTATTTTGGGGAGTTCTATGCAACTGAATAACCATAAATATCTCTTTATTTTCATCAACAATTGCAAATGATTCATTTTTATATGAAATATGACGGTGAAATTTAATCATATCATATAGGAAATAAGCCCACCCCATAGACGATGACCGAACAAATGTATTCCATTTTTCTTTATCTATTTCTGAATAGTGTCTTACGTGAAAGTTCATTCCTTTTCTCCTTTTAGTTTTATTCTTATTAAATGAATGCAACATTTTAAGCATATTGTTGTATTTAAAGAACAAGACACTAATTGATTCTTTTGGATAGCAATAAATCATTTATTCACAAAAAATAGATAACTTTATTTTTAGCATAATTTGTTGTATTTTGATATTATGGACAACAATATGCTTAATTTGTTGAATTATTAAAGTATAAAATTCTCATAACTTTGAAAAATTTCATCTTGTTCAATGCCGATATAACGTAAGGTTATAAACGGGCTGGAATGATTAAATATTTTTTGCAAAATGACAACATCTTTGAACTTTTGATAATGATGATAACCAAAAGTTTTTCTTAATGTATGTGTTCCTATCAATCCCTCAATACCAATTTTTTTACAAGCTAAATTTATAATCCGATATGCCGCAGTTCGTTCCATTCTATTTTCAAATTTTGACAGAAACAACGGCTCTTCATCTAATCTATTTTTAGTAAATTTCTCAAACATAGGCTTTAATTTTGAATTAATCGGAAACTTTTTGAATTTGCCAGTCTTCTTTTCAACCACCTGAATATAATTTTTATTTTTCACATCCGAAACATCCAAAGTTAAAATATCAGAAATTCTTAATCCGCAATTTATCCCAAGCGTAAAAAGCAGTAAATCTCTTTCACTTTGTCTAGCTAAAAGTCTTTCAATTTTTCTAACATTTTTCAATTCTCTAATTGGTTCTACTGTACCCACTATCAAACTCCTTTCTCTTAATACCAACAATCTATACAAAACCCAAGCTATCAAAATTTTATTATTTTGAGTATTATAAAAGAATAGAAAGGAGACCCCAAAATGTATTTAGTTCCAATACCGGCTTATATGATTAAAAGTGCAATTCATAATCGAAAAGTTTTGAAAATTGCAAATAAAACTTGCCACAAAGTTATGGGGGAAGGAATTAAAGATACACTCAAAACAGCAGACTCACTTGGCTTAATTAATCTTAAATTTTTGAAACTCTATATAAAATGGTATAAAAAACTTTATTTTTAGGAAATTATTTATTAAATTTTGTTACAACACGATATAATAAAGGCAAAATTTGATGTTCAGCCATTTTAAAAACAACAAGATACAAGTGTAAAAAATAGGAGAATAATTAATGTTATCAGCAGTTCAAAATTACAATGTTTCACCAAAGCACCTTGCATTCAAAGGTAAAGATGAAAATACAGATACAAATACAAATGCAGGTTTAAAAACAGGTGCCGTATGGGCTGGAATTATGACCCCAGTGGCAGCTGGAACAAATTATTTTTTAAGTAAATGTGCAGCTGCGGGACAAAATGCTACTAATTTAGGATTAGATAGTCATCAAGCTCAACAGTATATGACTAACATGAAAAAGTTAGCGGCAAATGTAAAGACAGGATGGGCTACTATTCCCCTAAATATCGCATTAGCCTTAGGATGTGGAGCATTAGTAGATAAACTAAATAATGCTAAACGTGCAGAATTTGCAGAAAAATTAGCACAAAACGCCAAGGAGGAAATGCTAAAAAATGATGATAATGCTGAAACAACAGCCGCAGGAAATGTATATTGCAAATCAGGTGCAGGTAAGAAATGGGGTGCATTATTAGGTCTCGGAGCAGCAATACTTCCAGATTTAGTTACTATGCCATTTGGTAAAGTAAAAGGATTTAAAGCTGATAAGGTATATAAATCAGGTATAATTAGCGGTTTGGCAGGAAAAACAGTTGCAGGAGTATTGGGAGGATTAGCACTTGGTGCTATTGCCGATCATTTCTCTAATAAAACGGCCGAAAAAAATGCTGACAAACAAACAGTAGCTGAATAAATAATCACAAATTTACATATAACATAAAAAGAGTGCCAAAGAAAATATCAATGACACTCTTTTTTATACAGAGAGGATGGGATTCGAACCCACGGTGGAGTTACCCCCACACAACCTTTCCAAGATTGCACCTTAAACCTCTCGGACACCTCTCTTTAATATTTTAATTATCCTGTAAATGCTGAGTTTCGTCAAGTCTTAGAACTTCTGTTTGGTAGTATTCGTCAGTTTTTTCTATGCTTGAAATCTTTGCATCTGCTAATTTTGCCAAGACCTTAGCGTAATCCATGCATCTTTTACCTTTTATTCCTTCTGTTTCCATCTGTATTGTTCCGTCTGGAAACAGTCTAATTTTCATCTTACCCATATATTTTTCTCTTATATATCTATTGTCAAAACAATTGAGTTGTCGTCCATTATGGATTCGCTCTCAAGTCGCATATTCTCTTGCTCTAATCGTTCCTTAATCTTGTTATACGTCATTTCTTGAATGTTTAGACCATACTCTTCATTCAAGTCATTGATTACGTCCTCGCATTCTCCTTTGTTGGAAACTTGCGTTATGTCTAATACGTAGCCTCCAGTAGAATCCTTTTTATAATAAACCATTTCCATTCCAAACAGTTTGCAAGAAATTTCGTCACCATTCTCAACTAATTCTGTTGCTCCGTGTTCTGTTAGGGTATTTAGCAAAATTCCTTTGTCTGTGTAATTCGTGTTATATGTGTAAACGATTGTTGATTGGTCGTTGATAAGTCTTAAATCTCGTCCTGCTGCAATATTTAGTTTCCTGAAAATGATTTCTGCTTCTTTATTTATTGCCGCATTGTTTGTCCCAGAAAATTCTGCGACGTAAAATCCGTTTTTATAAACCCAATTTAGGGTTGCATCACTATTTTTTAACGGAGTTGATGAATTTCCAGAATAATATAGGTAATTTGCTTTCCTTAAAAGAGTTTTGAGTTCTTCTTGTTTGATATTTGTTTGAATTTTTAAATTAGAAAGATAACCGTAGCGAACATTTGTACCTTCAAAATCTCCTGTCATTCCAATATTCATAATTGTGACTTTTTGTTCTATTTCAAGTATATAATTTGGCTCATTATCTGGTTTGAGGTATCTTACATTTTGTCCTTCTACTTCTGCAACAACTTCGTCATCTTCGGTTGAATAAATATGCTTTGCTCCTTGGTCTTTAAGTTTTGCATAAATATCTCGCATATTTTGGTATGCAGTGCCATATGTATAATAAAAAAATTCATTAGACTCAATCAACCTAACATTACGCATTGCGTATTCGTCAAGTTGTTTGAAAAAATCTTCGCCATTTTGTTGCAAAAATTTAGCGTTTTTCCCTCCAGAAAGAACGGCTGAACAATATTTACCATTTGGAACCCAGTTTACTCGCAGTCCATTTTGGAAACTATATGTATAAGAATCGTGTTTTTGGCAATCTATCATTGACATAATACCATTTAGTTCTTCTAATTTGATATTTGTCAAAACTCTAATTGCACGAAGATTTTCAGTCGCAACTTCTTCATTTACAACTTTGTCATCTGATGCTCTTTTCAATTTTTCATTCTTAGCTTCTTCTGGATTTATTAAAAATGCCATAGGATAAGCCATAAGAGTGATGGACATTTGTCTATATAATCCTTTCTTTATACGTCTAAGGCTCTTCCACCTCGAGAAGCGTTTACGTCTTCTTCGCTATCATTTTTAGAACCATAATGAGCCATATCATCTTTTCTTGTTGCTGCCACGGCTCTGATATTTGCCCATTGTCGAAGTGATAAAATTTGTTCTTTTTGAGTTACAGAAAGAGGAACTAGATTTTTAATTGTGTTTATCAAATCTTGAACTTCTAATGGTCTATTGTTGAAAAATGCTTCGTATAATGCAGAAATTACAACTTGTTCAATTTCTGCACCGACAAAACCTTCTGTTTGTGAAGCTAATTCTTTAAATAGTTCACTTGTTAAATCAATTTTACTTGCAACATCAGAGTTTTTTAATCTTTTCATTAAGTGTAGTTTAAAGATTTCTTCTCGTTCTCTTTCTGTTGGTAAATCTACAAAGAAGATTTCATCAAAACGCCCTTTTCTTAAAAGTTCTGCTGGAAGGCTACTGATATTGTTTGCTGTTGCAATAACAAACACGGGAGCTGTTTTTTCTTGCATCCAAGTAAGGAATGTTCCGAAAATTCTTGAAGATGTTCCGCTATCTCCGTTTGAATTCATCCCACTTAAACTCTTTTCGATTTCATCAACCCAAAGAATTGAAGGTGCAACTGCTTCTGCGGTTTTGATAGCTCTTCTCATATTTTCTTCCGAACTACCTACAATGCCTGAAAAAATCTTACCAAAATCAAGTTTAAGAAGTGGTAGTTGCCAAGCTGCACTCATTGCTTTTGCTGTTAAACTTTTCCCGCAACCAGGAACCCCAGTAATTAGAACTCCTTTTGGAGCAGGAAGACAATATTTTTTTGCTGCTTCAGACCAAGAATTGTTTCTTTTATTTAGCCAACTTTTAAGGTTTTCCAGTCCACCAATATCGGAGATTTTGATGTCAGTATTGATGAATTCTAAAATCCCAGTTTTTTTAATAACTTGCATTTTTTCAGCTAAAATTACATTCAAATCTTTTCCATCAATTTTTCCATCATTAACCATTGCGAGTGCGAAGGCATTCTCGGCTTCTTGAAGCGTTAAACCTAGTGCGGCCTTACATAATCTTTCTTTTCCGTCTGGAGTAAGTTCTGATGTGTCAATTTGTTTGTTTTGCGAAACCATTTTATCTAATTTTGCTTTTATGTCCTCTAGAGTTGGAAGAGGCATATCAAGAATGGTTATTTCTTTTTGCATTGTTTCTGGGATTAGTAATTCAGATGCAATGAAAATTACATTCTTTCTAAATTTACTTGTTTTTAGGTCTGAAATGTTATCTCTTAATCTACGTACTACATTGTAGTCAACTTGGCGACCCTTTACTCCAAAATAGATGTGAAAATCGCACATCACAAAAATTGCATTTTTGTTGCATTCACTAATAAAATCAATTGCTTTGTCTGGGCTTTGAGTTCCTTCAATTTTTTGACCATCAAGCATAAAGCCGTTTGTTTGTGTCCAAATATACACTTCTCTAGGAATTCTTATTAGTTTTTCAGATTTTGCCATTTTCTTTATTAGAGAAATTGCTCTATCTTCTTCCCAAGTTGTAATGTAAATATATGGGAATCTTGCTCTAAATAATTTTGATAGTTGAGTAATTGTTTTTGTATCCATTAAAAAGCCCTCTTTTGATACTATTTTACATTATCTTTCCCTAGTTGTAAACAGAAATTTTTATTTATACTGCTAAAATCCCCCATTCCGTTGATTTCAGTTTTTCCGTCTTGTGAGATTCTAACTTCGATTTTGTTTTTGTATTTTAAAATTTCTTCTAATGAATATCTGCCTGTTAAAAATAAATATCTTTGATTTGAAGAGCCAATCCATGGTCTTGATAAGTCATATTTTTCGAATTCAAAACCACCATCAATAAGTAAATCAATGTTTTCTAAGAACGAATTAGTTGCAATATCTTTTTTAGCTTGAAGTTCTTCTATTGTATAACCCGTAAAGCAAACTACTGATAATCCTACTTCTTTAGCCATTTGGGAAAGTTTTGATAATTCTATTGCTTGTTCAAATGGCTCTCCTCCAAGAAAAGTTATACCTTCAATTTTGGATTTATCCATCATTTTAAAAAGTTCTTCTATTGAATATTCTTTTCCACACCCAAAATTCCACGTGTCTTTTGCCCAGCATTCTGGACAATGCTTTTTACAGCCTTGAACCCATATGCAAAATCGATTTCCTGGCCCTTCAACTGTTGTTTCTTTTAAAATTTTATAAACATTAACCATTAAAAATCTATAATTCTACCTTCGTCATTATCATCGTCATTTTTAGGTGTTGGTTTATTTCCAAATTTAATCATTGCTTTTATTTTAGGTATAAAATGTTCTTTTACATTTGCAACTTTGAAAAAATCCTCTTCGTTTTTGAATAATCCGTTTGTATCACGAAATTCAACAATTTTCTTCGCCATTACAATATTTATTCCTGGAAGGATTGAAATTTCACTGGCAGTTGCGTTGTTTACGTCAATTTGTTTTGATTCTTTTGAAAGAACTTCTCCCATTTCCACAAACTCTGGTGCATCAACTTGGCGTTCAATAGTTTTTGGAGCTTCTTGAATGTTTTCTATATTTACAAAATGCTCAGAGCCTTTGTTTGCAATTGCTGAACCTTCGGCAAATGTATCTGGTCGAACATTATTCATGTCAACAAATTTTGGACCATTTTTAGACGTGTCGATGGTAATATTTTCTTCTCTTGGAGATTTTGGACCTTCTTTTAATTTGATAGTTTTAACGTTAACTGTTGTGTCGGAATTAAAGAAACATACTAAAGAGTCTAAACATACAAAATCATCAAACACTTTACAAACATTATTCCATAATTTGTTCACATTTACATTTTGAGATTTTGAAATTGTAAATGTTCTAATATCTCGTCTTGTATTTTTGTTTATGTTATCTGTTACAACAAGCTTTTCATCTGGAGTATATTTAACTGTACAATGGTCGTTTGTAAGAGTATATTGGTTGAAAACATAACGTTTATGTACGTATTTAATGCTGTTTTTGTATGCATTATCTCTGATAATTGTGTAAATTATATATCCAGGCAGTGCAAGTAATGCTATTGTTATTAGCATTGGCACAATCATTTTAGGATGATAATAAAAAGCTGCAAATATGCTTGCTATTAAAAATCCCGTAAAACTAAATCTGCTTCTGTAATACATATATACAGAATAGCATAAATATTCCCAATGAATAAATGATATAAACAGATGATTTTATGTTAAAATCGAGTGTATGGATATCGTAACTAAAAAAGATTTTAAAATGTTGTCAGGCGAGGTAACAATTCCTGCTGATAAATCAATTTCGCATAGAGCAATAATTTTTTCTGCCTTAGCCAAGGGGAAATCTATTATAAAAAATTTCTCCAATGGACAAGACCCTCATTCCACTCTGAATATTTTCAAACAATTAGGGGTTCAATTTGAAGAAGAAGGGACAACTGTTGTTGTGAATTCTTCTGGAGTATTACAACCTTCAAATAGTCCTCTAGATTGTGGAAATTCTGGAACGACAATGAGGCTTATGGCTGGAGTTTTAGCTGGTCAAAAGTTTAATTCAACTCTAATAGGAGATGACAGCCTTTCTAAAAGACCAATGAAAAGAATTATAGCTCCACTAGAACAAATGGGCGGGGATATTCAATCAAATAATTTTAAAGCTCCACTAATAATTTCTGGAAAAGAATTAAAAGCGATAAATTATAATTCTCCGATTGCATCTGCTCAAGTTAAATCTTGTATTCTTCTTGCAGGGATTAATGCAAATGGAATTACAACAGTTACTGAGCCTTACACTTCAAGAAATCATACAGAAATTATGTTAAAAGCTATGGGTGCGAATTTATCAGTTGAAAAAACAACAGTTTCTATTGAAAAATCTGAACTTGAGCCGATTGATATTGAAATTCCTGGAGATATTTCATCTGCTGCATATTTTATTTGTGCAGGTTTAATTGTCCCAAATTCTGAAATAATTTTGAAAAATGTCGGCTTAAATCCAACTAGGACAGGAATTATAGATGTTGTAAAATCTATGGGTGGAAATATAGAGCTTCTTTCTGAACGAATTACTTGTGGTGAAAGAGTTGGAGATATTTTAGTTAAGTATTCTCCAAACTTAAAAGCTTGTAAAATTTCTGGAGAAATAATTCCAAGACTAATTGATGAAATTCCTGTAATTGCTGTTTTGGCAACTCAAGCAGATGGTCAGACAGTAATTTCTGATGCCCAAGATTTAAGAAATAAAGAGTCAGACAGAATTTCAGCTGTTGTAACAGAACTAAGAAAACTTGGGGCTGAAATTGAAGAAACTCCAGACGGTATGATTATTTCTGGTAAAACATCTCTAAAAGGCGAATGTGAAGTTGAAACATATCATGATCATAGGCTTGCAATGAGTTTGTTTGTTGCGGGATTAATTACTCAAAAAGAAATAAAAATAAACGGATTTGAATGGGTGAATATTTCTTTCCCTGAATTTGAAAAAATGTTTGCAAGTTTGAAAAAATAATTTAGCAAGTTTTATTTTTAGCGGTTTTGTTATTGTTATGAATATTCAGAACAATAATTTTTATGCTCCTCAATTTACTTCTAAATTAAATCCTATTAATCCTACTGTAATAAGGACAAAATATGGAAAATTAAATCTTCGAGAAGTGAGAAAAGCAGATTTGGCAAATCCAAAATTTTTAGAGAAATTGTCGAAGTTTTATTGTGCTAATTTTTCAACTTGTACAGACGATCCTTCTTGGATTATGTACAATACAGTTCCTAAAAGAATAAAAAATCAAATGATTGAAAGCTTTGTTTCTTATTTAAGACACATTATTAAAAATGATGATGGTAATATGACGTTGCTTCTTGCAAAAGATAAAAGAAACAAAATTCAAGGAGCTTGCTTATCTTATGGATATGATTTAGTTGACGGCTCAAAAGATTATATTCTTTATGTGGATTCAATTGCTGTAAATAAAACATTCCGAGGTGCTAAACTAGGCAAAAAGATGATGCAAAAAACAATTGAAGCTAATAAAGATAATTCAAGTTTTACGGATGTATTTTTAGTTGGCGAAAAAGGGGCTTTGGGGTTTTATAAAAAACTCGGATTTGCAAATTTGATAAAAAAGGACCCTGCTCAGTGCAAGGTGTCGAATTTTATTGCTTTAGATAGAGAAGATTATCCTAAATATGTTGATTTTTTAACTCTTCCTTTAAAACCTGAACAGCCTCGTTGGTACACAAAAGTTGCTCAAAAAATTAGTGATGCTTGGATTTTTTAGATTAATACCATCCCCATAATAAATATCTTACTAATATTGCTAAAGGGCTAGCCATGAATGTAGGTTTAAATGTTTCTGGAGAGTCATCTAATTCTACATATGGGTTTAGATGGAGTAAGAGTTCATAGACATCTCCTTTAGAATGGAGCTCTTTTTTTATGCATTCTCCGTTTTTTAAATAAAAACTAATCTCAGCTAAATAATAAAATCTTCTCTCTTCTGGAGTAAAAAGATTAAAAAGAGAAGGACGTTCTACTGAATTTAAAATATTCGCTTGCCTTCCTTGTTCCCAAACATATACTTTTTCAATATCTGAAAACTTATAAAAAGAAGCACCTATCATAACGCATTGTTTCTCTTTATCAATTTTTATATCTTCAAATTTTAATTGATTAGAAGGTTTAGAACTTGGTTTTCCATAGACCGCAAAAATAATTAAAGCCATCACCGCAATTGTTATAATCAGAATTGCCATTATAAATTCCTTTATTCTTTAACTCCACCTTGCAATATATCATTTATAAAATATTTTTTACCCAAAAGGAATACTCCAATTACAGGAATTGTGCAAATTACTGAACAGGCTAACAAATCTCCCCATAGGGTGATTTCTCTAAAGCTTCCTTTGAAAATTGCCAAACCTACGGGTAGTGTTCTCATAGATTCCGTATTTGTTACAATCAAAGGCCACATAAAGCTATTCCAAGTTGTGACAAATGTAAAAATTGAAAGAGTTGCTATTGCTGGAATTGCAAGAGGTAACGCTATTTTAAAAAAGGTTGAAAAAATATTACAGCCATCAATTTTTGCAGATTCTTCCAAATCCTTTGGAAGTCCTAAAAAATATTGTCGCATCATAAATATCCCAAAACCTCCGAATAGTCCTGGTAAAATCAGTGCTTGGTATGTATTTATCCAATGAAATTGTCGCATTAGAAAAAATAATGGGATAATATTAACTTGAGGAGGTACGAGCATTGTAATTAAGACAAGTAAAAATAATCCATCCCTCCATTTGAAAGTCATTCTTGCAAATGCATATCCTGCAAGGGCTGAGATTATAACTTGTCCAAGAGTTGTTACAATGGCTACAAAAAGGCTATTTATAAAATATTTCCATAATGGAATTTTATTGAAAACACTGATATAGTTACCGATTGTTATAGGAGAATAAATAAGCTTTCCTCCTTGGTTAAAAATTTCTCCATTAGGAACAAGAGATAGATTAATCATTGCAAAAAACGGATATAGCATACTTATTGCAATTAAAACCAAACATACATAACCAATAACTATCCGCCAATTTCTCATAACTCAATTATATCACGTTAAACATTATATTCAAAATAAATTACGTAACGAATGTATAAGTTTTTAATCAAAAACTTTTATTTTAACTAAACATGTAGTATATTACCCATGATAGGTTTATGTGTTTTTAGACAAATATTTATCAAAACTATTTATAACAATTAGGAGGGAAACAAAATGCAATCAACTTTGGACAAGAAATCTTATCCAACGACGGAGTTTATCTCAGGAAAATGGCAACAAGAAATCAATGTAAGAGATTTCATTCAAAAAAACTACACTCCATATGAAGGAGATTCAAGTTTTTTAGCTAAACCAACAGAAGCTACAACAAAATTGTGGCAAGAATGCTGTGATTTATTGAAAAAAGAACGTGATAATGGTGGCGTTCTTGATATGGATACAAAAGTTGTATCTACTATCACTTCACACGGAGCAGGATATATTGATAAAAACTTAGAAACAATTGTAGGTTTGCAAACAGATGCTCCGCTAAAACGTTCAATGCAACCATTTGGAGGTATTAGAATGGCAGAGTCAGCTTGTAAATCTTATGGATATGAAGTGGATTCTGAAGTTTCTGAAGTTTTTACAAAATACAGAAAAACTCATAACCAAGGTGTTTTCGATGCTTATACTCCAGAAATGAAAGCTGCTAGACACTCTGCAATTATTACTGGACTTCCTGATGCTTACGGAAGAGGAAGAATTATCGGTGATTACAGACGTATTGCTTTGTATGGTATTAACAGACTTATCGAAGATAAAAAAGAACAATTCAAATCTCTTGAAGGCGAAATGACACCTGATAGAATTCAATTAAGAGAAGAAATTTCTGAACAAATTAAAGCTCTTAAAGAAATGATTGAATTGGGTAATATTTATGGTTTTGATATTTCTCAACCTGCAAGAAATGCAAAAGAAGCTGTTCAATGGTTATATTTCGGATACTTAGCTGCTATTAAAGAACAAAATGGTGCAGCGATGAGTATCGGTAGGACTTCAACTTTCTTAGATATTTATATCGAAAGAGATTTGAAAGAAGGCGTATTAACAGAAGAAGAAGCTCAAGAGTTAATTGACCATTTTATTATGAAGTTAAGACTTGTGAAATTTGCAAGAACTCCAGAATACAATGAATTATTCTCTGGTGATCCTACTTGGGTAACTGAATCTATTGGTGGTATGGGAATTGACGGAAGAACATTGGTTACTAAAAACTCATTCCGTTATTTGCATACATTAGAAAATTTGGGTACAGCTCCAGAACCAAACTTAACAGTTTTATGGTCAAAGAGATTACCTCACAATTTCAAACAATATTGTGCTCATATTTCAATCACAACATCTTCTATTCAATATGAAAATGATGATATGATGAGAGTTACACACGGTGATGATTATGCAATCGCTTGTTGTGTATCATCAATGGTTGTAGGTAAAGAAATGCAATTCTTTGGAGCTAGAGCAAACCTTGCAAAATGTTTGTTATATGCAATCAACGGTGGTATTGACGAAAGACTTAAAGTTCAAGTAGGTCCTAAATATCGTCCGGTAACTTCTGAATACCTAGATTATGATGAAGTTATGGATAAATATAATGATATGATGGAATGGCTTGCTGGTTTGTATGTAAATACTTTGAATATCATTCACTATATGCACGACAAATATTGTTATGAAAGAGCTCAAATGGCGTTACACGACAGAGATGTAAAACGTTATTTTGCAACTGGTATTGCAGGTTTATCTGTTGTTGCAGATTCTCTTTCTGCAATTAAATATGCAAAAGTTAAGGCTATTCGTGATGAAGATGGAGTTGTTGTTGATTACCAAGTTGAAGGAGATTATCCAAAATACGGAAACAATGATGATAGAGTTGACCAAATTGCAGTTGATTTAGTTAAAAACTTTATGTCAAAAATTAGAAAACATTATACATATAGAAACTCTATTCCAACAATGTCAATTTTAACAATTACATCAAACGTTGTTTATGGAAAGAAAACAGGTAATACTCCAGATGGTAGAAAAGCTGGTATTCCTTTAGCTCCAGGTGCAAATCCAATGCACGGAAGAGATTCTAACGGTGCTGCTGCATCTTTAGCTTCTGTTGCGAAACTTCCATTCAACGATGCTCAAGATGGTATTTCAAATACATTCTCAATCATTCCTAACGCATTAGGAAAAGATGAAATCTTTATGGGTGATTTGAATATTCAACTTGATGCGGGATGTTGCGAATCAAATATTTAGATTTCTTCCAATCGAAGGAGGTTCGAAATCTTTGATTTCGAGAATGGGTAATTACTCAATTTAAAAGAAAAGGAAACAAAATTATGACAACACAACAAGAAGAAAATTTAATAAATCTTTTAGATGGTTATGTTGAAAAAGGCGGACACCATTTGAATGTGAACGTATTTAATAGAGAAACATTGTTAGATGCTCAAGCTCATCCAGAAAAATATCCTCAATTAACAGTTAGGGTATCTGGATATGCAGTTAACTTCATCAAATTGACAAAAGAACAACAAGATGACGTTATCTCAAGAACATTCCACAGTGCAATCTAATTCCGTTAAATAGATTAAAATTACTGCAATTTAAATAAATTGCAGTAATTTTTTTTGTAATAAAAAGCAATTTTCTTTTTCAAAAAGTTTTTATATAAATATGGAAGTAAAGGTAGGGAAAATGGACAGGCAAAATGCTATAGGTGCAGCACAGGTTGTTGGCGGTACATACTTAGGTTCTCAAGGTATTAAACATGGGTTGCCTAGAGCATTAGGATTAAGAACAGAATATCACACGACAAGTAAAACTAATGCAGATTTAATCAAAAAGGCTGGGAATATTTTAGACCCCACATGCGGAGGTAAAAATGGTTGGGCTGAAAAAGCAGGAAGTGAATTTTATGTAAAGAACTCAAGGAACTATGTCCATATAACAGGATTACATAAGGATAACATTGGCACAAAACCTCTTTTGGGTAAATTTACCGCACCTCTGCGTATGTTTTACAGAAAAACTCAATGCCTTATGTATAAGACATTTGGAAATATAGATATTAAAAAATTCCAAAAATATTTTGTAGAAGGAGATAAAAAAGCTTTTATTAAAAATATGGTAAAAGAATTAAAAAATAGTATCCTTCATAACAGAACTAAAAAATTCTGTATATCAGGTACAGATTCTTATTTCAATACAAAATTTATTCCTGATGCGGATGATATTGCGTTGAAATCCGCAGAAAAAATAAAGGTTTATAACAATAGGTTTAGCTCGATGATTGCAGGGTTGAAAAAGTTTGGATTATCTGGAATGAAAGAAAATAAAAGTCGTGTGGCTTTTGGAGTGGGGCTTTTATCTCTTGGAACTTATTCAGCTGTAAAACTTATCCAAAAAGGTGTTAATAATATTTGCAAAAGCTAACATAATTATATAAAATAAGATTATGACAGCACAAATTTTTGGCAATATTCATTCAATAGAAAGTTGTGGGACAGTTGATGGTCCTGGGATTCGCTTTGTAGTTTTTATGCAAGGTTGTCCATTGCGTTGCCAATATTGTCATAATCCCGATAGCTGGTCTGTTGAAAAAAATCAACAAATGACAGTTGATGAAATTTTAGAAAAATATGATGGGGTGAAAGAATTTGTAAAAAGTGGTGGGATTACTGTGACTGGTGGAGAACCCCTTTTACAAATAGATTTTGTAACTGAATTATTTATTAAAGCAAAAGAAAAAAATATTCATACAGCATTAGATACTTCTGGAATTTTGTTTAATCCAGAAAATACTCAAAAAATAGATGAATTGTTAAAATATACTGACTTAGTTTTGTTGGATATTAAACATATTAATAATGCCGAACATATAAAGCTTACAGGGCTTCAAAATGAAAATATTTTAAAATTTGCAAAATATCTATCGGATAAAAATATTCCTGTTTGGATAAGACATGTTGTAGTAAAAGATATTACATTGAACGAAAAGTATCTAACTCAACTCGGAGAATTTTTAGGATCTTTGAATAATATTAAAGCTCTTGATGTTTTGCCATATCATGATATGGCTATTCCAAAATATGAAAATTTAGGAATTGATTATCCTCTAAAAAATACCCCTCCGACAACAAAAGAAGAAGCTATAAAAGCTCGTGACATAATCTTTTCTGCTTATAAATCAGTGAAAAATAATTAAAAAAATAATTAAATAAAAATTAATTTCTGATGACTTTACGAAAAATACTATTAAAATAATAATAGAAAATATTATTATGAATGGAGTTGGTGTAAATGTTAGATTTCGATAAATTTACTGATTATTCTCAAGAAATTATTTCAAGTGCCAATGCTCTTATGGGAGAATACAAAAATTCTCAAATGACCCCGGAACACATTATGCTTGCGATGATTAAAGCTGATGGGATAATCAAAGATTATTTGACGGAATTAAATCTTTTGAATCAAGGATTTATTAACAAGATTGTTTCAAAAATTGAAAGTTTTCCAAAATTATCTGGACCTGTAAATAGTCAAGGGCTATATTTAAGCCAAGAAACAATGAAGTTGTTGGAACTTTCAATGGATGAAAGTAAAAAATTGAAGGATGAATTTGTAAGTATTGAATCTATCCTTCTTGCAATGTCTGAACTTGATAATAGTAATATTAAATCTCTTTTAAACTCTAACGGAGTAACATCAAGTTCTATATTAAAAGTTATGAAAGATATAAGAGGTAATAATAAAGTGGATACAAAAAATGCAGAAGAAAATATGAAAGCTTTGGAAAAATATTCTACTGATTTAACAGACTTAGCAAGAAAAGGTAAATTAGACCCTGTAATTGGTAGGGATGAAGAAGTTAGAAGAATTATCCAAGTATTAAATAGACGTACAAAAAATAACCCAGTACTAATTGGTGAACCAGGTGTTGGTAAAACCGCTATTGTAGAAGGTTTGGCTCAACGTATAATTCGTGGTGATGTTCCAGAAAGTTTGAAAGATGTAAAACTTATCTCTTTGGACTTAGGAGCCTTAGTTGCTGGTGCTAAATTCCGTGGAGAATTTGAGGAACGTTTAAAAGCTGTCTTGAAAGAGGTTGAATCTTCTAATGGAGAGATAGTAATGTTCATTGATGAATTGCACACCGTTGTTGGAGCTGGTTCAACAGAAGGTTCAATGGATGCTGGTAATTTGTTAAAACCAATGTTGGCTCGTGGTGTTCTTAGAACAATTGGAGCTACAACTATTAACGAATACAGAAAATATATTGAAAAAGACCCCGCATTAGAAAGACGTTTCCAACCCGTTATGGTTAATGAACCATCAGTAGAGGATACAATTAGTATTTTACGTGGCTTGAAAGAGAAATACGAAGTTCACCATGGCGTAAGAATATTGGATAGTGCAATCATTGAGGCTGCAAAATTATCTGATAGATATATTACTGATAGGTTTTTACCAGATAAAGCAATTGACTTGATTGATGAAGCTGCAAGTTCTTTGCGTATTGAAATTGATTCAATGCCAGAAGAAATTGATACTATGATGCGTCAAAAAATTCAACTTGAAATTGAACGTGAAGCTTTGAAAAAAGAAGAATCAGAAGAAGCAAAAGCAAAAGTTGAAGATATTACAAAACAAGTATCTGAACTTGAAAGTAAAATTGATGTTCTAAAAGCTCAATGGGAAAAGGAAAAAGCATCTATAACCTCAGAAGCAGATGTTAAAGATGAGATTAACAAAGTTAAAACTCAAATAGAAGAAGCTGAAAGAAATACCGATCTTCAAAAAGCTGCTGAATTGAAATATGGCAAACTTCTAGAATTAGAAAAGAAATTAAAAGCTTGTCAAAACAAAGAACACACAGATAACAAACTTTTGAAAGAAGAAGTTACAGCTACTGATATTGATGAAGTTGTTTCAAAATGGACGGGTATTCCAGTGACAAAACTTGTTGAATCTGAAATGAAAAAATTACTTCATATGGAAGATATTTTGCACAAACGTTTGGTTGGGCAAGATGAAGCAGTCGATACTGTGTCAGATGCAATTCGTAGGGCTAGATCTGGTTTGAAAGATCCAAGACGTCCAATTGGTACTTTCTTATTCTTAGGCCCAACTGGTGTAGGTAAAACAGAACTTGCAAAATCATTGGCTGAATTCATGTTCAACGATGAGGATGCTCTTGTTCGTATTGATATGTCTGAATATATGGAAAAACACAATGTCGCAAGACTTGTTGGAGCTCCTCCAGGATATGTTGGATACGAAGAAGGTGGTCAATTAACAGAGGCTGTTAGAAGAAAACCATACTCAGTAATTTTGTTTGATGAAATTGAAAAAGCTCATCCAGATGTATTCAATATCATGTTGCAAATCTTTGATGATGGTCGTTTGACTGATTCTAAAGGAAGAACTGTTGATTTTAAAAATACTCTAATTATTATGACAAGTAATATCGGTTCAGATATAATTCTTGAAGATTCTTTAAATTCAATGCTTTCACCCGAACAATTCAAAGATACAAAAGAAAAAGTTCTTGCTGTTTTAAGACAACGCTTCAAACCTGAATTCTTAAACAGAATAGATGAAACAATCTTCTTCAAGGCTTTGACTTTACAACAATTGAGCAAGATTGTTGATATTCAAATGGATTATTTGAGAAACTTGTTAAAAGATCAAGAATTGGAATTTGAAATCACAGAGGATGCTAAAGAATTTCTAGCAACTCAAGGTTTCAATCCTGTATATGGTGCAAGACCATTGAAAAGGGTTATTCAACAACAAGTTGAAAATCCTTTGTCAAAATTGATTTTGGCTCAAACTTTCTTGAAGGGTGACAAAATTAAAATTGATGTAAAAGATGATGCTTTAACTTTTGAAAAAGTTAAATAATAAGCGACCTCGAAAAGTAAAAGGAATGGTTAGCATTAACCATTCCTTTTTTTTGTGAAAATTAAACTATAAAGTTTTATGCAACTCTATCAATAATTCCGCCACCTAAAACTATATCTCCATCGTAAAGAACAACAGATTGTCCTGGTGCAATTGATTTTTGCATGTTTTCAAAATGAACTTCGATATTTCCATTTTCTAAAGGCTTAACTGTTACGGGTTCTGGTTTTTGAGTAGAACGAATTTTAGCTTTACAGCTGATTTCTTTATCCAAATTATCAAATGGAATCCAATTCATTTTTGTCGCAATTAATTCGTCTTTCATTGTTGCATCTTTATAGCCAACTACAACTTCATTAGTATCTTTGCGAAGTTCCACAACGTAAAGAGCTTCTGGAGCACTGATCCCGATTCCTTTTCTTTGACCGATTGTGTAATTCCAGATTCCTTCGTGTTCTCCAAGAATTTTGCCAGACATATCTACGATGTTACCCTTTTTAGGTTGAACTTGAAGAAGCTCATTGTAATCGCCTTCATAAAAATCTTGGCTATCTGGTTTTTCAGCAACTTCTAAACCGTGACTTCTTGCGATATTACGAATCTCGTCTTTAGAAAAACTTCCTAGAGGTAGCATAATATTAGCAAGTTGTTCTTGTTTTAGTCGATACAAGAAATATGATTGGTCTTTGTTTGGACTCAATCCTTGTTTCAATATGTATCTGCCATCTTCATTTTGTTCTATTCTTGCATAATGACCTGTTGCAAATTTGTCGAATTCAATTCCGTTTTCTTTTGCCAAGTATGGAAGAACGTCAAATTTTATGAGTGAATTACACCAAATACAAGGGTTTGGAGTTCTTCCAGATAAATATTCTTTCTTAAAGTTATTTAAAACAATTTCTTCATACTGTTTAGCACAGTCAAAGACGTGAAATTCAATACCAATTTCTTTACAAATTTTTTCAGCAGCTGCAATATCTTCTTTTTCATCTGGACCAAAACAAGCTCCGTGGGTAGAATGTTTGTTTGGCATAGAATTTATTTTCTTTTGGATTTCAGCATAAACTCCGCCTTTGCCCCAAATTGCCATTGTTGCACCAATAACTTCGTGCCCTTGTTCTTTTAATAGTAATGCGGTTGTAGAAGAATCTACTCCGCCTGACATGCCAACTAATATCTTCATAATATGTAATTCTCCGTTTTTAGTAATTTACAATTTTAAGATATTATAAAAAATTCGCATTTACAATACTACAAGGCGGAG
>OIYY01000370.1_pt1 | contig 32446 bp, 43 predicted proteins | sample 1588341 | NCBI WGS metagenome assembly OIYY01 (sample SAMN03283287) | human gut metagenome | biome: human-associated habitat; material: feces | host: Homo sapiens | place: Peru | collected 2012 | reverse complement strand
TATTGGAAGGTTTGCACAGTTAGATGATGTGATTATGAATACTTGTGGGACTCTCATTGGATTTTTGATGGGATGCTTGTTACTTCGCATAACCACAAGTAAAAAATAAATCCCAGTTTTACTATTTGATAAATGGGGGTATTGCTAACTAAAGAGGTATAAATATGTCAACTGGGATTATGATAATTGGTCCATCCGGAAGCGGAAAGACAACACTTGGAAAAATTGTTGCACAGAAATTGGGATATCCATATTTTGATGTGGACGATTATATATGGAAACAGAATACAGATAGTCCATATACACAGATGTATACACGAGATGAAAAGATTAGCAGACTGAGCAATGATATTGCGCCATATGAACATTTTGTTATGGCTGGTTCGATGAGTTCGTTCCATTACGCATTTGATGAGATGTTTGAAATGATGGTACTTCTTTATGTTTCACCGGATATTCGAATAGAAAGAGTCCATAAAAGAGCAATAGAGCGATTTGGCGAAAGAGTGCTTGAAGGTGGAGATATGTATGAAGCCCATATGAGATTTTTGAATGATAATCGAAGATATGAAGGAAATGGTTCTCCGAATATGAGAGAACAGAAAGAATGGATGAAAAATGTGTCGTGTGTAAAAATTGAATTGGATGGAGCTGCTGCTCTTGAAAAGAACGCAGATATTATTGTAAATAATTGGAATGGGATAGTGAGATAAATTCAAGTTGACCGAGCTCTTCGAGCGAGGGATACTTCTTGTCCGAAGGGCAAGAAGGTGGAACTAAGAAGAATTAAAACAATCGGAATTTAATGCACTAAGGTTATTAGAAAAAGGAAGGTCAGTAATTGGGATGATAGATAAAAACAATTAAAAAATCGGGAGTGACAGGTGGGAAAATTGCGTAAATACATTTCCAAAATGGATTGTAGTTTGTTCGGAAAGGAACTTTATTTATGACGGATGAAACTGAGATAGTAAAAAAACAAATATTATCAACCGGAAATGCTGAAATATTGCTTGAGGAAAATGACTTTTTGATTGTAAAATGGACATTACCGGAAATAAAATATATATGGTAGCATACCAGTATGGGAAAACGGGAATGGCGAATAACTTCCCATGGGAATGTAGTTTGACAGAGAAACAAACAGCATATTTTCTGGAACGTACTGATGAAGCTATTGCGTATTTTAAATCAAAACATCACTATTTCCATATTGAGATTGATGAAGTTGATTACGATTGATGAATATGGAATAAAATTTAAAGATTTTCATTGGTTGACATACAGGGAATGTGCCTTGAATTTTAAACGAAAATATCCAAACAGTGGTGGAAACTGTATCGGAGAAAGGGATGTAACCGCTAAACCACCATATATCGAATTGTATAGTACATACGCACATACCAAAATTTTGTTTCGTAAAAAAGGAATTTTTGATAACAAAAATATGACATATTTTCATGATTTGCAAAGACTAATCAATCAGTTTGGCTATACGACGCGTGATTTAAGTTAATAGTGAAATATTAATGGAAAAGAAATATAGAAAAATATGCAATTCCAATTTTTAGAATTGAGATATGGAGAGGATAGAGGAGTGAATAATAAAAAGATAAAATCCAATAATGAAATTTCGGAATTATGTTCTTTTTCCCTTGGAGGGTTTCAACAGAAGGTGTTGATAGAAGGTAAAAGTAAAGATAATCCAATAGTTATAACCTTGCATGGTGGACCGGGGACACCGATACCATTATCGGTTGGATGTAGAGGATTATTCCCAGTATTTACAGATGAGTTCATTATGGTTTATTGGGACCAACTTGGCTGTGGAATAAATAACCATGTGATTAACGATTCGTTTTCTGTTGATTCCTTTGTTAAGATGACGGAAGAACTGATAGCAAATATAAAGGTTAAATTTCCAAATAACAAGATAATGATATTTTCAACTTCTTGGGGGTCTATACTTAGTGCTAAGTTATTGGAAAAGAATCCATATGCCGTTGATTGTGTTATTGCTTGTGGTCAAATAATTAAAAATGTATTTATCTGTGATGAAGTGCGGGATACGTTAGCACAAACAAGTATTCCTGTAAAGAAGCTAGAAAGAATCAAAAATGTAACAGTAGATAATTTTAAAGGGAAAGACTTGCAATTGATATCAAGTGCACTCCGTAAATATACAAATGCATATCAAAATAAAATTGGTAAGAAAGCGCCAATGGGAACTATTATAAAAGGATTGTTGGCGAGTCCTGATTATAAAATGAAGGATTTTAAAGCAATTATGGTAAACGGATATAGGAAGAATACTTCATTGTGGAAAGAAATAATACATATTAACCTTACCGAGCAATTAAAAAGTGTTCGAATTCCGTACATAATTTTGCAGGGCGATACAGATATAGTTGCTTCTACAAAATCAGTAGAAGAATTAGTGGATAATTGCAATAATGCAAATTTAGATTGCAAGGTGGTTGCTAACACAGGACATATGCCTGGTGTAGAAATGATGGACACATTATTGGCTGTATTAAAGAAATGTAAACAGCAACTTTGAGTTCAAAGAGAGATAACTTCAAGTTTGGAAATCAAAAAATCGGGATCCAAGGAGAAAGTATAGAGAGATAAAAAATGATTGTTAAAATAAGAAAATGGGAATTATCAGATGCAGCAGATTTGGCATTGGTACTTTCTAATAAAGAAATACAAAATAATCTTCGGGATGGGTTACCTTATCCTTATACTTAGCAGGATGGAAAGGATTATATCTCCGCCATGCTTTCTGCAAATGAAAACGAAACATTTGCTTTTGCTATTACGGTGGATAATAAAGTGATTGGAAGCATCAGCGTTTTTCGTCAGGAAAATATACATAAACAGACGGCAGAACTGGGATATTGTGTTGCTGAAGAATATTGGGGCAAAGGCATTATGACGAAAGCTGTAAAGAAGATTTGCGAGTATGTTTTTGACATTAGCGACATAATTCGCATTTATGCAGAACCATTTGCATGCAATCGTGCGTCTTGCCGCGTACTCGAAAAAGCAGGATTTCAATATGAAGGTACTTTGAGAAGCAATGCCATAAAGAATGGCAAGGTGCTTGATATGAAAATGTACTCATTACTAAAAGATGAGGTATGATTTGTAGTTTGATACACAGTTGATCAGGGGAAAATCGGGATTTATCTGCGAAAAGCCCGTAAATAAGCAGATGTTAATATGCGTTGCTTGTGGCAATGGCTCTTCTGAATATAGAATTGAGCCATCAAAAACAAGGAGGCAGAGATTATGCTAAGTGATAATATCAAAAGAATTAGAAAGTCAAAAGGGCTATCACAAGAAGAACTTGCAATTAAGCTGAATGTAGTAAGACAGACTGTATCAAAGTGGGAGAATGGTTTATCTGTTCCAGATTCGGATATACTAATTACTTTGGCAGATGAATTGGATACTTCTGTAAGCGTATTGCTTGGAGAAACTGTAATGGAGCCGATGACAGATGACCTAAAGGCAATCTCCCAAAAGTTAGAGGTAATTAATTTACAGTTGGCAAAGAGAAACATGGTCAAAGTAAAAAACATTCGTTGGATACTTATTGCGTTATATGCGTTTATAGTGCTTGTTTTTGTTGTTCTTGCGGTTATGCAAAGTCCTTATTTAAGGTGGAATTATAATAATCCAGAGTTTGCAGTTGCAGGAACAATATTACACGGATTTGAATTTGTTTTTGTGAGATTAGCACCACTTGCTTTCAGTGCTTCTGTTATTGGAATCGTAATCACTTATAGGAAAAGATAAATTTCAGTTCGGAGGAGTGACAATATATGAAGTATTTATATCTGCATGGATTAGGACAAAAACCAGACAGTTGGAATAGAGTAATAAAAGAAACTAAAGTATCGGAAAGTAGTGTCAAATTGAGTTTAGCAGAGATGTTAGAAGGCAAATCTGCTACATATAAGGAATTATATTCAACATTCTCAGGAGAATGTGACAAGGAGAATGAAGAAATCGTCTTATGTGGGCTTTCTCTAGGAGCTGTTTTGGCGCTTAATTATGCGATAGACCACCCAGATAAAGTAAAGGCGCTCATATTAATTGCAGCACAATATAAAATGCCCAAAAAATTATTGAAAGTTCAAAATATGTTGTTTTGGCTTATGCCGAATTCGACATTCAATAAAATGGGGTTCAAAAAAGCAGATGTTATCAGCCTATGCGGTACGATGGCTGAATTAGATTTCAGCAACTTACTGTATAAGGTGTCTTGTCCGGTATTGATCATTTGTGGGGAGAAGGACAACGCAAATAAAAAATCTTCAAAAGAACTTTGTCATTATTTGAACAATTTCTACTTCCATGAACTATTGAAAACGGGTCATGAAGCAAACATAGAAGCTCCGGAAGAGTTGGCAGTCGTGTTGCAGAGATTTTATGATAGTATCAGATAAATTTTCGTTTATCTTTTGTTAGGAGGTATTATTTTGAAAAATACTACCAAGAAAATATTATTGGCAATATTAGGACTTCTGCAAGGAACTCTTGGCAGTTACTTAGCATTAATGGGATGGGCATTTGCATTTCCCGAAACCGCATACGGCGCGAAAGATTATGAAGAAGATATGTTTTTTGTACTAGTTGGATATTTGATGATGTTCACTTGGTTAGTCATAATGATAATTGCAATTATTCTGCTTCGAAAAAATAAGGCGAATTTGCTATCTTTTATAATACCATGGTTTATTGGTTTAGTTGGATGTTTGGTAGGTGTATTTGTAATACTTTGATTTATGAATATGTAAGATCTCGTGGTGGTCAGTATTTTAATTCATTAGCTGAAGAAATAAAAATGAAGATGAAAACTTAAGTTTCAATTTCTATAGTTGAATAAATCGGGATTGACCGAGCTGAAGGCGAGGGATACTTCTTGTCCGAAGGGCAAGAAGATGGCATGAAAGGAATGGAACAAACAGGAAGTTGTTGAGGTAGAAAAATATGTATAGAATATACAGTGCTCTTATCGAAATTGTTGCTGCAGCAGTTTTTATAATTCCAATCTGGTTCATATATAACAAGTTGTTTTTCCGTAGCTGGAAAAAAACCATTCTTTATATAATATTTGGATTCTATTTAACTGCTGTTTTAGCATTGGTAGGCTTTCCAAATATAATATCATTAAAAGTTGAATTGACGGTAAATATAATTCCTTTTGTATATATGATAAATGATTTTATTAATGCGTGCTTGAATGTGTTATTGTTTGTTCCTTTTGGCTTCTTTCTGCCAGTGTTATGGAAAGAATTCAGGAATGCAAAAAAAATATTTACAGCAGGATTGGCAATGACATCATTTATCGAAATAGCTCAAATTTTTACAGGACGAGCGACAGATATAGATGACATTATTACAAACATTGCAGGTACTTTAATCGGGTATCTACTTGCATACTGGTTTACAGGTATCTTTACCAGAAGAATAGTGAAAAATTCAAAAAAGAACGACTTTTATATAATATGTGCATCTGTAGCACTTATTATGTTCTTCCTTCAACCATTTATTTCATCTTTGTTATGGAAAATGGTTCTGTAGATAGCTGTTGCCATTATGCAATGAACTACTATCTGGTGAAAGAGTATCAGAAGAAGATTATCTAAAGAAAGGAATAGTATGGCTATTTTTTATTGTGAAGCAACTAAAGCTGATATTAATGAACTGGTTCGTCTTAGAATTGCGTATATGGTTGATGATTTCGGCAATGTTAGTGATTATGAAAAAGAATGTATGGAGAGGCAATTGCCGGATTATTTTGCTAGAAAACTGGGTGATGAGTTAATCGCATTTATTGCAAAGGATGGAGATAAGATTGTATCAGTTGCATATCTTCATATAATTGAAATGCCTGCTAACTCTGTTTTGCTTAATGGTATTTATGGGAAGGTTCTTAGCGTTTATACAGAACCGGAATACAGAGGTAAAGGATTATGTACACAGCTTATAAAAAAACTACTGGAGTATGGAAGGAATAGAGGTTTAGGTAGAATTGATTTAAGTGCAACAAAAGAAGGGTATCCAATATATAAAAAAGCCGGATTTGAAGATAAGGAAAATCATTATACAGAAATGCGATATAAGTATTAAAATGCCAGTTTCTGAAATTGAAAGCTATTTTTGAAAATTATGTTTTTTGAATCTCTAATTTAAATATAGGAGCATAAGTTATGAATATACGATATATTTCTGGCTGATGTTTGACGAGGAGAAATTAGTTGCCCTTGTAGATGGTTTTCGTTGTCAATACATTTATTCGCAGGAAAAGGTAAGGAAGCTAGCCGTTTCGTAGATTATCTCAGGTTTAATCCATAAACAAAAGAAAAAACATGAAAGTGGAGGAATTTCATATGAATATTACCGTTTATCTTGGTGCAAGCGAAGGAAATGATCCGGGCCTGCGACAGGCTGTTGAGGAATTGGGTACATGGATTGGATGCAGTGGAAATGCACTTGTTTATGGTGGTTCGAAAGCCGGTCTGATGGGGGCAATCGCTGACAGTGTTCTGGCTGCCGGAGGCGAAGTGACAGGTGTTGAGCCACAGTTTTTTATTCTGAATGAAATCCAGCACGACGGGTTGACGAAATTGATCGTGACAAAAGACATGTCAGAGCGCAAAAATAAAATGATCGAACTGGGAGATGCCTTTATTGCTTTTCCGGGTGGAACAGGAACGTTGGAAGAGATCGCTGAGGTCATGTCAAAGGTATCCTTAAAGCATCTAAATGCTCCGTGTATTCTTTATAATCTGGACGGTTATTATAATGATCTGAAATCCTTGATGAATCTTATGATCGAAAAGGGATTATCTACCAGAGAGCGGCAGGAGGGAATTTATTTTGCAGATGACCTTGATACTATAAAACGGATTTTAATGGAATATTTAGATTGAAAAATCTGACGGAAAATTTGACAGAATATATGTTTGACATAAAGGTTACTGGATGTTAGTATAATATTAAAGAGATGCTACCGATAGACGGTTAGCCTGATAAATGTTTTTGATCAAAAAGACCGCCGCGTTTGCCAGACTGGGCGGTCTTTTTGTACTTATTTATTGCTCTTAGAACCAACGGTATAACCAAGAGCAAAGCACGTTATACACAAGCTGAAACTCTCTGGTGGAGGCTAACCGCCTACCGCGTATGGTAGCATCTATTTATATTATAGCAAACATATGTTCGAAAAACAATATAAAATTAAACCAATTCTACTTCCAAGGGGTGTACATTTCTTCCCGGATCAAATATGATTACCTCAAAAGAAGGGGGTAGACACATGGATCTTGCTAAAATCGGAAAATACATTGCAGAAAAGAGAAAGGCACTCGGTCTGACACAGAAACAGCTTGCCGAAAAGCTTGGCATGAGTGATAAATCGGTTTCTAAATGGGAGCGGGGAATATGTCTTCCTGATGTGTCTGTATATTATGATCTGTGTCAAATTCTCGGCATCAGCATTAATGAATTTCTGGCCGGTGAAGATATCTCAGAGGAAAAGATCGTTGAAAAATCAGAGGAAAATATTATCGGGGTTACAACGGACAGCAGGAATAAACAGAAACGGTTAAAGACAATGATTGTTATTCTGCTTGTTATTTCCCTGGCTATCGTATTGGTTATCACAGGAATATTATTGAGCAACAATCGTCCTAAAAATTATATAGTTCCGCTGGATAGTGAAAGCATTGAAATGAAAACGGCGCAGATGCTTTCCGGTTCGGATACTGCATATATCTATAAGTATTCGGCCACAGATCAGTATGATTTTTTGAAGATTTATGTGACGGAGTATCACTGTGGAGAGCTTGTAAATAAAGATGTTGTCAATCTGGGATATCAGGACATTGCATCGCCTCAGAATGGGATGCTGTTTATTGTTCCGGATTTTGATAATTTTTTGATCAAACTGATTATCGCAGACGATAATTCAAAGCTGTCTACGGAAATTCCAATTCTGGAAGGAGTTACTGATCGGGAATATTATGGCAGATCGGCGACGCAGATCAAGGACAGTACGTCCATTAAATATGATGAAGAGCAGGCATTAGTGGCTCTGATCTATGACCATGATCAGTTGAGGGTTGGCAGCATTCAGGATTATGAGCAGGGAAATGCGCCGGAAATGAATGACTATGTATATTATTTTTCATTTGAATTTTGTAATGAATAACAGATAAAAGAGTCTGATGTATAATTTAAAAAATAGGGCTTACATAAAAGAAAAATATTTGTTATACTAACAAAGTTAATTGAAAACGGTTATAATTGGAAACGCACAATCCTCCGGGATGATAACGAACAACACAGTATAAAAGTTATTATCAGGAGGATTTTATTATGCCAAAAAACAAATTTCAGGATGTTGTATTTACGATTATTATGGCTACGATTATGGTTTATGGAATGGTAGTTTATAATGTTGCGTTGAACACCGGAGCAGTGACCGGAAAGACCTTTTTAACGGCATTGCATGAACTGCCGATCATGGTTCCGATAGCATTTATACTTGAGTTTTTTGTTGTTGGAAAAATTGCGCGGAAATTGGCTTTTATGGTTATGAGACCAGATGATCGCCCACAGTTTATTACATATGCAATATCAATATGTATATGTTGTATTATGTGCCCTATTATGAGTCTGGCAGCGACAATTCTTTTTAAAGAAACAAAGTCTTTTGGAACATGGGTTCAGACATGGGCAATGAATTTTCCAATGGCAATCTGCTATCAGATGTTTTATTGTGGACCACTTGTACGTCTTATTTTTAGAAGTATTTTCAAAGAAAAATAGGATTGATTATTTCCCTCAGGCAATGTTTGTAAAGTATTGCTTGAGGGATTTTTCTGTAACTGGTAAAAAAATATTGCCTCCTGTAAAATAATGCACTAAAATACATGTAAGTTACCACGTAGCGAATATTTAATGACTTTATTCACTGAACGTGCAAAGATGAGAGATATGTCATGCCTGCTAATTTTGCAGAAGAACAGCGTAGTGCAATCTGGAAAAGATTGATCGATACCGGCTAAGAACTGATACGGGAAAAGGGTCTGAAAAATGAAGGTGTTTGTCATTGCACAATGGATAGACATCGCAATCGGGAGATTTTATCATTTTTTTGATGCCAAATGAGATTATGTGGCAGCATTGATTGATGAGCAGGAAAAAGAGTGGCAGAAACAATTTTTTACCCTTGTGCAGATAAATGGAAAGATTTCTTTAGAACAGGCTGTCAGGTGTCTGCGGGAATTTTTTCGTACAGAATATAATATTTTGATGGAGATTCAATGACATGAAACTTTGTATTGCAACAGCTCCATGCAGAGTCTGAGGATACTGCATGGAGGAACAGCTTTCGGCTGATATCCTCAGGCTTTGCTTCTGTTTTGAAATTAGTTAAGACAAAAAGGAGCAAAGAAATGAATAAAAAACATAAATTAAATCCATTGAAGGATTTTCTGATCCTATGGAGTACGCAGAGTGTATCCCAGCTTGGCAGCAGCATTACGGCGTTTGCGCTTACATTATGGCTGTATGAAAAGACGGAATCTTCCTTAAGCACGGCAGCACTTACCATATGCTCATATGCACCGTATGTACTGATGAGTATATTTGCCGGAGCGTTGACAGACAGATTTGACAAAAAGAAGACGATGATTATTTGTGATATGCTGGCTGTACTTTGCACGATCATAATATTTGGTCTGTACAATACAAACCGGCTGATGGTATGGCATCTGTATGCATTAAATGTTGTTTCCGGATTGATGAATACCGTACAGCAGCCGACATCAGAGGTTGCCATGTCGCTTATCATACCGGAAGAATACTATCAAAAGACAAGCGGTCTTCGGTCATTATCAAGATCATTGATATCCATATTAAATCCGTTAATTGCGACGGCACTATATGCTTTTATAGGTCTGAACGGCGTCATTGCAGTAGATGTGGGAAGCTTTTTGATCGCATTTACGGCATTACAGTTTTTTATTAAAATTCCGGAAAGCCATAGTGAAAGAAGGGAAAGTGTTCTCATTCTTGCAAAAGAAGGAATCGGATTTTTAAAAGACAATCCGATGATCATGACATTGCTGTTATTTATGTCCGGAATTAACCTTGTTGCGTCTGCTTTTGATGCAACATTACCCGGATACGTGCTTCCAAATCCGAAAGGCGGTCAGGCAATCCTTGGAATTGTCACATCCTGTTCCGGTATAGCTATGGTTATAGGAAGTCTTGCTGCCTCTGTTTTGCCAAAGCCGAAGGACAGGGTAAAGATTGTGTATCTGACAATGTTATTTTCGATGGGGACTGAAAACTTTATTATGGCTTTTTCCAGAGAGCCTTTCTTATGGTGTATAGGACAGGTGATCGGATGGCTGTTAGTACCTGTTATGAGCACCAATCTGGAAGTAATCCTCAGAGGCTCTATTCCCATTGAGCTGCAGGGACGTGTTTATGCCTGCCGTAATACATTGCAGTTTTTTACAATCCCGATCGGACTGTTTTTGGGAGGCTTTATGGTAGATAACGTATGTGAACCAATTATGGTTTCATATGGTAATCTATCAATCCTGAGCACACTTTTTGGCACAGGAAAGGGCTCCGGAGCTGCGCTTATGATGTTTATACTTGGCATAAGCGGAAGTCTGATCTGCATCGTAAATGGCAGAAAATTGAAAAAATATCAATATCGTGAAATGTAATAGATAATTTATTTATTAGAGAAAAGCAGGATAACTCATTGTGCAGGAATCCTGCTTTTTTAATAGTTAGACATAGTTTACCACGATGTGGGAAATTTATGATACAATGAGCGCAAGAGAGCCAACGTGCTTGCACGATTGGCAAACGGCGAATGACTGTTCATGATAGTTGCGAAGCAACGAAGAGCACGAGAGTGCGGATCATGATATAATGAGCGCAAGAGAGCCAACGTGCTTGCACGATTGGCGAACGGCGATGATTGCCGTGATATTCATTTTGTGAGAAAGGGCCGGCATTGATGAACGATCAATTCATACAGTCTGTACAGTTTGACTGGAATAAAATAGATGATAACAGTTATCTGAAAGAAATAGATGCATTCCGGGGTGTTGAGAGGATTGATTTTTACAATCCGATCACCTTTTTTGTGGGAGAAAATGGAAGCGGGAAATCCACATTGCTGGAAGCGCTTGCAATAGCACATGGATTTAACCCGGAGGGTGGAACCAAAAATTACGTTTTTTCCACGCATGATACACATTCTGAATTGTGTGACGCGATCCGGATCTCAAGAGGATACCGCAAAGAAAGGTGGGGCTATTTTCTAAGGGCAGAGAGCTTTTATAATGTAGCAACCCAGGAAGAGGAATATGCGGATATCACACATCCTTCTGCCGGATATCATGAAAAATCACATGGAGAAAGCTTTTTAACATTGCTGCAGAATAATCTGCGCGGTAATGGCTTATATCTTTTGGATGAGCCGGAGGCCGCATTGTCTCCGCAGCGGCAGCTTACCCTGTTGATAGAGATATATAAATGTGCGAAAGCGGGAGCGCAGTTTTTTATTGTTACACATTCGCCTATTTTATTGGGCATTCCGGGAACGGATATCTATTGCTTTGATGATGGCAGGATACATCTTTGTGAATATGAGGAAACCGAGAGTTATCAAGTTATGGAAATGTTTATCAATAACAGGAGAGCGTTGTTGGATCGACTTTTGGAAGAGTGATTTGCGAAAGATAACTGGGATAGAGTGATATTTTCACAGAGGGGATGACCGCATATATGACAATACATGAAAAATATTCGAATCAAAAGTGCAAATATCAAGAGACAGTCTGCCGCGGAAAAATGAAAGCGGGCAGATTGTTTTGTGTATATATGTTGCTTATCATTATGATTTGCGGCTGTGCTAAGACTGATGGAGAATTGTCAGAAAATGGACAAAAAGACAATTCATCAAAGAACAGTGTATCTATAGAGAACCGGGTATCGGAAATAGAAGATGATTCATCAATAATAACGGCAACGACAGGAGAAACAGTACAAGAAAACGCAAAAGAATCAGAAAAGGAATCTGCGCTTTCAGATGAGTATAAGATTGTTATGGTGGGAGATGTACTTTTGCATACACCGGTGGAGGAAAGCTGCAGACAGGCGGATGGAGGCTATGATTACGACAGCCTGTTTGCCAATACAAAGGATGAGATTTCGTCGGCTGATCTGGCGCTTGTCAATCAGGAGGTCATCATAGGAGGTTCAGAGCTTGGGATTTCCGGATATCCGTGCTTTAATGCAGATTTTAGTCTCTGTGATTCACTGGTGGATGCCGGTTTTGATGTAATCTGTCATGCTACCAACCATGCTCTGGATAAGGGATCGGCAGGATTGCTAAATTGTGCAAAGCATTGGAAAGAACAATATCCGCAGATCACGGTCTTGGGGATTCATGATAGTGCAGATACGTCCACAGCCTGTGGCGCTGATCCGGAAATTTTAGAGCTTGGAGATTTCAAGGTTGCTGTTTTGAATTATACATATGGAACCAATGGCATTTCGCTTCCGGAGGATATGCCGTATGCGGTAGATCTGTTGGATGAGGAGCAGGTGGCTGCGGATATTTGCAAGGCAGAGGAACTGGCTGATTTTACGATTGTCTGTCCGCACTGGGGAACAGAATACCGGCTTACACCGGATGCTTCACAGGAAAAGTGGGTCCGGATATTCTTAGAAAATGGTGCGGATCTGGTTCTTGGTACGCATCCACATGTTATTGAGCCGATAGAGTGGGTGACGAATCCGGAGAATGGCCATGAAATGTTGGTTTATTATTCGCTCGGCAATTTTGTGAACTGGACATCAGGCACAGGAGAAGGTGTCGCAAACCGCATGGTGGGCGGTATGGCAGAGGTGACAGTTGGAAGAGATGAGACGGGTGAAGTGAAGATCAAGGATTATGACGTACAACCATTGATAAGCCATGTGACATCCGGTCAGGCAGGCGTGACAACCTATTTTCTGGAGGATTATTCAGAAAAGCTGGGAAAAGAAAATGAGATTGTTTCCAAGGATGCGGATTTTTCTCTGCAGTATTGTATTGATTTGTGTGATTCGGTGTGGGGAGAGGTTTGGAAGGAGCAGTAAAAGAAAAATTGAAAATGTATATGTGATATGAAGGCAGGGGAGGAAACATGAAAAACGAAATAGTTTTATTTACAGATGGAGATATTAATATAGAGGTTCAGATTAATCCAGAACAGGAAACAGTTTGGTTAACACAAAAGCAAATGGAAGTACTGTTTGATGTCAAGCATGCCACGGTGAGCGAACATATTACAAATATACTTGCTTCTGGAGAATTAGATGAAAGTTCTGTCGGTTTTTCCGACAAAAGTACAGGTGGAAGAAAGCCCAAAATTTATAATTTAGATATGATTTTGTCAGTAGGGTATCGTGTTAATTCAAGAAGAGGTATAGCGTTTAGAAAATGAGCAAATTTATTTTGATTTGTATGCTTCGGTGTGGAGTGAAGTTTGGAAGGATTAGTATATTATGAAAATTACAAAAGATGTGCCTGACAACTGTCTGGTGGGCAAAATAATAAAAGAAATTCCTCAGAGTGGCGATGCAGAAAATATATCTGTAGATGAATATGGATTATGAGCGGATAAAGGCTTGTAGTATAAATGTTAAAAATATCCAAAAAGGGGGAATATTAAATGCATACATATTACAGAAAAAATTAGGATAAGCTTCACAAAATGGTGAACGAATTTATGGGATTGATCAGTGCTGAGCTTGAACAGGCAAGCGGCAGACCTTATGATGATCTGCTGGCAGAGATATGGAATGTCTATCAGACAGAGATGATGGAGCATTTTCCTTATATAGGAGGGGATGAAGCCAGTGGAACAAAAAATCTGACTGGCGCCTATGTGTTTGTGGCAATGGGAGAGGTATTAAAGAAACAGGATCAGATATCGCAAGGATCGAGACAACAGAGCCGTATAAGGGAACTTATGAAGAAGTTGTGAATCAGGGAAAGAGAGAAGTGGAGAAAGGTTTTATGCCACAAATAAAACCTCTGTCAGTAAATCTTTCGGATTATGATGTGATTGCCATTGGAACACCAACATGGTGGTATACGATGGCACCTGCTGTGCTTACATTTTTGATAACCAATGATTTTTCGGGAAAGACGGTTATTCCATTTATGACAAATGGTGGATGGCCGGGACATGTGATAAAGGATATGCAGGCAAATTGTAAAGGTCGAAACTAATTGACTATGTTGTACATGGAAGGTACAATTTATTTGAGGTCGCAAATTGCGACCTCAAATAAAAAACATTGGAGACGTTGGTTTGCCTAATAATATAAATGTACCTGTAATAGTTGATAGCACAGAAGATAAAATTGAAAAATTGATCCATTATGTACGTGGTCAGCAGGTTATGATAGATAGCGATTTGGCACTGCTTTATAATGTAGAAACGAAAAGATTGAATGAAAGTGTTAAAAGAAACGCAAAACGTTTTCCAGAAAGTTTTTGTTTCCAATTGACTGAGGATGAATATGTCGATTTGAGGTCGCAATTTGCGACTTCAAACACAGAAAATGTATCTTCAAAAGGAGGACGCAGGTATTTACCATATGTTTTTACAGAGCAGGGAATAGCAATGCTGTCAGCAGTCTTAAGGAGCGACGAAGCTATTCAGGTAAGTGTAAATATTATGAATGCTTTTGTAAAAATGCGACGTTTTCTGGATGAAAATGCTTTGATGTTTGACAAGCTAAACAGCTTGGAACTAAAGCAATTAGAGTATCAAAAGGCGTCTAATGAGAAATTTGAGAGGATTTTTGCCTATATTTCCGATCATGAAGAAGTGGAGCAGAAGATATTTTTTGAAGGGCAGATATATGATGCATTCAGTTTTATAATAAATCTTATTGAAAAAGCAAAAAAATCAATAGTCTTAATAGATAATTATGTTGATGTGGGAACTTTGAACATTCTTGCAAAAAAGAGAGATGGTGTAGATGTAACAATTTATACTGTTCGTAGAACACATCTTACAAGTCAGGATATTGCAAATTTTAATAGTCAGTATCCAATATTAACTGTGAATTATACGGGAGTTTTTCACGACAGATTTCTTATTATGGATGAAGAAATTGCATACCATATTGGTGCATCAATTAAAGATGCAGGAAAAAAATGTTTTGGAATAAGTCGTATAGAAGATGCGGGAATTATTTCAGATATACTTCATCGTTTAGAAATTGAAACGGAAGAAGCAAACAATTAAATCACGATAATAAAAGTAGCTATTATGGAGAGTGTAAAATCTCCGTAAGGGCTATTTTTTATCCATTTTTTTGGAGACAGCAGAGAGTGTCATCCGTGAATGGATAGAGCAGATAAAGATGGATGTTAAATAAAAGACGATTTATTGAAACAAAAATATTGAAAATCCTCTAAAGTCACATCAGCATTGGCAGTACGCTCTGCCAGGTTTCTGTAAAAACATTTTGTCATAGTCATGGCAATACTGTCTTCCTGATAATCCGGCCGGATTAAAGTGATTAGATTTAAAGTGTTTAAATAGCCGACCATGTTTTTATAGGATATATTGAGAGTTTCCAATCTGTGTCAAACCGTCTATTTTAGCATCCGGAGCCTGTCTTTGAAACAAATGGATGACCTCGTGGTATATTGTTTTTCCCAGACTGTTGCTTTGCCGTAGCTGATCAATCTGGTTTGTGTCAAGAATGACTGTCGCATCATCTAAAACAGCAGCATTATATACCTTTTTAATATCATTTCTGGTAAAGTCAGAACTGTCGATTCCGACAACTTTTACATCATTTAACATACAATAAATTTTTCTTAAAGTGATCAATTCCAGTGTCTCCGGCTTTCCGATCATAGTTTTTTTCTGACCCAGGGCGGAAAGCTGTTCCATTTTATCCGCAGTCAACGCAAATACCCGTGCGAACGGGACGGGAGGCAACTACCGGGGGTTCAACGAGGAAGCTGAAGAAAATCTGCGGGCACGGTATTAAATAAATTCTTCGCTAATAGAAAGATATTTATCAGCGTAAATACTATTTTTTTCCCATATAATATCAAAATCATGTTGCATTTTGAAATCATCCAGAAGAATTTCCTTTAAAATACCTGATTTTAATTCATTTTCAACAGCAATTTTATACAGAAAAGATATCCCGCAATCTTTCTTTAAAAGACCAATGATAGTATGCATGTTTTCCACTTTGGTATAATGTGTAAAGTCAGAAATACGAAAACCATGGGAAATCAGGCTGTGTTCAAGGATGTTTCTTGTGCCTGAGCCTTCTTCGCGGACAAGAAGGCGTTCGCTTATCAGATCGTTGATAGTGTGAGGATGGTCTGTTATAAAGCTATGGGATGCAGCACAGACGGCTATATAGTCCTCCGTGCTGTATTTTTTATGTGCGTAAACCTCTTTAGGATAATTTCCCTCGACAATTGCCATGCAGATCTGACCATTGTCCAGCAGATTCAGCAGTTGGGTAGTATTGCCATAATGAAGATGAATATTAATTTCAGGGTGCCTCATTAGAAAATCAGCAAGCTTATCTACAATTGCATATTCACCTACCGTCATGGTAACACCAATAGAAAGTGTTTCTATTTCTGAGGAAATACCATTTATTTCTTCCATTATGGCTTTTTCATCATTTTTCATTGTCAATAGATGTTTGCGCAATATATCACCGGAGTAAGTGAGATAAAGTTGTTTATTTTTATAAATAAAGAGAGATGTATTGTATTGTTCTTCTAAAAAGTGAATGTGCTGGGACACTGCAGGCTGTGTAATATTCAATTTCTTTGCAGCAATCGTGAAATTCATTGTCTGACATACGGTAAGAAATGTTTCTGTTCTAAAATCAAGCATATGAGCCCCCTTTTGTTCATCGATAAAATATTTTTATTGTTCAATAGAATTATATAATTTTATCTTATTGCTGTCCAGTGATACAATCTATCCATAAAAGAAAGAGAGGCAATCATCAAATGAATTTTATAAAGAAAAACTGGAGAGGAATCCTGATTTGTCTTGCAATCGCAATTCCATCATGGATTCTTGGAAAAATATTTCCGGTAGTAGGAGGAGCGGTAATCGCAATTTTAGCGGGCATGATTATCGCCATGTTTTGGAATGATAAGGGAAAAGCAGAAGCGGGAATTAAGTGGACATCCAAGGTAGTTCTCCAGACGGCAGTGGTTTTGCTTGGATTTGGCATGAATCTGGGAGTGATTTTTCAGACAGGGAAGCAGTCTTTGCCGATTATAATTTGTACAATCACAACATCTCTTGTGATTGCATGGATAATGCGTAAAGTACTCAAAGTACCTGCAAATACATCAATACTTGTAGGTGTTGGTTCATCAATCTGCGGTGGGTCTGCGATTGCGGCAACGGCGCCTGTTATTGATGCAGATGATGATGAGATAGCACAGTCGATAGCGGTAATTTTCTTTTTCAATGTTCTTGCAGCTATTTTCTTTCCGATATTAGGAAAAGCAATCGGATTTGATACGATACATGGTGATGCGTTTGGTATTTTTGCGGGAACGGCGATCAATGATACATCATCGGTAACGGCTGCTGCATCAACATGGGACAGTATGTGGAATTTGGGAAGCGAGACCTTAAATAAGGCTGTGACGGTAAAGCTTACAAGAACGCTTGCAATCATACCGATTACACTGGGATTATCCCTGATAAGAGCTAAACAGAGTGCAAAAGAGGGAAAACAGGGAGAAGGCTTTAGCCTAAAGAGAGCATTTCCGATGTTTATACTGTACTTTGTGATCGCGGCAATCATTACTACTATCTGTGTACATATGGGAATTAATGCAGAAGTATTCCAGCCACTCAAGGAATTGTCAAAATTTCTGATTATTATGGCAATGGCGGCAATCGGGTTGAACAGCAATATGATACAGCTTATCAAAACAGGAGGAAAGCCCATTGCTGTTGGTGCATCATGCTGGTGTGGAATTACGATTGTAAGTCTGATTATGCAGCATATAATGAGAATCTGGTAAAATTTAAAAATGACATGTAAATCAAGAAGCCTGGCAGAGTTCCGCTTTGCCTTTTGGTGTGAGCATAATCAGTTTATTGCGTTTGTCATCTTTATCCGTTGATAATTCGATATAGTCATTTGCAGAAAATTCCTTCAGAACTGTATTGACAGCAAAACAATAGCGTGCTATTGTTTTGAATAGGACGGTGAAATAAACTGCAGAGTAAGAATAGTGAATTTGTAAAGGAGACTCTATATGTCAAAGAATTATTCATGTGGCACATTATTAAAACAGATTCATGATATCATGGAAAAGAATGCGAATAATGTTCTCAGAGAACAGGATCTCACAATTTCCCAGTCCGGAGTTCTTGTGCTGCTGGATGAAAAAGAAGGAAAAACAGCATCATTTAAAGAACTTGAGAAAGAATATGGGGTATCACAACCTACCATGGTTGGAATTCTTAATCGCCTGGTGCAAAAGGATTTAGTAGAAGTTCTGACCGATCCCGAAGATAAACGGATAAGGAAGGCCCATCTTACACAAAAAGGAGCAGATAAATGTGAAGAAGGATATAAACATATGAACTCAGCTGAGGAGCAGCTTCTTAAAAGCCTGACCGATGATGAAAAAAAGGAGTTTAACAGATTGCTTTTGAAGGTAAGAAAATCTTTTGATTAGAATTAAGCGCGCAGAAGCGTGCTTAGTTTTTAAATATATCAATAGCATGCTATCAAACTGCAAGCGCAAAATATGGAGGAAATTGACATGAAAGAAAAACAAACAGATTCTTTGGAAATTTTTAAGAGTGCACCAATCGGTCAGGCTGTATTGAAAAATACAATTCCTGCCATGGTAGCGATGATGATGGTATTAATCTATAATCTGGCAGATACATTTTTTATTGGGCAGACGAAAGATGCTTTCATGATTGCGGCGGTTTCTCTTGTTACCCCGGTATTTCTGCTTTTCATGGCTGTGGGAACTGTATTTGGAATCGGTGGAACCAGTGTGATTTCACGTGCAATGGGAGAAGGGCGAAAGGAATACGCAAAAAAGGTATGTTCTTTTTGTATGTGGAGCTGTGTGACTGCGGGCATTGTCATGGTTATTGTGATCTTTGCTTTCATGGATTCAATTTTAAAAATGCTGGGAGCTAGTGCTGATACCATGGAGTATGCCAGACAGTATTTATCTATTGTTACGGTTGCAGGACCCTTTGTACTGATATCGAATTGTTATGCAAATATTATCCGCACAGAGGGAAAAGCAGGCATGGCAATGATTGGACAGCTTGGCGGAAACCTGCTGAATGTTGTTCTTGATCCGATTCTGATATTAGGTTTTGGCTGGAATGTAGCCGGTGCTGCGATTGCTACAGCTGTAAGTAACCTTGTAAGTGCGGCTTATTATATTGGATATTTCAAATTCGGAAAATCAATGCTCAGCATCAGTCCGAAGGATTTTTCTGTGAAAGATCATATTTTAAAAGGTGTTCTTTCTATCGGAATTCCGGCTGCTTTAGGAGATGTTTTGATGAGTGTATCGAGTATTGTGCTTAACAGCCAGATGGCAAAATACGGTGATATGGCAGTTGCCGGAGTTGGTGTTGCCATGAAGATTACAATGATCACCGGAATGATCTGTATTGGTTTTGGACAGGGAATACAGCCTTTGCTTGGATATTGTGTAGGAGCCAAAAACTGGAAAAGATACAAGGAATCGCTGCGTTTTTCAGTGATTTTCGGATTTGGTCTCAGTACATTTATGACGATTATCTGTTATGTATTTGATCGTCAGATCGTTGGTGTGTTTCTGTCAGATCCGGAAGCATTTCAGTACGGCGTGGAATTTTCCCGGATTTTGCTTACTACCAGCTTTCTGTTTGGTGTGTTTTATGTCTTATCAAACGCTTTGCAGGCTATGGGAGCAGCGACTTCTGCACTTATCATCAATATGAGCAGACAGGGACTGATCTATATTCCGGTAATCTTTATTTTGCAGTCAATAATTGGAATGGATGGACTTCTCTGGGCACAACCGGTTGCAGATATTTTATCCGTAGTATTGGTTATTATCCTATACCGGGTCACATTAAAGAATAAAATTCATACACAAGAACCGAAAATGGTTTGATGCTTTGCATTTCAATCCGTTCACCATGTCACTTTTATTTTGTGTTATACTGTTTTATAGATTTTGTTTGCCCTTGTCAGAGTTTGTAAACACTGGTGTGACGATATGACACAAGGGAAACAATAAGGGACAACTCACCTGTGATAAATCCAGTGCTTTCATGTACTTGCGGAGGATTTAATAACAAAATATAACAGTTTTTAAATCTCTTGAAACAGCTGAAATCTCAATCAGAAGTTGCAGAGGTGAAGAAAATGAAACAAACAAAGAATATTTTATCATGGTTAATAATTGCATTAAATATTGTTGGAGTTGTATGCTTGATTTATTTTGCTATTCCATATTTTACTCATAATGTTACAATAACAAATCCTGATGCAATGTTGCCAGCGGAAGCATGGGATAGGGCTGGAATGGTATTGACATTTGGGTTTATTCCACTTTTGGTAGCCGATATATTCTGCTCTGTAGTTGTAAAAACAAAGCAGAAGTTTGTGTCTTTTTTGTATTTTATTCCTAGCGTAGTATGCTTAATTATCGTGTTGAGTTATTTGATATTGGGGCATTTTTGCAATATGCCACATATACTGTTGTTTTGCATTTTGGGAACGATTATTTTAGTACCCATGGAATTAGGAATGATTATATCGGCAAGCAAAAAAGAATATGGTACATGTTCTTTAAAAAGTGCTTTAGAGGGACAGGAGTATTGCATGGTCTGAGTATGGACGTAAAATATGTTTTACACTGAAGGGGCATTACAATGGATATTTTTAAGGAATTTGTTTTTAAAGGAACGTTTAATACTGCAATTCGCTCAGATGAAAAAATGGAAAACATAGATAAAACCATAGCAGATAGAGCATTTAAAATTCAGAAAAAGCGGTTGGATGCGTTTATGCTGGCAAACGGATTTGTGAAATACAAGGCCAATAGTTATATAAGAAGAAACGATATTGATGTGCTGGAATACGTGAATTTACAAAAAGAAGCATACGGTTCCAAAAAGTTTACAGTTAATTACGCTTTGATACCACTATATGTTCCACATGATTTTTTGTCTTATGATTTAGGTGGTAGATTAGCAGTAATGATAACCGGAAGAAATGACGTATGGTGGAATTTTGCTGATGAAAAGGTTGCAGAAATGAGCTTTTCAAATGTTATGGATGCAATTTCTCAATATCTTCTTCCGTGGTTTCAAAAGAATTCCGATAAAGATATTTTAAGTATAACCTTATTGGAAGAAAAGAAAAAGAGAGAACTGTACGGAGGGCGATTAACGGATATTCAACAGAAGTGGCTGGATATATTGATGGAGCCGGTGTATGATGCCGGGGTGATAGAAGACAATATACGTGTCTTTAAATTGCCGGCATTGAAATAGTGAAATTCTTATTTTCCATGTGAAGGAGAATATATATTGAGAGTTATATCTAAAGATGAAGAAATCATCTTATGGGATAAATTAAATAATGAATTTAAGTTTAAGCCAGGAACAGATATCACTGGTGAATGGATTATAATACCAGGCGATACAAAAAAGTATCATAAAGAAATTCCTTGGAATGAAGAACAAGAGAAAATAATCAGTTCTATTTTAAGGGAACTAGGACTGGAAAAAATGTATGCCTTGGATTGGCAGCATGATTGTTTTGAATTCTCACCAATGGAAGATATTTCAATGAATTATAACTATTATGATTCTGATAGACAATGTCAAGTGTATTTTCCAACATATTATCCAGATGGAGATTATTATTTTTTCTTTGATAGCACATGGAATTGTGGAATCTTTGGTCATCCCTGGCGAAACGAAATTATAGTAATGGGAAAAGAACTGATTAAAAGGTTTGAAAAAAACAAGGAAAAACTAGGCTTTGAATTATATTAAGTGTATGTTCAAATTCGGAGTTACTGTTCAAGGGTTAGCTGGACTTGAGAAAACCGATGGTGTAGACTGATAACAGTCAAAGCCATCGGTTTTCTTTATCCAAATATTCTGGACACTCTGTCATATATATTTGCCGGATCCTCAAGGCGCATCAAAACAAGCATGCTCATGCATTGGCAGAGATAATCGATGCTTTCGAAACTTCTGAATGTCACGGCCTGCGCCTGTTTCCGCTTATAATTCCTTAGAAGCCTTTCGGCTTCATTATTCGTGGCAGGTACCCGGATATCATGCAGGAACAACAGATGGTTGTGCATGTATTTCTCCATTCTCAGGAATAAATTGTACCCGTCTTTATAATAATCATTTGCCGGAATGTCTTCATATTCTTTCCGGGCAGTTTCCAGTATCTCACGGTATCGTTTTTCGAATCCGGAGACTATTTCCGGATCTGGTCCGTGTGGCTGCCGGCATCCATTTCGGAAGTGGACCATTTCCTGCACCAGTGCATGCATTTTTTTATTCCAGGTACGGTCTGGTTCATTCTCCATGCTGGCTTTCAGATATGATCCTCGAGATATTCGATCAGCTTCTTCTGTTTCTGGATGAATTCCTCCTGGATCTCGATCTGCCTGAGATAGCCGTCAAGAAGTTCATCACGTTTTTTTAGTTCCTGTATAAAATCAATCTCCATAAAAAGCAACCTCTCTTTCTTGAAAAAAGTATAGCAGAAATGCAGGAAAAAAGCGAATTCCCGGAAATGACCCATTGGGCAATCTGACTGTGGATAAATCTCCATTATAAGATTGAAAATGAGCAGATATAAGGCCTCTGTCTGAAAGAATGGATAAGATTCGGTGTATAACTTTTGTGAAAAAGAACAGCAGAAAAAACTATAAACACAGTTTTTTCTGCTGAAGATAATTATCCACAAAATAGAAAAAATAATTTCGGCACTTTTTACAATGACTTATACATACCTTTGAACAGTAACCTTACATTAATTTTACAGAGTATATCCGTTCCTTTTGTATTGCAATATTTGCATATATATGGTAATTTATTCTCACTAATCTGTATGTTTATTTCATTATGGATTCCTTTTACCATTACGATATTCTGTTGTTTTACAAAGGAGTACCGCAAGAAATTGATGAAATATCCATAATGGACGGTTGTAATTTGTGGTAAATGTCTATTGAGGTATTACTTCTAATCTTAAAATAAATTATGATAACTAACATTGTATTACCATTATTGATGTATGGAATAATTTTGTGATTCCATCATTCTATTTAAAATTTGCAAAAAATCAACTATCTTCATGGTAATTTGTAATTTTTTTGGACGTTCAAACAAGGGCTGGCAAGATGGTTTTACTGTATTTTGATAGTTGTATTGCCAATGTTAATATTTTTTATAATTCTTTAAAAATATATTATTGCTAGTATGATAGCCACTAAAGTGAAAGGATAAGGTGAAAACAGATGAAAGCAAATTATATGGTTATTGGATATGGTTGGAGGGCCGACTTTTATTACCGAATTGCAAAACTTTTACCAGAACAGTTTTCAATATGTGCAGGTGTATTACGTACAGAAACTCGTGCAAAAGCAGTTGCATTACAGGAACATGTTTTTACTACCGTTGATTTAGACGAAGCACTTTCCAGAAAGCCGGATTTTGCTGTTCTTTGTGTTCCACGGGAAATTGTAAAAGATTATCTCGTACAATTAATGGAAAAAGGAATTCCTGTACTCTGTGAAACACCTCCCGGAAAAAATATTGCAGAATTAAATGAATTATGGACATTATCTCAAAAATATAATGGACGCATACAAATTGTAGAACAATATTTTCTTCAACCTTATTACGCAAGTATATTAGATATTATCAGGCAAGGTTACTTGGGCACAACATCTAGTGCTATGCTGTCTGCGCTTCACGGATATCATGCAATCAGCATATTCCGAAAAATTCTCGGTATTAAATACGAAAATTGTGTTATTCAGGGAAAAAAATTCTGGTCAGAAGTAACAGCTACTAATGGTCGAAATGGTTTTGATGAAAGTGGAACTATTATTCAAGAAGATAGAGACTGGGCTTTTATGCAATTTGAAAATGGAAAAAATGCTTTTATGGATTTTGAAGGTGAACAGTATTTTTCACAAATTCGTACACGACGCTGGAATGTTCGGGGTGTTCGGGGGGAAATTAATGATAATACTGTAAGATTTCTGAATGCATCTAATCAACCAATAGAACAATCTCTCCATAGAGTGGATGTAGGCATAAATAATAATAGTGAATGGGCACATAAGGGAATTATGTTTTTGGATAAACAAATTTATCAAAATCCTTTTTATCCTGCAAGAATGAATGATGATGAGATTGCTGTAGCATCTTGCCTTGCATGTATGAAAAATTTCACAGAAAGTGGAACTGAATTTTATTCATTACGCGAAGCACTTCAGGATACTTATTTATCTTTTATGCTTGAGCAAGCAATCGAAACTGAAAAAATAGTAAAAACAGAAAAACAGCTCTGGAGTTCTTTAGAATCATAGAGAAGTGATGTCTGATATGATAAAGCGTAATAACAATTTTGAAAAGCAAGAATGTAAAGTTCCCAGCCTTGAAAGATAAATTTATTTTATAGCCTGCCATTTTGAAAAATTTAAAAGTCTACATATTTTTTTGTAAATCTAGAAAAATATCTAAATTGAATGAGAATACTGATCTTTTCAGGAAAATTTATATAAATTTGCGATTTTCTTTTGGCAGGCATCACTTTTCTATTAAAATGTAATCGATTTAGAATTGCGCTATATGAATTGTTTTTTATATTTTTTGTTTTGGTTAGGTGTCGTCCAAAGCTGGCTGATAATTCAGAAGATATATTTTGTGCAACTATTTTATTTCTTTTCAGACACTACTTTACAATTTTTTCGTTACTGTTCAAGGGTTAGCTGGACTTGAGAAAACCGATGGTATAGACTGATAACAGTCAAAGCCATCGGTTTTCTTTATCCAAATATTCTGGACACTCTGTCATATATATTTGCCGGATCCTCAAGGCGCATCAAAACAAGCATGCTCATGCATTGGCAGAGATAATCGATGCTTTCGAAACTTCTGAATGTCACGGCCTGCGCCTGTTTCCGCTTATAATTCCTTAGAAGCCTTTCGGCTTCATTATTCGTGGCAGGTACCCGGATATCATGCAGGAACAACAGATGGTTGTGCATGTATTTCTCCATTCTCAGGAATAAATTGTACCCGTCTTTATAATAATCATTTGCCGGAATGTCTTCATATTCTTTCCGGGCAGTTTCCAGTATCTCACGGTATCGTTTTTCGAATCCGGAGACTATTTCCGGATCTGGTCCGTGTGGCTGCCGGCATCCATTTCGGAAGTGGACCATTTCCTGCACCAGTGCATGCATTTTTTTATTCCAGGTACGGTCTGGTTCATTCTCCATGCTGGCTTTCAGATATGATCCTCGAGATATTCGATCAGCTTCTTCTGTTTCTGGATGAATTCCTCCTGGATCTCGATCTGCCTGAGATAGCCGTCAAGAAGTTCATCACGTTTTTTTAGTTCCTGTATAAAATCAATCTCCATAAAAAGCAACCTCTCTTTCTTGAAAAAAGTATAGCAGAAATGCAGGAAAAAAGCGAATTCCCGGAAATGACCCATTGGGCAATCTGACTGTGGATAAATCTCCATTATAAGATTGAAAATGAGCAGATATAAGGCCTCTGTCTGAAAGAATGGATAAGATTCGGTGTATAACTTTTGTGAAAAAGAACAGCAGAAAAAACTATAAACACAGTTTTTTCTGCTGAAGATAATTATCCACAAAATAGAAAAAATAATTTCGGCACTTTTTACAATGACTTATACATACCTTTGAACAGTAACAATTCGGATAATAGACGTTGGTAATAGAATATATGTTTGACATAAAAGCGGCTGGATGATAGTATAATATCAAAAGGTGCTACCGATAGACGGTTAGCCTGATATGATTAGTTAAAATAACCGCTCAGAGTTTACCAGACTAGGGCGGTTATTTTTGTGTCTTGGAATCATGCTTTCAATGCATGTAACCAAGACTGTAAAAAGTCGCACACAGTGCAAGCACTGTAATTAGGTCACTAATGGTTAGCATAAGCACAAACCTCCTCAACAGATTTCCTGAAAGGATTTCTATGTAAACAGAGCTATAACTCTCTGGAGAAGGCTAACCGCCTACCGTATAGGGTAGCACCAAATACATTATAACAAACATATGTTCTGATAAAACTGCTTTTGGTCAATGGCTCGGATGACTACAACATCCAGTTTGTTATACTGTTAAATAAAGAAAAAATTTAATTCAGAGGTAAATTCTATGCTATATATGGTAATTGAAAAATATAAAGATAAAGAAGCAGTTTATAAGAGATTCCATGAAAAGGGACGAATGATGCCCCAAGGTGTGAGCTATGTCAACAGCTGGGTTGCAGAAGATGGCAATACCTGTTATCAGATCAATGAAGCAGAGAGCTTGGAACTGTTGCATGAGTGGGCTTCAAACTGGAATGATGTCACTGATTTTGAATTTATTCCGGTAATAAGCAGTCACGAAATGAGTGAGAAAATGAAGAAGTAGGTACAACATGAAAATCGAACATATTGCTATGTATGTAAATAATCTGGAAGCGGCCCGTACCTTCTTTATGAAGTACCTGGATGCCAAATCAAATGAGGGCTATCATAATCCGAAAACAAATTTTCAATCCTATTTTCTTTCGTTTGATGATGGTGCACGGCTTGAAATCATGAACAAATCAGAAATGTCTGATCTTCCAAAAGAGCTTTCACGTACTGGATATGCACACGTTGCATTCAGCGTTGGAAGCAAGGAAAAGGTCGAAGCATTAACTGCACAATTAAAAGATGACGGTTATGAAGTTGTCAGCGGACCCCGAATGACGGGAGACGGTTATTATGAAAGCTGCATTGTTGCAGTTGAAGGCAATCAAATTGAGATTACGGTTTAAAAAATAAATTAATTCCGGAATTCTTTACAAACAGGCAACTGAAAAAATTGTTGACTCTCACGTAACGTAATAGTATAGAGTATGCTTATCGAGGGGAGGAAATGACGATGATGACAGTGAATGAAGTGAGTAAATTAACAGGAGTGAGTATACGCACTCTGCAGTATTACGATACTATTGGGCTTTTAAAACCGGTTGAATATACAGAGGCTGGATACAGGTTGTATGACGATACATCTTTAGAAAGACTGCAACAGATTTTATTGTTTAAGGAATTGGAATTTCCTCTTAAAGAAATTAAAGGAATTATAGAAGCTCCTAATTTTGATAGAAACAGGGCATTAGAGCAGCAAATTGAACTTCTTATCATGAAAAAGGAGCATCTTGAAAATTTAATTGATTTTGCTCGTGGAATAAAAGGAATAGGGATGAAATATATGGATTTTAAAGTATTTGATACAAAAAAGATTGATGAATATTCTAAACGTGCAAAAGAACAATGGGGACAGACTGCTGAGTATAAGGAATATGAAGAAAAAACAAAGAGTTGGACAAAAGATGACGAAGTTGCCGTTGCAAATGAGTTTATGGAAATATTTGTTGAGTTTGGTCGGATGAAGGAAAAAGATCCATTTGATGAGCAGGTTCAGGTGCAGGTAAAAAAACTGCAAGATTATATTACAGAACATTTTTATACATGCTCCGATAAAATTCTTCAAGGTCTCGGCAGAATGTATGCAGGTGGAGGAGAGCTCAATGAAAATATCGATGCCGCTGCGGGAATTGGTACTGCGGAATTTGCAAGCCATGCCATCGATATATTTTGCCACAAGCGCAAAAAAGAAGGAAAATAAGTAATGTAAAACCCGATGTAATGCAAATTATACATAATAGTTGGTGGCTGCAACCACATATTTTTTCTATAATCAGGCCATAAAAAATAAGCGCCGGATATTTTATGGACAAAAGAAAGCATTGTCTGTAAAATGGCAGAAAAGGAGATTATTAAATATGGTAACTACAAATGTGATGGTAATTCTTGCAGCAATTCTTTATGTACTGTTCTGGATAGCGGTGATCGCCGGAGTGGTGTACTTGTTTACTCTGATTGTAAAAGCCTTGAAAAAGTACATCAATTCCAAAGATGTACGGGAAGAAAAAAAGGTTGTGGCAAAATCGTTGGGAGAGGCCCTAAAGGAAAACAGGATACGCTGTCAGATGACACAGGAATTTGTGGCAGAGACACTCGGTGTTAGCCGTCAGTCTGTTTCAAAATGGGAAAATGGAACAAGTGATCCCAATACATCCAATCTGATCGCGCTTGCCAAACTTTATGGCATATCACCGGAGGAACTGCTCAAAAGCATTGAGAGTTCTGATATAAATTCTCAAATATAAAAGGCAATCAAAATGGAATAGCCGTGCTCTGTATGGTAAAATTAAAGCAATATAAATTTTACCGTACAGGAGGGGACGGATATGTTGATTGTTATAGAAGGTCTGGCTTTGAGTTTTTTATTGCTGCTTATTTGCGTCATAGGGATTGCAGATGGACCGGAGGGCTCTGTATATTTTTACGAGCAGGATGTACAGGAGAGAGTCGTTGAGCTTGGACTGATCACCAAGGAACGCATCAAAAAGAGATTTCTGATTGCAGGTATCAGTTTTATGATTCCGCTTTTGTTTCTGGTTCCGGTTGCTGTCTATTTTGTAAACGGAGCAAGAGGATTTCTTGATACTTTTATACAAATACTTCTTATCTTAGTGATTGTTGGATTGTTTGACAGGATTTTCATCGACTGGTACTGGGTTGGAAAGACAAAAGCGTGGTTTATTCCGGGAACAGAGGACTTGATGCCATATATTCCCAAGAAAACCATGATTAAAAAATGGGTTGTTTCTATTATTGGTTATCCGCTGCTTGCAGCTATTCAGGCGGCTGTTATGATGCTGTTTTAATAGTACAGACATGGTATGGAGCCGATCCGACATTTTTTCATATTTCATAAGAAAATCTTGACAAGAATAGAAAACAATATAATATTATAAATAAATTAATAATTGCTTGTCTCGGCATGATGGAAGACTATAGATTTTACTGTTTCTGAACACAACAGCTTATCTATAGTCTTTTTTCATACATACTATTAAGGAGGAGATATGATGCGGATACGGAACTGGTTAGGAAAGATTGTGGTAATTATAGTTGGATCGGTAATTGCTGCTTATGGAATTACGCTTGCACTGTATGCCGGATTTGGCGGAGCAACGCTGGCTGTTTTATGGCAGGGAATATCGAAAACGACCCATATTAGTATTGGAATGGCTTCGTTTTTAGTCGCACTTGGGATGATCCTGTTCGTGTTAATATATGACCGGTCCCAGATACATATAGGAACGATTATATATCAGGTTGTGTATAGTGGTTGTGTGGATTTGTTTGCAAATTGTCATAGGTACAGCAGTCATATGTGGATAAATTTTATGATCATGCTGGTGGGAGTGGTCTTATTTGCCGTTGGCACCGGCCTGTATGCATCAGCATCTTTAGGACGAGGGTCTTATGAAGCGGTTACCTTCGCCTTGGCGGAGAAAAACAAGTGGCAGGTTAAAATAGTCCGTATGATTTCAGATATTTTAGTGGTCGTGATAGGAGTCCTTCTTGGCGGCAGATTTGGAATATGTACAATTGTCACAGTTATCATTTCGGGTCCGATTATTCAGTTTGTAAATGAGAAAGTAACGCAGTTAAAAAAGCATCTGCCGCTTTACTGAACACAGCGTGTTTTTTCCATACAAATGCTAAATGCGTGGAAAGTCTTGCTTTGTAGGACAGAATTATGGTGCAGGATAGATAAAGAGATGCCGGAAAACTTTGTTTTTGTGTCTGATAGAAGATGTCATTGTATCGATATTGGCGATTATACTGATTCTAAGCTGTGGCAAATTCCTGCTTTCATTGTTTAATAGCGATGCACAGGTCATTGAACTTGGCTACACGAGGCTTGTCATCATATTTATAGCTTATATTTTCAGTATGATCTATGAAGTGATGTCCGGATATCTTCGTGGCTTTGGCATATCATTGGTGCCCGCGATTCTTACGACCATTGGCGTATGCGGCACAAGGATTGCATGGGTGTATACGGTATTTCCAAAATTTAGGACATTCAAGGCCCTGCTTATTGTGTATCCGGTCAGCCTGTCTGTGACAGCCGTGCTCATTTTGATAGCCTTGATTATTTATAGACCATCATGGCGGCACTAAGACATAAAAGCCAAATATTGTCTGTAAAGCAGTTCAGCAACCGTCCGTATAGAAGCAATGTCCGGAGTGCAGATCCAGTCATATACAACGGCGCGGATGCCAGCCATATAAAAGTTCATTTGAAACCGGAGCTTATAGGAATCGGATAAATGGTTAGCCTTTGCATACTGTTCCATAATGGCTCCGGTTATTTTTGTGTTATTCCGGGTTTCAAAATAAGCCTTGTAAAACAATTGGTTTTCCAAAATATACTTTAAATACATTTCAAAGCTTTCTATTGTGAGTGTGTCCGAAGAGACAAAAATAGAAGCGATATAGGATGATTTTTCCTGTTCTATATGCATGATCAGATCGTTGATATCATCATAATGTGCATAAAAGGACGGCCGTGAAATATGAGCCATTGTACATATATCGCTTACAGAGATTGTATTTAAGGATTTCCTTCCCAATAATTCCATCAGAGCACATTGGATCTTACCTTCTGTGTCATTGTAGCGGGAATTTCCTGACATATTCATTATCTTTACATTCCTTTGTTTTTTGTAGTGTTTATTTTCCCTGTATTATATTACAATCTGATTAAATTAACAATTGTAAAGATAATGGAGGGAAAATATGAAAGCAGCATTATATCAGGGACAAGGGAAAATAGAAATGACGACACTGCCGGATCCGGTCTGTACAGATGACGGTGTGATCCTGCAGAATATTTATGCAAGCATCTGCGGCACGGATGTTGCAGTATATACACATGGCACAAGCCTTGGACACAAGATCACGATCGGTGGAGAATTTGGCCACGAGGTCGTATGCCGGATAAAAGAAAAAGGAAAAAACGTACAGGGACTTTCCGTAGGCGACAGGGTATATCCCTATCCAAGGCTTGTAACCGGCGATACAAAAAGAGCCGGAACGATCGGTGGATTTTCGGAATATATCAAATCCCCTGTGACAAGGGAAGGTGTGGAAGTATATCGGATCAGTGATAAGATATCAGACAGGAAGGCTGCGTTGATTGAGCCGTTTACCGTGGGCTGCCGGGCTGCAAGAAGAGGAGCGCCTAAAAAGGGAGAAAATGCGATTGTGTTTGGCGCAGGAACAATCGGGATCGGTGCAGCGATTGCGCTCAGACATTTTGGCTGCAAAAAGGTTATGATCTGCGATCATTCAGATTTCCGTCTGCAGATTGTAAAAGAACTCGGCTTTGCAATCTGCAACAATGGAAAAGAAGATCTACATCAGGTAGCAGAGGCTTACTTTGGAGAAGGCTATGGATATAAAGGAAAAACAGCAGATGTGGATATTTATATTGATGCTGCCGGAGCAGATTCTATTCTGGATGATTATCTGGAGCATGGGAAAGTCGATTCACGGCTTGTCCTGGTTGCCGTTGGAAAAAATGAAAGAAACGTCAATGTCCTTGGCATGACATTTGGCCAGCTTGCGATTATCGGAAGTGGCGGGTATATGCCGGAAGATGTCAGGGATGTCATGGAGATCATGGAAAGCGGCAGGTGGGATATTGAAAAGATCATTACACATGAATATCCACATGAACGACTGGAAGAAGCAATAAAGATGGCAGCCAATACAGATGAGACACTGAATGTCGTGATTAAATATTGAAAAAGAGTGATGCTTTTATAACAAAAATGCAAAAAGGTAATTAATATATGAATTTGGCAAAAGGGACTGAATGGTTAGAAATCAGAAAAAAATAGGGACAACCGGGAAAAAATAGTGTTATAATCCAATTGAAAAAATAAAAGTAAAGGAGACTGTACGATGACTGAATGGGAAAAGGCTCAAAAGGGATATTTATATGATGCCAGCTATGATAAGGAAATTGTAGATGCAAGAACACGTTGTGCGGATTTATGTTATGAGTTTAATAATTGCCGTCCGTCGGATTAAAATGTACCCTATAGATTAGACAGTTTGAGTTTTTAAAACCCTTACCATTGGT
>OIYY01000369.1_pt1 | contig 32552 bp, 31 predicted proteins | sample 1588341 | NCBI WGS metagenome assembly OIYY01 (sample SAMN03283287) | human gut metagenome | biome: human-associated habitat; material: feces | host: Homo sapiens | place: Peru | collected 2012 | reverse complement strand
GGCGGCTTCGCCGTCGATAGGAGAGAAACCGATATTAAGATAAACTATAATTTATATCAAAACCCTTTTTACAAAACAAAAAACCTGCTTGCATAATGCAAACAGGTTAATGCCAAAGTATTAATCAGTCGTTATTTTTCTTCTTTGTAGCAACCATAACTGCGAAAGCTGCGCCTGCTGCAACTACACCGGCAACTGCTGCTGTTGATGAACCTGTTGCAGGTGACTTTGAAGAAGTGTTCTTTTTAGCTGTAGCCTTTGTTGTTTCAGCTGCTTTTGCTACAGTAGTTTCTTCGTTGTCTTCAGAAGTTGTTGCTTTAGTTGTGGTTTTTGCATCGGCAGCCTTTGTTGTAGCTTCGGTAGTAGCTTCTGTAGTTGAAGCTGCTGTTGTTGTAGCAAATTCAACGATAGCGTTAACTACAACTTTGCCTTCGTTCCAAGCTGTGATAGCTTTCTGAGACATAAAAGTGATTACGATTGTGCCGTCAGCGTTAGTAGCCTTTGTATAGTCTGTGCCTTCAGCAAGACCGAGAGAACCAAGGTTGTCACTCCAGCTCTTAAATGTACCCTCACCTTTGTATGAGAAAGTAACTTTGCTTGCCTTAGTAGCGTCAACTGTGTAAGTTACACCCTGCTTTGTTTCACCGTTGACAGTTGTTTGAGCCTTACCCTGCTGAAGAACTGCTGCGGTAGGACTGCTTACATTGTCGGCTGCCATTGCAGGAAGAGCACTAACTGCCATCATTGATACTGCCATCATAGTGGCAACAACTAAAGAAATAATCTTTTTCATAAAAAATGCACCTCATCTTTTTATTACGAAATAAAATTTATCCGCTATTATTTAGCTCAATTATAACATTGACAAACCGTTTTGTAAAGCGTTTTTTGAAAAAATGTACATATTTTTTTAACAACGCAAGGTGTAGTGTCGTCTAATTTGCCAAAGCACAAAATATATTAACAAAATATAAATCTTTTAAATCGTGACAATATGTGTTATACTGTTTTCAACAATAATTTGTATTATAAATCGGTTAAAGGTAGTAATTATGAAAAACAAAACAATGTTAAAAACAGTCAGGCAAAATTACAGTTTGATATTTGCTCCGCTCGTGACTGCTGTTATACTTTTGATTGTTTTTGCAATAAACGGAATTTTTCCGTTTGGCAAAAGCAATGTTGAATACTATGATATGGCGCAGGGAATTATTCCTAATTTTTATCATATTTGGGATGCGTTACACACAAAAGACACATCGCTTTGGTTTAATTGGTATTCCGGTCTCGGCGTAAACGATACGGCAAATGCGTCGCTTTCCGTTTTTTGGCTCGCACTCTTGGTAATTCCTCGCAGGCTTGTCGGCAAGGCTATGGGGCTTTATGTGATTATGACTTTCAGCCTCAGTGCATTAACCGCTAATCTTTTTTTAAGAATTGAAGCTAAAACAAAACCGTTTATGTCGACTCTTTTGTCTGTTTGCTATGCGTTTTGCGGCTTTTCCGTTATGTATTATACCAATGCTTGGCAGGATACGGTGCTTTTGTTTCCGCTCTTTATGCTCGCTTGGTGCGCTCTTATGAAAAAAGGCAATGTTATACCGTATATATTGTTAACGGTTTTAAATGTGCTTTGCGGATATTATGTTTTTATCCTTTTAATGCTCTATGTTTTCTTTATGAGCTTTTTGTATCTGAATTTTGTGAGCGATAAAAAAGACGGAAAAAGAAGAAGTTTTGAACTCGGTCTTTCAACCGTGCTCGGTTTCGGTATATCTGCCGCAGTTCTTTTTCCTAAACTCAGTCAAACGCTTTCAAGCGAAAGGTTTATTTCCGAAACGGGTTTTGATTTTTCACAAATTGTAAAACAATATCTTGAAATAGCAAAAACAACGCTTTGTAAGAGCGATGATAAGTGGTCGATGCTGTTTTGCGTTTCTTTGCCGCTTGCAATAATTATTTTAGGCATTGCGAAAAACAGAGATAAAAAGAAAATCAATCTCTTTTTTACATTGAATATTTTGCTTTTGGCGGTGCTTATTATTTGCGAGGGCGCAAATGCACTTATGCACCTCGGCGATTATAAATATTTCCCTATGCGAATGGGCTATGCTTTGAGTTTTGCGTTTATTTGGGCAGCGGGATATTATTCAAAATTCCTTTCGCTTAACAAATTTGATTTTAAGGATAAAACGGGTAAAAATATTGCCACTGCGATTTTAAATATTGTCGTGTCGGTTGCACTTTTTATCCTCAGCTATCTGGTAATTAAAAAACTTGATGCAAAATTTGATTTTAAGTATTCGGTTTTATACATTCTTCCGCTTCTCGTGCTTATTTATATTGTAATTTTCAGCGGTAAAAACAGGGTATTTGATTACAAAATTTCATTTTCGCTTATTTTGGCGGAAACTATGGCGCTTACATCAATATTTATTCCTTATGCGCAAACGGATATGCTTGAAAAAGAGCACAACCCTGCATATATTTCTACTTCTCAGTCAATAAAGAAAAAACTTGATATCGACGAGTCAAAAACCGACAGAATTAAAACAATAGGCACTACTCTTAATTGCAATTACGGCACGGTTATCGGCAAGGCAACGATTGCCGACTGGACCCATTTGATTCCGGGCAACATTCAGTCATCGCTTATTTCTCTCGGCTACAGCGGCGAATACACAAGGCTTCACGACAGCGGAGGCACGGCATTTACCGACGCACTTTTGGGAGTGAAAAATGTACTTTCCGTAAAAAAAGAAAGCGAAGAATTATATACCAAACTCGGCAAGTCAAAAGGATATAATTATTACAGTTGCAATTACACATTGCCTTACGGTATCGTTGTTGACAAAAAAGTTTTAAATATAACAAACGATAATGCCGACTGGAAAAAACTTAACAACGAACTTTACACGGCAATATCCGGCGACGACGAAAATATCGTCAGTGACGCTCAGCTTAAACTTAAATCTAAAAACGGAGAAGAAGAAATATATTCGTTTAAATCAAAGCAAAACAGTGTGGCTTATTTCAGGTTGGAGGGCGCTCAGGGCGTTCGGGTTTATGTTAACGGTAAAAAGCTTGTAATTCCGTCGATTGACAGAGAAAAAGCAACAAAATATCCGGGCAGATTTAATCGGAATCTTATCTGTTTGGGTTCTTTCGGTGAAGATGAAGTTGAAATTAAGCTTGTGTTTAAAGAAGGAAAGTATGAGCAGGCAAAAGATTTCAGAAAGAACGGTCTTTCGCTCGACGAGGACGAAAACAAATATTTTTCTTGCGAAGTCGGTCTTATGAGCCTTGATAAGCTTAAAAATGTTTGCGATATGTGTAATTATAAATCAAATGCAAAAGCTGAAAATTACAGTTTAAGCGTCGATGCAAAAGCAGACGCTGAACAAAAAGTTTTGCTTTTGCCGCTTCAATATAACGGCTGTTGGAACGGCAAGGTTAACGGAAAAAGCAGTGAGGTTAAATCTGTTCTCGGCGTTTTCAGTGCGGTTGAACTCGACGAGGGAAGCAATAAAGCAGAATTGCATTTTATGCCGACGGGGCTTAAAAGCGGACTTGTTGTGAGTGCGGCGAGTATGATTGTTTTTGCACTTGTACTTTTGCTTGAAAAGAAAAATAAATTTGCCGGCAAGGTTCTGTGCAGCGGCGTATATGCGCTTTATTGTGTTTTGTTTGCGCTTGCTTTTGTTTTGATTTACGCCATACCTATATTATATTTAGTATTACATTTGCTGATAAAATAATGTTGAAAACAGTATCAATTATGATAAAATCGCAATTTTTGTTACAATTTTGTTGCAAAAAGAGGTAGCGTATGATATACTTTGCTTAACTGATACTTAATGAATAATTATATGTTTTAAACAAACAACATATTTAACGGAGGTTAGAAATGAAAGTAGTAATTCTTGCAGGCGGATACGGTACCCGTATCAGCGAAGAAAGTCAGAACAAGCCGAAGCCTATGATTGAGCTTGGCGGTTATCCTATTCTTTGGCATATTATGAAAACTTATTCTTACTACGGCTACAATGAATTTGTAATTTGTGCAGGTTATAAGCAATATGCAATCAAGGAATATTTTGCAAACTATTTTCTCCATTGCTCAGATGTTACATTTGATTTTACAGCTTCTAACAAGATGACTGTTCACAGTGAACATGCAGAGCCTTGGAAAGTAACGGTTGTTGATACCGGTCTTGACACAATGACAGGCGGCAGAGTTAAGCGTATTCAGGAATATGTGGGCGATGAGCCGTTTATGCTTACTTACGGCGACGGTGTTTCCGATGTTAATATTGACGAACTTGTTAAGTTCCATAAAGAGCACGGTCATATTGCAACGATGACTGCAGTTTCTGTTGGTCAGCGTTTCGGTTGCCTCGGTATTGAGGATGACCTTACTATTTCTTCTTTCAGAGAAAAGAGCGATATGGACGGCAGCCGTATCAATGCGGGCTTTATGGTTCTTGAACCTAAGATTTTTGATTATATCGATGGCGATTCAACAGTATTTGAAAAAGAACCTCTTGAAAAAGTTGCTTCAATGGGTGAACTTGACGCCTATATCCATAACGGTTTTTGGAAGCCTATGGACACTTTGAGAGAAAAAATGCAGCTTGAAGAAATGTGGGCAAACAAAACAGCTCCGTGGAAGGTTTGGTAAAAATAATGGATTTATCATTTTATAAAGATAAAAAGGTGCTTGTAACAGGTCATACCGGTTTTAAAGGTTCTTGGCTTTGCAAAATTCTTGCAAATGCCGGCGCAAAGGTTGTAGGTTATTCTCTTGACCCGCCTACAAATCCGAGCCTTTTTAAGCTTTCGGGTATTGAAAATGAGATTACATCTTACATTGCAGATATTCGTGACCTTGACAAGCTTAAAGAAGTATTTGAAAAGGAACAGCCGGAACTTGTTTTCCATCTCGCTGCGCAGCCTATCGTTCGTGACAGTTACAAGATGCCTGTATACACTTATGAAACAAATGTAATGGGTACTGTTAATATTTGCGAATGTGTAAGGCTTTTTGACTGCGTTAAGTCGTTTCTTAACATAACTACCGACAAGGTATATGAAAATCAGGAAACAAATGTTGCTTTCACTGAGGATATGCCTCTTGACGGTTATGACCCGTATTCAAACAGTAAGTCGTGCTCTGAACTTGTAACTCACAGCTACAAGAAGTCATTTTTTACCGACGGTCGTGTTGCCGTTTCAACTTCAAGAGCAGGCAATGTTATCGGCGGCGGTGACTTTGCTAATGACAGAATTATTCCTGACTGTGTAAGAGCAGTTGAAAACGGCGAAACTATTATTGTTCGCAACCCTAATTCAACAAGACCTTATCAGCATGTGCTTGAACCGCTCAAGATTTATCTTATGATTGTTGAGGCTCAGTATAAGAACCACGAGCTTGAGGGTTACTACAATGTAGGCCCTAATGATGAGGACTGCAGAACAACAGGCGAGCTTGTTACTCTTTTCTGCAACCTTTGGGGTGAAGGCGCAAGCTGGAAAGATGTGAGCGAAGCTAATGCTCCTCACGAAGCTAATTTCCTTCGCCTTGACACAACTAAGGTTAAGACTGTTTTCGGCTGGCAGCCTCGCTGGAGCGTTGAAGAAGCAGTTGAAAAGATTGTTGAATGGACAAAGGTATATTTTGACGGCGGAGATATCTCTGCTATTATGGATAAACAAATAAATGAATTTTTTAATTTGGAGGACTGATTAATGTTAGAGAATAAGACAGAAGAACAGGCAAAAAAAGAAATACTCGATATGGTTGCAGAATACTGCGACACATTTAAGAAGAAAGCACCATACAAAGAGGGCGACAGAATTCCTTACGCAAGCCGTGTGTTTGACAATAAGGAAATGACAAATCTTGTTGACTCGGCTCTTGAATTTTGGCTTACAGCAGGCAGATATTGTGACAAGTTTGAAAAGGACTTCGGCAAATATCTCGGCGTTAAGTATGTTTCACTTGTAAACTCAGGTTCATCTGCTAACCTTCTTGCTTTTGCAACTCTTACTTCACCTCTCCTTGGTGACAGAAGAATTAACAGAGGCGACGAAGTTATCACAGTAGCAGCAGGTTTCCCAACAACAGTTGCTCCTATGATTCAGTACGGTGCAGTTCCTGTATTTGTTGACTTAACCATTCCTCAGTATAATATTGACGCTTCTCAGCTTGAAGACGCACTCAGCGACAAAACTAAGGCTGTTATGATTGCTCACACACTCGGCAATCCTTTTGACCTTCAGGCTGTTAAAGATTTCTGTACAAAGCATAACCTTTGGCTTATTGAAGATAACTGCGACGCTCTCGGCAGTAAGTATGTTATCGACGGCGAAGAAAAGTTTACAGGTACTATCGGCGATATCGGTACATCAAGCTTCTACCCACCGCACCATATGACAATGGGTGAAGGCGGCGCTGTTTACACTAATGACCCGCTTCTTAACAAGATTGCCCGTTCAATGCGTGACTGGGGTCGTGACTGCGTATGCCCATCGGGTATGGACAACCTTTGCGGTCACCGTTTTGACAAGCAGTACGGCGAGCTTCCTCTCGGTTATGACCACAAGTATGTATATTCACACTTCGGTTTCAACCTCAAGGCAACTGAAATGCAGGCAGCGGTAGGATGCGCTCAGCTTGAAAAGTTCCCTTCATTTGTTGAAAAAAGACGCCACAATTTTGACAGACTTCATAAGGCACTTGAGGCAGTTTCAGATAAGCTTATTCTTCCTGAACCGGCTAAAAACAGTACACCTTCATGGTTTGGCTTCCTTATCACTTGCAAAGAGGGCACATCAAAGAACACTGTTGTTCAGTACTGTGAAGACCACGGCGTACAAACAAGAATGTTATTTGCAGGTAACATTGTTAAGCAGCCTGTATTTGACGAAATGAGAAAATCAGGCAAGGGTTACCGTGTAGTAGGCGACCTTGCAGTAACAGACAGTATTATGAACAATACTTTCTGGATTGGCGTATATCCGGGTATGACTGACGAAATGATTGATTATATGGCAAAAACAATCATTGAGGCTGTAAATCTTTAATTTTTAATAATTTTTTAGCACAGCTTTGCTCCTAAAATTCGGAATTTTAGGGGTAAGGCTTGCTTTTGTGAATGGAGATTTTTTTGGACTTTGATAAAATCAGTCTGATTATCTCGGCGTAAATGACATAAGGAGAACATTAATATTATGAAAATAAAAGTTTCAAACTACATTGCGCAGTTTCTTGTTGACCACGGTGTAACTGATGCTTTTTCGGTAGTTGGCGGCGGTGCAATGCACCTTAATGATGCATTCGGTCACCAAGAGGGTTTGCACACAACATACAATCATCACGAGCAGGCTTGTGCCATTGCCGCAGAAGCTTATGCAAGACTTGAAAACAAGATTGCTCTTGTTTGCGTAACATCGGGACCGGGCGGCATTAACGCACTTACAGGTGTATGCGGCGGTTGGCTTGATTCTATCCCTATGTTTATTGTTTCGGGTCAGGTAAAATATACAACTACTTCACGATATGCAAAAACTTTAAATCCTGAAATTAATCTTCGCTCACTCGGCGACCAGGAATATGATATAGTTAAGTCTGTTGAAGCTATGACTAAGTACGCAACTATGATTGAAGACCCTATGGATATTCGTTATGCTTGCGAAAAGGCTTGGCACCTTGCAACAACCGGCAGACCGGGTCCTGTTTGGCTCGATGTTCCTGTTGATATTCAGGGCACTGTTATTGAAACAGACGACCTTAAAGGTTATGACCCTGCGGATGATGACGCACTTCTTCCGCCTCATGTAGCAGACAGTGAGGTTGAGTATGTACTTGACGCTATCAAAAATGCCGAAAGACCTGTTATTTACGCAGGCGGCGGTATTCGTCTTTCAGGCGGATACGATGAATTCAGAAAAGCTATTGAAAAGCTTAATGTTCCTATCGTAACTTATTGGAACAGTGTTGACCTTATTGAAAATGACCATCCTCTTTATGTGGGTCGTGGCGGCAATATGGGCGACCGTCCGGGCAACTTTGCGGTTCAAAACTCTGACCTTGTTGTTGCAATCGGCACAAGAATTTCTATTCGCCAGGTCGGCTACGGCTATGACACTTGGGCAAGAGAAGCAAAAGTTATTATGGTTGACATCGACAAGAGCGAAATGATGAAGCATACGCTCCATGTTGATAAAGGCATTTGGGCAGACGCTAAAGATTTCCTTCAAAGTGTTAATAAACTTGCAGATGAAAAAGTGTTTACCAACCAAAAGTGGCTCGACATTTGCCAAAATTGGAAGCATAAATACCCTGTTACTCTTGACAGGCACTGGAACAACGGCGGCGAATTTGCAAATGTTTTTGCTTTTGTTAAGTATCTCAGCGACCAGCTTCCTGAAGACAGCTATACCGCTGTTTCTAACGGCGCTTGCTGCGTAGTAGGTCATCAAAATTATACTATGAAAAAGGGCACAAGATTTATCATCAACAGTGCTATTGCAAGTATGGGTTACGGTCTTCCGGCTGCTATCGGTCTTTGCGTTGCCGACGGCAGGAAAGATACTATTTGCCTTGAGGGTGACGGTTCAATAATGATGAACCTTCAGGAACTTCAAACTGTTGTTACAAACAATCTCCCTATCAAACTTTTCCTTATTAACAATCAGGGTTATCATTCTATCAGACTTACTCAGTCAAACATTTTCAGTGAGCACACAAAGGTAGGTATCGGTCCTGAATCTCACGACCTTTCATTCCCTGAATTTTCTAAAATTGCCGAAGCGTTCGGTTTCCCATATTACAGTGCTCACAATAACGACGATATGAAGAAAGTCGTTGACGAAGTGCTTGCTCAGCCGGGCTTCGCTTTTTGCGAAATCTTTACCGATACTACTCAGGTTTGGGAGCCTAAGAGCAGTGCAAGAAGGCTTGATGACGGTACAATCGTAAGCCCTCCTCTTGAGGACCTTGCTCCGTTCTTATCTCGTGAAGAACTTCGTGAAAACCTTTATATTAAACCTCTTGAGGGTGAATAAATAAAAGTAGGTTAAATTTATGCTAATTAAAATTGCAGCGTGGTGCTGGCACATAATTCGTGCAATTATGGACTGGTTTCGCAAGGTATTTACTAAAATTACAAAAATTGAAATTAAAGATGAAGTGTGGAACGGTTTTGTTCAGTTTGTAAAGTTCGGTTTAGTCGGTCTTTCAAATACAGTTATTTCCTATGCGACTTATTACATCCTTGTTCCGCTTCATGTTAATAAATATGTGGCAAGTGTTATCGGCTTTATTTTGAGCGTAGCAAATGCTTTTTATTGGAACAACAGCTATGTATTTAAGAAAGAAGACCAGGAGCAGCGCTCACCGGTTCAGGCTTTTATCAAGCTTTTCCTTTCTTATGCGGGCACAGGTTTGGTGCTTCATAACATTCTTCTTTGGTTCTTTACATCAATTTGCCATATTAACGACTATGTTGCACCGATACTCAATTTGTTAATTACAATTCCTCTCAACTTTGTGCTCAATAAATTTTGGGCGTTTCGAGCAAAGAAAAAGGAAGAAAAGCAGTAAAGTCAGGGTTTAAATTATGAAAAAAGCTATAGTTACAGGTGCTACCGGTGCAGTCGGCACTGCGCTAGTCAATAAACTTATAAGTGAGGGCGTTGAGGTTCTTGTTCTTGTTCGCAAGGGCGGACGAGTTAACAAGATTCCTGTTAACCCGCTTGTTAAAATTGCATATTGTTCGCTTGATGAAATGGCAGATTTTCAAAATGAAAATGATGAAAAATATGACGCCTTTTTCCACCTTGCTTGGGCAGGTCCTTACGGCAAGGACAGAGATAATATGTTTCTTCAAACAAATAATATTAAAAATGAACTTGAAGCGGTTAAGCTTGCAAGTCGTTTCGGCTGTGATGTGTTTGTAGGTGCAGGCAGTCAGGCTGAAAACGGCAGGCTTAAAGACGGGGAAAAAGTTTCTCCGTCATCGCCTACAAACCCTAATAACGGCTACGGTATCGCTAAACTTGCGGCAGGCAAAATGAGCAGAATTCTTTGCTCTCAGCTTGGTATCAGGCATATTTGGTGCAGAATTTTGTCCGCATACGGTCCTGGCGACGGCGCTCACACTATGGTTATGAGCACGATTATCAAATTTTTAAACGGCGAGGACTGCGACTTTACTAAGGGTGAACAGCAGTGGGACTTTCTTTATAACGGCGATATTGCAAACGCTTTTTATCTTGCTGCCGAAAAGGGCAGGGACGGTGCGATTTACACAGTCGGCTCAGGCAAAACGAGAAGCCTTAAAGATTATATTACCGATATTCGTGACATTGCGTGCCCGAGTGCAAAGTGCAATTTCGGCGCAGTCGATTATTTCCCAAATCAGGTTATGTATCTTTGCGCAGATATCGACGACTTGAAGCGTGACACAGGCTTTGAACCGAGCGTAGATTTTAAAACAGGTATTAAAAATACGGTTGAGTGGTATAAATTACAGGCGAAGTGAGGTAAGAATATGAAAAAAATCGGAATTATGATTCCATGCTATAACGAGCAGGAAAATATTGTTCAAATTTGCAATGCTGTTGTTAAGGAAATAACTGAAGAACTTCCGCAGTATGATTATGAAATTCTCATTATGGACAACTGCTCTACCGACAACACCCGTCCGCTTATCAGGCAGATTTGCAAGCAAAACCCTAAGATTAAGGCTATTTTGAACGCTAAAAACTTCGGCCAGTTCAACTCGCCTTATTACGGTATGCTTCATGTTGACGGTGACTGCGTTATTCCTATTTGTGCCGACTTCCAGGACCCGGTTGAAATGATTCCTAAATTCGTTCACGAGTGGGAAAACGGTTACAAAATAGTTTGCGCTATTAAATCTTCAAGTAAAGAGAACAAAATTATGTACTGGGCAAGAAGCTGTTACTACAAGATGATTAAAAAGATGTCATCTGTTGAGCAGATTGAGCACTTTACAGGTTTCGCTCTTTATGACAGAGCATTTATCAATGTTCTTAAAGACCTTGACGACCCAACACCTTTTATCAGAGGTATCGTTGCAGAGCTTGGATTTAAGAGAAAAGATATTGAGTTTGAACAGCCGAAGCGTAAGGCAGGCAAAACTCACAACAATTTCTATTCTCTTTATGATGCGGCAATGCTTTCGTTTACTTCTTATACAAAGATGGGTCTGAGAATAGCAACTTTTGCAGGTTTCGGAATCGGTATTTTAAGCTTTGTTATCGGTATTGTTTACCTTATTATGAAGCTTATTTGGTGGGACAGATTCCCGGGCGGTACAGCTCCTGCAATTATTTGTTCAATGTTCCTTGGCGGAATTCAGCTTTTCTTCCTCGGCTTCCTCGGCGAATATATTATGAGTATGAATGCTCGTATTATGAACCGACCTCTTGTTGTTGAAGAAGAACGAATAAATTTTAAAGATGAAAAAAATAAACTGCCAAAATCAGATGATTCAAAAGAACAGGAGGAGAATAATGTTTAAAAATTTGAATTACAACAAATTAAAAATCGAAAAAAATCGAGATTATAAATTAGGCGTGATTTTTACCGTAATACCGGTAGCTTTGTTTGCTATTGTTTTGTGTAACAAAACTATGCCTCTTGCCGAGGGATGGTACACATATTACGCTCAGCTTATTAATAATGGGCAAGTAGTATATAAAGATTTTGAGTATTTATTTATGCCTGGCTATATAACCTTTATAGCATTGTTTACCAAAATATTTGGATACTCAATTATGGCACTCAGAATTTTGGGTGTAATTTTCTTTACTATTATAGGATATCTTGCTTATCGTATATTCAACGAGTTGTTTAATCCTATTGCGGCGTGTATGGGCGCATTGGTTACAGCTTTCTACCTTCAATCTGAAATTGTACAGATATTTTACGATTATATTCGTATGATGGATATATTTGCATATCTTACAATTTTTCTTCTTATTAAAATGACAAAAAGTTTCATTGCAAATAAAAAACCTGACTTTAGAATTACTATGTTAGCAGGCTTTTCTAATGCGATGGTTTTGATGGTTAAACAGAATATAGGTCTTCTTTTTGGATTTTTTGTGCTCATCTATTTTATATTCTTATTTGTATATGAAAGCGACAAAAAAACTGTATTTTTAAATTTATTGTTTTATGGAGCAGGTGCCGCCATTGTTTTTGTTGGTTACGGTATATATTTACTTGCAAACGGAGCGTTAGGTGCTTGTTTATCACAAACTTTATTTGGTGCTGTCGGAGCTAAAGGCGGCGTAAAAACAATATTGTTTAAATGGCTTAAAGACGGAAAAGATAACTTTGCCAATGAAAAGTGGATAGTTTTAGTTGCCCTTGTTGTTTTGGTTGCATTATTTGTAATAGGAAAGAAATTTCCACAAAACAAAGATGAGAGTAAATCGCAAAAAATAGTTTTGACTGTTTTCGAAATTGTTTCGATTATCGGAATAATTGCTTTGGCAAGATTTGAAAAATTCGATTATATATTTACTAATGTTTACAAAAGTAAATCATATGGTTTTTATCTGTTCTCAACTCTTATTTTCATTGCAATGATGATAATGTATGTAGTTGATATATTCAGCAAGAAAAAACGTTTTAAAGATTTCATCGGCTTTTTCTTACTCTTTGGCGCAATTTTTACAATCGGATACGGTGTAGGTATGTCCGGCAGCCTTGCGGCAAGCCAAATAGCGCTTTCAACAGGTGTTATAATTTGTATGCTTATTAGTTTATGTACACACAAGTACAGTTGGATTTCAATGTCGCTTGTCGGTGTATTAGCTATGTGCTTTATTATGTTCTGCAGCGCATTTAAATTTGTAACAACATATAGTTGGTGGGGACTTACAGATGAATCGATTTGGGAGTCAACACAAACCACAGATATACCTATATTTAAAGGCATAAAAATGTCGAAGACCGACAAGGAACTTTACGAAGGAATTGTTAACGATATTAAAGAAAACACTACTGAAGATGATTCAATATTCGTATTCCCTCATGCACCTATCATTTATACCGCAGCAGACAGAATGGACCCGGGTACATTTACTAAGGTTCAATGGTATGATGTTTCAACAGATGATTCTGTAAAAAAAGATATTAAAACAGTTGAAAAAGCAAAACCAAAGGTTATTGTGATTTATAATATTCCTGATTTTGCTGTCGAAGGTCATGAATCTGCTTTCAACAATAACAAAGAGTCATCAACAACAAAGATGATGAAAAATTTAAGAAAATTCTGCTTGAGAAACAATTATTACGCAGCAAATAAATATACTATAAATGATAATTGTTCGGTTACTGTTTATGTCAGAAGCGACGAAGATTTGAATTGGAACAGCGGCGGAAATGGAACAAAATCCGATCCATTTACAATAAGCAACGCTCAACAACTTGTTAATTTTGCTAAGTTAGTTAACGGAGGAGCTTCATTTAAGGGCTTAAATGTTAAATTGACAGCAAATATAGATTTATCAAATTGCAATGATTTTGAACCTATTGGTGATGAAACTAAAGACGCTTCCTTTGACGGCACATTTAACGGAAACGGTTATGCAATTAAAAATCTCACCGTTGAAAAGAGAATGCCTAAAGCTAACAAAAAGAAATCGTCAAAGAAAACTGAGAATAAAGACCAAGATTCCGACAGTAAAAAGAATATATATGATTTTGCTTTGTTTGGAACATTAAACGGCAAGATTGTAAATCTCGGAGTTGAGAATTTTGATATTAAAGGTTATTGTGTTGCCGGTTTGGTAAGACACAGCGCATCAGATGATTCTAATATAATTAATTGTTATGTAAAAGACTCTTCCATTGTAGGTCAATGCAGAGCGGGTATGATTGCCGACGATTATAATGGATTTGTTTATAATACATTGGCATATAATGTTTCGTTGTCGGCGCCTAAATCAATGGGCTTTGTATCATACAAACTTGCAAGCTATGTGGTTGAAAATTGCTATACAAATTGTAAATATTATCACGATAGAAGCGCCGAATTAGTTTCTGATAAAGAAATTAATTCAAATGACTTTACTGACGAACTCAATAAGAATGTTATTGCATACGAAAATCATTTCAAAATTTCCAGAAAGACAGTTATTGGCTTAAACAGCTGGAAAAATAAGGTAGTTGATATTATCGACGGTTAATCGGTTTAGGAGGAACAAAATGAAAAGAATATTAACTTACGGCACATTTGACCTTCTTCACTACGGACACATTCGTCTTTTAAAAAGAGCAAAGGCAATGGGAGATTATCTCATTGTCGCTCTTTCGACTGATGAATTTAATGCAGGTAAGGGCAAGAAAGCTTATCACACCTATGAAACAAGGAAAAAGATGCTTGAAGCTATCAGGTATGTTGACCTTGTAATTCCTGAGGAAAATTGGGAACAAAAGATTAATGATGTTAAAGAATATCATGTTGACACTGTTGTTATGGGCGGCGACTGGGCAGGCAGTGATAAGTTTGATTATCTTAAAGATTACTGCGAACTTGTTTTTCTTGACAGAACACCGGGTATTTCAACCACTCAAATTAAAGAAGATTTGGGTTTGCAAGACGCAATAAGCGGTGTTGACCAGCTTCCGGGAGAAGCTGAATAATGATTGATTTATCAAGGAGGAAATTATGGATAAAATAGCAGTATTAATTCCTTGCTACAACGAGGAAAAAACAATAGGCAAAGTTGTAAGAGATTTTAAAGAAGTTTTGCCTGAAGCAACAATTTATGTTTACGATAACAATTCGTCAGACAAAACAAGTGAAATAGCAAAGGCTGAGGGCGCTGTTGTAAAATATGAATATCAGCAGGGCAAGGGTAATGTTATTCGCAGAATGTTTAGGGAAATCGACGCCGAGTGCTACATTATGACCGACGGCGATGACACATATCCGGCTGAATTTGCAAGGGAAATGTGCGATAAAGTTCTTGAAAGAAATGTTGATATGGTAGTAGGCGACCGTTTGTCTTCAACATATTTTGAAGAAAACAAAAGACCTTTCCACAACTTCGGCAACTCTTTGGTTAGAGCAAGCATCAACACAATTTTTAAGTCGGACATTAAGGATATTATGACCGGCTACCGTGCATTCAGCTACAATTTTGTTAAAACATTTCCTGTTTTGTCAAAAGGTTTTGAAATTGAAACAGAAATGACAATTCACACTGTTGACAAAAATATGTTTTGCGAAAATGTTATTATCGAATATCGTGACCGTCCTGAGGGCAGCGAATCAAAGCTTAACACTTATTCCGACGGTTTCAAGGTAATCAAAACAATTATCAGATTATTTAAAAACTACAAGCCTTTTGCATTTTTCTCGCTTCTTGCGTTGCTTCTTTTTGTAATTTCGGCTGCTTTCTTCATTCCGGTGCTTGTTAACTTTTTCCACACGGGAACAGTTGAAAAAATTCCTACTGTTATTGTTTGCGGCATTACAATGCTTGCAGCTATTATCAGTTTCTTCTCGGGTCTTGTGCTTGACACCATTAAGCAAAAGAACAGACAGGACTTTGAACTTAGCTTACATCAATCCAGTGACAGATATAAGGACTTGCAAAATAAATGATTAAAAAGTTATTTAATAAATACAAAGAAATAATCAACTATATATTTTTCGGCGTGCTGGCTACGGTTGTTAACTTAGTCAGCTTCAAAATATTTGATTTAATATTAGGCGCTAAGCTTTATTTAATTACAAATGTTATCAGTTGGATAATTACCGTAATTTTTGCTTATGTTACAAATAAGCTTTGGGTATTTGAATCAAAAAGCTGGAAAAAGGATGTTGTTATTAAAGAACTTATAGGCTTTTTCGGTGCAAGGCTTTTCATTCTCGGCGTGGAAGAACTCGGTTTGTGGGTGACAATTACACTTTGCCATATGGGTCAAATGGGTTGGCAAGTTTTCGGACTCAATATTGACGGCAATATGGTTGCAAAAGTTATAATGCAGATTGTAGTTGTTATACTCAACTATATTTTCAGTAAATTTATTATTTTTACAAAAAAAGACTCAAAGAAAAACGGAGAGTAATAATGAAGTCAAAACTTACAAGGCAAAGCAATGTTGAAATATTGCGTATTTTGGCATGCTTTATTGTAATAAGCGTTCATATTAAGTTGGGAATGACAAGAGATGACGGTACAATAGATTTGGGAAGAACCCTTATTTCTTGTTTAGTTGCTGACGGTGTTGGTGTTTTTTGGATGATAAGCGGCTTCTTTATTTCAAGACCGATTAAGTCGTATTCAAAACATTTAACTAAATCATTTAAAACGATTTTACTGCCGGCATTGATTTATTCGGCATTTCTGATGTTCTATAACAAATATGCCAACGGAGTTTCGACTGCGGAAATTATTGATTCATTAAAATTCAATGTATCTCATTTAAGAGAATATATGTATGCATCATCGCATTTGTGGTACATCATTATATATACTTTCATAATTTTACTTCAACCGTTAATAGTACAGGCAATAAACTATTTGGATGAACACCCGAGGGGATGGAATGTGTTTATTCCCGTTGTGTTTGCATTGTTCGTATGGAATGATTTCACGAACAATGAATTATTTGAATTTTCGCATCATACAATAAATGCACTTGTTCCGGCAATATCTATTATTTTTATAGGTCATTGGTTATACAAGTACATATTGCCGATGATAAATATCAAAACATCATTTGTTTGCTTGATTATTTTTGTAGCAGCAATTATCTTGAGAACTTATTGTTTTGCGTACGCGTTTAAAAAGTCAGGCAGCATTGAGTTGCTTTATTGGTATACATCATTAGGCGTAGTTTGTGAAGCAAGTTTGTCGTTGTTTGTTATTTCGGTATTTGAAAAATGCAAAAGTGTACCGATTAATTTTATTGCGTCGCTTACATATAGAATTTATTTAGTTCATATGTTTGTTGTGGTAAAACTGCGTGATTTTGATTTTGGAACGCGGCTTGGAAATATGTTGGAAAAAGCATTTAGTTCAACTTCACTTGTTTTTGAACTGGCATATACTTTTATTTTTGCATTAGCGGTTTTTGTTATTTCAGCATTGATTTCGATTATTTGGTCAGAAATTGCAAAATTGTTTTACAAAATACTTGAAATTGTACACAAAAAGAAAGAAGTGTAATTTTTATTATGAAAAATAAACTATCAAAGCATAAAATCTTTGCTGATATTATATTTGCATTTTGTTCTGCATTTGGTGTATGCATAGATTTTAATGCCGAACAAATTTCAAATACATATAGTGGTACTTTTGCAGGTTTAAGTATGTTTTTTAAACGCTTTTCCTCAGCGCTCAGCGGAAAAGAAATAATGTTTACTGTTGTTACCGCTTTTTTTGCTTTTTTATATTGCTATCTTGATAAGAAAATTGTAAATAAAGATGTAATACTTGTTAGATTATGGTCTGTAATTCTTTCGATTACTCAGGTTATAGGTTTTAGTTTCTATTATACCGGCGGCTGGTCGCTTGCATTTAGTGATGGATTTCAAATTTTTAAAACCGTCATAATGCTCATAGGCTTCTACTTTATTTATTTTTATGTAATTCATTTGCTGTATTATGTGGTTAATAATTCATCTTTCAAGAAACCTAACGGAAAAGTAAGTTACTTTTTGTTTGAAAAAAAGCCGGTACTTATAATCACTCTTTTAATGATTATTGAAAGAATTCCGATAATATTGTCGTCATATCCTGTAAGATTGATATATGATAATTGCTGGGAAATTGATGAATATAAATTTAATTGGCTCAATGACCATCATACAGTTTTTCACACTTTAGTTATCAACTGGTTCGGTCAGCTTGGTGAAAAACTCGGAAATCAGGGCACGGGCTTTTTTATTTACCTTGTTTTGCAGTTAATATTCACTTCATTAATTGTAGGATATTGTTTTGAAATTATGCATAAACTTCAAACTCCGATTTGGTCAAGATGGTTTATGTTTCTTCTGTTTTTTGCAACTTCATATTGCCTATCATACAGTTCATTTATGGAAAAAGATATACCGTTTAGCTACTGCGCACTTCTCATTGTGGCTGAAATGATATTGTGTGTTGTTGATTATAAAAAGTTTTTTGCAAGCAAGAAAGATATTATAATCAGTATATTTGCAATCACGATATTTTGTTTAGTCAGAAAAAACGGTTTATATATCACAGGTGTTCTTCTTTTAATAATTGTCGGTTTCTTTATTGTAAAATGCATAAAAGAAAAGAAATTGTGCGTTAAGAATTTTGCAAAAACCGTTGCGATTTTTCTGATTCCGATTGTGTTAATGTCAAGTTTTAACAACGTATTCATTAAAGCGTATGATATGTCAACCGGTGATACAAAAGAAACTTTATCGCTTTTGTTTATGCAAACAGCCAGATATGCAGCTGAGCACGACAAAGAAGTTACTGACGAGGAACGAGAAATAATTGATTCTGTGCTTAACTATGAGAAAATTAAATATGATTATTCAATACCGACTGATATTAATGCTTCTCCGTATAAGGATAATACTTGCTATGCAGACTATATAAAAAATACTTACAGAGGCGATGATTCGAAACTTCCTCAGTATTTTAAAACTTGGTTTAGTATGTTTCTTAAACACCCTGAAACATATATTCAAGCTACTTGGGCTATGGGTTACTCAATAGCTTCTTATGATAATTTTAGTTATTCTACTGCATATTCTCCTGAAAGTTATGTCGCTGATTATAACGACCCTGAAAATGCAGAAGCTAAAATGAATGAAATTAAGCAATATACCGAACCCGAATGGACTGCTTCAACTAAAGCTATGGCAGAGGAATTATTTGTCTTTATGTCAAAATTCCCGGGTTTAAATTTGCTTAACGATTATACAACATACACTGTGTTGTCTGCGATTTTCTTGTTGTTTATTTTTAACGATTTGAAAAACAAAAAGTATAACAAGGCAAGATTTATTTTGCCGTTATTGTTAGTTTTGTTTAGTATAGTTATAAACATTCTCGGTCCTTGTATGATTCCAAGGTACTTCTTCCCGGCAATGTTCTCAATACCGCTTATTTACGGTGCGTATTCATCAAATGCAGTTAAAAAGTTAACAGTGCAAAAATAAAAATATCCCCGATGAAAAACAATTTCATCGGGGATATTACTGTTATATTTATTTATATATGGTCTTTATATGTTTCGGCGGTGATTATGCCGTCTTTTACATTAAGTTTGCAGATACGGGCGTTTCTTCTGTCGCCGTCAAGTCCATCGTTCTCAATGTCCCTTGCGTGGTAAATTGCGTACCACTGACCTTTATATTTTATCATTGAGTGATGACCTGTGCCCTCCTCAAACTCGTTCGCTTTCATAACCGGATGGTAAGTGTTTGCGTCCGGGTACTTTTCAAACTTAATTTTTGTAAGGTCGGTTTCGTCTGTCTTTGCCCTTGCGTAGCCGATGTAGTAGGTCGGTTGCTGGTAGCAGTTGCCTGAATACATAAGGTACTGCCAGTCGCCCTCTTTAAAGTAAAATGCACCCTCAATCGTGTGCCAATTCTCGCCCTTTTTATACCTGTCACGCATAAAAATGTCTTCGTCAAGTGTAGGGGTGAGCATAGTGACCGGCTTGCCCTCAACTTCTGTTGGAGTTATGAGCCTGTCGCAAACGATATATGTGCCCGGTCGCTCGCCCTCAAAAGTGTTGGTTGAGTAGAAAATGAACATACCGTTCTCGTTTTTTACAACATGAGAGTCAATAGAAAACGGATGAAGAAGCTGCTTGGCATTTTCAAAAGGACCGAGTGGACTTTTTGAGCTTGAAACATGCATGGCTTGGTGATGACCGCCCTTGTCAGGCTCGTCGTCGAAAAATTCAAATGAGCAGTACATATAATATGTGCCGTCAACTTCAATAACGCTCGGTGCCCAAAAGTCGTGAACATCTTTGCCCTCATAAGTGAAAACTCTGCCGTAAAAGTTCCACTTTCCGAAAAGATCGTCGGCATAGTAAGCGTAAATTCCGTCGCTTCCCGTTGTGTAAATGTAAAATTTTCCGTTTGTTTCAAAAATGAACGGGTCGGCTTGACCGATATAATTTTCTTTATCTATTTCAAGTAAATGCATAATGGTTCTCCTATAAATTAATAGGTTAATTTTACTATATAGTGCATTTGATTTCAATAGTTAATCGGCATTTTTGCAAATATAATACCATTTGCAATCATTACAAACAATGCTCGGCTTAGGAGTTGCGCCCTTTTGCATAAGTTCTTTAACTTTAGCGTCGTATTTTTTTGCTTTTTCTTCGTCTTTGCATTTGCCGTTTATGTTATTTGGGCAGTGGTTGCACACTTCGTCGCAGTGCTCAACAAAAGTTACTTCTTCTTTTTTGTAACTGTCTTTGATTTTCTGCATATTTGTGCAAAAATCATCGCTGTAGCCTTTGCCCTCAAACCTCGGCAGGCACAATGCGTGGTGATATCTGAGCTCCATTATTTTACAAATCTTTTAAGTCTGTTTGTAAGGATAGCTGCGATAACGATTTTAACTGCGTCAGGAATAAGGAAAGGAGTTACGCACCAACCGAGAATGGTTGCGAGTGAGGCAGGGTCGTTGTTTTTGTTATAAACAACCGAAAACCAAGCTGTGCCGAATGCGTAGCAAACAAGGATGCCGATTACCATTGAAATGATGAGCGGTACAAGTTTGCCCTTAAATTTGTCTGATGTAAAGCCGACGATAAGAGCAGTGAAAATAAAGCCGATAATGTAGCCGCCGGTTGAACCCAAAATGACTGACATACCGCCTGTGAAACCTGCAAATACAGGAACGCCGATAGCTCCCAAAACGATAAACACGAGTGTTGCAAGCGTGCCTCTTTTAAGTCCCAAAAGACCTGCAACTAAGCATACGCCCATAGTTTGAAGCGTGATAGGAACGGTGAGCGGAATTTGTATCCAAGAGCAAATTGCAATAAGTGCCGCCGATACGCCTATGTAAACTATTGAGAGTATCTTGTTTCTGTTTTTAGTGTTTGTTTCTGTTTTTGTTACTTGTTCTTCCATAGTTTTTACCTTTCATAAATAAATTTCTTATAGATTATGGCACTTCACATCTTCAATGTCAACTAAAATATTAAAATAGGTTTACAATAAACTCGTTTCTATTATTTTTGTTTACAAAAATTAGGAGAAAAAGCTATTGATTAGTTTAAAAAACTATTGTATAATAATTAGGTATTTAGAAAAAGGGGGATTACTGATTATGAGTAATTGTACTAACGCAATTTGCGGTGATTGGCTCAACGGCAAAACTGTTATCGTAACAGGCGCATCAGGCGGTATGGGTGCAGGCATCGCAGCTACACTTATTAAAAAGCATAACTGCCGTGTAGTAGGTGTTGCAAGAAACGAAGCTAAAATGCTTAAATTTATTGAAGAACTCGGTCCTATGTATAAAGACCAGTTTTCTTACAAACTTTTTGATGTATCATCAAAAGAAGCTTGGGAAAACTTTGCAAAAGAACTTGAGGAGGAAGGTATCGTTCCTTCGGTTCTTGTTAACAATGCAGGTATTCTTCCTAAGTTCAAGAGATTTGACAGATATTCATATGAAGAAATTGAAAGAGCAATGAACATCAATTTCTATTCTTGCGTTTACGGTGTAAAGACATTTTTACCTGTTCTCCTTACTCAGGATGACCCCGGTATCATCAATGTCGATTCATCTGCCGCTCTTATGACTTTGGCAGGCACATCAATGTACAGCTCATCTAAGGCTGCACTCAAGGGCTTTACCGAAGCACTCAGAGTTGAGTTCAGGGGCAAGTGCTATGTTGGTCTTGTTTGCCCGGGCTTTACTAAGACCGATATTTTCCGTGACCAGTCTAATTCAGGCGGCAAGGGTCAAAAGGTTATGGATATGATTTCTACCGATTGCGACCTTATGGTTAAGATGATTATGTTCGGTATCGAGCATAAGAGACCTATGATGGTTCACGGTCTTGACGCTCACGCAATGTCAGTATTTAACAGACTTCTTCCTGTTGCAGGTTCAGAGCTTTTCTCTGCAATTATGAAGATGGCTGATATTGACCTTTTCAACGAAGTATTCAAAGACTAAGTTTAATTCTTAAAAGGGTAGAAGTATCAATGGCGATACTTCCGCCCTTTTATGCTTTAAATATCTTTTTTGGAGGTAAGTATGGAAGATATTACAAAGAAAAAATATATGTCGTTTAAGGAAATTGCGGCATATTCACTCGGTTTGTTCGGCTTTCAGGCAATAGTCGGACTTCTCAACTCTTATCAGGCAGAATTTGACGGTTCAATTTTGGGTGCAGATGTCACCGTAGTCGCAATTCTTATCTTGGTAGCAAAGATAGTTTCCGCAGTTGCCGACCCTGTTGTCGGAAATCTTGTTGACCGCTCAAAAAGTAAGCTTGGCAAGTTTAAGTCGATGATTCTTTATTCAATAGCTCCGCTTCTTGTTTTTACTGCGGTAGTTTTTGTTAAAGTTCCGTTCAAGGGTGCAGGTCTTTATGTTTGGATATTTATTACATATCTTATTTGGAGCATAGCAATGACAATGGGCGATGTTCCGTCGCAGGGTATCGCTTCGGTATTGACCCCAAACCCGACAGAGCGTACAAATGTTGTTTCTATTTCAAACACATTTAAGCAGGTTGGTTTTTCCGCTTGCGTAGTTATCGTGCCAATCGTTTGCCTTATCATTCCGAACGGTTCAAAGGTATTTGTTAAAAGCGGCGAAACCGATACTCCTATGATTAGCAGTGAGTATTTCTTTACAGCTCTTTTAACAGCAATTTTCGGTTGCGTTCTTTTCGCTCTTATTCCTATTATTAATAAGGAAAGAGTAACAAACACAACAAATGAAAAAACCACATTTAAGGATATGGTATTTGCACTTAAAAATAATAAGCCGTTTATGCTTGTTATCATTTCTTATTTCCTCGGCTTCGGCAGGCAGATGGCAATGGGTATTCAGGTTCAGGCAGCTACAGTTATTTTGGGCAGCCAAAACCTTGTTGCCGTTCTCGGTATCGTTACAGCCGTTGGTTCAATGATAAGTATGGCGCTTTGTCCGCTGCTTATCAAAAAGCTTAACGAAAGAAATGCTTACATTCTTTTGTCTGTTTACGGCTTTGCGGCTTCGATTTTCTCATTTATTATCGGTCATTTCTGGTTCCAGTCGCCAAAGAATATGGTGCTTACCGTTCTTTTCTATGCGTCACTTTTCCTTATCGGCTTGCAGTTCGGTGCAGTAACACTTATGCCGATGATTATGACAGCCGACACGGTAGACTATTACGAGCACGAAACCGGCAAAAGAATGGAGGGTGCTTGCTACTCTATCCTCACTCTTACAATTAAGGTTTGCCTCGCTCTCGGTACGGCAGTAGGTCTTATCTTCGTTCAAAAGTCAGGCTACTACGCTTCTCTTTCGGCAGGTTCGTTTACAAATAAAACAAAAGATATTATCTTCTTCGCATACACCGCTTTGCCGGGTGTGCTTGCGCTTCTTTCAATTATCCCGATGTTCAAATACGATATCGTCGGCGATAAAAAAGCAAAGATTTCAGCAGATTTAGCCGCAAGAAGAAAGTAAATATGATTACGAAAAAGAGCTTAGATTGATTTCTAAGCTCTTTATTGTTGACATTATATCAATATACTGATATAATATGCATATAATAAAGATAGGAGTTGATTTTATGCCATCAATCAGACCGAGTGCAGATTTGAGAAACAATTACAATGAGATATCTAATTTTTGCCATAAATACAGCGAGCCGATATTTATAACCAAAAACGGCAAAGGTGATTTAGCGGTTATGAGCATTGAAGCGTATGAGGCTTTGTGTGGCAAATTTGAACTCTACAGTTTGCTTGAACAAGGGTTAAACGATGTTCAAAACGGCAATGTTAAAGACTTGTCAAGCGTTATGAAAGATGTCAAAGCGGGTATCAAAAATGTATAAAATTGAAGTTACAAGTTTGGCACAAAATGATTTAAAACAAGCAGTATATTATATAGCAAATGAACTTAAAAACCCAATTTCCGCAATGACTTTGGCAGATGAATTTGAAAAGGAGGCGTTAAGCCTTGCCAAAATGCCGAATAGGTTTAAAGTAGTTGATGACGAATTTCTCGCTTCAAAATCAATACGATTTTTCATCGTAAAAAATTATTTGGCTTTCTATATAGTAAACGAAGAAACAAAAACAGTTTCAATCATCAGATTTCTTTACGCTAAAAGGAATTGGAACGACATATTGAAAATAAATGAAGAAGAGCTTAGAAATTAATCTAAGCTCTTTTTTGATATATTATTTCTTCTTGCCGGTGTTAATCACAAATTGATTGTTGCAATAAGGGCAGGTGACGCTGATTTTACCTTTATGTTTCGGCAGGCGGAGAACTTTTTTGCATTTTTTGCATTTTACAAATTTATGAGTTTTTCTCTGTTTAAATTTCTGATTTTGAAATTTGAAGTATCCCGTAATTTTATGCCAAAATTTGAGCCACTTTGCGTTTTCTGCCCGTCTTTCATCAATGTTTTTTGAAAATACACGGAAAACGGCAAAAACAAGAAGCACAATTCCCATAAGGCTTACGGCATAATAGGAAATTTTTGAAAATCTGTAAAGAATATTTGCAATCAAAATTATTATAAAATAAAAAATAATGAGCGCATTCATAAGTTGGTCGATGCCGTACCTGCCAACCATAAATTGCTGAAATTTGTATCCTTGTTTTCTAAACCATTCTTTCATATCTGTCACCTTTACTGTGCGTATGCATTGCCGTCGGCAGAGCCGAAGTAGTTTGACGCATCATTACTTTGCGTGGAATCATCATAGCTGTAGTCGCCGCTGTTTCCAAAGTCCTGCGATTGGCTCGAAGAACTGAAATGCGGGGTGTAGTAGTAAGTTCTGTGAGAATAAAACAGACTGCCGATAAGCGAAACAACAAGCCTGATTATAATAATGATAAAAATAATTCTCAGTATCCTGCCAATGCAACTCCTGTGCTTAACGGTGTAAGTTTTGCCGTTTTGCTTATTCGCACCGTAACTGTAAGTATATGTGCCGCTGTTTGAAGCGGTTGCATTGCCAAAATCAAAAAAGCTTGAAAACGGGTCTTTTTTAATCGGGTTGATACCGTTTGTAATGTCGCTGTATGCCTGATGATAAGTCATATTGTCAGGCTCTTTTGCGTAAGCGGTTCTGATGTGGTCCTGCGCAATGTTCCACTTGCCGATTGAAGCATTTGCCACGGCGGAAAGGTAGTACCACCTTGCATTTCTGTCCTCAATAGTGTTAAGCAAATTGATAGCCTGAACATATTGACCCGAATTGATAAACTGAGCAACCGAGTTTAAATAGTCAGGCGCAGAATTTGCACTGCTTTTTGCACCTTGGTTAAACGGATTATGATATTCACTTTGGTTTGCCGTGCCGTTTTTTATTTGGTCATACGCCGCATTGATTTGCGACATTTTCTCCTCGGCATTTTTGTCGTTTGGGTTAAGGTCGGGGTGGTATTTTTTTGCAAGCTTTTTGTACGCTTTTGTACATTCCTCAACGCTTGCACCGTCCGGCACGCCCAAAACTTTATATGGGTTAGTAATCATTTTCGTTCCTCTGATGTTATTTTATCAAATGTTAACATCAAATTTTTAAGCCGTTATTAACAAATAAAGTATAAGGCATAAACATTAGTTTAACAGCAGTTTAAACATTTGTATTGAAATTTTTAATTATATTTGGTACTATATTATAGTAATTAATTAAATGATATGGAGGGTTTAAGCAATGTTTCCTATTTTGCTTACGCTGGGTGAAAATATTGACAGAGTTTTTTCATCCTTTGACTTGTGGGTGTTCCACTTCTTCGGTTCAATGCAATGTACTTTTCTTACATATGTTGCAAAGTTCTTTACATCTTTCGGCGACGAAAAGTTTGTAATTCCGCTCATCCTTGTGGGTGTGGTTCTCTGTTTCTTTAAAAAGACGAGAAAGTACGGCTTTTCACTCATTTTTGCGATTGTTATCGGTACGCTTGTTACCAACTTGGCAGTTAAGCCTATGGCTTTGAGAGTTCGTCCGTACAACACTCTTCAGGGCAATGCCGATTATTGGTCTTGGTATATCGGTGCGGGTGCTCTAAGCGAAAGCGATTATTCTTTCCCATCCGGTCATACCACTGCCGCATTTGAAATTGCAACTTCAATGTTCCTCTGCTTCAAGAGTGACAAAAAGAAAATTGCTTACCTTTTCCCGCTGATTGCGATTTGCACAATGGGCAGCCGTGTTTACCTTATGGTTCACTACGCAACAGATGTGCTTGCCGGTCTTATTGTCGGTATTTTTGCAGGCGTGCTCGGTTATTTTATTGCCAAGTTTATTGTTAAATTCATTTTTGAAAAAACAAAGCTTGATAATATCGACGCAGGTAAACTTTTCAAAAACCTCAATGAAAAGACAAACGGCAAAATCGGTCCTGCCGTTATCGTTCTTGCAGTTGTTTGCGTTTTCCTTTATTCTTTCATTCCGGGTCTTACCGAGGGCGGAAGCGATGCAGTAAGATGCGCTTATAATGAAGAATACGATTGCTACAACGAAGCAAGAGTTGATGATAAAGATTATCCGCCGATTGACGGAAAGAATTATTGCAAAATTCACTGGAAACAATTAAGCGGTGAACAGAAGTAAGTTTAGGGGCTAACACTGTTAGCCAGACAAATTATAATTTTTATAATAAAAAGGGAGAGCTGATTTGCTCTCCCTTAATTATTTGTATTAAGATTATCTCTTGTTGTTATCTCTTCTGTGGTAGTTGTCACGGCGTGGCTTTCTCGGAGCTTCGTCAATGTCATTTTCAGGTGTCATACCCTCAAGCTCGATTAACGCATCTCTCCTTGAAAGATTAATTCTGCCCTGGTCGTCAATTTCAATGCACTTAACGATTACCGAATCGCCGACATTAACAACATCTTCAACCTTTTCCGTTCTCTTAACATCAAGGCGGGAAATGTGAACAAGACCCTCTTTGCCCGGAGCAATTTCAACAAATGCGCCGAAGTTCATAATTCTTGTTACAACACCGTTGTAGAACGAACCAACCTCAGGGTCGGTAGCAATAAGCTTAACGATTTCAACAGCGCCCTGGCACTTTTCTGCGTCAACACCGCTGATGAATACTCTGCCGTCTTCTTCAATGTTAATCTTAACATCGTATTCTGCCTGAATTTCCTGAATTACCTTGCCGCCCTTGCCGATAACATCGCCAATCTTGTCAGGGTTGATAGAAAGAGTGTACATCTTTGGAGCGTACTTTGAAAGTTCTTTTCTTGGTTCGCTGATGCAAGGAAGCATAATTTCATCAAGGATATAATTTCTTGCCTTGTGAGTTTTAGCAAAAGCTTCCTTAATAATTTCAGGAGTAAGACCGTGTACTTTAAGGTCCATCTGAATAGCTGTGATACCGTTCTTAGTACCTGCAACCTTAAAGTCCATATCGCCGTAGAAGTCTTCAAGACCTTGGATATCAACCATAGTCATAAAGTCGCCGTATACGCCCTCGTCACCTGTGATAAGACCGCAGCTGATACCTGCAACAGGAGCCTTGATAGGAACGCCTGCAGCCATAAGTGAAAGAGTAGAACCGCAGATTGAACCCTGAGAAGTTGAACCGTTTGAAGAAAGAACTTCAGACACAACTCTGATAGCATACGGGAACTCGTCAACTGATGGGATAACAGGAAGAAGCGCCTTTTCTGCAAGAGCACCGTGACCGATTTCTCTTCTGCCAGGTCCTCTTGACGGCTTTGTTTCGCCAACTGAATATGACGGGAAGTTGTAGTGGTGGATATATCTCTTTTCTGTCTGCTCGTCAAGACCGTCAAGAAGCTGAACATCCGACATAGGACCGAGAGTAGTTACTGAAAGTACCTGAGTTTGACCTCTTGTGAAAAGACCTGAGCCGTGAGCTCTTGCAAGAAGGTCAACTTCAGCGTTAAGAGGACGAATTTCATCAATGCCTCTGCCGTCAACTCTCTTGTGCTCATCTTTAAGCCAAGCACGAACAACATGCTTTTGAACGAGATACATAATTTCTTCAATTTTGCCCTCGTTGCCCTCAAACTTTTCGTCAAACTTCTCGTGAACTGCATTATAAATAGGAAGAAGTGCTTCGTCACGAACGAGCTTGTCATCTGTGTCAAGCGCCTTTTTAACATCTTCAATGCAGAAATCTTCAATTTCTTTCATGATTTCAGGGTCAGGGTCAGATGATTCATATTCAAACTTAGGTTTGCCGACTTCGTCAACAATGCCTTGAATGAACTTGACAATCTTCTTGTTTTCTTCGTGACCTGCCATAATAGCATTGAACATTGTGTCATCATCAATTTCATTACCGCCTGCTTCAATCATAGCGATAAGGTCGGCAGTTGAAGCAACAGTAAGGTTAAGGTCAGTCTTAGCTCTCTGCTCAAGGGTAGGGTTGATAACGATTTCACCGTCAACAATACCTACATTAACAGAAGAAATAGGGCCGTCCCAAGGAACATCGGAAATAGCGATTGCAGCAGAAACACCGATAGCTGCAGTAATTTCAGGTGAACAGTCAGGGTCAACAGACATAACTGTTGCCACTACCGAACAGTCGTTTCTTAAATCTTTTGGGAAAAGCGGACGGATAGGACGGTCAATGCAACGAGAAGTGAGTATAGCCTTTTCGCCTGCTCTGCCTTCACGGCGGAGGAATGAACCCGGAATCTTACCTACAGCATACATCTTTTCTTCATAGTCAACTGAAAGCGGGAAGAAGTCAACGCCCTCTCTCGGCTTAGCAGATGCGGTTACTGTACAAAGAACTTCTGTTTCGCCGTAGCGAGCCATAATTGAAGCGTTTGCAAGACCTGCCATTTTGCCGGTTTCAAGTGTAAGCTTTCTGTCTGCAAGCTCGGTTTCCCAAACTTTAAAATTCTTGAAAAACATTTTTTTACCTCATTTCTTTCTCAATTAATTTATTTAATCAAGGAGGTGCAGTAGTAATAGTAATAACCCCAACACACAATATTTTGTGTACTCGGCTTACTACTATTTCAGCAGCCTCCTAAATTATAAAAGTAAACAAGGCAAGCAGTGGTATCCCATTGCTTGCCTAAGTGACAAATTACTTGTCGAGAGTATCACGGATGCCAAGCTTTTTGATAAGAGCACGGTATCTTTCGATATCCTTATTGTAAAGGTATACAAGAAGGTTTCTTCTGTGACCTACCATCTTTAAAAGACCTCTTCTTGAGTGGTGGTCCTTCTTGTGAACTTTAAGATGCTCTGTAAGCTCGTTGATTCTTGTTGTAAGAACTGCAACCTGAACTTCAGGTGAACCTGTGTCACCTTCGTGTGTAGCATACTCTTTGATGATTGCTTGCTTTTCAGCCTGTGTCATAATTTTCACCTCATTTAAAATATTACTTTACGAAAAACACAGTAGCGGGCAGGTGAACACTGCATTCGCAGTCAAACCCCGAAACCGAGTAATTCGTTTAAAGCGTAGTAATTATACCATATATAAATTAAAAAGTAAAGTGAAATTTTTTTGTTTTTAGACCGGTGCGCCAGTAAACTGCGTTTGCCTGTTTAACTGTTTGCTTTTTCCATATTCCTGACCTGTGTCGGAGTTTGGTTAAAGATTGATTTAAACTCGTTTGTAAAATGGTATGGGGAGCTGAAACAAAGAAGCTCGGAAATTTTATTTATCGGCATAGATGTTTGAACAAGAAGCCGATACCCCTCCTCCATTTTCTTTTTGATTATATATTGTTTTGGCGAAATGCCAAGCTCTTTTGAAAAAATTTGATGGAGCCTGCGTGTGGAAATGTTAAAAAATGCCGACACGGTATCGACCGTTATTTTTGAAAAAATTTTTTGAGTGATAAACGAGCAGATATCGTCAATTTGCTTGTTGTGTGCCTCATTAAAATTAATAATTTTTTCAATATTTTCCCTTTTGCAAACGGTATAGTAATAGGCAAGAAAAAATAAACAACATAATCTTGATTATATCCGCTTTGACCCACCGCAAGCATTTTTGAAAAATACCGTTCTTCTTCCTCTTTTGATTTTAAAGAATAAATTTTGTTTAAAACGAAATCGCAACTGCCGGCAAAAGTGAAATTGCACCAGCGGTAGCCGAGAATTTGCGAGGTAGATTTATATTTTATAATGTCGTGGAAGTTTAAAAAAATGTAATCGTTTTCAAAAAGCTCAAATTCGCCGCATTTTGTATAGATTTTACAACTGCCGGTTGTTATGCGTATGAAAGCAACGGTTGTTAACGGATACATTTTTAATTCTTCTTCTTCATTTAAATGAAGATAAGTGTTGTCAACAAGAATTTTAAAGGCTCGACCTTTATACTTCAATAGTTGCGAATGAGCGCCAACTTAAAATTCAGCAAATGCCGTTTTATGCTTTTATCCATTACGGACCGAATACTTTTACGGGTCGTGAGTGGGGCAAGGGCAGTGCGTCTGTATTTAACCCGAAAGACCAAAACACTGACGAGTGGTGCAAAGCGATTAAAAGCGCAGGAATGAAAGGCGTTGTTTTGACCTGCAAGCACCACGACGGCTTTTGCCTTTGGCAGACTGAAACAACAGATTATTTGCGACAGTTTAACTCTTAAAATAATTAAATCACGCAAAGAAACATATATTGACAAAATTGAAGTGTGTAAAACCGGTGGGTATAGGTTATAGATTATAATAGGTTGACGGCTACGCCACATTATAATTATAGCCTTCCCCTCAAGGGGAAGGCTATAAACTATAATTTATTTTGCCATTGTTTTGCCGAGTTCTTCGCACTTTGCAAGTGCTTCGTCGTCGGGTGCGTCGTTGCAGATGATACTGTCAAAAGCGAGGTTTGCGCCGAAGTTTTTGCAGTCATCCTCCCAAGTATTCATCCATTCGCCGCCGCCCCAGCCGTAAGAGCCGAAAAGGGCAATATTTTTGCCTTTGAGTTTCGGTTTGCACTGTTCAAACATAGGCTCAAATTCCATATCTTCAAGTTGTTCGCAACCCATTGACGGGCAGCCGAATGCGATAAAGTCGAATTCGTCAACTTTGTCTGCGCCAAATTCACTTGCGGTGAAAAGCTCGGCATCTGCTCCGCTTTCTTTTGCCGAGTCAAAAATTTTGTCTGCCATAGCGGCTGTATTTCCTGTGCCGCTCCAATATACTATTGCTGATTTTGCCATTGTTTTTTCCTTTCAAATGAATATTTTTGTTACGCAGCAACTGTGAGTTTTGATATACTGCGCCCCTCAAGCCACAATTTTTGATAGATTTTTTTGCATTTGTCATATTTTGCAAATGTTTTTACTGCTTCACATTCGTTGCAATACACTTTCCAGCAACCGCTGCAAATGCTGTTTTTGCCCGCATTTTCAATAAAGCCGACAACATCACCGAGCGGATAACCGAGAAAAATACCTATTTCGTGGGGAAACTGTTCGCTCTCTTTAAGGCGTGATTTAAGCCTTTTAATGCAGTAGTCTGCGTCAACGCTTTTATAGCCGAATTGCTTCAAAAAGGCAAAAACATTTTCTTTGTTTAAATCATTTTGAAGTTTAGCCTTTCTGTAAGCGTAAACAAGAACCGTTTTTTTACATTTTTTCAAGATTAAAAGCTCCAACCCTTTGTTTTTGAACATCGAGTTTAGGGCGGAGATTGAACTTTCAAGCTCAATAATGTTATCACACGGTATGTTTATTAAATTAGCCGTTTTGATTGAAGCCAAAGTCGGCGAACAATGACCTATTAAGTATTCTTCTATCATATTGTTTAGTTATTCCCATTCGGCTCTAATTCATCACTGTGCTTTGAAACAAAACTTTTTATCGCATCAAATGTGGTTTTTGAAACAACATGTTCGATTTTGCACGCATCTCTCGTTGCAACATCTTTCGGTACACCGAGTTTGCGGAAAAATTCAGAAAACATCAAATGCTTTTCATAAACCGTTTGAGCAATTTCCAAGCCCGTTTCGGTAAGTTTTATTTCGTGATTGTCGGAAATTGTGATATATTTGTTTTGTCTGAGGTTTTTCATTGCGATTGATACACTCGCTTTTGAAAGCTCAAGGTGATTTGCAATGTCAACGCTTCTTACATATCCGTTTTTTTCCTCCAAAACGAGTATAGATTCCAAATAATCTTCAACTGATTCACTTACTACCATTGCGTTTACTCCTTAATGCGGTTAGACGAAGCTAACTCTTGATTCAAAATAAAGACGACTTAAAGCCGCTGCATACTTTGTGTTAGTTAGCATAAACTAACTAATGCTATGTTATCATATTTTGTTTTTCTTGTCAAGCGGAAAATTATTATTTATCTTAACATCGGTTTCTCTCCTATCGACGGCGAAGCCGCCACTTCCCTCG
>OIYY01000368.1_pt1 | contig 32569 bp, 33 predicted proteins | sample 1588341 | NCBI WGS metagenome assembly OIYY01 (sample SAMN03283287) | human gut metagenome | biome: human-associated habitat; material: feces | host: Homo sapiens | place: Peru | collected 2012 | reverse complement strand
AAACTATACTTGCAAGAGCGATTTGATATTGTGTGATAAATATTTTGAAGAAAATTTTATTCAAAATATCTGCTCGCTTTGCGAATTTTTGAAAAGAGAGGTGTTTTTACAATGGCAAGTTCTAAAAATGTAGTACCTGAAGCTAAAGAAGCTCTTAACAGATTTAAGATGGAAGCTGCAAGCGAGGTTGGTGTTAACCTCAAGCAGGGTTACAACGGTGACCTTACTTCTAAGCAAGCAGGTTCTGTAGGCGGTCAGATGGTTAAGAAAATGATTAAGGCTTACGAAGAAAGTATGAAGTAAGAATATAAGTTAAAAAACTTATAAGTGTTGCGACAAGGCGACAAAGAAGTCCTCTATGCGTTATGTGCATAGAGGACTGATTTTTTGTGCATATATTATATATATTTAAAACAAATTATAATATTAGATTAATTTTTGATATAACATATACAAATTATATTAGTTTTTTGTTTGCAACGAATTCACGAATTTTCCGGAGTTAAAAGTATAAATTATTCCGTCAACTTTTGTTGAGCGCACGATATTGCCAAAGTCGATTTTTGAAGAAGATTTAGCGGTGACATTAATTTTATTATCCTTAATTTCAAGCACCAAAGTGCCTGCTTTATCGTCTGTAATTTCATTGTCAACATAGGCAACTTCTTCGTAAGGAATTGCAAATTTATTGCTGTTTGGAGTAGTTAAAATCGCCTTGTGATTTGACTGTGCTTCACTTAAAACATTGTCAAATTCTTTCGTATCAAGAACTGTCGGCTTTTCTGGGTTTGAAACATCAAAAAGGACTGTTTTCACTCCGTCCTCAAACAAATTTAAACCGCTTTCGCCATAGCCTATACCAAGCAAAGTTGTCGAATTTACAGGGATGAGGTTACTCGAAAATCCTGTAATTTTAACACTTCCTTTAATAATCGGTTTTGCCGAATTTGACAGGTCTATTACAAAAAGAGGGTCGGTATTTTTAAAAGTAATGACATACGCTGTATTGCCGATAAAACGGACTGCTTTGATTGATTCGTTCTTTGCAAATCCGTCGACTTCGCCTATTTTTTTCATATTGCTGTCAAGGATAAAAAGCTTATTAATCGGCTGAAAATCGGAACCGGTAACGGTAGTTGCAATGCGAAAAGTATCGTTATACTCATCCATCGAAAATTGATTATTTGCCCAGCCCGAAACCTTTGCTTTTTTTAAAAATTTTATTTCATTTTTGATATCGATTTTATAAATTTCGGTACTTATCTTTTCGTTAACGAGTGCGACATCGGAATTTGCTTCGGTTTGATTTGATGTTTCATAAATTCTACTTGCAATATAAAGATAATTTTCGCTGCAATAAACTGTTGAAGCCGAGCCTGCAACCGCCTTTGTTACGGCAGATTTTTTAAGGTTTTGAAGGTCAATTTGACTTACCAAAAGATAGTTTGCCGAGCCGTTACCGCCACGGTAAATATTGTTTGGCTCTACACATTTTTCGGTATCATTTGTCTTTGTTTTCGGCAAATAATCTTCGTCGCTTTTGCACAAATCAGCATATATATATTTGTCGGAAATTAACAAAAGTTTATCATTTGCAATTCGTGAATCAACATAAAAACCCTGTTGCGAAAAAGAATAAATTTTTTGCGGTTTTTTTATATTTTCAAGGCTAAAAATGAGGACATTCTCATATTCTTCGTTGCCGTCATTTGAACAAGAATTCACCACCAAATAGTTGTTATAAATATAAAATTCTTGAAAAATGCAGGAACTTTCAGCCGAGATTTCGGAAATCTTGGTTACGCTGTCACCATTCGGCTTATAAATCAAAATTTTACTGCTGTCTTCATTAATTGTATAGATATATTTGCCGTCATTTTTTATTGTGTCGGCTTCGTCAACATTTGAAACCTGAAGATAAGTTTCACTGCTTGAAGAAACATCGGAAAACGAGGCGGTATCCGAATTTTCAGCGCCTTTGTATATTCCGCCGTTTGAATTACCGTTTGCTTTTTGTGCAATTTTAAAAAACGCTTTAACTTCGCTTGCAGACGAAAATGTTTTAAGTTCGCTTTGATTATCTTCCGTTTGCTGAGTTTGAGATGAATCTTCGGCTATATTTGTTTTTTCATCATTTTTATTAAACGCAAAATTAATCGAAACCGCAAAAATCGCAATGCAGGCGACAAGACTCACAGCCGACTTGAAAGCCTTTGATTTTACAAACGGTATACGCTTTTGCTCTCTGTTTTCCAAAGCGTTTAAAATTGACTGTTCGTTTAAACTTTCGGGCACTTTTATGCCGTCGTTTTCAAATTTATTTTTGACAAAATCATAATCAAAAGTAGTTATAATTTTATCCTCTTTATTTTTCTTTTTCATATGACATCACTCCAAATATTCTCTCATTTTTGCAAGACTTCTTGAAAGTTTTGACCTGACGCTTCCGGATGTTAAACCAACTAATTTGGCACACTCTTTGCTTGAAAATCCCGCAACTGTGCAAAGAAGAACTATATCCTTTTCATCATCGTTAAGCTTTGACAAAGCATATTGAAGTTCAAGCGACAAATCGCTGTGGCTGTATGAAAGGGATATATCATTTTGCCGAGCTTCAAAAACTTCGCTTTGACGCAATTTTGCTTGGGTGTCAATAAGTTTTGAAATTTTGGCATAAAGAATTGTAAATATCCAACTGCAAAAAGCATCACGGTTTTTAAGCTGAGTAATTTGTTCAAACGCACTCAAGACGCAGTCCATTACGGCATCGTTTGCGTCATCTTCGTTTGAAAGCTTATAATATGCATATCTGTAAAGTCTGTCTTTATACAAAGAGTAAAGCTCACAAAATGCCGCTTTATCCCCTTTTTGTGCCCGTTTTACAAGCTGATTTTCTTTCATATTGCCACCTCCTTTGGCGACGCCATATGTTAAGTATAAAATATCGGGCAAAGTGTTGCAAGAATTTTCAATTTTTTTATCGGTTTTCGTCTTTATTTTACAATTTTGTAAATTTTAAAATAATTTTAAATTTGGTATTGTGATAAACGGCGTACTATTATATAATAGATACAATTAAGATTTTAAATAATGGGTAATTAGCATTATCAGTGATATAAAGGTAGGGAAAAATAATGATTTTTTCAAGAGATATCGGAATCGATTTAGGCACGGCAAATACAATTATCAGCGACAAAAAGGGCAGAATTATTATAAGAGAGCCGAGCGTTGTTGCAGTCGATGTTAAAACAAAAAGAGTTCTTGCAACAGGTGACGAGGCTAAGTCTATGATTGGCAGAACTCCGGGTTCTATCGTTGCGGTAAGACCGCTTCAAGAGGGCGTTATTGCCGACTTTGATATGACATCAGATATGCTTAGAAGTTTTATTTTCCGTTCAAGCAGAAGAAGCTTATTTACCAGGACAAGAGTTGTTGTAAGCGTACCGAGCGGTGTAACGGAAGTTGAAAGAAGAGCGGTTGAGGACGCAGTAAGAAGTGCAGGTGCGCAGGATGTTGAACTTATTGAGGAATCAATGGCGGCAGCTATCGGCGCAGGTCTTCCTGTTTTTGACGCAACAGGTTCAATGATTGTTGATATCGGCGGAGGTACTTGCGATGTTGCCGTTATCAGCCTTGGCGGTATTGCCGCAAGCAGAAGCATCAAGGTTGGAGGCGACGCATTTGACGAAGCTATTGTTAACCATATGAAGCGTGCGCATAATCTTCTTATCGGCAAGAACACCGCTGAAGATATTAAGCTTAAAATCGGCTCGGCTGAGGAATACGACGGCGAGGGCGCAATGGATGTTAAAGGAAGAAATCTTACCGACGGTTTACCAAAGAGCGTTGAAATAACAAGCAGCGAAATCAGAGAAGTTTTATCTGAGCCTATTTCAAAAATCATTGCATCTATCAGGGAAACACTTGAAGTTACTTTGCCGGAGCTTGCGGCTGATATTATCGACCGTGGTATTTATGTTGCAGGCGGTTCAAGCCAGCTTAGAGGTTTGCCGGAGCTTATTGCAAAGGAAACAAAAATTCAGGTACATATTCCGGAAAGACCGCTTGACTGCGTAGCACTCGGCACTTCGGCTAAACTCAGACGAGCATAATATTAACAAAACAAGAAGGATAAAAGTATGAAAGACCTTTTTAAAAGCAGTCGTTTTAAAATTGTAATTTCTGTAATTGCATTGCTTCTTGCAGGTATGTTTATCTGTGCCGCTAACGGTCACGGTGAAACTGCGCAAAGCGGTATAATCGGAACGATTTTTACTCCGGCGCACTGGGTAGCAAGCAAAATTTCAAACGGCATTGACCATATAAGCGAAAGCGCAAAAGGTAATGCGGAATACGACGCTAAAATAGATTCACTTCAAAAACAACTCGGTGAACTTCAAGATGAGCTTGCCGACTATAATAACCTTAAAGCGCAAAACGATTTGTACAAGGATGCACTCGGTTTGAAGCAGGAGCACAAAGATTTTGAATTTGCAGAAGCTTCTGTTATCGGACGGGACAGTGCCAACCCTTACTGCTCGTTCACTATAAGCAAAGGTACACTTAACGGTGTTAAGGACGGTGCGGCTGTGCTTTACGGCAAATATCTTGTGGGTGTGATAAAAAAAGCGTATCCCTCCTACAGTGTTGTAAATACTATACTTGACCCTGATTTTTCAGTTTCGGCTTACGACATTTCGACTAACGAATTGAGTTATGTTTCAGGTGACGCATCGCTTGCAAAAGACGGCGTTTGCAAGTTTGAAAACCTCAGCTCCGACACAAAGATTTCTTACGGCTCTATCATTGCAACGGCAGGTATCAGCAAAAAGATGCCGAAAGGAATTATAATCGGCACGGTTAAAGATATCAGCAACGAGGACACGAACATTTCGAGTTATGCAAGCGTTGAACCGGGAACAGACATTGAGGGTCTTACAAAAGTTCTTATTCTTACAAACTACAGTGAAAGCGAGGGAGAATAATGACTAAAAGGCAAAAAACAATTAAATATGTATGCTACTGCCTTATTATTCTTCTTTGCGATATGCTTCAAAATGTCGGCGGCCTTTTCCCCGAAATTTACGGTGCAAGGTGCTTTTTACTTCTACCGGTTACCATTATTTTGGCAATGGGCGAGGATGAAATTACCGGTGCGGTTTTAGGTCTTTTTGCAGGGCTTTTGTGGGATTTGACTTCCGGCGTGCATATGGGCTTTAATTGCATTTACATTGCTCTTATGTGCTTTTTCTCGTGTGCGCTCGTAACCTACATTGCAAGGGATATTTTTATTACAAATATTGTTTCAATATCGGTTGCAACAGTGCTTTACGGCTTTTTGTATTGGCTCTTCTTTATAATTATCAAAGGGGTAAGCAAAGGCGAAATGACGCTTATCACTTTCTACATTCCTTGTGTTATTTACACATTGGTGCTCTCCCCTCTTATTTATGTTATATTGAAGCCGTTAAAGAGGAAATTAAACCAAGAGCCTAAGCCGATTATTGAGGAGAAAAAATAATCAATCTATCAAACAATTATCAAGGAGTATCAGTTCGTGAAAAGTAAATATCAAAGCGGCAGAAGCGTCTTTGCAATGATAGTGGTTTGCTTAGTAATTTTTTCTTTTGCTTTAAATCTGTTTAACATTCAGGTAAAGGACAACGCATATTATGCCGCACAAAACAATACGGAAGATAAATATGTTGTTGAGCTTGAAGCGGCAAGGGGCGAAATTGTTGACAGAAACGGTAACTCACTTGTTACAAACAGGCAAGGCAACTCAATAATATTAAATGCGGTATTCTTCCCATCGCAAAAAGACAACAAGAAAAGAAATGCGATTATTTATAATCTTATCAAGCTTTTTGAGAAAAACAATGAAGAATATGTTCAAAACCTACCGCTTAAAATAACTAAAAACGGAATTATAAAATTTGACGGCAAAAAAGAAGACATTGCCACCATGAAGAGTGCGGATATGCTCAATCTTCAGCCTTATGCAACGGCTCAAAACTGCTTTGACGCTATGCTTGAAAAGTATGAGATTGAGGGATACGACAACATTACTGCGCTTAAAATAGGCAATATAAGATACGAACTTACCCGTCTTTTATTTTCTTATGAAAACCCGGTAACCATTGCCGACGATGTAAGCGATGAAACCGTGGCTATGATTAAAGAGGATAATGACACTTATCTCGGTGCGGATGTGAGAGTGGTTGCATACAGAGAATATGTTGACTCTACCATTGCTCCGCACATCCTCGGCACAGTCAGAAAAATTAATGCCGAAGAATACAAGGAAAGAAAAGACGACGGCTACAAGATTACCGACCAAATCGGTGAATCGGGTATTGAGCAGGCTTGTGAAAGCGAGCTTAGGGGTACACCGGGTGAACTTACAATTACAATAACCAAGGACGGCGAAATAAATCAGGAAGTAACTAAGAAGCCTATTCAGGGCAACACCATTGTACTTTCAATCGACCGTGACTTGCAGGTGCTTGCTCAAAATCAGCTTAAAACAGTTTGTGATAAAGTTAATGCCGCTTCGTCTGCCGGTGCTGTTGTTGTTGAAGATGTAAACAACGGCGATATACTTGCGGCGGCGTCCTACCCTACTTACGATTTAAACGATTATTATGACAAATATGACGAGCTTATTTCTAACCCTCGCAACCCGCTTTGGAGCAGGTTTGCAATGGGTACTTACGCTCCGGGTTCTACTTTCAAGCCGGTTGTTGCAAGTGCTTCGCTTGAGGAGGGTACGATTACTCCGAGCACTGTATTCAACTGCGGCGGTATAATGGAATACAGGGGTCAACCGTTTAAATGTTTGAAGAAAATTGCACACGGCGGTGAAACTGTTAAAACTGCGCTTCGTGATTCTTGCAACATCTTCTTTTATAACTGCGCTATGAGGCTCGGCATCTCCAAAATTGACGAATACGCTTCCGCTTTCGGTCTTGGCGAAAAAACAGGCGTTGAAATTGCGGAGTCGGCAGGTATCCTTGCTTCTCCTGAAAACAGAGAAAATAACGGCGGTATTTGGAATGCCGGTGATACGCTTCAAACTGCTATCGGTCAGAGTGACAACCTTTTCACTCCGCTTCAGCTTGTTAACTACTGCTCAACTATTGCAAACGGCGGCACGAGGTATGAACTTCATTTTGTTAAGTCTATCATTTCATCCGCTACAGGCAGTGTAACCGACAATTCCAAAAATGTTGCGGAAACGGTAGGTTTAAGCAAAACTACGCTTAACACCGTTCATCAAGGTATGCGACTTGTTGCTACAAGCGGCGGTCCTTACCTCATTTTCGGCAATATGAAAACAAAGGTTGCCTGCAAAACAGGTACATCGGAAGTTACAGTAAACGGCGTTAAGAGGAACAACGGTTTTCTTATCACTTATGCGCCTTATGAGCATCCTGAAATTGCAGTAAGCTCCGTTGTTGAACTTGCCGGTTCAGGTTCGGAAACCGCAGAAATGACTGCCGACATCATAAATTATTGGTATCAAAACAACACTGACGCCAAAACCAACCAAAAAGTCGGTACACTTTTGCCGTAAAATCGTATAAAATCGGTGTATTTTTGCAATATTTTTATTGAATATAATTAATTTATGTGATAAAATAAATAGGAATTGATTGAAAATAATAAAGAAATAAATAATAATAAAGATTACAAGAGGGGTAGAATATATGAACATAGCATTAATTGCTCACGATGCAAAAAAAGAACTTTTGGTTCAATTTTGCATTGCTTACTGCGGCATTATCAGCCGTCACGATGTTTGTGCAACAGGCACAACGGGTAAGCTTGTAAGCGAAGCTACCGGTTTAAAAATAAATTGTTTCCTTGCAGGAAGTCAGGGCGGTGGTCAGCAAATCGCAAGCAGAATTGCGTGCAACGAGATTGACCTTTTGATTTTCTTCCGTGACCCTCTTTCACCAAAGCCGCACGAACCGAGCGACCACGACCTTTTGCGTCTTTGCGATGTTCACAACATTCCGTTTGCTACAAACATTGCAACTGCAGAAGCGCTTATTCGTGGCGTAGAGCGTGGCGATTTTGAATGGAGAGAAATTGTTAACCCAAGATACAACCCATCAAAATAACAAATTAACAGGGTGAGTTAACTGCTCACCCTATTTTTATGATATTATAAAGGAGAATGATATGGCATTAATAACTAAGGCTATTAAAGGCACTAAGGATGTTTTACCTAAAGAAGCATACAAAAATCAATACATTGAAGCTACTGCTATCGACATCGCTTCAAAGTTTGGATATAAGGAAATAAGAACTCCTGTTTTTGAGCACACTGAGCTTTTCCAGCGTGGCGTCGGTGACACTACGGATGTGGTACAAAAGGAAATGTACACATTTGACGACAAGGGCGGCAGGTCTATAACTCTTCGACCTGAGGGCACCGCAGGTGCAGTTCGTTCTTTCCTTGAAAACGGACTTTGCAATGAAGCGCTTCCGCAAAAAGTTTACTATCTCACCTCTTGCTACAGATATGAAAAGCCGCAGGCAGGCAGGCTCAGGGAGTTTCACCAGTTCGGTGTTGAATGTTTCGGCACAGAATCTCCTCTTGCCGACGCTGAAATCATTTCGCTAGCAAAAACATTTTTTGACACACTCGGCATTAAAGATTTGAGCCTTGAGATTAATTCAATCGGCTGCCCTAAGTGCCGTGCGGAATATCACAAAGCGCTCAAAGAGTATTTTTCTTCAAGAAAAGATGAACTATGTGACACTTGCAAAGGCAGACTTGACAGAAACCCTATGAGAATTCTTGACTGCAAAAGTCCGATTTGTCACGAGATTGCCGAGGGTGCGCCTGTAGTTATCGACTACCTTTGCGACGAATGTAAAGAGCATTTTGAAAAAGTACAAAAATACCTTGACGCTCAAAATATTGAATACACAATCAACCCTCAAATCGTAAGAGGTCTTGACTATTATACAAAGACTGTATTTGAATTTGTTTCAAACTCAATCGGTGCGCAGGGAACTGTTTGCGGCGGCGGAAGATACGACGGTCTTGTTGAAGAACTCGGTGGTCAGCACACCCCGTCACTCGGCTTCGCCTTAGGTCTTGAAAGGCTTATGCTTCTTATGGAAGCGCAGGGTTGCGAATTTCCAAATGAAGAAAAGCCTGATTTATTTATCGTGGCTCTCGGCGAAAAAGCAACGCTCAAAGCCGTTGAAATCGCAAAGGATATGAGAGAAGAAGGTTTTTCCGCTCTCCTCGACCTTAACCAGAGAAGTGTAAGGGCGCAAATGAAATATGCGGATAAACTCGGTGCTAAATTTAATGTCGTTATCGGCGATAATGAAGTTGACAGCAAAATTGCAAAGCTTAAAAATATGCAGACGGGTGAAGAAACAGAGATTAATCTTGACACTTTTGTAAGCGGCTTTTATAACATTTCACTTAACGACCAGCTTGCCGACCTTGAAATTAACGGCGAGGAGTTTGACTTCGGTTCGCTCTTTGGTCTTAACGGCGGCAATGAAGAATAATTAATACATTTGAAAGGCTATATATGATATGGAAACAATAAAAGGACTTAAAAGAACCAATTATTGCGGCGAACTCAGAATTGAGGATGCCGGCAAGGAAGTTACACTTTTCGGTTGGTGCCAAAGGCAGCGTGACCTCGGCAATCTTATCTTTATTGATTTAAGGGACAGAACAGGTCTTGTTCAGCTTTCATTTAACGACACAACAAACAGAGAAGTTTTTGCAAAAGCACAAAGCGTAAGGGCAGAATATGTTGTTGCCGCAGTGGGTACTGTTTGCGAGCGTGAAAGCAAAACAAACAAGATTGCAACGGGTGACATTGAAATTAATGTTAAAGAATTTCGCATTATTTCTAAGGCTGAAACTCCTCCATTTGAAATTGCAAAGAGTGAAAAAGTAGGCGACGAAACAACACTTAAATATCGCTATTTAAATCTCAGAAACGAAAAGCTTACTCAAAATATTCTTATGCGCCACAAGATTGCAAAAATTGCAAGAGAATATTTTTATGCAAACGATTTTATCGAGATTGAAACTCCGATGATGATTAAATCTACCCCGGAGGGCGCAAGGGACTATGTTGTACCGTCTCGTGTACATAACGGCAAGTTTTACGCTTTACCGCAGTCGCCTCAAATATACAAGCAGCTTTGTATGATTGCAGGTTTTGACAGATATATTCAGCTTGCACGCTGTTTCCGTGATGAAGATTTAAGAGCCGACAGGCAGCCTGAATTTACTCAAATCGACCTTGAAATGTCTTTTGTTGACACAGACGACATTATGGAAATGGCAGAGGGCTTTATTAAAAAGCTTATGAAAGAAACCATTGATGTTGACATCGACTTCCCTCTCCCTCGTATGACTTTTGCCGAGGCGCAGGAAAAGTACGGTTCTGACAAGCCTGACACCCGTTTCGGTATGCTTATTGAAAACATTACCGATTGGGCGCAAAAAACCGATTTTGTAGTATTTAACGACGCTGTTGCAAACGGCGGTTCGGTTAGAGCCATTGTTGCAAAGAATGCCGCTTCAACTTACACAAGAAAGAAGATTGACAAGCTTACCGAGCACGCAAAAGGTATCGGTGCAAAGGGTCTTGCATATATCCGCTGGGCTGACGAAACACCTACATGCTCTTTCAACAAATTTTTGAAAGACGGCGAACTTGACGAGCTTATCGGCACTCTTAATGTTGAAAAAGGTGACTGCGTATTTATCGTATCAGGCAAAACAAGTGACACTCTTTCTATCCTCGGTGCGCTTCGTCTTATCGTTGCTAAAGAACTTGACATTATTCCTGAGGGCAAGTGGAATTTCCTTTGGATAACAGAGATGCCGTTCTTTGAATATGATGAAGAATCGGGCGAATGGCTTGCAATGCACCATCCGTTTACTATGCCTATGGAAGAATGTATTGAATATCTTGACACCGATAAGGGCAAGGTAAGAGCAAAGGCATTTGACCTTGTACTAAACGGAACAGAACTTTCTTCAGGTTCAATGAGAATTACCGACTGCGAGCTTCAAAACAAGATGTTTGAGCTTCTTGGTATGCAGCAGGAAGAAATTGACGCAAAATTCGGTTTCCTTGTTGAAGCGTACAAATATGCCGCTCCGCCACACGGTGGTATGGGTATCGGTCTTGACAGGCTTGCAATGCTTATTTGCGGTGCCGACAGCCTCCGTGATGTTACCGCTTTCCCTAAAGTTCAAAACGCAAGCGAGCTTATGAGCGGTGCGCCGAGCTATATTGATGATATTCAGCTTGACGAACTCGGAATTGCCGTTACAAAGGAAGAAAAAGATGAGCAGTAATTTCTTTGCAATGGTAAATCGAATGAAGTTTATCGACAGATGGGCTTTGATGAATAATGCTACTAAGGAAAACATTGCCGAGCACAGCCACTGCGTTGCAATTATCGCTCACGCACTTGCGCTTATCGGCAACAAGAAGTTTGGCAAAAATTATAATGTCGAGCGTGCTGCTTTGCTTGCCCTTTACCACGACACTACCGAGGTTATCACGGGTGATATGCCTACTCCGGTTAAGTATTACAACGATGATATTAAAAATGTGTACAAGGATATTGAGCACACAGCGGGTTTAAGGCTTCTTGATATGCTGCCTGACGAATTCAAAAATGATTACACGCCTTTTTTTGAAAAGCAGGAGGAGGATATTGAGCTTTGGAAACTTGTTAAGGCTGCCGACAAAATCAGTGCTCTTATAAAGTGTATTGAAGAAAACAGAATGGGCAACCGTGAATTTGAAAAAGCGCTTGAAACTCAGCAAAAAAAGGTAGAGGAAATCGACCTTGATGAGGTTAAGTATTTCAGAAAGCATTTTCTTGCATCGTATTATTTAACCCTTGATGAGCATACGAAGTGATGCACCTTATAATTCAGACATTTTGTAGAGGTCGGCGTCCTCGACGACCCTTTATCGTTTTCAATTTATTTTATTAAGAAAAATTCAAATTTGTCACATTAAACAAAAAGCTTAATCAGACATATAATAAAACTGTTAAAGACTTGTTGCATTACAAATGTAGCAAGTCTTTTTGTTGTGCATAGTATACAATATTCCGAGTTTATATTTAGTAATTTGATACAATGTTTTCGGTATTATGCACAAATATTTTGCATTTTATTTGTGCAATATGCTTGACATATAATTTTTTTGTGCTATAATGAAGGCACAAAAGCAAAGGAGGTTATATGTATGCTTAAACAACTTATTAAGTGTGCTAAAATCCTTGCCGAGTTAGACAAGGCATATAACAGATAAGCACACGCCTAAAAGCGACGCTCGGTCGCATCATTTACAACTCAATATTACAGAAAGAAGGAATTTTTATGAAGTCTATATTTAATGTGTTAGATAATGGATTTGCGTTTATACCTGCAAAAAGGCTCGTAGAATTCTTATCACACAAAATGTAAATGAAAAAAGTCACTCGATTGAGTGACTAAAAACAAATTTTCAGCCACAGAGTTTCTGTGGCTTTTATTTTTATACATATTGAAAATACTATATAGATATGATATATTAGTCTTGTAATAATATATTTAAAGGAGCGTTATTTATGAACACAGGAACAATAGTAGGAATTGTGATTGCAGTGATAGTTTTGCTTATTGTAATTTACTTTTTTGCAACATACAATTCATTTGTTAAGCTTAAAAACAATGTTGAAGAAGCATTTTCAACTATGGATGTTTATTTAAAAAAGCGTTGGGACTTAATTCCAAATATCGTTGCAACCGTTAAGGGATACGCTAAGCACGAAGCTGAAACTCTTGAAAATGTTATTAAAGCAAGAAACGGCAATTACAGCACTTTCAGCGACGAGGAAAAGATTAAAGCATCGGCAGAGCTTGACAGAAGTATGCCTAATTTTTCAGTCCTTGCCGAGCAGTACCCTGAGCTTAAAGCAAATCAAAATTTCCTTGACCTTTCGGCTCAGTTAAAGAGTGTTGAAAACGACATTGCAAACGCAAGAAAATACTACAACGCAGTAGTTAAAAACTACAACAACAAGGTTGAAATGTTTCCGTCAAACATCATTGCAAAAATGTTTAACTACGGCAAAAAGACAATGTTTGTTGTTGAAGAAACAAGCGAAAGACAAAATGTTAAGGTAGAATTTTAATGAAAAAGTTCATTCGATTTTTAAGTATAATCTTTGCATTAATGCTCACAGCGGTTTCATCTGTTCCGGCTTTTGCGGATGATAACGCAAGCTATGTGCCGTATTATTTCACTGCATATAATGTTGATATTAATATTAACGAAGACAACAGCTTTGACATTACGGAGCACATCAGCGCATATTTTAACGAGCAAAGGCACGGAATTTACAGAACAATACCATCGAGAAATCAGATTAAGCGTACCGACGGCACAAGCCACAGTGTTAAAGCCAAGATAAAAAATGTCAAGGTAAGTGAAAACTGCGATGTAAGTATTGAAAACGGTAATTATGTGCTTCAAATCGGCGATGCCGACGCTTATGTTGAGGGCGAGCACGATTATACTGTCAAGTACACATATATGCTCGGCGAGGACCAAAACAACGGCTTTGACGAACTTTATTACAATATAATCGGCGACGGCTGGGATACTTATATCCAAAATGTAACTTTTAAAATCACTATGCCAAAAGAGTTTGACAAAAGCAAACTCGGTTTTTCAATCGGCAATTACGGCACAGTAGGAACTTATGATATTAACTATGATGTTAACGACAATATCATCACCGGTTCGGTTGCAAGAACGCTTCAGCCAAACGAAGCAGTTACCGTAAGGCTTGAGCTTGAAGACGGCTATTTTTATTTTAACAAAGCGCTTTATAATTTTAAACTTGCTTTGCTTGTCGCCGTTCCCGCTTTATTATTTATTGTTGTAATTATTCTTTGGAGTAAATTCGGCAAGGACAAAAAAGCAGTTCAAACAGTTGAGTTTTATCCGCCAAACGGTATGAGCAGTGCCGACATTGCATTTTGGCAAAGCGGTCTGATTGCAAATAACGAAAAGCTTACTCCCCTGCTGATTGAACTTGCAAACGACGGATATATTCAAATTGAAGAAGTTGAAACAAAGAGCAAGAAAAAATCGGAATTTGCCATAACAAAGCTTAAAGACAAGTATGACGGAAATGACAGAGCGAAAGAAATTTTCTTTAACGGCTTGTTTAAAAACGGAACAAGAAGTAAAATTTATAAATCTGACCTTGAAGATGATTTTTACTTAACGCTCAACATAATAAGAGAGCTGTACAACAAGCCGGAAAAAAGGCACAAGGTGTTTGAAGCAAAGTCACTTTATATGAGAATACTTGCGTGGGGTCTTTGTGCACTTTCTGTTTTCGCAGTATTATTTAACTTTTCAAATTTGTTTGACAGCAGTCTAAAATACATCCTTACTTTAGTCGGAATAATCATTTGCATTGTTTCGTTCGTTTTTTCGTTTTTCATCAGAAAGAGGACCGACGAAGCGGTTGACATTCTCGGCAAAATAAACGGTTTTAAAAATTTCCTTGAAACTGCGGAAAAAGATAAGCTCGAAGCACTTGTTGACAATGACCCGGCTTATTTTTACAACATATTGCCGTATGCGTATGTGCTCGGTGTGTCGGACAAATGGATGAAGAAATTTGAAAGCATTGCAGTTGAGCCGCCGCAATGGTACTACGGTTATTATCCTTACAACTATATTGTGTTCAGCCATTTTATGAGGGACACAATGAATTCGGCTTCAAACGCTATGATTTCTATGCCTGTACAGTCCGGCTCAGGCGGAAGCTTTTCCTCCGGCGGTGGCGGTTTTGCAGGAGGCGGTGCCGGCGGTGGCGGCGGCGGAAGCTGGTAAAAGCAGCTTTGTTTATATGGGTGCAAAGTTATTGCGACAGAAACTTCAAAGTACGATTTATAAGTTGACAACCTGTTTAATATATGATACTATAAATACAGTTAGGTACGCCTAACTGTATTTTATTATTTCAGAGTTAGTTATCGCTAACTTTATATAAAGGAGAGGTTTTATGAGTTTTGTTGAAATCAGCAACATAAAAAAGCATTTTGGCGAAGGAGAAAGCCGAATTGAGGTATTAAAAGGAATTGACATCAATATTGAAAAGGGTGAAATATGCGTGCTTCTCGGTCCAAGCGGTTCGGGAAAATCTACACTGCTTAATATTATCGGCGCTATTGAATCGGCTGACGACGGTTATATAGCCATTGACGGTGAAAAAACAAAGCTTATGAGTGAAAAAAAGCTCACGCAGTACAGAAGAAAACATTTGGGTTATGTTTTTCAAATGTACAACCTTATTCCCAATTTAACAGTCAGGGAAAACATTGAAGTGGGCGCATATTTGAGCGACAAACCGCTTGACATTGACGAGCTTATGAACACTCTCGGCATAGCAGACCAAGCAAACAAACTGCCGTCACAGCTTTCAGGCGGTCAACAGCAAAGGACTTCTATAGGCAGAGCGATAGTTAAAAACCCTGACATACTTCTCTGCGACGAGCCGACAGGTGCGCTCGATTACAACACATCAAAAGAGATACTAAAGCTTCTTGAAGATGTTAACCAAAAGTACGGCAACACGGTAATAATGGTTACTCATAACGATGCTATTAAAAATATGGCAGACAGAGTATTTACGCTTCGTGACGGCGAAATTCGCAAAAACTACAAAAACGAAAACAAGATTTCTGCCGCCGAACTTGAATGGTAAGGAGGACAAGATGAAAAATCCTTTAAACAAAAGATTCCCTCGTGATTTAAAATCGGACTTTGGAAAATACATTGCCATATTCCTGTTTTTAATTTTCTTTATCGGTGCGATATCGGGCTTTTTGGTTGCCGATAATTCTGTTACTGCAACATATAATGACGGTCTTGAAAAGTATAATATTGAGGACGGTCATCTTGCTTTCAACATCAAACCAAACGATAAAATTCTCAGCGATATTGAAGAACAAAACGATTTAAAACTATACGACCTTTCATACAAGGAAGAAGACATAAACAGCAGCGGTACAACGCTTCGCATTTACAAAAAGAGAAATAAAATTAACCTTGAGTGCGTGCACTCGGGTGAAATGCCGAAAGCAAAAGATGAAATTGCGATTGACCGTATGTTTGCCGAAAACAACAATATTAGTATCGGCGACAAAATCAACCTCAAAGGCAAAAAATACAAAGTATGCGGTTTGATTTCTCTTGCCGATTACAGTGCGCTTTTTGAAAGCAATGCGGATATGATGTTTGACGCTGTAGGCTTTGGCGTTGCAATTATGACAAATGAGGGTTACTCTGCCCTTCCAAATTCGCACCAAAGCGTTAACTACGCTTGGAAATACAACAAAAAGCCGTTTGACGAAACCGAAGAAAACGAGAGAAGCGAAAAACTTACAGACTCACTCGAAAGTATACTTAAAAAGTATGACGAACCGCTTATTCAGTCACAAGTTGACGATTTGTACAAACAGGCAAAATCAACACTTAAAAGCCTTGAAAGCGAATCTGAAAAAGCCGAAAAAGAACTTGAATCAAAATACTTTTCCGCAATCAGAAATGCAGGACTTTCAAACGACAAAGCAATGGCGAAAGAACTCGGCATAACTGTAAAACAGTACACAAATTTAAAAAAGATTCTTGAAGATGCACAAAAAAGCGAAAACGATTTTAACTTTGATTCTCTTGACGAAGCGCCTAAAATCGACCTTGATGATTACAAAAACAGTAACGATTTTGACGACTTTGACAAGATGTTTGACGAAGCATACAAGATTGTTGACGCAATAAGCGAAGCAAAGCTTTACGACTGCACTAAGCTTTACAGTGACCTTAGCAAACTTAAAAAACTTGTAAACAATTTTTCTTTTGACGACAGCAAAGTAATCACAATTAAAGATTACAGTGCAAAATATACCAATAAATCAATAATGTACACCATTGAAGACTCCGGTTCGGACAAAGCAACAATGATGCTTATGATGTATATTATTATGATTGTAATTGCTTTTCTTTTTGCCGTTACAACTTCAAATACAATTACAAAAGAAGCAAATGTAATCGGAACGCTCAGAGCGTCGGGTTATTCAAAAGGGGAACTTATCCGCCATTATTTGTTTATTCCGATGGCAGTTACGGTTATAGCGGGTTTAATCGGCAACATACTCGGCTACACTGTATTTCAAAATATATTTGTCGGCGTGTATTATTCCAACTATTCGCTTGCAACATATGAAACGCTTTGGAATGCAGAAGCATTTTTGGAAACTACAATAGTTCCGTTTTTCATAATGCTTATTGTAAATTTAATTGTACTTGCCAAAAAGCTTAAAATAAGTCCGCTTAATTTCATTCGTGGCGAGCTTAAAGAAAATGGTACTAAAAAAGTTATTAAACTTCCTAAAAAGATGCGTTTCTTTTCAAAATTCAGGCTTCGTATTCTTTTCCAAAACATTCCGTCCTATCTCACGATGTTTATAGGTATTTTCCTTGCAGGCACACTTGTTGTTATCGGTTCAATGTTTGGTCCGCTTCTTGAAGATTATTCTAATATTGTTAAGGACAATATGATTTCAAAATATCAATACATAATGATTAACGAAAAAGAAACTGCAAACGAAGCGGCTGAAAAATTTTGCGCAACTACTCTTGAAACTACCGACAAAAAGTATATGGCAGATGATGTTACTGTTTACGGCATTGCAAACAGCAGCAAATATATCAAAACAAATGTGCCGAGTGGTGAAGTTGTTGTTTCAAGCGCTATGATGCAAAAATTCGGCTTAAAGCAAGGTGAAACGGTAACGCTTAAAGAAAAATATACCGACAAAACTTATGAGTTTAAAATAAGCGGCGACTATAATTACGATGCCGCAATAACCGTATTTATGAACAGAAGCGATTACCTTCAAATGTTTAACGAAGATAAGAACTACTTTACAGGTTATTTCAGCGATGATAAACTCACCGACCTTGACGATGATGATATTGCATCTGTTATTACCGAGAAAGATATGGTAAAAGTTGTTACTCAAATGCAAGTGTCTATGAGTGAATTTGTTAAGGTATACAAGGCATTGGGCGTTGTTATCTTCCTTCTTATTATGTATATCCTCACTAAGCAGATTATTGAGAGAAACAGCAAGTCAATATCTATGACAAAAATACTCGGCTTCTCAGATGCGGAAATAGGTATGCTTTATTTAGTCATAACTTCGGTTATGGTAATCTTGTCGCTGCTCATTTGTGTTCCTCTTATAAGTCTTGTGCTTCAGTGGGCATTCAAATCTTATCTTTATACCCAAATGACGGGTTATATTCCATACATTATTTCCAATAGCTGCTATGTAACTATGGTGGTTTTGGGTATAGTTAGCTATGCTGTGGTATCGCTTGTAATGCTTCTTAAAATTAAAAAAACAAGCCTCGGCGAAGCACTCAAGAATCAGTCGTTGTAATAAATTATAATCTATCGGCAAAAAAGTGATAGAAGCTTCAAACTTCTATCACTTTTTTATATCTTTTTATTGTTATCTGTTCTGTCAAGAAGATAGTCAATATTAGTATTAAAAAAATCTGCCAAAACAATAAGTGTTTCGGTCGGCGGAATACGCTCACCGTTTTCATATTTTGAAATAAGCGCCTGTTCTATTCCCGTTTGCATTTGAAGTGCAAGCTGGGTCATTCCCCGCTCTTTTCTGAGTTTTTTTAAATTATTTCCCATATAATCACCTAATGACATTATGTCATATTTATTATTGACATTTATGACAAGATGTCATATAATGATGATATAAAATTTAAAACAGAGAATGAAAAAAGTAGCAAAAGGGGCAAGCCGCCGGTGGCTTGCCTCTTTTGCTATTAAGGGGTTTGTTATATATAAAAACTACTTGTCATATTCGCAAATAGTTTTTCTTGTTTGCAAAATACTTCCCGGTGAAACAGAAAATTCGTCGAGTCCCCATTCAATAAGAAGCGGGATAAGTTTTGAATCTGCTGCCGCTTCACCGCACATACCAACCTGAATACCTGCTGCTTTTGCATTTTTAATTGTGGTTTCAATCGCACGCAAAACTGACGGTTGGAATACATCATAAAGATTTTTAACATTTGCATTGCCACGGTCAACCGCCATTGTGTAACCTGTAAGGTCATTTGTACCGATTGAGAAGAACGACACTTCCTTTGCAAGCAGGTCGGAAATGAACACTGCCGACGGAGTTTCAATCATAACGCCGAGCGGTGCTTTTCTGTACTCTTTGCTCTCGGCTTTGAGTTCAGATTCACATTCTTCAATAATTTTTTTAGCTTCCCTCACTTCTTCCAAGCAAGTTACGAGCGGAAGCATAATTTTTATATCGCCGTATACTGCGGCACGAAGAAGCGCACGAAGTTGCTTTTTGAAAAGTTTCCTATTGTCAAGGCAGTAGCGAATAGCTCTGTGACCGAGGAACGGGTTTTCTTCCTTTTCAATATTGAGATAAGGAATATCTTTGTCGCCGCCGACATCAAGAGTACGAATAATAACCTCTTTGCCGTCCATTGCCTTTGCAACAGTTGAGTAAGCCTCAAACTGCTCTTCTTCGCTCGGCTCGCTCGTTCTGTCCATAAAAAGGAATTCCGTTCTGAAAAGACCGATACCCTCGCCGCTGTTTTGAAGAACATTTTGAACATCCTCAGCCTTTCCGATATTGCCGTAAACCGCTTTTTTGATTCCTGATTTTGTTACGGTCGGCTTGCCGAAATAAAGCTTTAAACTTTCCTTTTCTTTAAGGTATTCGCTCTGTTTTGCTTCAAATTCTTTTATCTCATCTTCGCTCGGAGAAACAATTACTTTACCCTTAAAGCCGTCAACTGCAACCGTATCGCCGTTTTTAACAAGATTGCATACATCATCGATTGAAAGCACTGCAGGAATACCCATTGCCCTTGCCAAAATTGCACTGTGGCTTGTTATTCCGCCAACCTCGGTCAAAATTGCACTTACATTATCTTTATTAATCTGACCCGTCATTGACGGAGTAAAATCTTTTGCTATAAGTACAGAACCCTTTGCAACCTTAGAAATATCAACCGTATTTACACCGAGAAGAATACTTAAAAGGCTGTCCTTAATATCTTTAACATCCGAAGCTCTTTGCTGAGTGAGTTCGTCATCAACACCGGAGAACATATCAATAAACATTGAGCAAACGGTGTCTACCGCTTTTTCGGCAACCGAGCCTGAATCGATATTATCCTGCATTTGAGAAAGCATAAACGGGTCAGAGAGCATAACAATATGGCCCTCTAATATTTCCGCTTCCTTGTCACCTGCCGATTTTTTAACTTCTTCAACAAGTTGCCTTGTTTCCTTAATGAATTTGTCTACAGCCTTTTGAAGCCTGTCTTTTTCATTTTCTGCCGTTGTGAATTTTATATGATTATAGTCAAGCTTAGCGTCGCTTATCACTACTGCTTTGCCGATGCCGTAGCCCTGACTTGCGCCTATACCTTTTAACATAACTATTCCCCCTCAGTAGAAAAAAGGTGCAATACTTTTTTGCCGCACTGCACCTTTTAATAATCAATTATTCGCCGAAGCCTGATTCAATAAGGCTTACTGCCTCGTCAAGCATTGCCTGTTCGTCAGCGCCGTCACATTCAACCGTAAGTTCTGTGCCGCACTTAATGCAAGCTGCCATAATATTCATAATGCTCTTGCCGTTGATAGTTTTGTTATCAACAATAAGATTAATATTTGACTGATATTTTGTCATAGCTGTTACAAAAACATTAGCCGGGCGCATATGAAAGCCCATTTCATTTGTAACTTTAGTTACCTTTGATACCATATTAATTTTCTCCTTAATCTATTATTTAGCTTTTACTTCATTGTTAACATTTTTCTTTAAAAGTGCGAGCATAAGAGCACCGACAACCGAACCTGCTGCAAGAGCAACAATGTAAAGAAGCGGATGGTCGCAAACAATGAAAGTAAAGATACCGCCGTGAGGAGCAGGACAAGTAACATTAAATATCGATGTAAGTGCACCTGCAACTGCTGAGCCTACCAAGCAAGACGGAATTACACGAATCGGGTCGGAAGCAGCGTAAGGAATCGCACCTTCTGTGATGAAGCAAAGACCCATAAGATAGTTAACAGGACCGCTCTTGAGTTCTTCTTTTGTCCACTTTTTCTTGTTAAATGTTGTTGAAAGAGCGATTGCAATAGGAGGAACCATACCGCCAATCATAACTGCTGCCATAATCCAAGTGTTGCCGTCTGCAATAGCTGCCGTACCGAATACATAAGCCGCCTTGTTGAAAGGACCGCCCATATCAATAGCCATCATAGCTGCAAGAACTACAGAAAGAAGAAGTTTACTTGTTTCACCGAGAGATGAAAGGAAGTTTGAAAGTGCTGTGTTAATTGTACCTACAACCGGGTTGATAAGGCACATAAATATACCCATAAGAAGCGTGCCTAAAAGCGGATAGATAAATACAGGTTTGATACCGTCCATTGATTTCGGCATCCAAGAAAATGCTTTTTTAAGAAGATTTACAAGAATACCTGCAATGAAACCTGCAAGAAGTGCGCCGAGGAAACCTGATACCGCACTGCCGTCACCGACAAGGTCTTTGTTTTCCGCAAAAGCCTGGAAAGTGTAACCGTTAGCGGCAAACACACCGCCGACAATACCCGGAAGCAAGCCCGGACGGTCTGCAATAGACTGAGCAATGAAACCTGCAAGGATAGGAAGCATAAGAGCAAATGCAGCTTTACCTATCCAGAACACAGCGGAAGCGATAGGGTTTGTGAAACCGAATGTGCCGCCGACATCTGCATTACCTGCGATTGTATCGATAAGGAAACCGAGTGCAATAAGCACACCGCCGCCTACTACGAACGGAAGCATATGAGATACGCCGTTCATAAGGTGCTTATAAACTTTATGACCGAAGCCTTCTTTTTCGTCATCGGCTGTAGCTTCAAGTTCGTCACCCTCTGCATGGTAAACTGCTGCTTTGCCGTCAACTATTCTTTGAATAAGTTCTTCAGGCTTATTAATACCGTTTGTAACCGAAGTTTTAATAACCGGCTTGCCGTCAAATCGTGCCATTTCAACATTCTTATCTGCGGCAATGATAATACCGTCACATTCTTCAATTTCTTTTTTGGTTAAAATATTATTTGCGCCGCCTGAACCGTTTGTTTCGGCTTTAAGAGGATAACCCATCTTTTCTCCTGCTTTTTCAAGTGCTTCGGCAGCCATATAAGTATGGGCAATACCTGTTGGGCACGCTGTTACTGCAAGAACTCTGTAGCCGTCTTTTTTAGGTTTTTCGTTTTTTGGCTCGTCAGGATATTTTTCAGCTTCCTTTTTGTCAATTATTGAAAGGAACTCATCTGCTGTTTTTGCACCTCTTAAAGCGGCACAAAATTCAGGCTCCATAAGCATAACCATAAGGCGTGAAAGAATTTCAAGGTGGAGGTCGCCGTCAAGCGGAGCGGCAATCATAAATAAGATATCGCTGTTTTTTCCGTCAGGTGCTTCATAATCAACACCGCTTGGAACAGTTATAGCCGAAAGGCCCGGAGTTTTAACACTCTCACTTTTTGCGTGAGGAACTGCTATTCCCTCTCCTATGGCAGTTGAACCCTGAGCTTCTCTTGCAAGAATAGCCTCTTTGTAAGCCTTAACATCAAGAAGATTACCTGCTTTTTCGTGAAGAGCAACAAGCTTATCAATAGCATCACTTTTTGACGCAACCGATGTATTTAGCTCTATCGCATCTTTTTTAAGTAAATCAATGATTTTCATAAGTATTACCCCTTTTCTTATTTTAAATATTCGCTTTCAAGCATTTTATCGATTGTACCCCTGTCAGCCAAGCCTGAACAAAAGGCTGTTGCATTACCGCAGGCAGAACCGAGCTTTAAAGCATAATAATAATCATTAGATTTTGCGTAACCGGCAATAAAACCGGCTACCATTGAATCGCCGCAACCGACCGGGTTTATAACTTTACCCGCAACATTACCCATTGAGTGAACCTTTCCGAATTCATCAACAAGCGTTGCGCCGTCCTTTGAACGGGAAACAAGAACATTTCTTGCACCCATTTCCTGAAGCTTTTTTGCGTAATATGCAATTTCCGCTTCATCTTTAACTTCAACTTTGAAGATATCGCCGAGTTCGTGATGATTCGGCTTGATTAAAAACGGCTTATATTTAAGCACATTCAAAAGCAAATCACCCGTTGCGTCAACCGCAAAATTAACGCCCTTGTTTTGAAGCTTTGCAAGTATCTCTTCATAAATATCATCAGGAAGTGAATTAGGAATCGAACCTGCAAGAACAAGGTAGTCGCCTTTTTTAAGTTTTTCAAGCTTGTCAAATAAAGCGTTAATTTCGTCGGCATCGATATCAGGACCCTGAGCGTTGATATCATAGTCCTTTTCGGCTTTGATTTTTACATTAATTCTTGTGTATCCTTTTTTTAGATAAACAAAATCGTTATTAATGTTTTCAGCATTAAGCATTTCTTCAATCTTTTTGCCGGAAAAACCGGCAAGAAAACCGAGCGCCTTGTTTTCAACGCCGAGCCTTGAAAGGATAACCGAAACATTAATGCCCTTACCGCCGTAGTAAAGCTGTTCACTCTCGGTTCGGTTAATATCCTTTGACTGTAGCTCTTTTAAATTCATAACATAGTCAAGCGCCGGATTAAAAGTTACTGTGTAAATCAAGCTACAACACCTCTTTAATTACTGTCAGCTTTTTAAGCTTTTCATTTTCGCATTTGTCGGTCACTATGCAGGCACAGTCGATTGAGCCGAAGCTTACAGCCGAAACCTTGTCAAACTTTGACCTGTCGGCTAAAACATAAGTTACAAAACTTTTTTCAATAGTTACCGCTTTGAGCATTGCCTCCTCGGTATCCGGAGTTGTGTAACCCTGCTTTTCGCTTATACCGTTAACACCGATAAATGCTTTTGTAAACGAATATTTTTGCAAATTTTGAGCAGCCAGCAAACCGATAATCGCTTCGGTAGACTGCTTCAACTTGCCGCCTAAAACAATTACATTGCAACCGTTTTTTGCAAGTTGCTTTGCATGGTCAACACCGTTGGTGACAAAAGTTGCTTTTGAATTTTTCAAAAATGTCGTCATCAAAAGTGTTGTCGTTCCTGCGTCGATAAATACAAAATCGTCATCCTGTATTTGCTCGGCAGCATACTGTGCAATTTTTGTTTTTTCATCAGTATTTTTTGTCAATTTTTCTTCAATATTATCTTCAAGCTTAATAAATTCTTGGCTTAGCGCCGTTGCACCGCCGTGAACTTTGTTAATCTTGCCCTTGTTTGCAAGGTACGATAAATCTCGCCTTACAGTCGATTCGCTCGTTTGCAAAATCTCCGTAAGCCTTGTTACCGTTATTGAACCCTGCTCCTTGATAATATCAAGAATAGCCGACTGTCTGTCTTGACTTAGCATGCTTAATCTCCCTTTGTGAAAGTCAACTTCTTATTGCACCCTAAGTATAGCAGTTCTTTCATAATCAGTCAATATACTTCATTTATTTTCGTCATTTTGCCTGCTTTCGCCCTTTTTGCTTGTGCAAATCGGTATAAATATGGGCATTGTGTGACTGCTTTTGACTGTTTTGATTATTTCGTTCACTAAATCGGTCATTGTTTTTTTGCATTTAACTAAAAATTAAAATATGTTATAATAAAAATGTAATCTATTTTAAATTATAACTGTTGTTTATATTGGGAGAATATTATGTTAGTACTATATATGTCTTTTATAGACAATGATAATGACAAAGAAAAATTTGAAATCATATATAATTTATACTCGAAAAAAATGCTCAATATGGCTTATTCCGTATTAAAGAACCGAGAAGACAGTGAGGATGTTGTGCATGAAACATTTATTAAAATAGCAAGAAATATGAAATCAATAGATGAAGCCGATAGTGGCAGAACATTATCGTATGTACTCAAGGCAACAAAAAACACAGCTATAAATCTAAAAAACAAATCAAAAAATACAAATTTTTATTTTGATGATATAGAAAATATCAGCGATAATGATTTTATTGAAAAGCTCGATATAAAGAACAATTACAATGCCGTAATAGAAGCAATATATAATCTTGACGATAAATATAAAGATGTTTTGTTTTACCACTTTTTATATGAAATGAAAACAAAAGATATTGCAAATTTATTATCGAGAAAACAGTCAACAGTAAAACAACAATTAGTACGAGGAAAGAAATTACTCATTGAAACTCTTGAAAGCGGTGGTTATTTTGACTGATAAAGAATTGTTTATTAAAGCATTTGAGGAAAGTGAATTTAAATATTACAGTTCAATAAAAGATATTACTTGGCAAACTTCAAAAGAATATGAAAACAAAATGAATTCGCTTATAAAAAAGAATAACAGAATAAAATTTTCTACAAGAGCAAATATCAAGCGCTCACTTATTGCTTCAATAATTGCATTAACTGTTTTATTTACCGGAATTATGAGCGTTTCAGCTACAAGATTACCATTTATAGAATTTGTAAAGAAAGTATTTCCAAAATTCAATGAAATAACATTAAGCAGTCAATCAACCTTGCCTGCACAAAGTATAATTAAAGAATATACTATTTCGTCAATCTCTGAAAAATACAAACTTATTAGTTATAGCAAAGACGAATTCAGCGTTCACTATATATGGAAAAACAATAACAATGAAGAAATTGCTTTTTCTCAGAACATTTTGGATACAAACTTTTCTATTGACAATGAACATAATTACAACGAAATAACAATCAATGAACATACTGCATATTATTCGCAAGATGATTACGGCACTTTATTAATTTGGACTGACGGAAATTATTGGTTTTCAATTAATGCAGACAATAAATCTTTATACGAAGTTTTAAAACTTCAAAAAAATGTTAAAACAGTAAAATAATTGTAATCTTTTCGACCTCAATACTGTTGTATATAGTAAAGGGGGTGATTTTATAAAAAAGATAATAGCTGTTTTAATGTTCTTAATTACTATGTTTACGGTAACCACTGCAACTGCAAACAATATTCAAACATATTCTAATAATGTACGCTCAACCAATGCATCATTTACAATTTCTTCTACAGGAAAAGCGACATTATCGATTGAGTATAACGGTATTTCTGGTGTCACGAAAAAAGCAATAATAAATAGTAAAATTCAGAAAAAAGTCGGTTTAATTTGGGTGACTGTAAATGACGCAAAATGGGAAGACATTTCAAAAACAACAAACTATTATAATTCACACAGTACACAATTATCAAGCAAAGGTAATTACAGAGCTTATATTACATATGTAATATCTGGAAATGGCGGAAAAAATGATGAAATCACAAAAACAATAGAAAAGACATATTCGTAATTGAATATAGAAAAGAGGGAAAATAAATGAAAACAAAAAAAATTTCAAAAGTCATTACTGTGGCGGTAATAATACTTAGTTTTTTTACACAAACTGCTTATGCAGGAATTTCAACAACTTCAAATAGCAATGACACTATTACTATAGAAGTAATAATAAATAAATTTGGAGAAGATTCGCTCAAAAACATTGAATTTGATGATGGAACAAAAGTGTCCGATTACAATTATGAAATCAAATATGTTAATCAAAAAATAACAAGAGACCCTGCATATATGGCAACATATTTTTCTCAAGCACTTTGGATAACAAGAAATAATGTTGTATCATTAAGCTTAGTACCAAACTCAAATGTCAGAAACAGTTTAAGTGAAAAAAACAAAGCATGGACAATATTAGCAGGTGAATATACCGGTCTTGGAAGTAGCAAATATTGGCCAAAAGATGAACAAAAGCTCAAAACTTTCAAGTGGCAATTCGATTGTCATTATCATTTTGCCAATAATAAAAATGAATGGAACATCGAGCCTTCAAGAAGCGCAAGCAGTTATGCTGCTGTAGTAGCAAAGAAATGCAATCCATAAAGGAGTTAAATGTTCAATGAAAATAATTTTAAATTTAATATTATTTTTTTGTAGCTTAATAGGCATAATTGCAAATTCAAAATTCATTTATAATTTAGGAATTATTTATGATGAATTCAATGTTAGATTGGATGATAGTATTTGCAATTATTTAGATTACGCTACATTGATAATATTTATATTAATAAGCATTATTTCACTCATTAACCTAATAGAATTTTGTAAAAAAGCATGAAAAAAATATTAATAATAACCACAAACATAATAATCGTAGTTTTATTAGTTGTTATTATAGCATTTCAACATTCAAACATAAAAGCCTTACAAAACAATGTTTCTATGTTGTTAACAAGCAACAGTACGACCATGTATTATGATGATTTTTCAATTAAAATTAATGACATTGAGCAATTAACTGACAAAGAGTTTTCCGGCGTAGTATATTTTGGAAGAGACACTTGCCCATATTGTTCCGAATTCAACAAATTAATCAAGCAAAGTGAATTGTTTAATAATATTAAGATATATAAATTTGACACTGACACATGGCGTAAAAATCAGAAATTCAACGATATTTTAAAAATATACAATATAGAAGAAATACCAGTTTTAATAAAAATAGAAAATGGTAAAATTTCAGCAAGATTCGACTATGATAGCAGTTTAAAATATCAAGAACAAATTAAACTCTTAAAAAAATTCATAAAATAACGAAATGGGTTACGAAAATTCGTAGCCCATTTTAAGATTAAAAAACTTTTTAAATGATAGATGAATCATTTTTCTATAGATTAAATTAAATATGATTTGCCCTACGAAAATCTTATCATTTCAAATCATATAAATGACACGAAACACCGTAGCGGGCGGATATTATCTGCCCGTAAATCATCAGTAAACAAGTTGACAGTTTTCATTAGAATTTCATTTATAATTTGACTTATTTAAAAAAAACGGGTCGTCGAGGACGCCGACCCCTACATCGTCAAAAGAAATTTCGTGTTTGAATAAACACTTCATTCCTATATTTATAAAAAAAGAACCGTGAAAATTCACGGTTCTTAACATATCCAAAAACATTATTCGATAGGAGTAAGGTTTTTAAGGCTTACATCCATAATCATTGCTGAGTGAGTAAGTGCGCCGCAGGAAACGAAATCTACGCCGATTTCTGCGATAGATTTAAGCCTCTCCTTAGTAACATTACCCGAGCATTCGGTTTCAGCTCTGCCGCCGATAAGTTCAACTGCTTTTTTCATAGTATCATTATCCATATTGTCAAGCATAATGATATCTGCGCCGGCTTCAACTGCTTCCTTAACCTGGTCAAGGGTTTCGGTTTCAATCTCAATCTTTCTTACAAAAGGAGCGTAAGCCTTTGCCATTTTGATAGCTTTTGTAATTGAACCTGCTGCGCCGATATGGTTATCTTTAAGAAGAACACCGTCGGAAAGGTTGTACCTATGGTTGGTAGCGCCGCCGACTTTAACGGCATATTTTTCAAACGGGCGCATATTAGGAGTGGTCTTTCTTGTGTCAAGGAGGGTTGTGTTTGTACCCTCAAGCTCTTTCATATACTCCCTTGTCATAGTGGCAATACCGCTCATACGCTGAAGATAATTAAGACCTGTGCGCTCGCCGCTGAGGATAGCCTTAATATCACCGTAGATGACACCCAAAAGCTCACCTTTTTTTACCTCGTCGCCGTCTTTAAAATTTGCTTCAAAACGAGCGGTTTTGTCAAGAAGTTCAAATGTGCGCTCAAAAATACCAAGACCGCAGATAATACCGTCCTGCTTGCAAATAAGCTCAGCCTTGCCCTGCTTATCCTCGGGCATAACAGCGTTTGTTGAAACATCTTCACTTGTTATGTCTTCTTTAAGCGTATTTAAAATATAATCGTCAACATTAACCTTGAGTGTTACACCATTTATCATAAAAATCTTTGTCCTTTTCTTTTATTTCATCCATAATGAGCTTTTTAAATTCCTCTTGCCTTTCCTCTTTATTAGGATAAGATGAAAGGTTAACCTCATCATAGTCTACTTTCTTTTCTTCTTTATCGTTTGCAATTATGCCTGCGGCACGCTTAGCGAAAACAAGGCTTTCAAGAAGTGAGTTTGAAGCAAGCCTGTTTTTACCGTGAACACCGTTGCACGCAGTTTCACCGACCGCAAAAAGATGAGCCATTGAAGTTTGACCGTTTAAATCAGTCTTAACACCGCCCATCATATAATGCTGAGCAGGAGTAACTGGAACTTTATCCTTGGTGATATCATAGCCCTCGTCCATACAAGCTTCAAAAATGTTAGGAAAACGCTCGGCTGCCTGCTCGGTTGTCATAGTAGGGAGAGTGAGGTAAACATGGTCTGTGCCAAACTTCTTCATTTCCTCAACAATAGCGTTTGTAACAACATCCCTCGGCTGAAGTTCGTCCGTAAACCTCTCGCCGTTTTCGTTAAGAAGAATTGCGCCCTCACCCCTTACACTTTCGCTGATAAGGAATCTTCTGCCCTTTTTCTTGCTGTAAAGAGTGGTTGGGTGAATTTGAATATAGTTGATATCTTTAAGTTCAACACCGTGCTTAATTGCAAGAGCAAACGAATCGCCGGTGATATGAGGATAGTTGGTTGAATTGAGGAAAAGACCGCCGATACCGCCGGTTGCAAGGATAATATCCTTAGCAATAACACATCCCATTTCGCCGTATTCATCCTGGCAAACAATACCCTGGCAAACATTGCCCTTTTCAATAAAGTCAATCATAGTGGTTTTTGCAACTATTGTGATATTTTCCTTTTGCTTTGCAATGTTAAGAAGCGTATCGGTAATTTCCTTGCCTGTTTCATCCTTGTGATGAAGAATTCTGTTTCTTCTGTGAGCACCCTCACGAGTATAATCGTATTCGCCGTTTTGGTCGGTGTCAAAATCAACGCCGAGGTCGATAAGAGTACCGATTACCTCCTGAGATGACTCAATCATAACACGAACGGAGTCAGGGTCATTTTCCCAGTGACCTGCTTTCATCGTGTCTTCAAAATAACATTTAAAATCGTTTACATCTTTAAGCACGCACACACCGCCTTGTGCGAGCATAGAGTCACATTCGTCAATATGTTCCTTAGTAATAATAAGAACATCCTTTTCCTTTGGTAAGCAAAGCGCCGCAAAAAGACCTGCAACGCCACTGCCTACAATGACTACATCCGTTTTAATGTATTCCTTGTTTTTCATCAGATTTATTAAGAGCGTATGCTCCCTCTCCTATAGTTAATATGATAGATTTGGTATAAGAAAAATTCAGTTAACTTTTGCCTATACTTATTTAAATATATAATTATTTTTGCAAAATGTCAAGGTTGATAAGTAATATTAGTTATGATAAAATATAAAAAAAGACTTTTTTTGCCGAAAGGGACAGAAAAATGAATGTTTATGATTTTGACAATACAATTTATGACGGCGAAACGCTGATTGACTTTGCGCTTCATTATGTTAAAACAGACCCTAAGATTTGGAAATATATACCAAAGCTTTTAATCATCTGTTTTAAAGACGCATTTCATCTTTTCACCGTTGAGGAAGCTATTGAAGCTTATGCAAGCTTTCTTGAGGGGTATTTTATTCACATAAAAACGCTTGACGAGGATGTTATTAGGTTTTGGAATAAGAACGAGAAAAAAATAAAACCTTGGTATAATGAGGTTAAGCGTGACGATGATATTATTGTGTCCGGTTCGCTTGATTTTTTGCTTGACGAAATTATGAAAAGAATCGGCGTTAAAAATTATGTTGGCTCATCGATAGACCCCAAAACAGGCAAGTTCAAGCGCTTATGTTTTCTTGAAAATAAAGTAAAAATATTTAACGAGCTTTATCCGAATGCGCATATTGACAATTTTTATACCGATTCTATGAACGACAAGGCTATGATGGACATTGCAGACCATGTTTACCTTGTCAGCGGCGACAAAATCGAGCAAATAAAGTAGGGAGAAATTATGACGAAGCTTACATTTATTACAGACACTCACCACTACAGCAAAACTCTCGGCACAACGGGTCGTCAATATTTTTTAAGAAGCGGTTCTGACCAAAAGTGCCTTGCCGAAACAGGTGAAATAATTGACGCTGCATTTGAAAAAATTGCAAAAAGTGACACCGACGCTGTTATGATAATCGGCGATGTTACAAATGACGGTGAAAAAGTATCGCACATTGAGTTTAAACAAAAGCTCGAAAAGCTTGCAAAGTCAAAGCCTGTTTATATAATTACTTCAACCCACGACTGGTGTTGCGACGAAAATCCGAGGAGGTTTAGCGGCGGCATTGTTACTCACGATGTTGAAACAATGAAAAGCAGTGAACTTCGTGATTTTTACTTTGACTTCGGACCGAAGCAGGCCATAAGCGAATACATCACCCATATAGGCACAACTTCTTATGTCGTTTCACTTAGCGAAAATGTCAGGCTTCTTGCGCTTAATGATGACAAAAACGGCAACGACCACGCAGGTTTTACCGAGGAGCACTTTTGCTGGATAGAAGAACAAATTAAAAAGGCAAAAGATGACGGATGTATATTAATAGGTATGGAGCATCACCTTTTAACTCCTCACATCAGTCCGCTCATCACAGGCGGCGGAACTTGTGTTGCTGACAGAGAATATGTTGCCTCTCGTCTTGCTGACGCAGGATTAAAATATATGTTTGTCGGTCACAGCCATATGCAAAGTACAACAGATTTTAAGTCAAAAGCGGGAAATGTGATTAAAGAAGTCAATGTAGGTTCACTTGTCGGCTACCCTGCGCCTATTGTTAATGTTACCGTCAGCAACGACGAAAGAGTTGAATATACGGTTGACCATCTTGAAAAATTCACCCTTGACGGAAAAGAAATTAACGCTCAAAAATTTCTTGCAAACCACTGCACTGCACTCGTTCACAGATTGCTCGACTGTGCAAACAAAGATGAATTTTGCGCCAGATTGAATGCGCTCGGCATAAACGGTAAAAAAATTTCAAATTTATTTTTTGCAATCAAGCCTGTTATGGATATTATCCGAGATAAAGATGTTAAATATACATATAATAAACTCAGGCACTTAGGTCTTGGCAGATTTATTGACAAAAATCTTGCAGAAAAATTTAAAGACACAAAAATTCTTGACATTGTTGACAGAATTACGCTTTCAATAATGGACGGAAGCTTGGTAAAATATGACAGAAACTCGGACTACTATAAACTCGTGATAAGTTTTGTTACAATTCCGAGCAAAATTTTTAAGAAAAATATTGATTTTAAAAAGCTGATTTTTGCCGTAGATGCAGTTTTAACCGGCGGAAGATATGATAATCAAAATGATGTGTTATAAATTATAATTTATAAGAGGTTGACGGCGTTGCCACATTATAAAGGCGACCACAGTGTATAGTGTAGTATGATAGTAAACACATGTGCAAGATGATAGTATACAGAT
>OIYY01000366.1_pt1 | contig 32672 bp, 30 predicted proteins | sample 1588341 | NCBI WGS metagenome assembly OIYY01 (sample SAMN03283287) | human gut metagenome | biome: human-associated habitat; material: feces | host: Homo sapiens | place: Peru | collected 2012 | reverse complement strand
TTGATAGACATCCTAGTATTCAGGTGGCTTCTCCTTGTCGTTCAAGTTGGGGTGCTAATGGATATAGTGAAGTATGGTTAAATGAATCTAATGATTATGCTCATCGTCATCTTCATAAAGCTGGTAATAGAATGGTTGAACTTGCTAACTTATTCCCTGATGAACAAGATGAAGTTCGAAAAAAAGCTTTAAATCAATGTGCTCGTGAGCTTCTACTTGCTCAAAGTAGTGACTGGCTATTTATTATTACTAATGGAACTATGGTTGATTATGCTAAGAAGAGAATTAAACAGCATATTGGTCGATTTACTAAACTTTACTATCAAATTAAAAATGATAAAATTGATGAAAAGTTTGTTGATGATATTTATGAGCAAGACTTAATTTTTGATAATATTGATTATAATATTTATAGATAAAAGTGGATTTAAAAATCCACTTTTTTGTTAATTATTACTGTTTCGAATAGTTTAATTCAATTGTGTTTATATCATCCATATTGGATATGAACTATATTTATCTTGAGTTTGTTGGATAATGACAAACTCTTTTTTTATGCTTTGGAATAAACTATTATAAATTGTTAATAATACATTTTGTAGGAGGCTTTAGCTATGTTTACTTTAATTCTACAATCTTCTAGTGAAACTCAAGAAATATATTCCTATATTTCTAAGAAAAATATTCTACAAAATATGAAAAAAGATAATAATTCAATTATTTTTGAATTTGATAATTTTGATGCTGAATGTAAAAAATTTTCCCTGCTTCTTTCTAATATGATTATTGATTTATACGAAAAAAAATTAATCAAGAAAATAATTAAGAAAAATTATTTTTACTTTGACGAATTTGAACAAATTCAAATTTCTAATATCTCTTCTTCTATTGTTGAAGAGGACTCTCAAAGTAAAAAAGATTTAGTTTTTCTTTCTACTTATGATTATATAAAAAATCATTCTTCTATGATTTTAGCTGGTTTTATTAATTTTAGACTTCGTGATTATCTTGAAGTAATCGAGTATTTAGTTGATTTATCTGTTAATAATTTTATTATTAATCGAGAATATGATAAATTTATAACTTTGCTTTGTGATTATATTAATTCTGAACCTTCTAAGATTGATGTACTCCACTTAATCTATATTAATCAAGAATCTATTCTCCTTGACAAAAATAAAAATCCTGTTCCCATTGATAATAATATATTAGATGCAAAATATTTGTCTGACATTTCTTTTTCAAATAATGATTTTGTTTTGAATACTATTTTAAATTTACTTCCTAATAAATTATATGTTCATGTTTTAAGTGAAGAAGATGAATTTTTATCTACATTAAAGAAAATTTTCTCTAATAAAATCTATTGTTGCTATGGTTGTGAAATTTGTTCTCTTTATAAATCTGCTTCGGATTTTATACATTTTAATAATACTAATTAAAGCATACAATATCTGGTTTTAAATCAGGTATTGTTTTTTTTTGCTATTGAATTTTTTTATTTATAATTGATATAATTAGATTAGTATAAATTATAAAAAGGAGTTTTATTATGTCAGCATTTGTATTAAAAATTATTGCTTGTATTAGTATGCTTTTATGTCATATTCCTTTTGTATTTTCCAAATTAGCTATTCCACTTATTTATATAGGAAAACTTGCTTTTCCTATATATGCTTTTTTAATATCTGAAGGATATGCACATACAAAAAGTTTTTCTAAATATTTAGTCAGATTATTATTTTTTGCAATTATTTCGCAAATACCGGCTATGCTATTATTCGAAGGTAAAAATTTCACATTATATTTTAATATTTTCTTTACATTAGCTTTTGGATTATTAGGAATCAGGGTATTTGATAAAATAGAAAAAAAATATATTAGCTATCCTTTAATAGCATTGCTTGCTGTTATTGCTAATTTACTCGGTTTTGATTATGGAGCTATTGGAGTTCTTATGATAGTTTGCTTTTATGTATTTAAGAATCATAAAATGTATATGGTTTTATCTGAATCACTTTTAATGATTACTTTGTATTTACATAAATTATCTGTGCTTACTGTTGTAAATGTTGCTACCATACGTTACGTTTTGTTTCAGCTTCTGTTTTCTATTATTTCTTTATTATTTATTCTATTCTATAATGGAAAAAGAGGAAAAAATAGTAAAGCTATTCAACTTGGTTTTTATTTGTTTTATCCGCTTCATTTATTTATACTTTGTTTATTAAAATATATTGTAGCATAAAAAAATCTCCACTTATCAAAGTGGAGATTTTTAATTTATTACATTGCTTCTCTAAATAATCTAATAAAGTCTTCTTTTGATACTTCTCTTGGATTTCCTGGTTTGCAAGGATCTTGCATTGCTTTGTCAGCAAGCATTGATAAATCTTCTTCTTTGCATCCTGTATCTTTTACTCTCATTGTAATTCCAACTTTTTTTGATAACTCTTCTATCATCCAAACGAAAGTATTTATTACATCTTGGTCGTTTAAGTGTGCAGCATCTGGTCTTCCTATGTTAACTAGTATCTCTCTAAATCTATCTGCACATACAGCTCCATTAAATCTCATAACTGTTGGTAATAAAATAGCATTTGCTACTCCGTGTGGTGTATCATATACAGCACCTAATTGATGAGCCATTGAGTGAACAATTCCTAAACCAACATTTGAGAATCCCATACCAGCAATATATTGAGCAAGTCCCATATTCTCTATTGCTTTTTCATCTTTTTCATTTACTGCTGCTGGTAAGTTTGCAAATATTAATTGAATAGCTTTCATATGGAACATATCTGACATTGTGTTGTGTGCTTTTGTGATATATCCTTCTACTGCATGTGTTAATGCATCCATTCCTGTTGAAGCTGCAATTGACTTTGGCATTGATGCCATTAAATCAGAATCAACTATTGCTAAGATTGGAATATCGTGTGGGTCAACACATACCATCTTTATTTTTCTTTCTTCATCTGTTATTACATAGTTTATTGTAACTTCTGCTGCTGTTCCTGATGTTGTTGGTAATGCAATTAATGGTAATCCTTTATTTTTTGTGTTTGATGCTCCATTTAATGATACAACATCCACTCTATCTGGGTTTGTCATTAATATTGAAATTCCTTTTGCTGTATCTATGCTAGATCCTCCACCTACTGCAACTATTACATCAGCTCCAAACTCTTTGCATTTTGCTAATCCATCTAGTACATTTTTTATTGTTGGGTTTGGTTTAACTTCTGAGTATACTGAATATTCTATTTCAGCCTTGTCTAATACTTCTGTTACTCTTGCAGTTACTCCAACTTCAAATAAAGCTTTATCTGTTACTACTAATACTTTTTTGAAACCTCTTTCTTTGATTTCTCTAGGCAATTCTTCTCTTGCCCCTTTTCCAAAATATGAAGTTTCATTTAAAACAAATTTTGTCATTCGTTAACATCTCCTTTTCTTTTTTCTCTTGTTTATTATACCAATAATTATTAATTTTATATACATATTTATTTAAAAATTTCTTTAACTTTCATGCTTAATTTGCTTGCTAAAATTCTGTGTCCATCTCTACTTAAATGGATTCCATCTTCTCCAACTAGCCATTCTTCGTTACCTATGAATTCGCAATCGTTTCTCATTGCGATATCTTCATAAATCTCAGATATCTTCTTTGATTTTTCTATTCCACCAATAAATTTTGGACTTTCTTTTGTTATTATTGGTGGAGCTACTATCAATAGTTTGGGACAAGTTTTTCTGCATACAGATTTTCTTGAAATAATTTTCTTAACAAAACTTTCTTCAAATATTTCCCCAATTTCTTTTGGATTTCTATAAAATTCTGTTTTTAATTCATTTGTTCCAAGCATTATTATTACTAAATCGATTGGATCATGTGTATCTAAGCATGGTAGTAAATATTCTGCTCCGCTTCTACCTTCTCTATCTCTACGTTTATCTACTGATATTAAAGTTCTGCTATTTAATCCTTCTTCAATTATTTCATATTTATCTCCTAACATTCTTTGAAGAGCTCCTGGCCATCTTTCATCTTTGCTAAATCTCTGATGATCTGTTCCTGGTATATAGCCCCAAGTGTTAGAGTCTCCATAGCATAATATTTTTATTTTTTCACCCATATGTGCAATCACTCCTTCTGTTTTAATTTCTTATGAAGTATATCATATATTTCAAATAAAGAGAACTCTTTTAAGTTCTCTTTATTGAAAATTTTATTTAAGCATATTTTTTACACTGTCGAAGCTAAAACCTACGTTTCCTGTAATTTTTTTATTATTAGCTCCTTCCATTGTTGAATTATCAAGTCTAGTTCTTTTTCTAATAAATCTATCTTCTTCACGTAAATTTTTCACATCTGTTTTTGTTTCTGTTTCATAATTGTGTCTTGCACCTGTGTTTCTATATTTAGAATATATTATCCAGAAATATATGAAACCACTTAATAAAAATAGCCATGGCCAATATCTATCATCACTCATTGTAAACATCATAGCGATTATACCTAAAAGTTCAACAAATGCTGACATTGCAAATAATTTAGGCATATGAATTGGAACACTTCCCATTGTTTCTTTAGTTCTGGCATTTACAGCAACATAATGTAATAAACTTTCATTACCTTTTTTCTCTTGATAGCTATATAGCCAAACTGGTAAGTATGCTGATTTCCATTGTTGCCCTTTTACTTCTAGTCTCTCAGAATCCCATCTTACACCTCTATCATATTTGGTAATTGTTTTGTTTGCTGCAAATCTTGCTATGTCTTTTGATTGAGCTTCAACAAGTTCTTTTAATTCATCAACATTTGTATCTCTTTTTTCTGATGTATATCCTTTTATGTAATTTGAATCCCATTTTACACAGTTTTCTGTATCAAATGGCATAATTGAATTTATAATATTATTTGTTTTTGTTTTTCCACTTCTATCAAGTTTATCTTTACTTGATTCAACTGTTAAACCTTCAATTGTTAAATCAAAATCTCTTTCAATGTCATATAAATCTGCATCATAATATGTTCTATATGTGTCTCCATTTTTCTCTGTCCAACTTCTTGTTTCTACTTCTCCTTGTCCTTGCAAATTGGCATGTGCATTTGCATCAACAATCATGTATGGTAAATATACTCCCATTACATTTTCTGTTGTAAATTCTCTTCTAAATTGAGGATGAGCATAGAATTTTCTTTTTCCTACAAATTGTTCAATTGATTCTTTAGCTTCCTTTTTAGAAATTTTAAATGGAAGTACAGTATCTGGTACAGCTCCATTGGGAATTTGTTGGTTTACAGATAATGTATTTCTACACCAATGACATCTAGCTTGAGTTGCTTGTGCTGTATCAACTACAACCTCTGCTCCACAACTACTACACTTAAATGTCACCATATCATTTGTGTCTGCAATTATATCAGATGCTCCTGAACCTACAACTTCTCCTTGTAGGTTGCTTATATCTTTTTCCATTGCATCAAATTTTTCTGGTTCAAATTCATATCTACAAAAATTACATCTCAACTTTCCGCTTCTAGGATTTAATGAAATATCTGTAGCTCCACATTTAGGACATTTGTTTTGACCATCTTTTGCTCCAACATCTGTTTTTATGACAGTTGTTTCATTTTCTTCGTTCATATTTTAACCCCCCAAAAGTTTTTTCTTTTCTGCTTCGAATTCCTCTTGAGTTATAACTCCATCATCTGCTAATTTTTTTAATTTAGCTAATCTTTCATATGGATCTTCTTGTGATTGCGCTGGTTGTGCTGGCTGTTGAGCTGGTTGTTGAGGCTGTTGAACTGGCTGTTGGAAAGCACCCATTGATCCTCCTACTGAATTTATTCCCATTCCCATAAATGCCATTCCAGATCCTCCGCCTTGTTCACCTGCTGCCTGGAATCCACGTGCAACTGATTGTTGCATAAATGAGTTTCCTCTTGCACCTGACAAAGCATCTGCTTTCTTAACATCACTTAATAATTTCTTAGTATCTTCGTCATACTCAATAGCTGTTATTGCAACTTTTACTACTTCTAATCCTCTTCCTGATTTCCATCCATATCCTTCTTCAACTGCTTGAGATAAGCTTTGAGCAAATCCAATTTGATCTCCTTGTATTTTTGCCATACGATTTCCTCTACTTGGATCGTTTGAATAATTTGAGAATGCTGCTGATAAGCTTCCTACAACTTCGTTAAATAATTGCTCTCCTGCTGGATTATCCATATCAGCAAAATCAAACACTTCTGCTCCTGGTCTTAAATATTCAGCAGGTACAAATGATTTTATAAATAATATTGGATCTATGATTTTCATTGTATATGTACCTCTTGCTAATGCTCCAACTTGTGTTCCTAAAAATGCGTCATCCCAATATATTTCTGATTGTGTTCCAAATTTGTTTCCTGGTATTTCTTTTAAATTTACATATATAGCTACTTGCTCACTTCCAGGTATTCCACCATATTTAAATCTTTGCCAAGATGTTCCTAATGTTGATGAAATTATTCCATCTCCAGCTAAGAATGATCTTGAATTAGAATCATCTGATGTAAAAATAAATCCTCCCGGCTCTGTTATACATCCTGTTATTGCTCCATCTTGTAATGTAATTAATGCTGTTCCTTCTGGAACTACTATTTTACTTCCGTTTGTTATTATATTTTCAGATCCTTTTGTATTTTCTCCTCTACCATTATCTTTTTCTTTTTTCTCTGCTCCAAATACTGCTGCTGTTGCTGGTACTCCTGCTTTTGGCACATAGAAGTCTAACCATTGATCTGCAAATGTTCCACTTAATGCTCCTGTAAATGCTTTAATAAATCCCATATTATTTTCCTCTCTTTCATTTATTTTTGCTTCATTTTATAGTATGTCTTCTCTCCTAATTTTATTCATTGTAAGCTAATATGTCAATAACATATTTTTGAATATATAATCGTCATAAGTGCAATGTTTTTTATTGCTAAGAATGTATTATATTTATTTTTTTGTTCCTTGCTAAAATATTTTCTCACCTACTAAACTTCGTTTAGAAGACCTGAGGAAAAACTTTCAAACTGTGCGTCACTCAAAAATCAAATATAATATTTTCTTCTATAATTAATAAACGTAAAAAAATCTTATATGTGCAAATTACATATAAGATTTTTCTTATTAACTTATTGCAATATTTATTCCTTTTGCGACAATATCTTTCATATTATCTACTAAATCATCAATTTCTTTCGGAGTAACAATCATATTGTATTCACCCATATTTAATGCTGATTTTACTTCTTCATAATTATCTCTATCATGTAATTGATTTAAATATTCGTTTGACATTGCTTTATCTTGCAAATTCTCTATGAACAAATCTAATCCTTCGCTTACAATTGTTGCAAAATCTAAAACAGTAGGAATACCTATTGCAATTACCGGAACTCCTAATGTATCCTTTGAAAGCTCTCTTCTCTTATTTCCAACACCTGCACCTGGTATAATTCCAGTATCAGATAATTGTACAGAACTGCTTATTCTCTCTACACTCTTTGAGGCTAAACTATCTATTGCAATTATTAATTTTGGTTTAACATTATCTACAATTCCTTTTAATATTTCTTGTGTTTCAATTCCTGTACTTCCTAAAACACCTGGTGAAATTGCAGAAACTTCTCTGTCATTTTCGTTCACGTATTGTGGTAAATATTTAAAAATATGTCTTGTAACATCAATGCTTTGTATTACTTTTGGGCCTAAAGAATCTGGTGTTGAATATAAATTTCCTAATCCTACAACTAATATTTCATCTTTAGGATTAACTAACCCTTTAATTAATTGCTGTAGCTCGCTTGATATTGCAAAAGCGATTTTCTCTTTTTCTTCATTTGGAATATTTCTCATTTTTTTAACATCAATTGTCACATAATTTCCAATTGGCTTTTGTATTGCTTGTGCTCCTTCATCGTCTTTTACTCTAACATTATATACATGAATTGTATCTGAAATCTGCTTTTCTTCGCTTTCTATTCCTGGGATTTCTTTAGATATCTTATTTATTTTTCTAAATACATCTCTTCTTTCTACAGCCATATCTGTTCTAAAATCCATAAAAAAACCTCCTTTTTATTATTTTTTATAAAACGGAGGTTTTTATTCATATATTATTCTAAAAATTCCTTTTTAATTTTATTCTTCATCCCAGTTATGATATACGTCTGATACATCATCTAGGTCATCTAATTTCTCTAAGAAGTTTTCCATTCTTTCAGCATCTTTTTCACTTAATTTAACATATGTATTTGGTATCATTCTTACTTCTGCTTCAACGAATGATAAATTGTTCTTCTCAAGTTCTTCTCTAACTTTTGAGAAGTTCTCTGGTGCTGTTGTTATTTCATAGCAATCATCTTGTGCTTCGAAATCTTCTGCTCCAGCATCAATTGCAAGTAACATTAAGTCATCCTCTGACATATCTGTACTTTCTTTATCTATTACTATAACACCTTTTTTCTCAAACATATATGATACACAACCTGTTGTTCCTAGGTTTCCTCCTGCTTTATCAAATACATGTCTAATATCAGCAGCTGTTCTATTTCTATTATCTGTTGATGCATTAACAATTACAGCTACCCCTGAAACTCCATATCCTTCATATGTAATTTCTTCATAGTTTGCTGAATCTGTTGATCCAGAAGCTTTTTTAATTGCATTGTTAATTGTATCATTTGGCATGTTTGCTGCCTTACATTTTGCTATAACATCTTTTAATTTAGAATTACCCGCAGGATCTGGACCACCTTGTTTTACTGCTATTAATAATTCTCTACCTAGTTTTGTAAAAACTTTTCCTCTTGCAGCATCAGCTTTTCCTTTTTTAGCTGCAATATTATGCCATTTGCTATGTCCTGACATGATTAATTCCTCCTTTTTTGATTTTACGTAATAAATTACTTGTATATCTTACCATACTTTTTCATTTTTGTACATATTTTTCTAAATATTTCGTCAATTAGATATTTTCATTTTTTGAATTAATCATAGAAATTTTTAAATTGGTAACCTTTTGATTTCAGATATTTTATTGAATCTTCTAATGCTTCTGAGCTGTTGCTTACATCTTTTGTATCATGCATTAGTATTATTAAAATATCTTTGTCTTTTGCGCTTTTTTTCAAATTTTCAACTAACTGAAACTTTGAATATTTTCTTATTGAATCATTATTTAAACAGTTCCAATCTACATATGAATAATTCATTTCTTTTAATAGCTCTTCTGCTCTATCCTTTCTTTTTCTATATGATTTCGACATAAATCCATTTGGAAATCTAAATATTTTTGATGAATATTTTTCTTCTCCAATCGCTTTGCCAATTGCTTCATCTGTTTTTCTTATTTCATTCACAAATGTTTCATCATTTTTATATAAGATTGAATTATTGTGACTATATCCATGATTTCCAATGTAATGTCCTTCTTCATACGCTTGTTTTACTATTTCAGGATGTGCCTCAACATTTTTTCCAATAACAAAAAATGTTGCTTTGACTTCTTCCTTTTTTAATATTTTTAGTACCTTTGGTGTTACTTGTGCGTTTGGTCCGTCGTCAAATGTTAAATAAGCTATTTTTTCATTTTCTTCTGCATGATTTTTTATTTTTTCATTTAATTCTTCAGACATTATTGAATATTTCTTTTTTTCAAATGCCAAGCTTGTAATTATCTCTGGTGCAATATTTATAACTAGTATATTTAAAAGCATAATTATTAAAGTTGTGATTATTATTTTTTTCTTTTTAAAGATTATTATTTTCATAATATCACCGCCTATTTAATATTATGCTTTTTATATTCATATATTCAAAAAGCACAGAAGCTTAAAAAACTCTGTGCTTACCTTTATCTCAAACTGTATTTGAATGTTATTAGTTCAAATACTACATCATAATAAAATTACTTTTCCCAGTATAGCTGAGTGTTTATCATTATAATTAATTGAGGCAGAAAACTTTATTAATTTTCCGCCTCAACTATTGATATACGTTCATATTATTTTATTTTCTTATATTTTATAAAGCTTACAACTGCGCAAATTGCAACGATTACAGTTGTTATTACTAACATTATGTTGTTCCAACCTGTTTTAGGTAAATTGCTTTGGCTTGTTGTTGAACTGTTTGATGAATTACTGTTTACATTTGATTGATTATTAGTTGTTGTTTCTTTTTGATTTGAATTGTTGTTTGTATTATTTTGTTTATTATTGTTTGAATTGTTGTTTTGTTGCTTATTATCATTTTGAGTATTGTTGTTTTGATTATTATTATTTTGTTTGTTGTCATCTTGTTTATTATCGCCTTTTTTATTATCATCTTGCTTGTTATCGTCTTTTTTATTATCATCTTGCTTGTTGTCATCTTTCTTATCATCATCTTGCTTGTTATCGTCTTGTTTGTTATCGTCTTTCTTGTTATCATCTTGCTTGTTATCGTCTTTCTTGTTATCATCTTGCTTATTGTCATCTTGTTTATTATCGTCTTGCTTGTTATCATCTTGCTTATTATCATCTTGTTTATTATCATCTACTGGTATGCCTATAATATTTCTAGTAGTAATTACTTTATATCCATCTTCATCTTCAACATATATATTTAATATACAATTTTCACTTACTGAACATTTTACTTCAACTTCTTTACCAGGTGTTATTTGAAGCTCTTGTCCGTTTGTTTTAAAGTAATCGCTATCAATATTATCTCCTAATGCAACTTTTATTTTTACAATATCGCAAATTGAATCAGTTGCTTTTATTGTTACAATTTTCTTGTCATTATCATCTTGTGAAACAGAAATATCTATAGAATTTTCTTTTGTAATTCTCATTTGTATCATTTTCTTGTAACCAGCTTCGTCTTCTATATAAAACATATATGTGTCATCTTCTGGAGCAACATATTCTATATTAATACTATTGGCTGGTACTATTTCAATACTTTCTCCTTCTGTTTTAAAATCATTTATGTTATTTATTTTTGATTTTTTTGCAACTTTAACCTTTACGATTTTACATAAGCTATCTTCTATTTCTATTTGAGCTTTTCTACTTTTATTGTCTAATGTTGTTTTTGCTTGAATTGGAGTTTTAGTTTCACCTAAATATGTTTGTGAAATTGATTTATTCCCTTGGTCATCTTCTGCATATATTACATATATTCCATTTTGAGTAGATGATGTATATTTTACATTTACATTATTACTTTGTTCAAATTCTAATTCTTCACCTTGAGTTTCAAAATCTATAGTATCATCATATTTTTCTTTTTTAGCTATTTTAATTTTAACTATTTTGTTACTCTTGCTTGTTACTTGAATTTCTAATTTACGCATGTCATCTGAATCTCTAGTTAAAGTTATATCAGGCATTTCAGCTGGATCTTTTATTGTCATTCTGCTTAAATATCTATCACCTTTTTCATTTTTTACATATACTGTATATGATCCATAACCATCCATTTCAAATGATTGCTCTATTTTTTGAGCAGGTGTAATTGAAATTGTATGTACGTCTTCGTTATCAGCTTCAAAGTATTCTATTTCTTCTATCTTTATATATTTATGTACATATTTTAGCTCTGTTATCTTATAAGCTGAATCTGTAGCTGTAATATTTATTTTATTCTTATCTACACTGTCACGTTTTAGGCTTACATTAATTGAAGTTTCTCCTGCACCAACTAATGTTTCTTTATCATTATCTATTTCTAAAGCATTCGTGTACAATGGTAGTATCATTTGTAAAACTAATATCATTATAAGTGTTATTGATATATATAAAGTTTTTTTCATTTTATCACGCTCCTGGTGCTATATTATATCACGTTTTTCCGTCTTTTAAAACCCTTGTTTTACAATTTTTCTATAAAAAATAAGACAGGATAAATAGTCCTGTCTTTTAGCATATAATTGATAAATTATTCTTGTTCACCATTAACTAATACTTCATATTTGCTCTTATATTCACCTAATTCTTTATGTAAGTCGTTTATTTCAGTATACATATATTGCATTTTTTCTAGGTTATCATCTGAATATTTTCTTAGGCTAAAGTAATTATATGTAACAATTCCTAGTGCAACTACTAATATAACAATTATTGCAATTAATATTTTACTTAACTTGTTCATGATTTTCCTTCCTCCTTTTTATTCTATCCAAATTATACCTATTATTATTTATTTTTGCAAGTAATTTTCTATTTTATTTCTATTTTATTTTTAGCCTTGCTTTCTTCATATGGTAGTTCTACTATAAATGTTGTTCCTTTACCTTTTTTGCTTTCAATTCTTATCTCTCCTCCTGAAAGTGTTATAATCCTTTTTACAATTGATAAACCTAGTCCGCTTCCTTCACTTCCATGAGATTCGTCAACTTGATAAAATCTTTCAAAGGCTTTTCGTTTTTCTGCATCTGTCATTCCAATTCCGTCATCTTTTATGTATATCAACGCTTTATCTTCTTTTGGCTTAATTTCAACATTTATATGTCCATTGTTGCCCGTAAATTTTATAGCATTATCTAGCAAGTTCATCCATACTTGATGTAGCAATTCTTCATCTCCATTTATTATTGTATCAGGTAAATCATAATTTATTTCTATCTGTTTTTTTGCTCTTTTATTTTCTAACAATAAAATTACTTTCTTAATTTGTTCACCAATGTTTACATCTTTCTTATTATTTAATTTCTCTTTATTTTGCAATTTAGAAAGTTTTAAAATATTACTGCTTATATTTAATAATCGATCAGATTCCTCAACAATTATTCCTATATACTCCTTCTTTTCTTCTTCTGTTAAATCCGCTTCTTCAAGTAACTGTGCAAACCCTTTTATTGAACTTATAGGTGTTTTCATTTCATGTGACACATTATTTATAAAATCTTTTTGCAGTACTTCTATTTTTCCTAAATCTTTTACCATTACATTAAAGTTTTTGGTTAGTTCGCCAATTTCATCTTCTCTTTGAGTTTCTAGCTGTACATCAAAATTACCTGCTGCAACCTTTTGCATTGCTCCATTTATTTGATTAATTGGCTTTAATATTTTTTTGGCGCTATATCTCATTATAACAACTATAAATATAAAAGTTGTTCCTATTGATATAGCAATACTTCGTCTTACTATAGATACTACTTGTGTTGAATTAATGCTTTCTCCTGTTTCTGCTGAATTTTTTAATTCTTTTTCTATTGCGTTGTTTACACTAAAATAAAATACGGAAATTGATAATAGTATTAGTGCAATAAATACAACAACAAACTCTTTTATTAAATTTCTTTGTAATGATTTGTGCCTCCCAAAAATTTTCTCAAACATTTTTTACCTCTTATTTTATTATTGCTTTATATCCTATTCCTCTTATTGTTACAATTTCGAATTCTTTTATGTCTTCAAGTTTTTCTCTTAATCTTTTTATATGTACATCAACCGTTCTGAAATCTGAGTCATTTTCTAATCCCCAGATTTCTTCTATCAAATCTTGCCTTTTATAAATTGTGTCTGGTGTGCTTAGAAGTTTGTATAATAAATAAAATTCTTTTTGCGTTAACTGATATACTTTTTCTTGCTTTTTCACTTCCAGTTTATCATAATCCAGCTCTACTTCACCAATTTTTATTTTTCTTTCATTTGCCTGATTACTTCGTCTAAGTAATGATTTGACTCTCAAAATTAATTCATCAATATTTATTGGCTTAACCATGTAATCATCTGCACCTAAATTAAATCCTTGTCTCTTATCTTCAATATCTTCTTTGGCAGTTATAATTAATATTGGTGTATTATAATTTGCTTCTCTTAATGACTTTATTAATTCATATCCGTCCATTTCAGGCATCATTATGTCCGTAACTATTAAATCTACATATTCTTTATCCATCAAGTCTAGTGCCTCTTCTCCATTACGAGTTTCAAATACTGTATAACTTGCTTTTTCTAAACATGTTACTATAAGTTTTCTTAAATTTTTATCATCTTCTACTACTAATATTTTAAACATTTTTACCTCTTTATTTTTATTATACATTCATAATTTCATCAATATACGGAATGTTGCTTTCAAAATTTCACATGTAAAAAGACTGGAATTTATAATTTTTAAAATATTACTTTTTTATGCAATATGAAACTCAAAAAAGCTTCCTTATATAAAAATTAGAAGTAGCTATTTTTCATTTAAAAGGGGATAATGAAAATATAAAAAAACTACTTCTAAACTGTTATTAATATAGCAAATATTTATGAACTAATTATGAACTTATTTAAAAAATTTTTGGAATCCATATAATTCCTGCTATTATAGCTGAAACTATTGCATTTACAAGTACTGCTCCTGCTGAAACGTCTTTTGCATATTTTGCTATGGGATTTTTTTCTTCTGTCACTAAATTAACAGTTTGCTCTATTCCTGTATTAATAAGTTCTGATGAAATTACTAAACCAAATAAAACTATACAAATCATCCATTCTACGTTAGATATTTTATATAAGTATCCCATTATTAAAACAACTATCACTGCTAGTAGATGTATCTTCATATTTCTTTCTTTTTTTATTGCATTAAATAATCCTGAAAATGCAAATTTAAATGCTACTATAAACTTTTTCATTTCTACCTCTATGTATGTAGAACAAAAGCGGACTATTTATAACGTTTGCACTAATTATAACATTTTTAAGTCCGCGTCTTTGTTCGCGTGCGAAATTTGCAAAGCAAATTTCTGTGCATTTTTATTTTTATATAATAGGAAATTTTTCAATCTTTCCTATTATATAAAAAGTTAGTGACTAGCACTAACTTTTTTTAATTATTTCTTTTTCCAAAGATTTCTAATATTCTTAAGAACATATTAATAAAATCTAAGTATAATTGCATTGCTCCATATATAGCTACTTTTTCTTGATCATATCCATAAGTTTCTGACATCACTTTTACTTTGTTCATGTCATATGCTGTTAATCCAGCAAATACTCCAAGTACAACCCAATTTAGAACTATGTCTAAAGTTGTATATCCTAGAAATAAATTTACTACTGTTAATATAAAAGCAACAACTAAAGCTGCTATCAATACTATTCCAAAGTTGCTTAAATCTTTATCTGTTTTATATCCGATAAACGCTAATATTCCAAAGAAAGCTGATGTTGCAAATAATGCATATGCAATTGATGTAAGTTCAAATCTTACAAATATAGTTGAAAATGTTAGTCCAGTTATCATAGAATATCCAAAAAATAATAATGTTACTGCTCCAGATGACAACTTATGAAAAAACAAATCACATATTATAACTATTGCAAATTGACTAATTAATATAACTTTCCAACTATTTGCAATTTCAACAATTGCTCCTGTGTAGTAAGTAATTGCTGCGATTATTCCTGTGCTTAATAATCCTAGAAACATCCATACGAAAGTTTGTGCTAAAGTTTTATTTGTTGATTGTAATGTGTCTTCCATATTTATTCCTCCTTTTTATACAAAAAGGGAGAAACTTTTTTTGATATAATAATTAAATTTATTATATCGGTTATTTGTTTCCCCCTTTATTACATTTTATTATTAAATTGTTAAAATAATATTAACTTTATTATTCTATTGTTAAGAATCCTCCTATAGCTTTGCTTGATTTGTAATCTGGTAATATTTGATCTCCACCAGCAACAACTACTTTGTCACCTGCTTCTAAGTTTCCTAATTTTTTATGTTTTTCAATTCCTTCTTTAATTACAGTATTGATATTACCTTTGTTTTCTATAAATACTGGGAATACGTTCCAAGCAAGTCCTAATTGACGGAATGTTCTCTTGTTATCTGTAACAACTAATATTGGGCATCCTGCTCCAAGTCCAGCTAATCTTCTTGCTGAATTTCCTGTATGAGTATAGCAAACAATTGCATCTGCTTCTAAGTTTTTAGCTAATACACATGTTGTATAAGCTATGTTATCTTCTAAGTCTTTTAATTCATAGTTATCGTTTTCATCAAATCTCTTCCAGTAATTAATTGTTGGTTCTGTTCTTCTTGCTATTTTATCCATTGTTGCAACGCACTCTACTGGATATTCACCCATTGCGCATTCTCCTGATAACATTACAGCACTTGTTCTATCATAAATTGCATTAGCAACGTCGTTAGCTTCAGCTCTTGTTGGTAATGGATTATGAGTCATTGATTCAAGCATTTGTGTAGCTGTTATAGCTGGTTTATTAGCTTTGTTTGATAATTTGATGAATTTCTTTTGCATAATTGGTGGTTCTGTGAAGTCTGTTTCTGTAGCCATATCACCACGAGCGATCATTTGAGCATCAGCGTTTTCAACGATTTCTTCCATATGCTCTAATCCTTCAACATTTTCAACTTTTGTTATTATCATTATGTCTTTTCCACCGTTATCATCTAATACTTTTCTAACTTGGTCTATATCATCTTTACCTCTTGTGAATGACATTGCTACGAAATCATATTCATGTTCACAAGCTGTTTTTAAATCGTTTATATCTTTTTCTTTTAATGCTGGTAATCTTACTGCTGTTCCTGGTAGGTTCATAGTTTTTCTGCTTCCTAATCCGTTACCATGAACTACTGTACAATGAATATCTTTGTCAACTATTTCGTCAACAACTAATTCGATTGCACCATCATCTATTAATATTTTAGATCCTGGTTTAACATCTTGATATAAGTTTTTATAAGAAACTGAAACTCTGTCTTTGTCTCCTATAATATCTTCGTTTACTAATACGAATTTTTGTCCATCATCTAATTGAATTTTTTCATTTTTTCCTGTTACTAACATACCAGTTCTAATTTCTGGTCCTTGCATATCAAGTATCATTGGAATTGGTAAATCTAATTCTTCTCTTAATTTGATTATTGTTTCTGTTTTTTCTTTTTGTTCATCATAGCTTCCGTGTGAATAGTTAACTCTACAAACGTTTAATCCAGCTTTGAATAATTCTGGTAATTTATTTTCGCTTGCAGGTCCTATTGTTCCAACAATTTTAGTTTTTCTTAAATATGTTTTCATTCTCTTATATCTCCTTTTTATATATTTTTACAATTTTACCGATGATTAGTATATCACAATTTTCTTTTTTTTCAAGTATTTTCGGCAATTTTTTATTATTTTCGCTATATATTATATTCTTTTTTTATATTTGTATTCAATGCTAAAAGAACTAAAATCAGTTTCTTGACTTTAGTTCTTTTAAAATTTTAATTTATCTTGTCATCCATTTTACTAAATTCATATTTTCTGAATCTAATAGCATTTCATGTTTTGGTATAACTCTAAATGTATATCCAAAGTTTCCGCCTGTTGTTAATTTTATTTTTGCTGAATATGTATAAACTTTTTCTTCATCATTTGCTTCGACTTGTTTCATTTCAGTAACGCAAACATTGTTAACAATTCCTGTATCTAATATTTGTCCGTAATATACTTGAACTGAAACGTTTTCTGGATTGAAGTTTGGTAATTGAACTTTACATTTAACTTCAATTATGTCTCCCGCATTTAATTTAACATTATCAATATTGTGATCTTGTGTTATTTCGATTTGGTTCCATCTTTCTTTTGCAGATTTTTTCCATTTTACAAAATCATTTACATTGTCTAAGTTTTTGAAGTTTTTATTATACATATTGCATAATGGCATATATATTCTATCCATATAATCAACTAACATTCTTGATGTGCTGTATCTTCCACCTGTTGACATTATAGAATTTTTCATATATCTTACCCAATCTTTAGAATATCCTTTATCATTTTGTTTGTAGTATGTTGGGATTATTTTATTTTCTAATGTACTATAGATGCTATCGCTATCACTGTTGTCTTGGATTTCATATGAATCATAATCTGTTTCTGTTCCTATAGCCCAACCATTAGTTGTGTCATATCCTTCAGCCCACCAACCATCTAGTACACTAAAGTTTACAACACCATTTACAGATGCTTTTTCTCCAGATGTTCCTGATGCTTCCATTGGTCTTCTAGGATTATTTAACCACACATCTACACCACTTACTAAATATCTTGCCATTCCTATATTGTAGTTTTCTAATATAAATATTTTTCCTTTGAATTGTGGCATTAATGAAATTTCATGAATTTGTTTTATTAAGTTTTGTCCTTCAACATCAGCTGGATGTGCTTTTCCAGCGAATACTAATTGAACAGGTCTATTTTCTTGATTTAGTAATTGTGTTAATCTTTCTATATCTCTGAACAATAATGTTGCTCTTTTGTATGTTGCAAATCTTCTTGCAAATCCTATTGTTAAAGCATTAGGATTTAGTTTATTAACAACATCATTTATATCTTCATAACTATATCCGCTTCTTTTATATCTTTCTGTAACATTTTTCTTTATTAAAGACATTAATTTTTCTTTTCTCTTAAAATGCTCTGCCCATAATTTTTCATCCGGTATTGAATTTATTTTTTTCCATACAGCATCATCTTGGATATTATCTTGCCAATATGGAATTAAATATTCATTATATAATTCTTTAATGTTTGGTGCTAACCAGCTACAAGTATGAATACCATTTGTTACATATGTTATTGGTGATTCATTTGCTGCAATATCTGGCCAAACTTCTGAGAATAATTCTCTTGAAACAGCTCCATGTAATTTACTTACACCATTTCTTTTTCCTGCAATTCTTAGTGCTAAAATTCCCATGTTGAAACCAGGATCAAGAGTTACAGTTTCTTTCATTCCTAATCTTAGAAAGTCTTCTCTTGAAATTCCAAATTCATCCCATATTCCTGAGAAATATTTATCTATTAAACCGATATCAAATATATCATTTCCAGCTGGTACTGGTGTGTGTGTTGTGAAAGCTGTTTGTGAAGTTACAATTTCTTTAGCTATTTGGAATGATACTTGTTTTTCTTTCATTGTATTTTTTATTAATTGTAGAGTTAAGAATGATGAGTGTCCTTCGTTCATATGGTAAACTGTTGGTGTTAAGCCAAGTTTCTTTAATAATTCAACTCCAGCCATACCTAAGACAATCTCTTGTCTTATTCTCATTTCTTTGTCTCCACCATAAAGTTTTAATGTTATATTTCTAAATTCTTCAATATTTTGTTCTATATCTGAATCCATTAAATATAGATTTACTCTTCCAACTTGAATCTTCCAAATCTTTAAGTGAAGTGTGTTTCCAAGCATAGGAATTTCAAGAATCATATCTTGGTCATCTTCTGTTTTTACAGGATTAATTGGCAAGTTGTATAAATCTATGTTATTGTATTCAGATTCTTGTTGTCCATATCCGTTTATTTTTTGATTGAAATATCCATTTTTATATAGTAGCCCTACTGCTACTAATGGAATACCTAAATCACTAGCTGATTTTAAATGATCTCCTGATAATATTCCAAGTCCTCCTGAATATATAGGTAAGATTTCATCTAATCCATATTCAGCTGAGAAATATGCAATCAAATCTTTTTTGTTATTTGGATATTTTTTAGCAAACCATGTGTCTTTGCTATATATGTAATTTTCGTAATTACCTACTACTTTTTCATATAATTTTAAAGTTTCTTCATTTTTAGCTGCTTTTTCAATTTTTTCTTGTGCAACTAGTTTTAAAAATTTAGTTGGATTCTTGTCGATTCTCTCCCATAAATCTGGATCAATCATTTTAAAAATTTTTAAAAATTCTGTATTCCAAGACCACCATAAATTATTTGATATTTCTGTTAGTTTCTTCAACTCTTTTGGTAATTGTGGAACAACTGTAATTCTATTAAAAATATACATTTTTTCCTCCTTTGTAACTTTTCAGATTTCTTTTGTAATCTCTTTTTTTCAATACCTTAATTATCTATTAAAATATTATTTTTGTCAAATCTTTTTACAATTCTTTTGATTATTTTTTATGCAATTTTATCTATATATTACTTTTTTGTTACATTTTTCTAATGTTATTTTTATTTTTATATACATTTATGTTATAATAAACTTAGAGAAAATTTTATTAAGAATATTTTGAATAACTATTTTAAGGAGGATGCATTATGACACACAAAGCAACAAAAAGTTTCAAAAAATTCTGGAATGCAGTCACTAGACTCATTCTAACTGTTGTCACACTTGTAACAATTATTTGTTTAACCTGTTTTCTTGGCTCTTTTGGAGGCAAGATTGTGATGACACAGCTTCGGATGGCTCATTACCATTCTGAAATTCAGGATTTTGAAGCAGAACGTGATTATTGTCACGATATTGCTTTAAAGGCAACTAATCCTGAGCAGAAACGAGTTTATCAGAAGCAGGCTGACAATGCAGATGAAAAAATTGAAAAAAATTTAGAAGCTCGCAAAGCTTTACATGATTCTTCGGATTGTGTTGTAGCCTTTGCTGCAGAAAACGATTTCAATTTTGTTAAGCTCCTAATTGGTATTAGCGAGCTGCTTGTAACAGCGCTTTTGGTAATGATCCTGTACAAGTTTTTTGTACAGTTGGTAAACGTGGAAAAGACAATTGTCGATTTCACATTAAAGCTGCTGTTTTTCGTAGTAGGTTCTGTTTTTGCTTTTGTTGCAAATATTTGCTTTGCATTTTCGAGATTTTTCTCTTCACCTAAAAAGCAAAACGTTGCCAAAAGAAAATAGTTCTTCTGTAAGCAGGTTACAAAAAACGGGTTGGCTTAGCCGACCCGTTTTTCTTGTATTGTAATATAAATCTCTGAAACTTTTATAAAATATGAATGTACAGAAATTTACCTTGTGAATTTCTACAATTGTTAAGAAAATAGTTTATTCAAAGTAATTTTTTATAGTTCCTTTTCCTGCTTTTGAAGTTACTTCTATAATTCCGCCTGAAACAATAGACATTTGTGGTGAAACATGTCCTATATCACTATCAAATATTACTGGTATATTCAAATCTCCAAGTGCATCTTTTAGTGTTTCTTCATATGAAATACCATAATCTACTCTTACCATTAATGGTCTTCCAAAAATAATTCCGTTACAATGTTCAAAATACCCAGCATTTTTCATCTGCCATAAATGTAAATATATTTGAGGAGTTGACATTTCAAAAACTTCTAAAAACCACACTATACCATCATTTTTATATTTTTCTATAAACTCTTTTACCTTATCGTATTTTGTTCCAATTAAATTAGTAATTACATCAAAACAACCACCTATTGCTCTTCCTTTAAAAATAATTTCTTTTTCACCATTAAGATTTTTCCATTCAACTTTTTCTACTAAATCATATTCTTCATATGGATCTGTTCTTTCTGTCCATTCTCTACTTTCACATTTTTCGAAGCTTTCTTGTGTTATTTCATTGCCTTCCATAATTTTTAAAGAATCTTCTAATGATCTATGTAAGTTTCTCATTCCAAAATCTTTTATAGTTGGTCCATATATGCATGCTGTGTCAGCTAATAAAGGTAATTCAAATGTTAATACTGTATTATCTGAATATCCTTGAAACCATTTTGGTTCTGACTTTTTTATTTCTTCAAAATCTAATTCATCTAATATTTCTGACATAAAATCTCCACCAGTTGCAGATATTATTGCTCCAATTTTTTCATTATTCCATAAGTCCATGAATTGTTTTGCACGTTCTTTTGCTGATGAACTTCTGCCTTTCTCTTCTTTTCTAACATTAGATGTTTCTATATAGTTAAAACCTTTTTCTCTCAAGTTTTTCTCGGCATTTTCTAATCTTTTAATTTTTAATTCTTCAATTATTCCTGCTGATGGTGCTGTTACACCTATGTAATCACCTATTTTCAATTCTTTTGGATATCTCATAAATTCTCCTTTCTTATACACATACATATGTATGTTGAATTGCTAGACTAAAAGCCAACGTTTTTAGTCTTTACACTCATTATATTTTTTTAAGTTAAGTTTCTTTGTTTATGTGCGAAATTTATCTTTGTAAATTTATGTATATTATTATTTATATGTAGCAAGTCCTTTAATCTTTCCTATTAAAAATATTAAAAGAATTTGATAATATTTAAATGTTCTAATAAAATTTTTATTCCTAAGAAAATTAGGATAACTCCACCCAAAAGCTCTGCTTTGTTTTCATATCTGTCACCAAAAACATTTCCCACTTTCGTTCCAATTACAGATAAAAGAAAAGTTATTATTCCAATTAATGATACTGCTAAAATTAAATTAACATTTAAAAACGCAAATGTAATTCCAACAGCTAATGCATCTATACTTGTTGCAATTGCTAAAACTATCATTGTTTTAAATCCAACGTCTTCATTACAGTTTTCGCTATTTCCTTGGCTAAAAGCATCTTTTACCATTTTGCCACCTATTATACTAAGTAAAATAAATGCAATCCAATGATCAATACTAGTTACAAAATTTTCGAATCCTTTACTTAAAAAGTATCCTAGTACTGGCATTATAGCTTGAAATCCTCCAAAATACAATCCTATAATTAAAGCTTTTTTCCAGTTCATTTTTTTCATTGATAAACCTTTACATATTGAAACAGCAAAGGCGTCCATTCCTAATCCTAAGCTTAATACTATTAATTCTCCAATTCCCACGACTGATTCTCCTTTATATATTTTATGGTCGTATGTTGGCACATATAACTGATATTTTTCGTATAAAAAAAGACTATATCTGTAGTTGCTACAGATAAGTCTCATTATTTAAAATATATCCAGATATTATTATCATTATGTTGAATATATTACATATTAATATGCTAACTACTCCCTCATCGTTTTTTTATTATAACAGTTAATACGTTCTAAGTCAATTATTTTATTGCGCTAATTCATATATTGCAGTTGCATACATGCAACAAGCATCTATTAAATCTTTATGTTTAATATATTCATCTACATGGTGGCACATGTCAGGTTCGCCTGGTTTTATTGCTCCAAATGAAACGCAGTTTTCGAAAGCTCTTGCAAATGTTGCTCCCCCAATTGCTAAAGGTTCTTTATTTTCACCTGTATATTCATTATAAATTCTACATAATTTTTTTACTAATTCATTGTCTTTTGGAATATATAGTGCTGGTTTTTCTCCAGCAAATTTTACTTCTATTCCATCTAATTCTTTTTCTATTTTTGTTTTAACCTCTTCTAGGCTTTGATCTCCTGGTATTCTTAAGTTCATTCCAGATTTTATTTTTCCATCTTCTAATTTTAGTTGTGCTAAGTTTAAAGTCAAATCGCCTAATTCTGTATTTTTGTGATCAATTCCTAAGCTTTCTCCATTAGTTTCTCTTCTAACTTTAGTAGCTAATAGTCTTATTGTTTTTTCTTCAACATCATATCTATTAAGCAATTCATTCAAAATCATTACCATCTCTGAAACAGCATTTTTTCCTAATTTGGGATGTGCTGCATGAGCTTGTATTCCCCTTGTTTCTATATAAAATTCGTTCTGCATTTTTGTAAAAGATATATTTTCAGATACTTTTTCTAATAAAATTTTCTTTACTTCTTCCTCTATTTTTGAGTCTACTTCTAATTTTATAGAACAATACTTTGGAACTACGTTAACTCTATTATTTTTGCAGTCTATTTCTTTTATTTTAATTTTATCATTTTCAACACATGTCTCAGATGTATATGCTGTAAGAAGTGCTTTTTCTGCATATATGCAAGGAAAATCAGCATCTGGACTAAATCCAACTGTTGGTGCTTCTTCATGAGCCTTATAATAATTTATACACTTCCAACTATTTTCTTCGTTTAATCCAATTATTAATCTTACTCTTTTATGTACAGCGGTATTTTCCATAACTGCTTTCATAGCATATAAGCTAGCTATCATTGGTCCTTTATCATCAGTTGTTCCTCTTCCATAAAGTTTATCATTATCTATAGTAAGTTCAAATGGTGGATGTGTCCATCCTTCGCCTTCTGGCACTACATCTAAATGTCCAATTATTCCAACTAGTTCTTCGCCTTCTCCGAATTCAATATACCCACAATATTTATCTATGTTTTTTGTTCTAAATCCTAGTCTTTTTCCTATTTCTAAAAATTTGTTTAACGCTTCATCTACATTTTTTCCAAAAGGATATTGAGGATTATCATATCCTTCTAATTTACTCGGGATTTTTATCATTTCTCCTAAGTCTTTTATCATTTGATCTTCATTTGCAATAATATATTCTTTAAACATTTATATCTCCCTTTTCAAAAAATTCTATAATTGCATTTGCTGCATTTCTTGCACTTCCAAGTGCTCTGCAGACTGTTGATTTACTTTCAGACAAATCTCCTCCAGCATATACTCCTTCGATATTTGTCCTTCCTTTATTATCTATTTTTAATAGTCCACTTTCATTATATTCCAAACCTTCTGCTTTTAGAACTTCTTTGTTTGGTTTTAATCCTATTGCAAATACAACAGTATCTGCCTTAAAATCAAATTCTGTATTTGGAATATCCATTGCTTTTCCTTCAACAACTTTTGTTTTGATGCATTTTACATATTCAATCTTTTTATCTTTTCCTTCTGCTTTAATAACTCTTGTTGTAAATTCAGGATTTACTCCATCTTCGATTGCTTCTTCTAATTCAATTTTTCTAGCAGGCATGTGCTCTACATCTCTTCTGTATAGTATGTTTGATGACTTTGCTCCCATTTTTAATGCTGCTCTTGCAGAGTCCATTGCAACATTTCCTCCGCCTATTATTACAACGTCTCCTAAATTAGGAATAAAATTATTTCTATTATATGCTTTCAAGAAATAGTCTGAATCATATATTTGTTCAAAATCTCCTAAGTCATATTTGCTTGAAGTTTCTGCTCCTATTCCTAAAAATACACAATCATATTCTTTTTTCAAATCACCAATATGAATATTTTTTCCTAACTCTTTTTCTGTTTCGAATTTAACATTCATATTTTTTAATATTTCTATAATTTCTTGTACATACTTTTTTTCTAATCTGAAATCTGGTATCCCATATTTTAAAATTCCACCTAGTTCTTTTTCCTTTTCAAATACTGTAACTTTAAATCCATTTTTTCTTAGTTCATATGCACATTCTAATCCGGCTGGACCTGATCCTATTACTGCAATTTTTTCTTTTCTGTCATCTTTATTTATAATAGGTATTTCAATTTTTCTATTTTCTGCCCATTCATTAACAAACTTTTCTAAGTTTCCAATTTGCGTTGGTGTTTGTTTTATTCCTCTTACGCATGATCCTTCACATTGATTTTCTTGTGGGCATATCATGCTACAAATATGAGAAAAAATGTTATTTTCTCTTAAAATTTTGTATGCTTCTTCAACTTCGTCATTTTTTATTTTTGAAATAAATTCTGGTATATGTGTATTCATTGGGCATGCATTTGTGCATGGATGTGTTTTGCAATTTAAACAATATTCAGCTTTTTCTTTAATCTTCTCTATATTTTCCATAGTATTATTATTCCTCAACAATTTCTTTAATTCCTTCTATTTTCATAATTCCTGTTATTAATCTGTTTTTATTTAAACTTTCTAAAATTTTTCCTTTTACTCTAATATGATCTGATTCAACTTTTATTCTCTTTATAATTATCTCATCTTTTGATAATACTTTTTCAACTTGTTTTAAATTTTTATATATATCGTCAGTATAAATTTTAAAGTCAAATTCATCAAATTTTTCTGCTGCGTCTGAAATTTTATATGAATATGAAAGTATAATATAAATAAAAAATGTTGCTACTATTGCTACTAAATAAGCACCTGCTCCAACAATTAACCCAATTCCCGTTACAGCAAGCAAGCTTGCTGCAGTTGTTAATCCTTTTACATGAAATCCATCTCTTAAAATTGTTCCAGCACCAATAAATCCTATTCCTGAAAGCAACTGTGCTGGTATTCTCGATGGATCAGCTCCAGTTATTGTTTTTGATAAATATATTCCACAAAGCATTATCAATACTGCACTTTCTCCTACCAATATGTGAGTTCTTATTCCTGCTGGTTTCTTCCATGCTTCTCTTTCATATCCTATTACTCCAGCTAGAAATGCGCCTAATACCAGTCTTAAGCATGCTTCTAATTCAAATGAATTTGTAATTACGTTCAAAATCTCTTCCATTTTTACTCCTTTCTTTTTCGTCTCATATTTTTATTCATTCTATCATTAATTTGTTGTTTTAACAACTTTTTTGACCATTCATTTTGCTAATAGAATATTTTTATTTTTTTGTGGAATATTAATAATATATTTTAAGGAGGTTTTTAAAATGTCTCATCCAATTGAAGGGTTAATGAATACTGCTATGAGTAGTATTAAAGATATGATTGATGTTGATACCATTATAGGAGAACCTATTTCTACTGGTATTGATACTTTAATTATTCCAATTTCTAAAGTAAGTTTTGGTTTTGCAGCAGGTGGTAGTGAATTCAAAGGTGAAACTATTAATGAATATTCTAAAAGAGAAAAAGAAGAACAAGTTCAGTATAGACTGCCATTTGGTGGTGGTAGTGGCGCTGGTGTAAATATTGAGCCTGTTGCTTTTCTTGTGGTTTCAAATGGAATTGTAAAATTATTACCTGTTACTCATGATTCTTATGTCGATAAACTAATTGATTATGTACCTGATTTACTAGATAAGTCTGGTGATTTTATCAAAAATTTAAAAGATAAAAATAAGTGTATAGAAAAGCTTAAAGAAAAAATTGAAGAAAATATTAAAGAAGATACAGAAGATATAAGTCCAGAAACTGATGAATAATGCTATCTCTTCTAGGTTTGGTTGATTTTTTCCGTATTTTGGAGTATAATAATATTGTTACTCGACAATATAACAACTTTTTTAGGAGGTACAACCTATGCCAAGACATAAAGAAGATTGTAGTATTTATCGTATTCGTAATGCTCGGATATCAAACATTGTCAGACAAAGGAACATTGAAATGTATTCGCCAGTAGAATTAAAACGGCTGAAAAAGCTTTTCAACGATCTGATTAAGCTAGGGAATTTCCCAGCTAATGATGCCAAAGGTGTTATTCGCTATTCAGTGAAGTTTTTTGATATTATCTCATCTTTTCAGGATGAAGGATATGTTCAATATCTTCCTGATGAAATGGCTGAATATACTGACAGTATTAACACGGTCATCAAAAATTGCGGTCGCTTTCCTGGTCAGCCATGCTGGAACCCCACTAACACTGGAGAAAAAGTCACTATCGATAATATGATTTTAGGTGGCGTTTTTAGTCTACCTATCAAACCTGCTCGGTATTGGCTAAATTGTAGTAAAAGTTATACATTAACTATTGACTACCATTGTCCAGCTATTCCCAAAAGTAAGTTACCCACAAAAATGACACTCGCTCAGCTCTCAGCAATGATTAAAGAGGATAAACCTGTATCTGCTGACGTTGTGAAGAGTAAAAAAATGTGGGCAACCGAAGCATTGGTATTTTATGGGCCTTATTGTTTGGCACGAGTAGTTGCTACAAATGGTGCTACTCTCCTAGACGTATTGCAAAAAATATTTTACCCAGATGAAAAAAAATAAGTAACAAGAAGTTGGGAGCTCTGATTCTAATGAGTCAGAGCTCTTCTCTCATTTATACGATGTAGTTCTATTTTTTATTAATCATATAGTTAATTCTAATTTTTATTGCATTAATGTATGCTAAAAATAACCTGATAGGTTCACAAATTGCATATTAAATTTTATACTAGTACAATTTTTCTACCTAAAACAAATTTTTTTCTTGTTCAGTTTTACTACATTTTGTTTGAATAATTTTATTATATTTTCTAAAATCTGTACTTGAATTTTTCCTTTAGCTTGTATACTTATAAATTTTTTTCTAAAATTTGTAGTTATATTATATTCAATATTATTTGTGCCTTTTTGTGCTAAAAATATCGGAATTATCATATTAATTATTCCATATGCGTACGTATTTAGTAATACATTTCTAATTCCATATTCAACATTTATATTCATATCACTAAAAGTATATTTTATTTTTCTAATTATTTTTTCGTCTTTGATTATATTTTTCTTTGACATATTTTCTATCATTTTTATAATATCTTTTTTATGAATTTTCTTCTGAAATATTTTTATATATTTAAAAATATATATTTTTAATTTTATCTTAAAAACTGTTTTTCCATTGTATATTTCTAATTTTTCTATATCAATGCATACTGTGATTGATAATAATATTATTAAATTTAAAAATAGTATTATGATAAATATTTTCATAATACTATTTTTTCCATATACCTTATTTTTATTATTCTTTTTTTCTTGCATTTTTTTCTACAATAATATCGCCAAATAGTTCTTCTTGTGTTGCTATAACTTTACTTCTTCTTGTTAATTCTAGTAATCCCGTGAATGCTGTAACTACTTCAGCTTTTGGCTTAGTCTTTACTGAAAACATTTTATTAAATACAATTCTAGGCTTTTTTGAAAGTGCTCTAAATATTTCTTTTACTTTACTAGTTACTGTGTATGTATCTGTAATAGCAATTTTCTCAATATTTTCAGCATTTTTATTTATACGAGCTTCTCTATTTTCTATTAATCTTTTATAATTTTTATATAACAATTCTGATGAATATTCTTTTTCTATTTTTTGTTTTGGTAATTCTATTTGTAATGGTAAATTATAAAATCTTTTATTATTTTCAAGAAACATTTCCTTAAATTTTTTAGACATTTCTTTATATTTTTTGTATTCTATAATTCTTCTTAATAATTCTTCTTCTGTTAATTCTGCCTCATCTTCTGTTTCTTTAGGCAGTAATTCTTTTGATTTAAGAAAAACTAGTGTGCTTGCAATTAGAAGAAATTCACTTGTTACATCAAGATTTTGTTTTTCCATTTCGTTTATATATTCAATGTATTGATCTGCTATTTCAGATAATTTAACATCATATATATCCATTTTATTCTTGTCTATTAAATGACATAATAAATCTAATGGTCCCTCAAAATTTTCTAATTTAAGTGCATATTTATTTGTTTCAAGTGTTAATATTCCCATGTTACTCCCTACTTATTTTATTTATTGTTTCTGGTCTATATCTTTTCTTTTTCAAGTATAAAATTATATCTTGCATCTCTTGTGTATTTTTCTTCTTGTTCACTATGTTGCGTGCTGATAATAATTCATATTCTTCAAGCATTTCTTCGTTTTTAGATATATAGTCATCTATTGCTGATTCTTTTGCGCCTTTTGAATATAATTTATATTTTAATTCAAAAATTGATAAATTCTTTAACGCAATTGCTTCATGCATAAATCTTTCAACATATTTTTCATCATTAATATATCCTAATTCTTTCAAGTTTTCAATAGTCTCATCTAAAATATCACTATCTTCGTTTTTAAATTTTTCTAGTATTTCTTTTTCAGTTCTTTTTTTATAAAAAATATATTTTAATATTTTTGTTTTTAATTTATCAACTTTTTCTAATCTTTCCAAATCCATATAGTTTTGTATAATTTATCTAATCTATTTAATAATTGATTAGTTCCTTTCTTTATATTTGCTATATTTATTTCATAAATTTTCGTATGTAAACAAATTATTTCAAATTTCAATTTTCAATTTTAAAATATATATTAAAGATTGAAACTTGAAGTTTTATAGATCTGTTTTCCATTCTTCTTCCAAATATCATAAGAAAGTTTGCCGAATTTGTATAACCTTTTGGCAAACTTTCTATAACATATTTTTTTAATTATTCTTCGTCTTCTTTTTCTTCTGGTGCATTTTCATCTAAAGCCTGTTCAAATGCTTTACTATAGTTGTCTCTAATTTTTTGTTCAACTTCTGCTAATATTTTTGGATTTTCTTTTAAATATCTCTTTACGTTTTCTCTTCCTTGACCAATTTTTGCACCATTATAGCTAAACCAAGCGCCACTTTTTTCTATTATATTTAAGTTAACTGCTAAGTCTAAAATGCTTCCTTCTTTAGATATACCTTCTCCGTATAAGATATCAAATTCTGCCTCTCTGAAAGGAGGAGCAACCTTATTTTTTACAACTTTAACTCTTGTTCTATTTCCTATAACTTCACCATCTTGTTTGATGTTTTCTATTCTTCTAATATCCAAACGAACTGATGCATAGAATTTTAATGCTCTTCCACCTGGTGTAGTTTCAGGGTTTCCAAACATAATTCCAACTTTTTCTCTTAATTGGTTAATAAATATTATTGCTGTTTTTGATTTATTCAAAACTCCAGCTAATTTTCTTAAAGCTTGAGACATTAATCTAGCTTGTAATGCGACATGTGTATCTCCCATATCTCCATCTATTTCAGCTTTTGGGACTAATGCTGCAACAGAGTCTACTACTATTATGTCTATAGCACCACTTCTTACTAATGCTTCTGTTATTTCTAATGCTTGTTCACCTGTATCTGGTTGTGAAACTATTAAGTTATCTATATCTACGCCTAGCTTCTTTGCATATACTGGATCTAATGCATGTTCTGCATCTATAAATGCTGCTGTTCCTCCAGCTTTTTGAGATTCAGCTATTGCATGAAGTGCAAGTGTTGTTTTTCCTGATGATTCTGGTCCAAATATTTCTATTATTCTTCCCTTTGGAATTCCTCCTATTCCAAGTGCAACATCTAGTGTTAAAGCTCCTGTTGGAATTGCTTCAACTTCCATTGCTTTGAATTCTCCTAATTTCATTACAGAGCCTTTTCCAAATTGCTTTTCTATTTGTCCCATTGCTACATCTAGGGCTTTTTTCTTTTCATCATTTTCTTTCATTTTTCTCTCTCCTTGCAAATTTTTGTTTTCCAAATGTTTGTTTGTTTTATTATATATTATATATTTTTTTTGTCAATACTTTTTAATAATTTTTTCTATACCATTTTTCAATATAATTATATATATTATATGGAGTTGGTTTTAGGTTTCCTGTTAGATTTGTGTTGTAGACTAATAGGCTCTTTTTTCTTGCTATACTCATAAATGGTTTTTCATCATTGTATATTTGAATTATTCTTTTGTAATTTTCTTTTATTTGATTTGTATCGTCCATATTGCTTGAATCTGTTATTAACTGATTTATTTCATCATTATTGTAATTTGAAATATTTCCTGATCCCATATATGTATTTATGTTTGGTGTGTATGAATTGCTAATGTTCATTAATATTGCATCATATCCATTGCGTGAATTAATTAAATTATAATAATTTTGAGCTGATACTTTTCTAATTGTTACTGAGATTCCTGAATTAGCCCATTGTTGTCTTAAATTCTCTGCAACAGCTTCGCTAATTGCATTATCTCCATTTATAGTTAATGTAAATGCTAATCTTACATATTTTTTTCCTATTAGTTTTTGCCAAGAGTTATTTTTAAAGCTCCATCCATCTGCTACTAACAGATTTCCTGCGGCTTCAGAATTATAACCATTATCTATTAAATCGTTTGTATATAGGAAATTTCCATAATCTAATGGGAAGTCTGAAACTCTGTAACCATTTCCATAGCTACTTGCAATCGTATTGTTTTTATCTATGTAATATGATAAAGCTTTTCTAACATTTGCACTTGCTAAATACGCGTTGTTTGAATTAAAAGCAACATAGTCATAGTCTTTACTATCAAATTCTAATGAGGCAAAACCGATAGTTCCAATGTTTTGATTAACACTATTTTGAGATGTGTTAATACAATCAACGTTGCCATTTTTAAAGTCATTATATACTTCACCCATTGTTTGATAAATATTTATATTTATTTGCTCTAACACACTATTTTTTTCTGTGTTCCAATATTCTGTATTTTTTTCTAGACTTATAACCTTTTCATCAAAAGATTTTATCTTAAACATTCCTGTTCCGATTGGCAAGTTTGTTTTGTCTGAATTTGCAAAATCTGTTTCTTTATAATATTCAGATGACATTATTGGGAATGTTAAATTGTATTCAAAAAATGGCGTGTTCTGATTTAAGGTAAGTCTTAATGTATGATCATCAATAATATCTATTGCTACAACATTTTGAACATTTCCAGAATAAACTGAATTTATGTTTTTTAATAATTCTATAGTATATCTAACATCATCGGCTTTAAAATCTGATCCATCTGACCATTTAACATTTTCTCTTAATTTTATAACATAAGTAACATCATCTGTTTTTGAAACTTCCGTCGCTAATGCATATTCTTTTGAATAGTCTTCTTTAAGTTCGATTAGTGAATCAAATACTATTTTGCTTATTTCTTGTACATGTTTATTTTGACTTATTATTGGATTTATTGTGTCCATTTGTGATATGGCTAAACGTAGTTCTTTTACAACATTAGTTGTATCTTCTGTTTCTTGTGCTACGGATTTTTTTTCTGGGTCTGATTTATCTTTTTTATATATCGAATATGTTACTATTGCTAATATGATTATTACAATAATAAATATGTATTTAAATATATTTATTTTTTTCATTTTTCACCTCATTTCATCTTTGATTATAATATACTATTTTTATTTTTGTTTCAAGACTATGATTGTTATTTTGTGCTAAAGCTAATGCGTATTATTATTTATTGTTGAGAAAATATTATATTTATTTTTTCGTTCCTTGCTAAAATATTTTCCCACCTACTA
>OIYY01000365.1_pt1 | contig 32785 bp, 19 predicted proteins | sample 1588341 | NCBI WGS metagenome assembly OIYY01 (sample SAMN03283287) | human gut metagenome | biome: human-associated habitat; material: feces | host: Homo sapiens | place: Peru | collected 2012 | reverse complement strand
GGAAATGCAACTATTCAAATATGGGGAATAAAGGAAGATGTTGAATATGATATTTCAATTGAAACAAAAAAGGTAGCAACAATAGCATATACAACACAATATGTACAGGATGCGAGTTTACCGGCAGGTCAACAAAAGATAGTTCAGGCAGGAAGTAACGGAAGAAAAGTTGAAGCATATAAAGTTACAAAATTAAATGGCAAGGTTATTTCAACAACACTATTGTCAAGAGATACTTATAATGCAATGCAAAGAATAATTTTAAGAGGAACAAAAGGAGCAGCAACAAGCAGTAGTACAGATAATAATCAAACTGGTACAACTACTCCAAGTGCACCAGTACAAGACAATAGTAATAGCCAACAGCCATCAGATAGTAGTAATAATCAACAACAACCATCAAATAATAACAGCGATAATACAGGAAGTACAGGAGAAATAAATAATACAAACACATAAAAGGATAAAAGCACAGAGGTTAATTTTCTGTGTTTTTTTATTGTGCTCTATTGACATACGAACTGAAAAAGTCTATAATAAAGAAGTAGCTTTTAAAGCTAACAAAATATATGCATCATTAGCTCAGCTGGTAGAGCAGCAGACTCTTAATCTGAAGGTCCTCGGTTCGAAACCGAGATGATGCACCAAAAAATGTGCATTTTTGAAAAAGTGCACATTTTTTAATAAAAACGAAAAATAGAAAGAGGTGGGTTAAATGCTAAAAATACACAATACAAATGCAGAAACAAATAAAATGGAAGAAATAAAAGAATTTAAAAAAGGAAGTTGGATAAACCTCGTTAACCCATCGGAAAATGAAATAAAAAAAGTATGTGAAAATGTACAAATACAAGAAGACTTTATTAGAGATGCATTGGACTTTGAAGAAAAAGCCAGAATAGACAATGAAGAAGATGATGGAACAATATTATTTGTGGTAGATGTTCCCATAATAGAAAAAAATGAAGAAAATGATGTATTTACAACAATGCCATTAGGAATGATAGTAGTAAGAGACGATTTTTTTATAACAGTTTCATTAAGAAAAAATAAAGTTATAGAAGATTTTGAAAAAATGAAAATAAAAAATTTCCAAACATATAAAAAATCAAAATTAATATTTCAAATATTATATTTGAATTCATCATATTATTTAACATACTTAAAACAAATAAATAAAGAAACAGAAATTGCAGAATATATATTAAAAAAATCAATGAAAAATAAAGAATTATTAAAATTATTAAGTTTAGAAAAGAGCTTGGTTTACTTTACAACATCATTAAAATCAAATGAACTAGTTATGGAAAAAACAATGAGAGGTAAAATAATAAAACTTTATGAAGAAGATGAAGACATACTGGAAGATGCAATTACAGAAAACAGACAAGCAATAGAAATGGCAAAAATATATAGTGATATTTTAACAGGAACAATGGATGCATATGCATCAATAATATCAAATAATCTAAATGGAGTTATGAAATTTTTAACATCAATAACAATAGTACTTGCAGTACCAACAATGGTTTCAAGCTTTTGGGGAATGAATGTTAATTTACCATTCCAAGATAGTAAATTTGGATTTCCAATTATGATATTAATTTCAGTGGTATTAACATTAATTGTTACTTGGTGGCTAAAAAGAAAAGATATGCTTGATTAAAAGAAAAATTTTGACATTAATATCATTTGCACATATAAATAAAAAATGAGTCGAAAATATTATTAAATTCGACTCATTTTTTAAAACACAAAACACACATTATGTTTATATATAAAATATTTATGTTGACAATTAATTGATTTCATTACCTAAAATACTTTTAATTTTTTCAAGTTGAGTTTTTAAATTATTATAAACAGCAGGACTAATAGAAGAAGTATCCCCAGCCTCATATTTTGCAATAGATTTTTCTATGTCCAAAATTTTAAATTTGTGAGATTTAGCATTTAAATTTTTGTACATATAAATAGGCACATAATCAACCTTATTTATTGAAATTTTACCATCAACATTTTTAGTAATATTCAAATTTAAAATTGCAGAATCCCTAGTGATTTCATCCTTTTGGTCAGCTGTAAAGTTACCTAAAGCGTAAACAACAAAAACATCTTTTGTAGTGCCATCGTCTAAAGTAATAGTCTTTTTTTCCATAGGCTCTAGGAGATGAGGATGATTCCCAAGAATTATATCAACACCATTTTTGAATAAATAATCAGCAAGTTCTTTTTGTTCAGAGTTAGCAGATGTTTTATATTCAGTTCCCCAATGCATACAAGCAACTATCATATCAGCCCCTTCGGATTTTGCCTGATCTATCTGTTTTTTTATTAAATTTTTATCAATTAAATTAACACAAAATTCTTTACCAGATGGAACAGAAATTCCATTTGTTCCATAAGTGTAATTTATAAAGGCAATTTTTACACCTTTTACATTTTTAATTAAAAGTTTTTCCTGATCTTCGACAGTTTTATATGTGCCAAGATGAGAAATATCTGCACTATCTAAAACATCAATGGTTCTACAAATTCCTGAATATCCGTAGTCAAGTGCATGGTTTCCAGCTAAAGAGATAACATCAACACCAATTTTCTTTAATGCAGTTGCCAAACTATCAGGAGAATTAAATGTTGGGTAATTGCTGTATCCTTTATCTTCACCAGCAAATGTTGTTTCTAAACTTCCTACTGTAATATCTGCAACTTTTGTATAATATTTTATATCTTCATAAACATATGAAAAATCATATTCTTTTGTTTCTGAATTGTAAGCGTCCCAATATTGTGTATTATGACAAAGTGTGTCGCCAAGTGCTGTAAGCGTAAAAGTTACAGGTTGTTCTTCATTATTTTTATCTTCTCCAATTTCAGTATTAACATTTGACAATGAAGTGTTATCGGCAGATGAATCATTAGAAATTGTATAGTTATTATCAAAATTTTTTGAGATTTTTGATGGTCTCAAATTATTAAAAATGATTATTGAACATACAATACTAATTATTAATAAAGTAAAAATTAAAAAATATAAAATTTTTTTGATATCTCGTTCCTTTTTGTTAACTCTTTTTTTGTTTCTTGAATTTCTTCTCATGTTATCACCTTTTATTTATCATAATTTTTATATCAATAAATTATCATAAAAATAAAAAAATTTCAATAAATAAATCTAATTAACATATACGACTAATCAAAAAAATATTTTTAACGAGAATGTTATGAAGATTATAGATAAAATTTCTTTTTGATGACTAGTAAAAATTAGACAAATTAAATAATATATGGTATAATTAACATAACTTAGGTAAAAAACAAGAATTAATAAAATTATAAAACAGGAGGACAAAAACATGAAAAAATATTTAATTTTATTATTAGTAGCAGTTGTAACAATAGGTATCACAGGTTGTGGAAACCGGAAGGAATCAGAAAAGTATGAGATATCAGATATGAAATCTGACGTTGACACAATAAAATCTCAAACGGACCAAATATCTGACATTTCAAAAGAAATATCAGATATAAAGCAAAATTTACAGGATCCAGGAGAATCCAACACGGACGAGTATAAAGCTCAAATTGAGAAATTAAATTCTCAAATAGAAGAGTTAACGACTCAAAATGAGCAATTACAGAGTCAAAATTCTGACGGTGATACATCATACCAAGCATATGTTGATATGCAGTTTCCTAAAGATGGAAAAACATATGTGGTAGCAGATTACCACATGGAGGGATTAAAATTTTATTCTGATGCAAATTGCTCAGAAGAAATAAAAATCCCGGAGTTCTGTTCTGAAAAAGTACAGAGTGCTGAAGCTCTTAATACTTTAATGGTCTACTGCTATAGAACGGTAGATGACAAAATTGTATATAGTCCATCAAGGCCAAACCTTGTAGACAAAAACAATCCAGAATAATCTTGTTTCTCAGGTGGGGTAATATCTCACCTGAGTTTTTTCTTTTTATATACAAATGTCTCAAACAGAACCATACCCAATGAGACATTGCAATTTTTATAAAAAGATGTTATACTATAGCAGACAAAAAAGAGAAAATTAGGAGGAAAGAAATGTTAAGTGCAAACGGAGTAACAGTACGATTTGGAAAAAGAGTACTATTTGAAGATGTAAACATAAAGTTTGGAAAAGGGAATTGCTATGGAATAATAGGAGCAAATGGAGCAGGAAAATCAACATTTTTAAAAGTTTTATCAGGAGAAATAGAACCAAGTAAAGGTGACGTAACATTAGAAAAAGGTGAAAGATTATCAATATTAAAACAAGATCACTTTGCTTTTGAAGAAAATACAGTAATAGATACAGTAATGATGGGAAACAAAGAATTGTATGATATAATGAAAGCAAAGGAAGAAATTTATGCAAAACCTGATTTCTCAGAAGAAGATGGAATGAAGGCTGCAAAACTTGAAGAAAGATTTGCGGAATTAGATGGTTGGAATGCAGAATCAGATGCCGCAATGCTTTTAAATGATTTAGGAATTGTGCCAGAAAATCATTATAAATTCATGAAAGAGATAGAAGCAAGAGAAAAAGTAAAAGTATTATTAGCGCAAGCTTTATTTGGCAATCCAGATGTACTATTATTAGATGAACCAACAAACGACTTGGATTTAAAAAGCATAAATTGGTTACAAGAATTCTTAATCAACTTTGAGAATACAGTAATTGTAGTATCACATGATAGATATTTCTTAAATAAAGTATGTACACACATTGCAGATGTTGACTTTGGTAAAATAAAAGTATATCCAGGAAACTACGATTTCTGGTATGAATCAAGCCAATTAGCATTAAAACAAATGAGAGAACAAAACAAGAAGAAGGAAGAAAAAATTAAAGAATTACAAGACTTTATAGCAAGATTTAGTGCAAATGCATCAAAGTCAAAACAAGCAACATCAAGAAAGAAAACACTTGAAAAAATAGAACTAGACGAAATAAAACCATCAAACAGAAAATATCCATATGTAGACTTTAAGCCAGACAGAGAGCCTGGAAAAGAAATTCTACAAGTAAAAAATATTACAAAAACATTTGAGGGAGTAAAAGTTCTAGACAATGTATCTTTTACAGTAAAACAAGATGATAAAATTGCATTTTTAGCAGATAATGAAATTGCAAAAACAGTATTATTCCAAATAATATCAGGAGAAATGGCACCAGATAGTGGAGAATTAGTATGGGGAACAACAATAACAAAATCATATTTCCCTAAAGATAATAACTACTTATTTGACACAGATGAGAACATAACAGAATGGTTAAGAAAATATTCAAAAGACCCAGATGAAACATATGTAAGAGGATTTTTAGGAAGAATGCTATTCTCTGGAGACGAAGCTTTAAAACAAGTAAGAGTTTTGTCAGGAGGAGAAAAAGTAAGATGTGTTCTTTCAAAAATGATGCTTTCAGGTGCAAATTTCTTAATATTTGATGAACCAACAAACCACTTAGATATGGAAAGCATTACATCTGTAAATGAAGGAATGAAAAAATTTATAGGTAATATTTTATTTACATCACATGACCATGAATTGACTCAAACAGTTGCAAATAGAATTATTGATATTAAAGAAAATGGAAATATAATTGATAGAGAAGTTACTTATAATGAATATTTAGGAATTGAATAATATAAAAAACAGAATTTGGAACGATAATTCCATAATTCTGTTTTTTTTTTGTATATTAGGTAAGTTATGAAACTTTCCTAATATATAAAAGTACATTAAAATTGCTATTCCCTAATAAAAAGCTCAATTATTACAAAAAAAGTCATAAAAAAGTAAAATAAAAGACAAAAAACAGCAAAAAGCAATATCCGTAGCATGTTAAGGAAATATCAAAAATTGCAGGATTGAAATGTAGGCACAAATATTTTAATATTATAAAGAAAGAATGTCTGTAAAAGGAGAGAAAATTATGAGAAAAGGGAAAATTTTAACAGGAGTAATTGCAATCATCAGTATAGTATTATTAGCAGTAGTTGGAATAGTAAATGCTAGTAATGCTAAAAGCTACTTAGTAGAGATTATTGATGACGGAAGTAGTAACTTAAATGGTAATGACCAAACGGAAATTACTAAAAAAATTATTCAAGATAATTCATCTAATATAGTTTATGAAGTTAGTCTAAAAAACAAAATACAAGAAACTTCATCTAAAGAAGTAACTATGTTTATAGATACGTCTAAAAGTACAGGAATTAATGATCCAGAAAAAAATGTAAAAGCGAAAGCAGCAAGCTTAGCAGAAGCATTATATGATAATGTATCAGGGATTAAAATTACTGTAGCAGATAGCAATAGTGTTAAATTAAGCTCAAGTACAGATAAAACAGCCATAATAGATGCTATAAATAATCTAGAAGTTCAAGACGGAGACGCCGTTGATGAAAGTATAGTAAGAGCAGCAGATTCTTTTTCAAGTGATAGTAGTAGTGCGAAAACTATGATTATTTTTACAGATGCAACAGATACAATGAAAGAAGTAAAAAGTATTCAAAATAAAGGAATATCTGTTATATCAATATTAGATAATATGACAAGACAATCTTATGAACAAGATGGAGAATCAACAATTGGAATAACATATATGGTTGATAATATTGATACAGATAATATAGTAAATTCATTAAATAAATCATTATCAAAATTTGTAATAAAAGATGAATTTACAGATGAAATATTAAATTATTTTGATTTTAGCGTTGTAAGTAAAGGTGAAACAGATACAGTTACAAAAACTGAGAACGGATATATATGGAATATTTCAGAACTACAAGCCAATACATCTGCCACATTACAATTTAAATTAACATTAAAAGATTCTTCAAGAATAAATGCAATAGATGCCTACAAAAATATAAACACAAGTAAAAATATGAATGTACAATATGAAGACTTAGGTGCAACCAAATCATATGATGTTGCAGAATCACCAATAGTATTATTGTGTGAAAAATATAGCTTGACAGTTCAAGCTGTAAGCGAAGAAAATAAAGACTTACCAGTTGATGGAATTAGTGTTAAAGTTACAGCTACAAAAGAAGATGGAAAAGTAGTATATGATAATACATTAACAACAGATGAGGATGGAAAAGTTTTAATAGATAATTTAAAAACATTAGGAAAATTAACATTTACAGTAATCCCACAAGTAGACAAAACAGGATACCAAGCATCACCTTCTATAACATTCAGTACTTATAATGAGGAAACAGGAAAAGTATTAAGTGTTACAACAGAAGGAATAGACTCAACAGTAGATAATACAAAAAGAAATATATCAGTTAAATTACCAATAAGCACACAAAAATTTAGCTTAGAAGTAAATGTATTAGAAGAAAATAATGCAGTAGTAACAATAGGAAATACAGAACTTAGATTAATACAACCAACATTAAATAGTAAATATGAATTAACAGCACTATATGGAACAACTGCATCAAATGGAAAAGTGGTATTTGCACCAAGTGTAATGCCAAAAGCTGGAACATATGATTACATTTTATCACAAACATCAGAAAAAACAGGTTATGAATCATTTGGAAATGTTACATTAAGAATTACATTTGATGATACAGGAAAAGTAACAAAAATTGAGAAAAAATATAATAATAAAGTTGAAGCTAACAGAATAAGTGATACATATGCGATAGTTAATGTATATAATGTAAACAAATCAACAAACAACTTTGATTTTGAGATAGAGTTATCAAATAAAATTAATAATAAGTCAAAAATTGAAGGGGCTACTTATAATATAGAAGTATCAACAGAAGAAGAAGGAACAGTTACATATAGTAATCAAAGAACAGATGAAAATGGAAAAATTAATTTGAGATTATCAGGTAGTGGATATATTCAAATTAAAGTAAAAGAAGTTTCACCAAAATTAGGATATTATAAAGATGATGTTGAAAAAGAGTTGATTGTATACAGAAAAGATGGAAAATTACAATATATAGCAAGAGCAGTACCAGCAGATTTAGATGTTACAGCAAATGCAAGTGAAAACAAAGTTAAATTAAATTTAACAAGTGAAATGAATGCAAATCCAAGTGCAATACAGATACAATTAGCAGATATCGAAGAAAATGATATATTCATTCCAGGAATATCTGTAAAATTAAAAGGTATGATGACAAACGAAGAATATACAGGAACTACAGATTCAGAAGGAAAAGTAACGTTCTTAGTGCAACCACAAGATGCAGGAACATATCAATACAAAGTAGAATTAGACAATAGTACAATACCAAGCAATTATTCTGCAGTAGACGGAGATATCTTACTAAGTGTAAACTATAGTGATGACAGAGAAATTAATGACTCTAGCGATATAAAAGGACCATTCTTTGAGTGTAAAGCAATTGAATATACAGAAGATAACTTTACATATCATGCTGCATATGCTGGAATAGGATTACAACTTAATGAAGAAGAAGCATATAACTTTAATATAAAATTAACAGATGAAGAAAGTGGAAAAGCATTAAATGGTGGAGTTTACGATGTAACAATAGATGATGGAACAACTGTTAGAAAAGTTTCAGGAAGAGCAACAAATTCAGATGGTATATTATCTACAAGATTAGTATCATCAGATAATATTACAATAAAAGTAAACCAAATTAAAAGCAAATTAGGGTATGTTGTAGATACAACAGAACAAGTTATAAAATTACAAAAGGAAGATGGAGTATATAAAGTAATAAGCCAAAGCCCATATGATTATTCAGATGGTAAAAATGGAACAGAAGTAAATGGAAATAATATTATCTTCCATCACACAAATGAAAAGAAAAACAACGATAGTGTAAAATTGAATCTTTACATAAATGAAATGGACAAAAATGATAATAGATTAGCAAATGTACCAGTTAGAGTTTCTTCAGACACACTAAAAAATAGTGAAGGAAGATTATTAGATGAACAATTAGAAACAGATGGAAATGGATATATAGAATTAGAAAAAATAAAAGTAACAAATATAGAGATACCAAAGGATTCTGAACATATACTTAATATTGTAGAAACAGATGCAGAGGGAAATCCAAAAGAAAACACAAGAATAAAATTAAAACTAACATTTAGATATAATGAAGGAAAAGCAACAGTTGAATTAACAAATGCAGAAAGTACATGGGGAAATAGACTTATTAAAAGTAAAACATTTAATGGATATGAAACAGATGAAGCATATGAGTCAAATTTATATTTAGACATATATGGAAATTATGATGATGTAGGAAACTTCTCATTAGATTTAAGAAAATTAAATGAAGAAGGAAATATACTAGATGGAGCAAAATATGATGTTGTTGTAACTAGACCGGATGGAACTAAAATAATAAAAAGAGATTTAGAAATAACAGACAAAGTAGAATTTGAAGGATTCTTGGCATCAAAGGGAACAGTTATAGAAATAACAGAAAAAGAAGCACCACTTGGATATAAGGTAAATGAGTATACAGAAACATTAAGAATATCAGAAGTATCTGAAGATGGAAGTGTATCTGTAGATTTAGAGGATGCTGGTTATGCAGTAAGTAGAGCCTCAATAAAAGATATACAAAATACTAAATTGAGTGACGGAACAATGAAAACATTTGTTACATTAGACTTAATAGACCAAAATTTAAACACATTCAAACTTGGAATAACAACAAAAGATTCAGTATCTTCAAAGGGTGTAAGTGATTTTAAATATTACTTATACACAAATAAAGGTGCACAAGTAGAATCAGGAGAAACAAATAGCGAAGGTAAAGTAACTACATTAGTAGGTGCAAGTTATGCAGGACAAACAGTACAATATACTATAAAAGAACTAGAAACAGCAAAATACTACAAAGGATTAAAAACAATGGTTACATTAAATATAGTATATTCAGAAGATGGAACAGTTGACGCAATAGAAACATTAGCAGCACAAACAGATCCAAATTATAAAACAAAATGGGATATATTAGCTACAAATACAGAAAGTGGAAATGATATAGATATTGTAATATACAATGATCCACAAGATTCATTTAAAGTACAATTAGAAACAGTAGATAGAGTAACAGGACAAAAAGTAGATAACATAGAATATCAAGTTAGACCAAGTATTAACTTAGAAGGAAAGGGAACAACAGATATAGATGTAGGATATGTTGTACCAAGTTCTTTAGAAGTATATACATTGAGACAATTAACGACATTAGATAACTACAAAACAATAGATACACAAACATTTAGATTGTTGTATAATAAAGATGGAGAAATACAAGAAGTAAGTAATTTATCTAAAGATTTGGAACTAGTAGAAAAAGAGGGAAGGACTGTTAAGTTTAAAGTATATGTAGAACCAAAAGTTCCAATTACAATAAAAGCAGTTGGATACTTTGATAATAAAGAGTTAGAGGGAACAGAATATACAATAAGCGGAAGAGAAACAAAGACAATAACAACTAATGCAGAAGGAGTTGCAGTAGATTATAATGGAATATTAGGAACAAATGAAGAAATAACATATACAATAACAGAAAATAAAATTACATCAGGATATGTAAAATTAAATACATTTAGAATTAAAGTTCATTATAATGCGAATAGAGAAATAGATAATGTTAGTTTAGTAGGAGCAGATAATCGTTGGGTATCTTTAGGATATAAAACACCATCAGAATCAACAGATGTAGGATACAACGGAAATGATAAAGGAATTATACAAATAACATTAAAACACTATCCAGAATTTTTAATTAATATTACTAATAAAGATAGATTAGATAATTCTATTAACTTAGCAGGAACACAATATGAAGTAACATCAAGTATAAATACGAATGATAATGGAGTATTAACAAATAGTGATGGAGTAGGTGTTGCTAAATTAGGACAAACATTAATAAGTGATAAAATAGTATACACAATAGAAGAAAAAAGAGCAGCAAGTTTATATCAGACAATAGAAAAACCAGTAAAAGTTGAAGTATCTTTTGATGAAAATGGATATGTAAAAGAAGCAAATGTAATAGATGGAGAGGATTTTGCAACTGCAAGTAAAATTGAAAATATAACAAATCCAAGAGATAATTTTGCTATAAATGTAGAAATTAGAAATTGTAAAATGTTAAAATTTAATATTACAGCAGTTGATAGCCAAGATAAAACATATGCTTTAAGAGGTTTAACATTTACAGCACAATCAGAATTAGATGAAACATCATTAAGCTCTAGTTCAGTACAAACAGATGTAAATGGACAGGGAACTTTAGGACTTGATAAAGATTATGCAAACCAAACAATTAAATATACAATAAGAGAAACAAGAAAAGTTTCAGGATATCAATTCCCTTCTGAAGACTTAATAATAGAAGTAACATTTGATAGTCAAGGAAAAATTATTAAAGATTCAGTAAAAATGCTACAAGGTGCAGGATATACAGAAATAACAAATATAGACCCAGACGGATTTAATATAGATTTGAAAATCTTAAATACAGAAACAGAAGACTTTGGACTAAATATTATGGCAGTAGACAAATATGATGATAGTATAAAAATTAAAGACGTAAACTATGAAACATATATGATGACATCTGATTATGCTAAAGATGACAATTACACAGGAAATACTACAACAGACGAATATGGAGAAGGATATGTACAATATGGAAAATATGTATCAAGTAATCCAAATGGAAGTGAAACAAGACAAATAAGAATAAAAGAAACAAATCTATCTGATAAATATAGAGCAATAAGGGCAGAAATTGTTGTAAATGTAACATTCGATGCCAATGGACTAGTAAATGGAGTAAGTATACCAGGAGGATATAATACTTATCTTGGATGGGTAGCAGACACAAGATTTGTATCTGTAACGCATACAAGACATACAGTGTCTGTAACAATTAAACATTATCCATATTTATTTATGAATGTAAAAGCAGAAGATATGTATACAGGAGAAGCTTTGTCAGGAAGATACAAAATTAGTACAACAAGAGGACCTGGATATTCAAATGTAGATGTGTCAAAAGTTCCAATGCAAAATAGGATACAAAAAGTACAAGAAGATATATATAAATCTGAAAGTAGAGGAGCAACATTAACAGATTTAGTAACAGCTTTATCAAAAGATACATCTATAGATAGAATAAATGTATCATCAGATGGAGAAAGTGCTACATTTGTAATAGGTAAAATAACATATACAGTAAACAGTATACTAGAAGTAGTGAAAGCACAAACACCAGGAAGCTACTCTGGAACAACAGGATTAACAAATATTGACTATGTTGGTAACGGATATGGTGAAATATTAACACAAAATTATACTACTAATACAAATGGTGACTGGGCAAAAGCAGGAATTGGACCAACAGAAACAAGTTCAGAAACAAGAACATATTACATTTACGAAGAACAAGCACCATCTTCACCAATACAATATCAACAATATAGACCAAGACAATTATCATGGGAATATTCAAAAATTATTGCAACAATAACAGTAAAATATAATAATAGAGGAAGAATAGAAAAATATACAATAGATGAAGAATGTTCAAATAATAACATTAAAAAATTCCTAGATGTAAAAATAATAGATGGCACAAATTTAGGAATAACTATTAAATATGCACCAATAACAACAATGGAAGTAACAACAATTGATAATGTTTCAAGAAGTGGAATACCTAATATAAGAATCTCTCCTTATTCAGGAAGTGATTATGGAACAAGACAATCATATGAATATAGAAATGATGGATATTACACAACAAGCTCACAGGGAGAAACAAACTATACTTATTGGGGCGGAAATGTTAAAGGAAGTCAAAATGAATATGTAATTAATACATCATTAATGGGAAATAAAGGATATTTTGAAACAGAGCCAGTAAGAGTTAAAGTTGCTTATGATGACAAAGGAAGGATATCAGCGGCAACAGTATTAAGTACAGATACAACCGGAAAGGCAAATGCAGAAGTTGTTAGCTTTGAAAATAATAATCTAAAAATAAAAATTATATTTAATAGAAAATTAAACTTTGTAATAGAAAAACAAGATGAATATGATTCAAATGAAAAAATAACAGCACAATTTGATATAAAATCTAATAAAGATGAAAATGAAACTATAACATCTGATAAATTAACAACAGTTGGAATAGCAAAATCAGGAGAAAAAGTAGAGTACTCACTTTCTGAAACAACTGTTCCAAATGGATATATTCCGTTAGATAACTTAAAATTTACAGTTACATACAATAAAGACGGAACAATAAAAAATGTAAAATCAGATAATAAGTTGTTTGAAATGGTTTCAAAAAGAGAAAGTGCTGACGCTGTAAGAACAACAGAAGTTGAAGACTTAAGAATAAGAATAAAAAATGAACCAAAATTTGCAATAAAATTAAATGTTATGGATAAATATTACAACAGTAAAAAACTTTCAGATGTAACATTTAGTATAACAAATGATAAAGGAGATGTAGCAACAGGAAATCCTGTAACAGATCAAAATGGAAGATTAACAGCATATATATCAAAAGCATATAAAAATGAAACCGTTAGATATACAATAAATCAAACTTCAACACCAAGTGGATACAACGAATATAAAACACCTATAGTAATAGATGTAAAATTTAATGAAAACGGAAAAATCAAAGAATATACTGTAATATCAGGAAATGATATATCAAAAGTAGATGAAACAAAATATCAAAATGAAAGATATTTAGAAGTAGATGTATTAGGAAATATACCTAAAAACATAAATATTGGAATAAAGAATTATGACAATATAACAAATGAAGGAATTTCTGGAATAACATTTAAAATGTCATCACAAGAAATAGTTGGAGGAAGCGCTATAAAAGAAAAATCTATTGTTACAAATGAAGATGGAACAGTAATAGATACAATAGATAACTTTAAAGCAACAAATGGAATACAAAGAATTGTAAATTATACAATTTCTCAAATAAATATTCCAAATTCTTATAGAAGAATACAAGATGTAGTTTTCCAAATTAGATATAATGAAGATGGAAGTATAGCATCTAGAAATGTATTAAGCAATCCAAGTAATATTAATGTAGAAGTTGCATTAGGAGGAAACTTAAAATACCTTGGAAGTACACCAGTACACATATTATTAAGTATTCCAAATGATAATGCTTATGATATTAATATAAAAGATGAAGACAGAAATTATGAAGGATTAGGAATAGAAGGAACAACTTATGATGTTTCTATAAATGGAAAACAAGAAATTACAACAACTAATGAAGAAGGAATAGCAAATATTATAAATAGAAAAGAAGTAGGAACTATTACAATCCAAATCGGAGAAAACACAATAGGAACAGGATACAGAAAAGACAGTAATAATGCTACAACAATTGTATTAGAAAAAGGTGAAGTAGATTATTCATTAAAACTAATATCTAACAGTAATCCTTCTTATGCAGAAGTAGAAGTAAATGAAGAATATGGAACAGTAAATATTGGATTTAAAAATGAAACAAGTTCAAGTATAACTTTAGTTAAAGATGAAAAAGAAGTTAGATACAAAATAACTTCAGCAGAAGTTGACGGAGAAAATAACTCTTCAAATGAAAAGGTTATAGGAACAGATGTATCTGATGAAAATGGACAAGAAAAATTAAAATATGATTTGGGTGTTACACCTCAAAATAAAAAAGTTGTATATACATTTGAACAAGTAAATTATCCAGTAGATTACTATAAAATAGGAACATTTACAATAACAGTAGAATATGGAATTTATGGAAATATTACAAAGATAACTTCTAACTCAAATAGAGTAAGTGCAATAGAAGATCCAGAAAATTCACACGATATTGTTGCAATTGTTTCAGAATATGTACCAGATAAAACTCAAAATGATGATGAAAATGATACAGATAGTTCTATAACGATTATAAAGGATAACGAAAATGTAAAATATGAAGTTGGATACAAGGAAGTAAATGCCGAAGGAACAGAGTCAAATGCTAAAACAATTGGAACAGAGGCAACAGAAGTATTAGCAAAAGAACAAGCATATTTCGAAGTAGGAAAACTTCCATCAAATAAAACAATAGTATTTACAATTAGAGAATTATCTATACCAGAAGGATATTCTTCAATTGGAATAGTAGAAGTAATTGTAAAAACAAATAAAGATGGACTAATTTATTATATAGAGAAAAACTCAGAAAAAGTAAGTGCAAAATTAACACCAGAAGGATCAAATGACATAGTAGTTACTGTGGGTTCTGAAGAGGGAAGCTTAACATTAACAAAAGATAATAAAAAATCAAAATATAAAATAACTTCAAAAGAGGAAAATTCAGATGGAACAACTTCAAATGAAAAAGTTGAATTTGAAGAGACAGAAACAGATGCTGACAGAGAAAAAATTCATGTATCTATAAGAGATAAAGTAATAGATAAAACTATAGTTTATACTTTTGTAGAAACAAAAACACCAGAAGGAAGCGAAACAAAAGAAAAATTTGAAATTAAAATTGTATATGATAGTAATGGACATATAACAGATATCATAAATAATTATAATTATGTAAAAGCAGAAGAAAAGCCAGCAGGTTCTGGAGATATATATGTATCATTTAAAGATGATACAAGTAATGAAGAGTCATCAGAAGGATCTATTACAATTGTAAAAGATAACAAAAATGTAAAATATCAAGTTTTAACAAAAGAAACAGATTCAGACGGAAATACTTCAAATAGTAAATTAATAGGTGATGAGAGCATAGATGGTATAGAACCAAAAGAACAATTATATTGTGAATTTGGAAAACTATCAAATGATTCAACAGAAACATTTACTATTAAAGAATTTTCGACACCAGAAGGCTATGAATCAAATGGTACTATAGAAATAACTGCAAAAACAAATAGTAATGGAATAATAGAGGGAGAAATTGTTAGTAACACAGAAAAAGCAAAAGCAAGATTAATACCAACAGGATCTAATGATATCGTTGTTGTAATAGGCGATGAATATGCAAGCTTAACATTAACAAAACCAAACGAAAAAGTAAGATATCAAATAACATCAGAAGAAGAAGACGAAAGTGGAAAAATATCAAATAAAAAAATTATTCTAGATGAAGAAGATGCAAATATAACAAGAAGAAAATCATATATAAGCTTTAAGGAAAAAATAGAAAACAAAAAAATAGTATATACATTCAAAGAAAAAAATAAACCAGATGGATATGATACAAGAGAAGACTTTAAAGTAGAAGTAGTATATGGAGAAGATGGAAAAATAACAAGCATAACAAATAATAACTACTTTGTAAAAGCAAAAGCAATACCAGAAGGTTCAAATGATTTATTTGTTACAGTAATGTTAGATGATAAACTTGAAGAAGAGAGTGATGCATATACAATAAAAGTGGTATCACAAGAAGTAGATTCTAATTTGAGAATAAATGATTCAACTTTTGATATCGATGTTACTCAAGGTGAAGGAAACCTTATTGCAACTATGAAAGATGCAAAAACAGCTAATATAGAGAAAAAAGGATATATCTTGGAAAAAGGTGTTATAAAAACAGAAGACATCAAGAAAAGAGGAGAAATTGATGTAAATATCAATCAAACAGGAGTTGCAGAAGGATATAAATTAGGAGATGAAATAACATCAGGAACTGTAAAATTAGATGTAAGCTATGTAGAACCTGAAGAGGGAGAAAAATATCAACCTAGATTTAACGTTTTAGACAATGCTGGATTTGATATATCAATAGATAATACAAACAGAGTAGTTACTATAAAAGTTAAAAATGTACCAGAAATAAATATGGGAATAACAAATATTTTAAGAACAAAAGATGAAGAAGATAATATAGTCGAAACACCATTAAACAGTTCAAAATTTACTATAACATCACAAATTCAAACAAAAACAGATATTACTGATACAGATTTAAATGTTACAACACCAATGACAGACGAAAATGGATTTACAGAAGTAAAAGCAGGAAGACCATATGTTGGAAAAACAGTATTATATACAATACGTCAAACAGAAAGAGAAGAGTATACACCACTAGAAGATATTGTAGTATTAGTTCAATATGATACAAAAGGAAACATTAAATACTATGAAGTTATAAGTAATCCAGATGATGCAAAAGTAACAGGAGAAATCGGTACAAGAAATCTTAAAATAAATGTAGTAAATACTTTAAATAACAAAAAATATGGATATAAAATTGTTTTAGAAAAACATCATATCAATGATACAGATTATGGAGAATTAATACCAGGTGCTAAATTTAAAATAGAAGTAGAGCAAGAATATGGTGAATATAATACAACATGGGAATCAGTTACAGATGCAGAAGGACTTATTACAAGTGATTTATTTGATGGTTATGGAAATATTAACATAAAAATAACAGAATTAAATGCACCAGAAGGATATGCAAGTCAAGGAGAAACCCAAGAAATAAGACTTAACAGAAACAGAACTACTGGAAAATTGACAATTATTTCTTCTGACGTTGGATATGAATTTAGTGAAGATTATTCAGTTATATATTTAAAACCAGTAAATGAGCCATTAGAACAATTATATACTATTATAATTAATAAATCAGATTCAAAAACAGGAAAGATGATAACAGAAAGTCAAGCACAATTTGATGTTAAAATGATAGAACAAGAAAATGTTGGAACTGAAGAAGAACCAGAAATGAAAGATGTAGAAACATATATTGGACAATTTGAAACAGACAATAAAGGAAAAGCAAAAATAGAAAATCTACAAAAACCAGAAAAACCAGGAACATACAAATATGAAATAACAGAAATAAAAGCACCAGATGGATATGTTAAATTAGAAGCCCCTGTTATATTACAAGTAGAATTTGAAGAAAACAATGGAAAAATTGTAATGAAAGATAATCCAACAATCTTGTCAGGAGATGCAAGTATCAAAAGTAAGAATAAAGATTTACTAAACATTACAATAAATAACGTAAATGAAAAAGACTTAAATAAATACACACTTGATATAACAAAGAAAGACGCTGAAACTGGAGAAGCAATTGAAAATATGGCATTATTTAAAGTATGGCTACCAGATAGCGAAAATACAGCATTATATGCAGAAACAATGAATAATGACTATGGAAAAGGAAAATTAGATTATTGTTATATCGAACAAGACAAAGACTACAGTACTAGATTAACAAGTATGCAAGTCCCAACAGAAGAAGGAACACTTAAATATGTATTTAGAGAGGCAGCAGCACCAGAAGGATATACAAAAGTAGATGAAGACCTTGAACTAGATATAGAATTTAAGAAAGAAGAAAGTACTGGAAAAATGTATATTTCAAATATTACATCAAGTAATGAAGACTACTTAAAAATAAATACACCTACACCATGTAATACAGACACAGTAATAAGCGTTGATATTTTAAATAATAAAGACAAAGGAGAGCAATATACAATTCACTATGATGCAAATGACAATGGAGAAGGAACAACTGTACCAGCAGACCAAATAAAAGAAAAGGATATAGACATTATCTTAAGTACAGAAGAACCAACAAGAGAAGGATATACATTTAAAGGATGGACAACAGTAGCTGATAGTAAAACCGTACAATACAAACCTGGGGATGCATACAAAGCAAATTCTGATGTAACACTTTATGCAGTATGGGAACAACCATTATACATTAAATCAAATCAATATGTAATTTCTAATGAAGACAATTATGTAGATGATGCTAAATTAGAAGAAAATGTATATGATGTTTCAGACAAATACATATTAGGAATTCTTCCAAAATTAACAATAGAAGATGAATCAAAAGAAAATGAAAATACAAAGGGAACTAAATTAGAAGACTTCAAGAATAGTATTGATACAAATGCAGATGACATAAGAGTATACGATAAGGATGAAAATGATATAACAGACAGAGTTACTTATATAGGAACTGGAATGATTGTAGAATTCCAAAAAGAAAATGAAACTCCAATTAGACTAACAATTATTGCAAGAGGTGATTTAAATGGGGATGGAATTTTAAATTTAAGTGATATAACAAAAGCAAAAAGATATATCAAAAAGGATGAACTAAGTATACTAGATACTACGATAAAAAAACTAGCATTTGATACAAATTTTGACGGAAAACTAAATATGAGAGATGCTAATAATATGCAACGTGCTCAAAGTAATGATGATATTAGAAAATTAAGTAATTAAAAAAATAGTAAAAAAACGGAATAATTTCCGTTTTTTTTTAAAACTATTGACTTTTTATACTAAAAGTTTGTTATAATAGTATATGCAAAAGCAGAAAGAAAAAGATTAAAAACTTTGGAAAGGAATGAAATTTAAAATGGATAAAATCGCAAAAACAATTGCAGAAGAATTAAACATCAAAATACAACAAGTAGAAAACACAATAAAATTAATAGACGAAGGAAACACAATACCATTTATTGCACGTTACAGAAAAGAAGTAACAGGAGGGCTAAGTGACGAAGTACTAAGAACATTTGGAGAAAGACTATCATACCTTAGAAACTTAGAAACAAGAAAAGAAGAAGTAATAAAATCAATAGACGAGCAAGGAAAATTAACAGACGAAATCATACAAGCCGTAGCAATTTCAAAAACACTTGCAGAAGTAGAAGACATCTATAGACCATACAAACAAAAGAAAAAGACAAGAGCAACAGTAGCAAAAGCAAAAGGATTAGAACCACTAGCACAAATAATAATTGAACAAACAGAAACAAAACCAATATTAGAAATAGCACAAGAATATGTTAATGTAGAAAACTTATCAGAAGAAGACAAGAAAAACAAAGATAAAGTCGTTGCAACACCAGAGGACGCAGTACAAGGAGCTTTAGACATAATAGCCGAAGACATTTCTGACAATGCTAAATACAGAAAAGAAATAAAAAGACAATGCTATAGAGAAGGTCTTATCAAAACAAAAGCAAAAGACCCTGAAAGCAAATCAAATTATGAGATGTATTATGACTATAGTGAAGCATTAAAATGGATTCCTAGCCACAGAATTTTGGCAATAAACAGGGGAGAAAAAGAAGACTTCCTAAAAGTATCTATTGAAAAAACAGAAGACAAAATTTTAGCATACATAGAAAAAGATATTATAAAATGTGAAACACAATTCACACAAATGCTAAAAGACACAATATTAGACAGTTTTGAAAGATTAATAGAACCATCAATTGATAGAGAAATTCGTTCAGATTTAACAGAAAAAGCAGAAGAAAAAGCAATAAAAGTATTTGGACAAAACTCAAAACAATTGTTACTAGGAGCACCAATTAAAGGTAAAACAGTAATGGGATTTGACCCAGCATATAGAACTGGATGTAAAATAGCCGTAATAGACGAAACAGGAAAAGTTTTAGATTACACAACAGTATATCCAACAGAACCACAAAATGATGTAGAAGGCGCTAAAAAAGAATTATTAAAACTAATTGAAAAAGACAAAATAGACATGATAGCAATAGGAAACGGAACAGCATCAAGAGAATCAGAAATGTTTGTATCAGACATGATAAAAGAAGCATCAAGACCAGTACACTATGTAATTGTAAGTGAAGCAGGAGCATCAGTATATTCTGCATCAAAACTTGCAACAGAAGAATATCCTGACATAAATGTCTCTATAAGAGGAGCAATATCAATAGCAAGAAGACTACAAGACCCACTTGCAGAACTTGTAAAAATAGACCCAAAAGCAATAGGAGTTGGACAATATCAACACGATGTAAACCAAAAGAAATTAGCTGAAAGCCTAACAGGCGTAGTAGAAGACAGTGTTAACAAAGTAGGAGTTGATGTAAACACAGCAACACCATCACTACTTTCATATGTTTCAGGAATAAACAACACAATAGCAAAAAACATTGTAAAATATAGAGACGAAAACGGAAAATTAAAAGAAAGAAAAGAACTTTTAAAAGTACCAAAGCTAGGAAAAGTTGCATTTGAACAATGTGCAGGATTCTTAAGAATTATAGACGGTAAAAACCCACTAGAAATAACTGCAGTTCACCCAGAAAGTTACGAAGCAACAGAAAAATTATTAAAATCTTTAGGATTTGACAAAGAAGATTTAAGAGACAGAGAAAAAACAGATGAATTAAGACAAAAATTAAAAACAGTTGATGTAGCAAAAACAGCAAAAGAGCTAGAAATTGGTGAAATGACATTATCAGATATAATTTCAGAACTTAGCAAGCCAGGAAGAGACCCTCGTGAAGATATGCCAAAACCAATATTAAGACAAGATGTTTTAAAATTAGAAGATTTAAAAGAAGGTATGATTTTAACAGGAACAGTAAGAAATGTTATAGATTTTGGAGCATTCGTAGACATTGGTGTTAAATATGATGGACTTGTACATATTTCAGAAATGAGCGAAAAATACATTAAAAATCCATCAGATTTAGTATCAGTTGGGGATATTGTAAAAGTAAAAGTTATAAAAATAGATATGGAAAGAAAAAAAGTAGGATTATCTATGAAAGTATAAAAAAATAGGGATTATGGGGAAGCAACCCCAAATCCCGTTATTTATATTTATTTTGAATTCTTTTAATTTTAGGATATTCGTTTTTTAAAATATCCAAGAAAATATCAGTAAGTTCAGGGTCAAATTGAGTACCCTTATTTTTTTTAAATTCAGAAATAACAACATCTAAAGGTAAAGCGTCTCTATAAGTCCTTTTAGAAGTCATAGCATCAAATGTATCAGCAATAGTAACAATTCTAACCAAAAGAGGAATATCTTCACCTTTTAATTTAGCTGGATAACCATTACCATCATACCTCTCGTGGTGAAATTTTATAATAGGAATAATCTTTGAATATAATGCAATTGGGTACAAAATATGACTACCAATTAGAGGGTGAGCCTTTATTTGAAGATATTCTATAGGTGTAAGAGGACCATTTTTAATAAGAACTTTATTAGGAGTACTTATTTTTCCAATGTCATGAAACATACTACCAACTTTTAAAGTTTTTAAAACAGTGCGAGAAAGACCAAGGTGGCGTCCTATTAATAGAGAATATTTAGAAACTCTAAAAGAATGGCCAATTGTATATGTATCTTTATATTCAACAATATTTCTTAAAACTTGAATAGTAGTTAAATACGGAGATTTATAATCACTACTATAAGAATCAAGTTGCAAATTAATTCTCGTAAATTCATAAATAGAATTTAATATCAATTCAGTTAAAGTAACTAATATTGAGAAATCTTCATTTTTATTATAATAAGCTTGGATATCATAATTTTTGATTATATCTAAAGCATCCAAATTATTTGAATTATCAAAAATTAGCATAATGTATGCAAAAGCATCAAAGTATCTAATTTTTTTAATAAATAATTCTAATAAATCTTTAGGAAAATCAAAATTTATAATAATTAAATCATAATTTTTGCTATTAATATTATTAATTGCAGACAAGGCATCTCTGACTAATTCAAAATGATATTTTGAATTTTCAAAAAGTATTGATAATTTATTTACTATTCTTTTTTCATTACTAACTACTAAAATATTATATTCTTTATTTTCATAAGTCATAATAACACCTCTGTTACATTATATTAATAAATTATTTAAAAATCAATAGAAATGTTTAAGATATACTAAAAATGGAAAAAATAAATTATAATCTATAAAATTTTTAAAAGAATGAGAGGAAAATTGTGCAAGCCAAAAGAAAAAAGAAGAAAAACAAATTAAAAAAATATATGAAAATAATAAGCATTTTGAGTGTTATAGCAGCAATAGTAATTTATATATATATTACTTATAAAAATATAGATATAAACAACTCAAATTATGAAACAGAAAGAGTAATATCCACAGTAAATGAACAAACTGTGGAAAAAGCAGAAGAAAACAGCCAAAAAGTTGCAGATATTCTAGAAAACACAATGAAAAGTGTTGTTGGTATTTCAAAATTAAAAGATGCAGGAAATTCAATTTTTTCTAATAATAGCGAAACATCACTTGGGCTAGGAACAGGGGTAATCATATCAGAAAATGGATATATTCTAAGCAATGAACATGTAACAGGAGGAAAATATAGTACATGCTATATAACATTAGAGAATAATAAAAAATACGATGGAAAAGTAGTATGGTGTGATACAGATTTAGATTTGTCAATAACAAAAATAGAGGCAAATAATTTAACAGAAGTTAAATTAGGTGATTCAAGTAAAATTAGAGTAGGAGAAAGTGTTTTTGCAATAGGAAATCCAATAGGTTTTGAATTTAGGAGAACGGTCACTTCGGGAATTATAAGCAGTAAAAATAGGACAATAAAATTAGAAGAAAACAATACAGTATCATATATGTCAGACTTAATACAAACTGATGCAACAATAAACCCAGGAAACAGCGGAGGGCCATTAATTTATCCAAATGGAGAAGTAATACGGAATAAATACTGTAAAAATATCTTCAGCTGAAGGAATAGGATTTGCGGTTCCAATAAATGTGGTAAAGCCTGTTATTGATAGTTTTACTAATAATAATTCCTTTGTACAAGCAACAATGGGTGTGTATGCATATGATAAAGAGGTTGTACCATATTTGAATAGTAATGTTAGTTTTAATAATGGAATATATGTTGCTCAAATCATAAGTAATGGACCTGCTTCAAAAACAGAGTTAAAAGAAGGAGATATTATAATGTCAATAGATGGAAATGAACTTGAAACAATGAATGATTTAAGGGAATATATTTATAGCAAAAAGCCAAACGACGAGGTTAATTTGCAGGTTTCTAGAGGAAAAATCAATAAAACTATATCAATTATTTTGCGGAAAAAAATAATATTACTTTAACCTAATTCACGCCATAGTAATTGCCATATGGAATGAATTAGGTTAATATTTTTAGTTTCCACTATTCTTTAAAATTATACTTTCTTACAAAATCTTTAGTATCAGAATTATTCATAAAAACAGCAGAACGATTTTGCATCAAAAACTCAATAATATTATAAACATCAATCCAAATCTCATTATTACCATCAACCTGGGACTCATCAAAAATAAGTTGCAAACCAAAATGAAGATGTGGAACATTGATGTTATTCACATTTTCTTTTGTACTATAACCAGTCATTCCCAAATAGCCAATAACATCGCCAGCAGTAACTTTTGAACCCTCTGTAAGACCTGCAGCATAAGGATGATTTTTTCTCAAATGAGCATAGTAATAATACCTTTTTCCATCTAAGCTCCTTATCCCAACACGCCAGCCACCATATTGATTCCAACCTAAATGTTCAACGGTACCGGACTCAACAGCGATAATTGGAGTTCCAATACTTCCCATCAAATCATTTCCTAAATGGGTACGTTTAAAACCATAAGACCTAGAAGCACCAAAATCATCATAATGACTAAAACTATAATTTTTTGCAATAGGCAAAAAAGCCTTAATTCCATATTTACCTTCAAAATGAGTAGTACCATTTTCATCTGCTACTTCAACAGAATAATTACCAATAAAACCACTTAAAGCAGCTGAATATGCGTTAAAATAATAATTATAATATTTCATATTTTGTGTTAAATCTTGAATAGATTTTCCATTTTTTAATTGTACAACTAACTTATCCAAATCATTTTGTTTAAAATTTTTAAAATTTCCACCATTTTTACAAGCAAGATATGCCAACAACTCTATCCAATTATATTTTATTTCAGAATCAGAATTGTGAGAGTCTATATCTAATTTTGCAGTTTTTGATAGTGCTTCAGATGTTACATTAAAATCAACCCATTTTATAAAATTTCCATCAGAAGATTCTGTTAGTGAGGAGCGTGAGTAGTTATTCCAAAATAATTCAGGTCCGAAATTTGCTGATTTTGAAATGAAAATGTAACTTGTCAAAGTTATAATAGTTAATAAAACTGTTGTTATAAAATAGAATTGTTTATTTATTTTCAATGTTTTTATAATCATTTAAGTTCCTCCATATTAAAGGATGTTATTAAAATATATTTATATAAAAGAATTTTATGCAAGGTAAAATTGATTTAATTATGTAAATATGATATAATTGTATCATCAACAAGATGTATTAAAATTAGGAGGACGCAATATGCTAAAAGAAGAAAAGTTACCAAAAGAGATGCTTATTGATTTAGGAAAAGAACGGGATAGTGAGGAATGTGAAGTAAAAAAAACAGCATTAAAAGGTATTGACGAAGTACAATGCCTGGAGGTAAATCCGTATACAATAATACGGACGCATGAACATACTACTCAATGGGAAGTATGGTTATGGCCTTCAAGGGGATTGGCATGCATATGCCCAAAAGGAGATAAGCACTCCTTAGTAAATAATAGCAACAAAAAAATTAATATTATAGCCATAAAAGGCAGAACAAATTACTCATATGAGGAACTTGCGAAGGCATTTAGTAATTTGGGATTTAGGGTCGAAAGAGGCGACCTCCAAAACTGAGAGAGGGGCAAATTGCCCCCTTTTTATAATTTAATTAAAAGAAAAATATATGAAAGGTAATTAATATGGTAAATTTAGAATTATATAAAATATACGTAACAGTAGCTAAAGAACAAAACATCACTAGAGCAAGTGAAAAATTAAATATGTCACAGCCAGCTGTAACAAAACATATAAAAAACTTAGAAGATATATTAGAAACAAAACTATTTGAAAGAAATAACAAAGGATTAAAATTAACAGAAATGGGAGAAAAACTATATCAAAAATTAAAACAACCAATAAATGAAATAATTGAAATAGACAAAGAATTTAGTAAAAACAAAAGTATAATAATAGGTTCTCATAACCATTTATTAAATAAAGTATTTGGAGAAAGCATAAATGAATTTTATTTAGAATATCCAGATATAAATACAGACTTAAAATGTTATGAAACAAACAAAATGTTAGAAATGTTAGAAGATAAAGAATTAGACATAGTATTTTCTAAAAAAGTAGAAGGATATACAAATAAGAATATAAAATACATACCACTTGGAAAATTAAACGATGTATTTATAGTAAATAAAAATTCAGATATATCAAATAAAATAGTAACACTAGAAGAAATAGAGAAAAAAATTATATATGTTCCACGAAAATATGCTCAAACAGTAACAAGACTAAATGAACTAACAAAAAATAAAAAATTAAACTTAAAAAATTCAAGTTACAATACAATATTGGAAATAACAAGTAAAAGCGACTTAATAGGACTGATTACAAAAGAATATATAGAAAAAGAAGAATTTAAAAAATACAATTTAGTAGAACTAAAAACAGAATTAAAACTTAAACCAATTGAATTCGGAATATATTTTAATACAGAAAGAAAAAAAGAAGTAAATTGTTTAATAAAAATAATAAGAGAAAAATTTTAAATTCAAGTTCATTATAACTTCTGGTTATCACAAACAGACAAAAAAATATTATACAACTCAACAGAAAAATGGTATCATAAAAAAGTACAAATAATAAGCATAAAACCTATTGTAAATATAATAGGAAAGAAAGGAAGAGTATAATGAACAAAAACGAAAAGGAACGGATAAATTATTTAGCAATAGCAATAACAACGAATTGCAACTACAAATGCTTCTACTGTAAACCAACAGGCGAAAACATAAAAACTAATTTAAAAGGAACAATAAACTTTGAAAGTATCAAAAAGATAATCAAAGTTGCATATGAATTAGGAATTACAATATTTCGCATAACAGGTGGAGAACCAACAATGGTAGAATATTTACCAGAATTAATTAACTACATAATGAATCTAGGTGAAAATACAAAAATTCGTTTAAATACGAATGGATATAAGTTAAATGATATATTAGACACAATAGAACACTACAAAGAAAGAATTGATATTGTAATTAGTGTAGACTCTGTAAACGAATATATACATGGCATACATTATCCAAAGTATTTATCACCAGAAGTAAAGAAAATAACAAAAGAATTAATAAAAAGAAAAATAGAAACAAGGTTCAATATTGTAGTAACAAAGCAAAACGTAGAAGAAATTAACGAGATGATAGAAAAATCACTCGGTCTAGGTGTAAATATCAAGATTTTAGACCTAATAATACGAGATGATTATTATGGTATAAACCACCAAATAACAGGAAAAGAAGCAATAAAATTCGGGAAAGATTCGTATGTATCATTAGAAGGAGTAACTTCATATTTAGAAAAAATTTCAGATAATAGTAAATCAGAATACCACATATATAATTCTTTTGGAATACCAAGAAGTGGATACTTTATTGGTGACCAATGGGTACAAGTAAAAGATACATCAAAGGGAGCAAAATATTCACAAGTATGTATCAACAATTGCCCATATTTCAATATGTGTAACGAAGGCTTATTTAGCCCATTTTTATCAGTAGGAGAAATCTTACACCTTTCGGGATGTAAAAATAAAAATTTATATTATGACCTTAAAGGAAAAGATGAAAGCGAAATAAGAAGAGATTTTAATGAAATTTTAAAGCTGTTTGAAGATACCGAATTACGAAAGAATTAAATACTTTTTTAAACCAAAACCTAATTTTCCATAATAAAATGGAGTAATTAGGTTTTTAAATTTTATATATTGAGATAATTATCAAAATAAGATATAATAAAAACAAAAATTCAAAAAAAGGAGAAAACAAAATGAATAAATACATGAAAATTGCAAAAGAAAACGCAGACAATGGAGTAGCAAATAAAGAAGGAGGACCATTTGGTGCTGTAATAACAGATAAAAAAGGTAACATAATCGCAAATGGAAATAACAGAGTACTAAAAAACAATGATCCAACAGCACATGCAGAAGTTGTAGCAATAAGAGAAGCATGCCAAAAACTAAACACATATGATTTATCAAACTGCATTTTATACACATCTTGTGAGCCATGCCCAATGTGTCTATCTGCAATAATATGGGCAAATATCAAAGAAGTATATTATGGCTGTACAAAAGAAGATGCCGGAGAAATAGGGTTCAGAGATGATGTTATTTATGATTATTTAAAGGGAAATAACAAAGATTTGATACACTTAACTCATTTAGATAGAGAAGAATGTATGAAAACATTTGAAAAATATAAAGAAGAAAACGGAACAATATATTAAAATTTATATTTTACTAAACGAATAGTAATTTGTATGGAGGAACATAATTTGAAAACAATTGGCATTATATTAAGAAATTATGAAACAAAAGATAGCAACGCAATTTATGGTGTTAGAGATTATTTAATAAATTATTTAAGAAAATATAATATATCAATTATGTGCATTCCATTTGACTTTTTAAATAGTGATAACTTAAATATAAATAAAAATTTAATTAAATTATGTGATGGAATAATTCTTCCAGGGCGGACAAAAAAGTTATGATTTAGATTATGATATTATTAAATATTTATATGACATAGATAAACCAACCTTAGGTATATGTTTAGGTATGCAATTAATGGGAAAAACTTTTGGAGGACATGCTATAAAAAGAGTGAATAATCATAGAATAAGCAAAGACATATGCCACAAAATTACAATAAACAAAAATTCTATTTTATTTAAAATATTAAATAAAGAAGAAATTATGGTGAATTCACTTCACTCTTTTGCGATTTCTAACACTTCTCTTGATATTTCAGCATATAGTAGTGATGGTATAATTGAATCGGTTGAAAGTAAAAACAGAAAATTCTTTTTAGGCGTTCAATGGCATCCGGAATTATTAGATTATGAATACAGTAAAAAAATATTTAATTATTTTATTAATTGCCTATAAAGTTATCTAAATAATAAAAAATAAAACCAGAAAAATCAATTTTGAAATTTTCTGGTTTTATTTTAAAAGTCAACATAAATCCTTGAAGTGTAACAAAAAATATGATAAAATATTGAATTAACTATTAAAAGGAACGGAGGAGAGCGAGCCTAAAGAACTCGACAAAAATATAATGGAAAAAACAAATACAATAGAAAATTCAAAAATAATAAATAAGTTTTATTTAGACAAAGAAAAAGACATCATAGTAAATCTATATAAAACAAGCGAAGATGAACTAACATATATACTAGAAACGCCAAACCATGGAACAGGAAACTTAATAACAAATCTAGCAAAAATATGTGGACTAAAAACAATAAAAAACGAAAAAGACATGAAAATAATAAAAGGCAAAATACCAGCAAGTTTAAATGGTGATAATGAAGAAGTTTACATATTTAGACTAGGAGGAATAAAAATAGCCAATATTTACACTGATGGAAGAATAGAAATAAAAGCAACAATTCCAGCAATCAGTAAAACATTAATGTCACAAACAAAACGATATAATTTAAGCATAAATCAAACTCTAGTAAAAGCATATATACTAAAAAAAGCCAAATTCAGAACAGACTTACATACACATATGAATGCTAATTTATCAGCAGACTGCTTAATAGCACTAGGAATAAAACATCAAGTTAGGTATCCTTTATACTATATCAAAAAAATAGACTTAAAAATAACTAAAGAACAAGAAGAAAAAATATATGAACAAAGAAAAGAAGTTGAAAAACAATTCGAGAACTCAACACTAACAGGAAAATATTTAACAAGAAGAATTGATGACAACACATTTATAAACTTTGCAGACTTAATACTAAACAATCTAGAAAATGCACCAGAAAACATAGCAAAAATACGAAAAAGTCTAGAAATACTAAAAGATGGACAAGCAGTATTCACAAATCTTGAAAAATTATATTTATATAGATACGTTTTTGCAAAAGGATCAGAAAGTACAAAAAAAATCAAACTTGAAAACAACAAAATAGAGAAAATACCAGATAAAGAAATAAAAGAAATCCTAATAAAAATGATAGAAGACACAAAAAAATTTAGCCCATACGCAAAAAACAACTTAAGACAAGATAAATTATTATGGATAGCAAGAGAATATCAAAAACAAGGCATATATTACACAGAAATATCAGACACAACACTAACAAAAAAAGGAATACCTGCAATTGAACTACTAGAAGAAGTACATCAAATAATGCCAGAAATTGAAAAAGAAACAGGAGTAAAAATCAGATTTTTGGTAGCAATAAGAAGAATACCACTTACAATAATAAAAGACGCAAAAACAAGCAACAATTATTTAAGAGAAAATTTAAATGTATTAAAAGCAGTATCCAGAAGTCCATATGTAGTAGGAAGTGACTTTATTGGAGAAGAAATAAATGATATTTCAGAATTAAAACCAGCAATAGAGGAAATAGTTCAATATGTATGCAATGAGGACAAAGGTTACACAGTAAGAATACATGCTGGAGAAAATGACAGCTTAAGAGACAATGTAAGAAAATCAATAGAATGTGTAAAAGAAAGCCTAAAACCAGGACAAAAAATGCCAAGAGTTAGAATAGGGCATGGATTGTATACTCCAAAATTAGATTCTGAAAAAGGAAGAAAATTAATGCAAGAAATAAAAGAATCAGGAGCAGTATTGGAATTTCAGTTAACATCAAATGTAAGACTAAATAACCTAAGCAATCTAAAAAATCATCCAATAAAGAAATACTTAGAAAATGACATCAAATGCGTACAAGGAACAGATGGATGCGGATTCTATGGAACAGATACAGTTGATGAACAACTAGCAATACAAAATTTATTGGGATTAAGCAATGAAGATTTTTTTTAAATGAGAAAAGTAGAAGATGAAATAATGGAACACGAAGACAAATACTTTGCAGAAAAAAGTAAAAAATTCAATAAATTTTTGGCAGGAAGAAGTATAAGAGACGCAATACTTGACTTAGAAGAAAAAATAGAAGAAGAAAGCAAAAACAATAACATACCACTAAGAATAAACAGCAATATAGAGTCAGAAGAAATATTAAAAGACAAAATAAAACCACTTCCAACAGACAAAATGCCAATAATAATTGCAGGAGGCAGCTTTAACGCAAAACACAGAGAAACAAAAGTCACAGAACAAGGCGTACAAATGTTAGAAGAGCTAATCACAAAAATTGATAACCAAAAGGCATATTTTGTAATAGGACACAAAGTTGAAGGATATGAAAAAGCTATAATAGATATATCAAAAAAATTAAATAAAAAGTTTGAAATATATGCAATTATTCCTAAAAAGATTTCAAAAGAAGTTGGGGAAAGACTTTTAAGCAATGAGATAAATGGAATTCGTATTTCAACAGAAAGCGAGGAATTTGGAATTTATAAAAGCTTTAATTATGAAATTTTTGAAAGAAGGAGTTCAATTGTTATAGCTTTTGATGGTAATTCTCCTGTTTCTAATTTGGTTCAAGAAGCTAAAAATGGAAAGGGGAGTTCTAAGATATATGTAAATAAGGAGAACTATAATTTGAGAGTAAAGGCTAGGTCCCTACAAGGTTATGTTGTTCCATTTAACTTGGTTGATAATGATAACATTGTTGATGTAATTTTAGATGATAATCCAGAGATAATTTAACATAAAAGCCATGCGAGTATTGACATTTCAATACTTGTATGGCTTTTATGTTATGGTGCCAACGAAGTAGTTATTTACAACTTTTGGGCTCTCTTGACGATTGATACAAATATCAATCAATTTATTAAAGTATATCATATTTTCTATAAAATACAATACAATGGCAAAAATTTTACTAATAATCAAAAAAATGTTTTATACCAAAAGAGATGTCGTACAAAACAACATCTCTTTTGGTAGAGTAAAATTTATCTTCTCTTCATCCTTTCCTTTGCCCATTTCAGACTTTCAGCTGCTGTCTTCTTTTCTTCTTCACTCAGCTCGCGACCAAGCTTAGGGCAGTAGAGAGGTTTGCGAATATTAGTACATTCGCTAGGTCTCTCAAGAGAACCTTCAATTACTCCATTAACCTCAAGGCATACGGCTTTCATATCACCATCTCTGAACCAATCAAACGGATCAGGATCAGGAAGTAACCTAAAAGCACTACACTGGTCGCAATATTCACAGCCACCAATACCTTTAGTAGCGTAATCTAGTGTTCCACCACTGCCGATGGCAACAACATCAATGCCAGCTTCCTCATATTCCTTAATTTCCCGAAGATTCTTTTCGCTCAACATTTGCTTTTCCTCCTTAAAATAATAATTTTACAATGAATGTTATATATCAACATGTAAAACAGGATTTAAAAAAGTTAACATAAGTATTTTATCATCCTTTTATTGATTTATCAAGTCCTTTTCAATATTTTGCTCTGTTATTTCCATTTCCATAATTTTAGCCATTGCAAACATTACAAGTTTATATTTTCCAAAATTTATGATAGTAGCTCTATATTCTTCATCAATACTTTTTAGTAAGCTATCAAATTTTTTATAATATTCTTTAGTGTTGTATATAAGCCCTGACCATTTGCTTTGGCTCATACATATTGCTAGTCTTAATTTATCTTTTAATGCTTATAAAGATACCATTTTATATGATGAAAATGGACAACTTTTTGTTTATGAGAATTTGACAAATAAGATGCCACAATTTATAAAAAAATATAATTTAGAACATCTTACTACATATGGTTTAAGACATTCATTTTCAACACTATGCTCAACTTTGGGTATGCCTCCTGAAGTATTACATGTTATTATGGT